>Ga0209066_10000132_pt1 | contig 111130 bp, 105 predicted proteins | sample All_14_2_FD_187198 | JGI IMG/M metagenome (GOLD analysis project Ga0209066, IMG submission 187198) | Freshwater microbial communities in response to fracking from Pennsylvania, USA - Allegheny Zone_MetaG_DW_15 (SPAdes) (version 2) ...
ACAACGACTGGCTCGGGCGCAGCAGGCGCAGCGGTGGGTGCAGCCTCACCGGGGCGGCCCATCAGCTTGCGCCGCTTCACTTCGACCACCACCTTATTGGTGCGACCGTGGCTGAAGGTCTGCTTGACCTCTCCTGCCTCTACTGCGGTCTTCAGGCCCAGTGGCCTGCGGCCCAGTGTCGGCTTCTTGTCGCTATCGCTCATCGAACTCATTCGCCCTTCGTATCAATATCGTCGTCCGCGACCATGCCAATGTGTGGCTCGGTGGCGTCAATTTCGGTTTCGGTCTCGTGCCCGAGAAAATGCATCAAGCGCTGCAGCGGCGCTGCGACTCGGATGGTCGCTGCGGCATCGGTCAGCGCGAGGTGAACGACGTTGTCGCGGCCCAATGCCACAGACAGCGCCGCGCGGTCCAGCGGCAAGATGATGCCTTTCTTGCCAGTACCTTCGGCCCCTTCGCCCACACGCCAGGCTTGTGCCAGCTTGTTAGGGCCGTCGGTGCCTGCGTCACTGGCGTGACCAAGGAACGTGACCGCGCCTGAACGTGCGCCTTGTGCAATCCTTTCGGTGCCCAGCAGCAAGTTGCCGGCCCGCAGTTCAATGCCGAGACGATCGGTCAGAAGGCGACGCAGGGCCTGTTCGATGCGTTCAGGGAGATCGGTAGCGATGCTGAGCGGCGCGCCCTTGAATGCGCGTGCCAAAGCTCCCTTTAGTTTGCCATTGGCGAGCGCAATTTCAAGGGCTTGGCGATTCACGCCGATCCATGCGCCACGCCCGGGCGCGCGCGCCATCACGTCTGGGAGCACATCGCCATCGGGCGAGATCGCGAGGCGCAGGAGATCATCCCGCGTATCGTGACGCCCGGTCAGCACGCATTTGCGCTCCGGCGGGGTGCCCTCTTTTGGAGGACGGCCCGCCGACGCTTTGCCAACGATGTCGGAGCTTAGCGGCTCATTGTGAGGATTCCGCATGGGCGGCCTCCTCTGATGCGGGGTCGGTTTCGGACCCCGGCTCATCTTCAAACCAATGCGCGCGCGCTGCCATGATGATTTCGTTGCCCTGCTCTTCGTTCAGGCCGAATTCGCCCAGCACGCCGCCCTTGTCTTCGGTCCGCTCCGAACGCTCAGTGCGTTCACGCGGGGCCTTGTCGTTGCGCCGGCGCTGTTCAACGCGCTTCTTGGCGATGAGTTCGTCGGTGGCCAGATCAGCCAGATCGTCGAGCGTCTTGATCCCGGCCTTGCCGAGAACGACCAGCATCGCTTCGGTCAAGTGCGGCAGTTCTGCCAGCGCATCCTCGACGCCAAGGCCACGGCGCTGTTCGCGCAGGGCTTCTTCGCGGCGCTCGATCGCTTCGGCAGCGCGGCTCTGCAGTTCCTGGCCCAGTTCCTCGTCGAAGCCTTCGATCGCGGCGATTTCGGACAGGTCGATGTAGGCGACTTCTTCCAGCTCGGTGAAGCCTTCTGCAACCAGCAACTGTGAGAGGGTTTCGTCGACGTCGAGTTCTTCCTCGAACATCTTCGAACGCTCGGCGAATTCCTTCTGGCGCTTTTCCGAAGCTTCGGCCTCGGTCATGATGTCGATGGCCGAGCCGGTCAGCGACGATGCGAGGCGCACGTTCTGGCCACGGCGGCCGATGGCGAGCGAGAGCTGATCGTCAGGCACGACAACCTCGATGCGACTCTCTTCCTCGTCGATTACCACGCGGCTGACAGTGGCGGGCTGAAGCGCGTTGACCACGAACGTCGCGGTATCTTCGCTCCAAGGGATAATGTCGATCTTTTCGCCCTGCAGTTCCTGCACGACGGCCTGCACGCGGCTGCCCTTCATGCCGACGCAGGCGCCGACCGGATCGATGGAGCTATCGCGGCTGATCACGCCGATCTTGGCGCGGCTGCCCGGATCGCGGGCGGCGGCCATGATGGTGATGATGCCATCGTAGATTTCAGGCACTTCCTGCGCGAAGAGCTTCTTCATGAAATCGGGGTGGGCGCGGCTCAGGAAAATCTGCGGGCCACGGTTCTGACGCTCAACCTTCATGATCAGCGCGCGGACGCGTTCACCAACGCGGGGCACTTCGCGGGGGATCTGCTGGTCACGACGGATCACACCCTCGGCGCGGCCGAGGTTGACGATCACGTGGCCGAATTCGACCGACTTGATCACGCCGGTGATGACTTCGCCCGAACGGTCCTTGAACTCGTCAAACTGGCGATCACGTTCGGCGTCGCGGACCTTCTGGAAGATCACCTGCTTGGCCGATTGTGCATCGATGCGGCCCAGATCAACCGGGGGCAGCGGATCGACGATGAAATCGCCAACAGCAGCGCCGGGCTGCAGCTTGTCAGCGGCCTTGAGATCAACCTGCTTGAAGTAGTCCTCAACCACTTCGACCACTTCGACAACGCGCCACAGACGCAAGTCGCCGGTGCGCGGATCGAGCTTGGCACGGATGTCGTTCTCCGCGCCATAGCGATTGCGCGCAGACTTCTGGATCGCTTCTTCCATCGCCTCGATGACGACCGACTTGTCGATCATCTTTTCGGTGGCAACCGCGTTGGCGATTGCGATCAGTTCGGCGCGGTTTGCAGAAATCGTACTGGCCACGGGTCAGTCTTCCTGTTCTTCGAGAATTTCGTCCGCACCGCTGGTGTCAAGCGGGCGGGACGCGGCAATAAGCTTGTCCGTGAGGATCAGCTTGGCGTTGGCGACAAGTTCGAACGGCACGTTATAGACCGTACCGTCGTCCTCAATAGAAATGACCTGCGTTTCGGGATCGAAACCCTTGAGATCGCCACGGAAACGCTTGCGCTCTCCCAGCAGCTCGGAAAGCTCGACCCGGGTTTCGTGACCGATCCATGCGGCAAAGTCTTTCGCGCGGGTAAGCGGACGATCAATGCCAGGCGAACTGACTTCGAGACGATAGGCGTCTTCGAGCAGCATTTCGCCCTGTTCTTCCAGTTCATCGAACCGGTCGGACACGCGGCGCGAGAGCGCAGCGCAGTCTTCGATCACCAGCTGGCCAGTGTCCGGACGTTCGGCCATGATCTGGAGCGTATGCTCCTCATCACCGATCTCGCCGCCCTTGAAATAGCGCACGCGCACGAGGTCGAAACCGAGCGCCTTGGCCTCTGGCTCTACAACCTCAGTGATACGTGCGATATCCGTCATGCAAACTCCGATTGATCGCCGATGCGCAAAAGCCGGTCCGTGCCGGTGCCCGCTGGCACCAGCCTGACTTTGCTTTCACAATGTCGGGATGAGGCGCAAATAGGCAGGTCGCCCCAAAAAAGCAAGGCGCAAAAACAAGCTATCATCGACGGCTGCGATACGGCCTGAACGCAGGTTGAAATTTGGTTCCCAAAATATGGGACAATTTCCCACTGTTCAGCAAGTAGAAAGGTTTAAGCCGAAGCCAAACCTGCCTTGAAGCCCGCGTTTCCGCCGTTTCTACAGTTTGGCACGACGCGTGCAAAGTCGTTTGCATGAGCCTGAACGGCTTCAACCACTTGCACATGAGGACCATGACCATGACCGAATTCACCAACCGCATCGCCGCCGCCGCCAGCGCATTTGCCCTCAGCCTCGCCCTGATCGCAGGCACCGTGAACGTCCCGCAGGCGAACAATGCCCCCGCCGCGCAGGTTCAGGGCCTGATCTGATGAGCCAGCTTATCAACCAGTTCGCCGCAGCGGCGGGTGCCTTTGCCCTCAGCCTCGCGCTGATTGCCGGAACCGTCAGCGTTCCCAACCATTCCGACCACAATGACGCAGCTTCGGCTGTCGCACAGGAGATGATCTAATGTCCCAGCTTCGCTTCGATGATTCGGCCCCTCGCCCTATTGAAACGTCACGCGGCTTCCGCCTCGACAAGGTTCGCGGCAAGCTGATGGGCGTTTGCGCCGGGATTTCGAACTACTTTGGCGTGGACATAACGCTGGTCCGCGTGGCCTTTGCCCTTGCCACCCTGCTCGGCCTTGGCTCGGCGATCATCGTATATCTGCTGATCGGGTTGATCGCCGATTGACCGCGCGACAAAGCCCCCTCGCCCCGCGCGCTATGACCCCGCTTCTCCCGCCCCCTGAGAAGCGAGGTTTCTTTTGGGGCACGGTTCGAGTGCGAAACATCCTTCGACGGCTCAGGATGAGCGGTTTTCAGTAACAGTTGGAGTTTATCCGCTCATCCTGAGCCTGTCGAAGGATGCTCGGCCACACACTCACCTCAAACCTGCGGCGACTTTGCAAAGGGCGAGAAATCAGTGTCGGTATCGAAGACTTCGGCACCCTCACGCTTTTTCAGCCAACCGACCACGGCGTAAGTGACAGGCGTAAGCCCCGCTTCCCACGCCACTTTCATGGCCCAATTCGTCACCATCACCATCAGCACCTGATGCGTGGTCCAGATGCCCAAGAACGCGATGGGGTAGAACAGCATGCTATCGATGGCCTGCCCAAACACGGTCGAGCCGATGGTGCGGCTCCACATATGCCTGCCGCCAGTCCACACCTTCATCCGTGCCAGCACGAACGAATTGACGAATTCCCCCGCCCAGAACGCGACGACCGAGGCGAGCACGATCCGCCACGTCGATCCGAACACGCTTTCATAAGCGGCCTGCCCACCCCAATCCGGTGCAGCTGGCATGGCGACGACGACGTAGCTCATGAAAGCCATGAAAATCAGCGCGAAGAAGCCCATCCACACGCAACGCCGTGCGTTGGCATAGCCATAGACCTCGGTCAGCACATCGCCGATCACATAGGAAACCGGGAAGAACAGGATCCCCGCGCCAAACGTAAACCCGCCGACTTGCGCCAGTTTGGATGCGCCAATCAGGTTCGAAAGCAGCAGGATGGCCACAAACGAGGCCATCACATAGTCGAAATAGCGGAAGTGACGGCGCGCGCTGGAGGTGCCATCGATGCGCGAAAGCTGGGGATCGGTCATGGGAACCCACGCTAGCCCGGTTTGCACGATCCGAAAAGCATGCTTATGGGAACCCGGCGCGCGCCCGTAGCTCATCTGGATAGAGCGCGAGACTTCTAATCTTGAGGCAGCAGGTTCGAGTCCTGCCGGGCGCGCCATTTTCGAACGAAATCACCGACGGCGTAGGGCGGGTCTGACAGCAGAACGCCGCTGGCAACCACTGCGAAGGCCTGATAGCGCGCAGACCGATTCAGCAACCGGCCACGACTATGACGCTTCATGACACAGCCCCAAGCAAAACCGCTGCGCCCGGCAACAAACGCAAGACACGCGCCTTCACCGCGTTCAAGGCCCTTACGCTCGGCATCAGCCTGATTGTTCTGCCCGCCGGGGCACATGCGCAAGACATTTTCACCGGCATGGTCATCACCGAAAATCAGGAACTGGTCCTTGAACGGTGCCATGTTGGAAAGACGCGCTATCGCCTCATTGCAGCGCCAGATTCGGGCGACCCTTTGGCACAGTTGCGGGGCAAGGATGGCTTGGTTCAGGCCGACATATTCGCCCACTACCGGGCCGATGGTGATGGCCATGTGCTGGAGGTGATGGCGGTCGAGAACATCGAGCAGGGCAAAACGTGTCATCTGGTCGATGCCATCGAGGCATATTTGTCAAGCAGCGCGCTCACGCCAGATCACGACGCCGATAAAGAGCAGTGGATGTCATTGGCCCTTGGCAACGCTGCACCGCCAGAGGTGGAGGTGATCGGCAGCGGCGAATATGCCTATCGCTTCGTCCTGCTTCAACCACGCACTGGCAAGCCGGCGGCAGATACCGACTATGCCCTGTCGGCCAGCCGAGCGACCGACTACGAGCTGCCTTTTGTGAAGGACGAGAAAAAGGTGTTTCAGGGCAGAACCGATGAGCAGGGACGAACGCCTGTATTCCGCTTGCCAGTCCGCCTGCCCGATGCGGCTTTCGATCTGCGCGAACGGTTCGGCAGCGGGCCTTATGGCGAGACGTTCCACCTTACCGACCATCACGACAACGACCTGTTCAACATGCCCTATCTGCTGATAACTTGCACGACGCCGCCGCGCTTCTTTCGGGGCTATACCTATCCCAACGGAGATACCGTCTACACGGCCAGCGATGGCCCCATCAATATCCAGCTCCGCACGCTGGACGGCATTGAAGGACCGTTGCCGAGCAATTGCGATGACGGGAGAAGCGAGGACGGCGACTATGCTGTGCTGCCGACCGAGGACGGAACGGCCAAAAGCACGGGTAACGGCGGACGATGACGACGCCCCCCACTTCTACGATCCCTTGCGCGTTTGGTGCTGATCACTGCAAATGCAAGTGACGCCGATTGGCGCAGGGGCATGGACATGCCGCGGACGTTATTCGCGCAATTGAGGCAGAAGCCATCCTGCCTGGCCGCATTCGGTTTGGGGACGCTTTGTTCCGCTTCGGTCGATACAGATGGCCTGCCCTTCGCGATACCAGCTGTGTTCACCGTCTGAAACGGACACGCAGCCGATGCAGGCCCATGCCCGCCCATTGCCGAAACGATAGGCTCCGTCATAGATTGCCGGAATGACAACTTTCAGCCTGCGGTTGGCATAGCCGAGCTTTTCACCGATCCGCACGCGCACGAGTCCGTCGATGAATTCATCGGGCGCATTGTCAAAAGTGGGCACGACCAGCGCACGGCCATTGCGCCGAACATAAGCATAGCCAACCCCTCGGATGGCTATTGGGGCAAGTCCCCAACGGTCAAAATCGAGCTGCCTCAGCGCGGCTGCCGCAACCAGATAACTGCCATCGGCGACGGAGCGCGCGCAGTTGCCCAGTGGCTCGAACGTGCCGTCACGAAGCACCGTGCAGGACATGGCTTTGGTGGCAGAATTCTCAACATCATGCCCCGGATAAAGGCTGCTGACGCGCACATGGCCACGATGCGAAGCGCCCGCAGGATCGAATCCGACATGATCCACGGCCCAAGCGGGTGAGGCTGCCAGCAAAAGGATAGACGACAACAAGCGCAACATGCTGCTGGTTAGCTGGTTGACGTTGGCAGAACAAGGCGACAGCAGGTGGGCGCGGGTGGTTGGGGAGTTGTCATGGACGCACGCAAATCTGCAGGTAAGACGCAGTCATCCAATCATCCCCAAAGCCCCATACGCAAGCTGCAGTGAACCCGGCCAAGTTCGCAGCGGTCAGGCCCAGCGCGGATTCAATGCGGACGAGCGTCGCCAGAATGAAGTTGCGCTTGCCTGCCAAAGCCTTTTCCAGCGTCGAAAGGCTGATGCCGGCCTGATTGGCCAGCAGTGGCGTTACAATGCGCACATTTGCAGAAATGCAACGATATTCGTCCTTTGCAAATCCAAACTGGTGCGCATTGCGACTGAAATGGACCAATCATGCCGTTGGCAATCACTGGTCCCGGCAACTATTGCATGGCCCAGGCAAAGGTAAACAAGCATGAACGGGCCGACGAACAGGGGTTTAAATGTATCGCGCTGCTTCAGCGCGATTGCGACCATCGTATTGATTCTAAATGCATCGGCGCCTCTTGCCGCGTTGCCAAGTGGCAAGCTGCAGCACAAATTGCCAGTAAAGGCCTGCTCGTTCTCGCCCGTTACATGGGTGCGCGATGATCGTCTGCCACCGGTGATACGGTCGGCACCATCCTTTTCTGCCCCGATCATCGGCCGCATGATGCACAAGCGCCTACCCGATGGAGACGGTCTTCGCGGAGTGGGCATCGAAGTTACGGCGATCTCCGGCGACTGGGTGCAAATTGATGCGACCACGGCCGACCCGGAACTCGGCACGCTTGCGACGCCCGCAGGCTGGATTGAAGTCCCCGACGTCTATTTTGTCATGCAAACGTCAGCGGGATTTTCCCGGCCTGATGCGAAAAGCAGGCAAGTCTATGCCACCGATGACTGGATTTACCGCAAGGCCATTCTGGGCATCCGTGACTGTCGCGGGGGGTGGCTGAGACTGACGATCAACGGCGATGCCGAAGAGCGTGAAGGCGAGAAGCCGAACATCGTGACAGCGTGGTTCCGTGGCTTTTGCGGCATTGAGGAAACCACCTGCGATGGTGTGGACCATGAGTAAGGCCATGCTGAATTCGAATGGCACGAGGACGGTGAGTTTTCCGGAAAACGCCGTGCTGATTGCGTCGCTGAAACCGGAATTGCGCAATGCTTCTGGCAGCAACACGAACGGGGACTTGAAGTGAAACAGGCGATTGTCTTTGCAGCGCTACTGTTCGCCACGCCGCTGGCGGCACAAAGCGGGTATGAACCGTTCGGGCGGGATCCGTCCGATCCGGTTTCAAGCTTTGCGATCCGCGACAAAGCCGGAAACGAGCAGCAGCATATGGTCACCCCCGCACCAGCGCCGGACCGTATTGAGGGGGAGCGCTGCCTTCCCAAAACGCGTCTGTGTTTTTCGATCAAAGGTGGCGATGCGCAGATGCGGCCGCAGCTTCGCATTCGGGAATTTGGAGGGAGCAGCGATCGTTCCTTGCCAATCGACCTGATCGTCGATGCCGACCAAAGCCTGGAGATATGGAGTCTCGGCATCCGCCGCGCCGGACACGAAGCATCGGGCGCTGCGGGTGAAGCCGTGATCATCGGCATCGAGGCGTGGAAACATATCGGCTATTCCGGGGGCCGAGCAAGCAAGGCCACATTGTCGCTCTATCGAATTGACGGTGCGGGGACCACCGGAGCGGTTGCACGGCAAGTGCTGTCTGTCCCGCTTAGTGCAGAACAATCGATCCGTGCGTGCTTCAACGCCAAGGATGAAAAGGCGCGGCACAATGCCTGCCTGGACCTGACATCGGTCGAAGCGATGCTTGTGCTCGATCCCGACAACGCCGAACCGATGCCAGCGATGATCTATCGCGTTGCAACAGGCAGTTATCCATCGGACATCCCCTTCCGCGAAGTTGAAGATCAGCCCAAGAAACTGACCCAGCAAGACCTGATCCCCGCGCGACACCCGGTCTGTTCTTACGAACGCAAACTGGCGTGGAATCCGGCAACATCCCGCTTCGAATTTGATCAACCCGCCCCGGATTGCCAGATTTTTGGATTGCAGCAGTGATGCGCGCGATCATCACACTCCTTGGCGCGGGTGTGGTTGCATCGGCCAGCGTTGCTTGCGCGCAGGACACAGCCGAGGCTGGAGCAACCTCCTATCGCTCTCGATTACAGCCATCCTGCGCTTGGGCCACCGAGCCGTCCGATGACCGGCACGACCGCCGCTGTTATCGCTCCGAAGCGGGTGAATACCATTTCCATATCCCCGTGGATCTGCGCAATCATGCTGAAGTTGCCGCACAAGTAGACAGCGTCGATGCTGAACTGTCCGAAGGGATGGACATGGCGGCACGACAGGATCGCGACGACGCCAAGGCAGGTGGTCTGGTCTTTTTGCCGTGGCAGGTAGACCTCACGTGGGAACTGGTCGGCATGAACCGGCAACTGGCCAGCCTGATCGCGACTGGCACCCTGTCGCCGCGTCCATCGCGCAATCCCCATGCCCAGCCCCACCAGGCCGCCGTCGCGATGCTGGTAGATCGCCGTAGCGGGCGCTTTCTGACCGATGCGACCGACGCATTTACAGACCAGATGGATAGCGTGCGCAGCACCTATTGCGCCCTCCTCGATATTCAGCGGATCGCCAACGCACTCAATGCCGATCCTGCTGCCGGGAGCGAGGGGCAGCCAAAGATCGTGGACGAGGACGGGCGTTATCTGGGAAAATGGTCATGCCCCTATTTCGGCGAACTTGCCGTGGGCTTTGCTGGTGAGAGCGGGCAGCCCTTTGACCGGATAGAACTGATCGCCGAACCCGGCATCGCCGGGCCGGAACGAGAGGGATACTACCGTGTTGCGATGAGAATTACACCAGCCCTGCTGGCGCAAGTCCGCCCGGATTACCGCGAAGGGTTTCGGGCAGCAAAGGATTGTGACGATTGCACCGATCCGGCACCTGATCAGGAACGCTGAACTGTTCACTGCAGATCATGTGCGCCCGGCGATCGTTGCGCGCTGCGGCGATAGCGGCGCGCCATATCGTGGCCAGTTGGCACATTGCTGAATTCGGACCGGGTCAAGCTTTTTCAATCACACTGCCGGAGACCTTCGTTGATGTCCCTCACCATCCCAGCATCGTTGCATCGCCTCCACCGCGTGGCCGTACTGCTTGCTGGCATAGCCTTGGCCGCAGCCACGCCGCCGCTTCGGGCCGACATCGAACCTCAGGCGATCACAGCCGCACAAGCGGCCTGCAAAAACAGCGATTTCGACAGCTTCCTTGCACACTTGGCAAGTGCGCCGCCCGCAGCGCAGCGGGCATTTTTCGCCCGCAAGGTGACGATGACAACCGTTGACAGGCGCAAGTCGGATGGCAAGCGCCCGCAAGTGCGGCATATTGCAGGCCAACGCTTTACCGCGTTTCCTTTGGCTATGGTCAATCGTCACCTTGTTTATGCACAAGGGGGTAAGCCTGCAGCAGACAGCGACGGCACACCCCAGTTCGTGCGCGTGACCCATAGACACCAGACCGCAACGCTGACGGATTATCCTGTGGACATCGTCAACGTATCATGGGAAAAAATCCGTTATGGCCCGCCTGTTGACCGCCGGTATGAAGGCGAGATCATCGGATCTTACGGCAGCAGCGGCCGCCTGCTGTTCGCAAATGGGCGTAGCAATTGCTGGGAACTGATCGACTCCTACACCACACTGCAGACCGACACCTTGCGCCCCAGCACGACCGGAAATGATCTTGAGCCTTGATTGGGGCGACAGCACAACTTTGCCCCTCTAAGAGTGTTGCGCCCTAGCCGGGGTGGAATATCGCTGCCGCGGCTGCGGGTGCCGAGCGGAAATAACCATGAACATAGCTCGCCCAGAGCGAGCCGTGCCGAAACATACCTTCCCCCACCACGCCTTCAGGATTTTGCGCGCGCCACAGGGGCGCAAGCGGGGTTTCAAGGCGTGAGTAGTGAAAGGTATGCCCCCGCAGCGTACCGCCGGGCAGATCAACCGCCTGAAGGCCAAGCGCTGCGAGCCGGGGCTGGATCGTTGCGGTGCCGGGCATCAGACCGAGCATCGGCTGCACAAGGCCTTTGCCATCGTCAAGCGCATCGATGCAATACAGCATGCCGCCGCATTCTGCGAGAATCGGCTTGCCCGCTGCGTGATGCGCTTTGATCGCCGCACGCATCGCCCGATTTTCCGACAGCGACCGCAGGTACAGTTCCGGGTATCCTCCGGGAAGCCAGAGCGCATCGCACTGCGGCAAGCGCGCATCGGCCAGCGGCGAGAAGTAGACCAGTTGCGCGCCCATCGCTTCAAGGCAACCGATGTTGGCGCGATAGATGAAACCGAAAGCGGCATCACGAGCCACGGCGATGCGCGTCCTGGTCAGGTGCTGCGGCGGCACCGGTCCGTGTTGTGCGATGAACGGAACCGGATCGGGCAGCCATAGTGCATCGTCAGACAGGTTCGCTGCGGCGCGATCAATGCGGCTGTCGAGGTCTGCGATCTCTTCGGCCTGAACAAGACCGAGGTGGCGTTCCGGCAAAGCGGCCTCTTCATCAGGCGGGAGAGTTCCAACCCATTGCAGCCCTTCCGGCAAGCTTTCAGCCAGCATCTGCGCATGACGTTCGCTGCGCACCCGGTTGCCAAGTGCCGCCACCACCCGAACATCCAAACGATAGATCGACAGACCGTGGGCCAGCGCGCCGAACGTTTGTGCCATCGCGCTACCATCGATCACGGCAAGCACCGGCAGGCCAAAGCGCGCAGCAAGATCGGCGGCAGATGGTTTGCCGTCAAACAGACCCATCACGCCTTCGACAAGGATGAGGTCTGATACTTTCGCTGCCTCGTGCAGCAAGCGGCGGCATTCCTCCTCGCCGCACATGAACAGATCGAGCTGATGGACCGGCGCGCCGCTGGCCCGTTCAAGGATCATCGGATCGAGAAAATCCGGCCCGCATTTGAACACCCTTACCCGCCGCCCCGCTTGACGGTGGCGGCGGGCAAGCGCGGCGGTGACCGTGGTTTTGCCCTGCCCGGATGCGGGAGCGCTGACCATTAGCGCGGGGCAGAACGCCGTGCTCAACGGTCGATCCCTTCCTGCGCGCGCACGCCATCGCGGAAGGCGTGTTTGACATCGCGGATGGCGCTGACCGTATCGGCGGCGGCAATCAGCGCCTCGTCCGCAGCCCGGCCAGTGATGACCACGTGCTGCATTTCGGGCCGCGCTTCGATTGCGGGCATGATCTCGTCCAGCCCGAGGTAGCGGTAGGTGACGAGGTAGGTCAGTTCGTCCAGCACGACGAGGCTGATCGCGGGATTGGAGAGGGCCGCCTTGGCCTTCTCCCACCCTGCCCGCGCGGCGGCGATATCGCGCGTGCGGTCCTGCGTTTCCCACGTGAAGCCTTCGCCGCACTTTTCCCAGATCACGTCCGGGTGGGACGAGAAGAAGGCGCGCTCACCCACGTTCTCCGCCCCCTTGATGAACTGGAACACCGCAGCCTTGCGGCCATAGCCGAGCGTGCGCGCGACCATGCCGAAGGCGCTAGAGGACTTGCCCTTGCCATTGCCGGTCAGCACCAGCAGCAGGCCCTTGTCCCGCTGGGCGGCGGCGATCTTGGCATCGACCACCGCCTTGTGCTTGCGCGCGCGTTCGCGGTGAGCAGCGTCTGCTTCGGTGGTCACTTGCGGCTGCCTGCACGCAGTTGTGGGCGGGCGACCGAAAGCACCGCCAGCGCGCCTGCAGCGGCTCCGGTCCACAGCAGCGTGGCGTAGAGCGTGGGTGGGAAGTAGCGGCCAAGGCGCGGCATGAAGCCTGCCAGCGTGGGATCTTCAAACCGCCCGCCGAGGAAGTAGAACCCGCCGCTTGAGAACAGCTGCGAAACCAACGTTGCAGCAACAACCAGCACGGTGAGTACGGGAAGCGCAGAAGCACGTTCGCCCAGTTTTTCCGCGCCGAAACGCCCGGCCAACCACATCGTGCCATAGGCAGGCACCAGCATCCAGTAAGCGGGGGTGAAGCAGAAGTCGGACTGGCCGAACCAGCCGATCACCGTCACATCGATGGCGAACGCGAGCGAGAACAATGCCGCAAACGCGATGCCGCGCCGAACAAGGAAGCCGAGTGCGAAGAAGCTGGCGAGGCTCGTATCAGGCAAGTGCATGACATTGCTCAGCGAGTGGGTGCGGGTGACGAGCATGACGAGCACGAGAATGCCGAACACGGCAAGATCGAAACGGGAATTGCGGACCATCGGTCGGCCTCCTGAAATATGGGGCTGAAATACGCGGATCAATGCTGCAAGCGCCCGGATCAACGGGACGCACGGGAGCCTGAAACACACCTTCCGGTGCGATCGGGTGATGTCAGGTACTGGTCATCACGGGGCTCCCTTCGGCAAAAACGCACATGAGTGTCGTCCGCGAAGGATCAGCCTTCGTCCGCCCGGTGCATCCCGCCCGCGCAGAGAAACGACGATAACAGGCCGGTTTCCTGACTTCCCGGATCATCGCGCTTGTCGCCGCCTTCTCGGGACGAATCCCAATGGCATGATGGCGATGCGCTCACCGGTTACAGTTGCGGGAGCAGTGCCGGATCAAGCGGCTTTTGCCGCCACCCGGACTTCCCGATTAAGCCCTTTCGGGCACCCGTTACGCTGGCCGTGATAATCCAAGCCATTGATCCGCGCAAGTATTCGCGCTTGCAGCATGAAAAGTGTGCCGCTATCTGCGGTGCCGCGACAGGTTCCCCGAAAGGGGATCAAAAGGGAACGGGGTGCGATACCCCGGCTGCCCCTGCAACTGTAAGCGGCGAGCCGACCGGCCATTCACGCCATTGGGACTTCACTGTCCTGAGAAGGCGGCCGGACAGGCATTGACCCGTGAGCCAGGAGACCTGCCTGACGCAGTCGTTCTTCGTTCGGGCAGGGTGCACCGGACGTTCGAGGTTCCCGTCCGCAAGGGTGGGACAAGCCCTCGCGCAACGACAGCCACTGCCTGCCGGGAAGCCCCGCGCAGGAAGCGGGGCCGCGTTGCGCCTGATTGCAGGCACATGCGCTGGCGCGCGCTTCCTTCGCGGGTCGGAACGGCGGGTCCACGCCGTCTGTACCAGAGGGAGCCGCATCGTGCGCCTTACCCAATATTCACTTGTTTCCGCATTCGCCCTGATCGCCTGCCCGGCCCTGGCCGAGGAGTCTGTTCCCGGCGAGGCACCCGATTCCTCCATCGTCGTCACCGCATTGCGCAGCCCGGTTGAACAGGACCGCGTTTCCGCCACTGTCACCGTGCTTGCTGAAGAGGCGATCCGCCAGCAGCAGCCCATTACGTTGACCGACCTGCTGTTGCGCACGCCGGGCATCAGCGTGACGCGCAACGGCGGCTTTGGCACCGCAACATCGCTGCGCATACGTGGCGCTGATTCCTCGCAGACGGTCATGGTGATCGACGGTGTGCGGATATCCGATCCCTCGGCCACGGGCGGCGGCTTTTCGTTCTCGAACCTGCTGCTTGACGACATCGAGCGGGTGGAAATTCTGCGCGGGCCGCAGTCCATTCTGTGGGGCAGCGATGCCATCGGCGGCGTGGTCAACGTGCTGACCCGTCGGGCGGAAAAGCCGCTGGAAAACAGCATGGCGATTGAAGCGGGCACTCACGCCACGGTGAACGCACAGGCCGGGATCGGCGGCACCGGATCGTTGCTGGACTGGCGCGTGGCCGGATCGACTTTTACCACCGACGGGATATCGGCGCGCGGCAATGGCACCGAGCCGGACGGATACCGCCGCACATCGGCCAGCGGCACCGCCACGCTGAAACTGGCCCCCAATCTGTCGGTCGATCTGCGCGGCTACTGGGCCGATGCTCGCAACGATTTTGACGGCTCGACCGGGGATTCGCAGGTCTATGGTTTGACGACCGAGTGGACTGGCTATGCCGGGGTCAATCTCGTTTTGCTCGACGGGCGGTTCACCAACCGCCTTGCCGTGTTGCAGACAGAGACCGACCGCGAGAACTACGATCCTGCGCGGTCAATCCGTCCGCTGAACTTTGATGCGCATGGCCGGGTGCGGCGCTTTGAGTACCAAGGATCGCTGCAACTGAACGATATGGTGCAGGCGGTGTTTGGTGCGGAGCGCGAGGAGCAGCGCATGACAAGTGCTTCGCCCGGCAACAACGCTACGCCCTATGCTTTGGTGCCGCAGAGCGCGAACACCAACAGCGTCTATGGCGAGTTGCGCGTGACGCCTCTGACCGGGCTGACCTTCAACGGTGGCGTGCGGCATGACGATCAGTCGCGCTTTGGCGGCAACACGGTGTTTACTGGCGGAGCCGTCTACACCCCGAACGAAGGTCGCACCGTGCTGCGCGCCAGTTACGACGAAGGGTTCAAAGCCCCGTCGCTATATCAGTTGTTCAGCATCTATGGCTCGGCAAAGCTGGCGCCGGAAAAGGCCAAGGGCTGGTCTGTTGGGGCCGAACAAGCCGTCGGCGAGGTTCTGCACGCATCGGCCACATGGTTTGAGCGTGACACCGACAATCTCATCGATTTCGCCTACTGCCCAACCACCGGCACCCTGCCCGCCGCCTGCTTTATCCCCGGCACCATGACGAGCCGCTTTGGCTACTACGCCAATGTCCGCAAGGCCCACGCCAAGGGGCTGGAACTGGCGGCTCGGGCGCATGTGGGCGTGCTGTTCGCTTCGGGCAATTACAGCTGGATCGCAGCGGAGGATCGCTCCCCCGGCAGCGCTGACCTTGGCCGACAGCTTGCCCGCGTGCCGCGCCATCTGGCCAATGTCGAAGGCGGCGTGGATATTCCGCAGGGCCTTCGGGCCAGCGTCGCCGCGCGCTATGCCGGGAAGACATTCGACCGGGCGGGCAGCGCGACGGTTCTGCCCGGATACTGGCTGGTTGATCTGCGTGCGCAGTGGCGCATGGCCGAACGACTGACGCTGAATGCGCGTGTCGAAAACGTGGGCAACAAGCAGTATGAGACTACGGGCGGCTACGGCTCGCTTGGGCGCACGGTCTACCTTGGCCTGCGGAGCCGCTTCTGATGCTGCGCCCGGTGGAACCCGTGGCGGCGGTGGTCGTCTGCTCTACCTGCCGCCATTCGGCTGAGCAGCGCGAGGACGAGAGCGGGCGGCGCGGTGGCGCAGTGCTGGCCGACGCCATGCGCGTGGTGCAGCAGGCCGATCCCTTGCTTCAAACGGTGGAGGTGCAGGAAATGGCCTGCCTCTTTGCCTGCCAACGCCATTGCGCCGTGCATGTGCGGGCACCGGGCAAGATCAGCTACATCCTCGGCGGGTTCCAGCCCGCCGAGGACGATGCGCGCGCGATCCTCGAATATGCGGCGCTTCATGCTGCGAGTGCGGACGGCGTGGTGCCCTACGGCCAGTGGCCACAGGGCGTGAAGGGCCACTTCATCACGCGCACGCCGCCCGAAGGGTTCATCTGCACATGATCCGGTTCGACACAGAGTGCGCCTTTGCCGAAGCGCTGAAGGCCCTGCCCCTGCCGGATCTGGACGCAATTTCAGCGGCAGCGGAACGGCAGACGACGTTGACCAAGCCCGCCGGGGCACTTGGCAGGCTTGAGGAAATCGCGGTGTTCATGGCTGGCTGGCAGGGCACGGCGCAGCCCACCATCCGCAAAGCGAGCGTTGCGGTCTTTGCCGGAAATCACGGCGTTGCCGCACGAGGAGTCAGCGCCTTCCCCCCCGAGGTGACCGCGCAAATGGTGGCCAACTTCCGAGCGGGCGGCGCTGCCATCAACCAGCTCGCAATTGCAGGTGGCGCACGTCTTTCGGTCGTAGCTCTCGACCTTGATCGACCCACCGGCGACATTTCGTGCGAGGCGGCGATGCGCGCCGATGAATGCCTTGCCGCGATCAACGCCGGTGCGGCAACCGTCGCGTCCGACACCGACCTGCTGATCGTGGGCGAAATGGGCATTGGCAACACCACGCCCGCCGCCGCCCTGTGCCTGCAGGCTTTCGGCGGCGGCGCAACGGACTGGTGCGGGCGTGGCAGTGGTGTGGAAGACGTTGGCGTCGCGCGGAAAGTGGCGGTCGTGACAAGCGCAGTTGCCTTGCACGGCCCGCACTGCACGTCGCCATTCGAAACGCTGCGCCACCTTGGCGGGCGTGAGATTGCAGCGATGGCGGGTGCAATTCTTGCTGCGCGGATGCAGCGCGTGCCGGTGCTGCTGGATGGGTTCATCTGCTGCGCGGCCATCGCGCCTATTGTGGCGGCACAGCGAGGATTTACCGCTCATTGCCTTGCCGGACATTGCTCTGCCGAACAGGCCCATACACGTTTGCTGGAGCAGTTCGGGCTTGAACCGCTGCTGCGTTTGGGAATGCGGCTGGGTGAAGGTTCGGGCGCTGCGGTTGCCCTGCCAATCGTTCGCGCGGCATTGGCCGCACACAATGGCATGGCGACGTTTGCCGAAGCTGCCGTGGCACAAGCGCTATGAGTGATAAGGTGGTGCATCTGGTCCGGCATGGCCCATCTCGACGCACCGGGCTGCTTCTGGGCCACACCGATGAGCCGCCCGCCGATCCGGCAGGTGGATTGCAAGGCTGTGTGCCCGATAACCTGCCTGTCAGCCGTGTGGTGAGTTCAGACCTGCTGCGCGCTTTGGCCGGGGCAGAAACGCTGGCAACGATGCGCGGAGTGGGCTTGTTCATTGACCCGCGCTGGCGCGAGTTGAACTTCGGCGCGTGGGACGGCCTTGCTTCGGAGGCTGTGCCACACACCACGCTTGCGCGGTTCTGGGATGACCCGGACGCATGTGCCCCACCGGGCGGCGAGCGTTGGTCCTGCTTGCGCAACCGCGTGGCTGAGGCACTGGCCGACCTTGACGACGCATCGCTTGTAGTAACCCACGCCGGAGCCATGCGCGCCGCCGTTTCCGTCCTGACCGGGCTGGACCACCGGCAGGTCTGGGCCTTCGACTTGCCCTATGGCGCGCTGCTCTCCATCAGGATCTGGCCGGGCAACGCGCCTGCGGGACAGATCGTGGCGCTGCACACCGGACTGCCGAGGTGAAGCCGCTACTGCTCGCCCTGCAGTTCATGACGCGCGTGCCGCTTCCCGCGATTGCGGCCAGTGACGATGATTTCGGCAGGGCGATCCGCTGGTTTCCGGTAGCGGGGCTGGTTGTGGGCGCAGCAGTGGCAGCTGCGGGGTGGCTTGGCGCACTGCACAGCCCGGCGCTTGGCGCATTGCTTGGACTCGTGATGTGGGTTGGCATAACCGGCGCGCTACACCTTGATGGGCTTGGTGACATCGCGGACGCTGCTGGCGCGGCCCACGCAGACCGTTCCCGGATCGGCGAAGTGCTGGCCGATCCGCATATCGGCAGCTTCGGGGTGACTGCCATTGCCCTGCAACTTCTGGCAAAGTTTGTTCTGCTCCAAGCCATGCTCGAAAACGGTAGCACGGCTTTGATGGCGCTGCCCCCGCTCCTTGCCCGGATTGCCCCGATGGCGTGGACGCTGCTGCTGCCCCCACTCCATCCCGGCTTCGGCACCCTATTTCGGCGCGGCGCGAACTGGCCGATTTTCGGGTGTTGGCTTACGATGTGGAGCGGCATTGCTGCTTTCACCTGCCCGTTGGTGATCGCTGCTGTGGCGGTGATCCCGCTGTGGGCGCTGTGGCTGCACAAGCGCATCGGCGGCATATCGGGAGACGGCCACGGCGCAGGCATCGAACTGGTCGAGGTCGTTGCATTGCTCATGCTGGTGCTGGGGCAATGAGCGGCCATTTCACCCACCACGGTGGCCGCCTTGCCGATGCCTGTGTCCAGTTCGGCGGCACTCCCCCAGACTGGCTCGATCTTTCCACCGGCATAAATCCCGATAGCTGGCGACCCGCTGCAACGCTGGCAGTGGATTGGCAGGCACTTCCCGATCCCGCCGCGTTAGAAACACTCGAACACACAGCCGCCCGCTATTTCCAGTGCGACCCTACGCTTTGCGCCGCCGTGCCAGGCAGCGAAGTCGGCCTGCGCCAGCTTGCGCGGCTGCTTGCCCTGCCCGGACTATACCAACCGCTGGCCTATGGCACCTACGCCGCAGCCTTCGAATGCGCCGAGCCGGTCGCAAACCTTTCGCACTTGCCGTCCCGCGCCACCGCACTGATCCTTGGCAACCCCAACAACCCGGACGGACGCATCCTTTCGCGTGACGCGCTTCTCTCGATCCTTGTCCATCAGGAGCGGCACGGCGGATGGCTGATCGTCGATGAGGCTTTTGCTGACTGCGACCCAGACTGGAGCGTGGCAGCGCAAGTTGCTCCCGGCAAACGACTGATCGTGCTGCGATCCTTCGGCAAATTCTTCGGCCTTGCCGGACTGCGCCTAGGCTTTGTAATCGCGCCGCCAGACGTGCTTCACGGCCTACGCCAGCGCTTTGGCGACTGGCCGCTCCACACCGCCGCGCTTGCATACGGGCAGGCCGCTTATGCCGATACCGCGTGGATCGTCGCAACCCGCAATAGCCTTGTGGCTCGGGCAGCCGCTCTCGATTCCGTCCTGCACCACCACGGCTTGACGCCAAAAGGGGCGTGCCCGCTATTCCGGCTCGGCACCATGCTCAATGCCAGCAACGTATTTAACGCACTCGCGCAGCAGCATATTCTCACCCGGCCCTTCTCCGGTCACCCGACCCTCCTGCGTATTGGCCTGCCGCGCGATGATGCGGCGCTGAGCCGCCTAGACGCCACCCTTGCAAAGGCACCGCACAGTGGCTGAACCAGTGGCCCTTTTGGCGCTCTGCCTCGACGCAGCGTTCGGGTGGCCTACGCGCCTTTATGCCCGCATCGGCCATCCGGTCGGCGCTTTTGCAAAGATCATCGCCCGATGCGAACGATGGTGGAACCGGCGCGAGGCCAGTCCTGCTGCACAGACGGCGGGCGGTATCGCAACGGTGCTGGTGCTCATTGCGCTCGCTGGGCTTGGCGGAACTATACTGACCATCGCGGCCAGCACGTTTGGATCCTCCGGTTGGCTGATACTCTCCCTGCTGGCTTGGCCCGCGCTTGCCCAGCGCAGTCTTGATACGCATATCGTGCCGGTGATCGAGGCACTGCGGGCAGACGACATCGACCAAGCCAAAACCGCCGTCGGAATGATCGTCGGGCGCGATACGGCAGCGCTCGACCAAACGGGCATCTGCCGCGCAGCCATCGAAAGCCTTGCCGAAAGCTTTTGCGACGGGGTTGTCGCGCCGCTGTTCTGGCTGCTGGTGGCAGGCCTGCCCGGCATCTGGATCATGAAGGCGGTGAACACGGCCGACAGTCTGATCGGGCACAAGGAAGCCCCCTATCGCCACTTTGGCTGGGCGGCTGCGCGCCTTGATGATCTGATGAACCTCGCCCCGGCCCGCATTTCGGCACTGCTGATTTGTCTGGCTGGTCCCGGTGGCTGGAAGATCGGTTGGCGTTACCGCTACACCCACGCCTCACCCAATGCGGGATGGCCCGAAGCGGCAATGGCGGGCGCGCTGGGCGTGCGTCTCGCCGGGCCTGCCAGCTATGATGGTGTGATGCTGGCCAAACCGTGGATCGGCGAAGGCAGCGAGGCAAATCTGGAATCATTGGTACGCGCAAGGCGCGTCTATCACCGCAGTTGCGCGATCTGCTGGATTATCGCGGGAGGAGCAGCATGGCTGGGTTGATGTTACAAGGAACCGGGTCTGACGTCGGCAAGTCTGTGCTGGTTGCCGGATTGTGCCGGGCAGCCTCCAACCGGGGGCTGAGCGTGCTGCCGTTCAAGCCGCAGAACATGTCGAACAACGCCGCGGTCACCGCTGATGGCGGCGAAATCGGGCGGGCGCAGGCGCTGCAGGCCCTTGCCGCGCGGGCGGAACTTCACACCGATATGAACCCCGTCCTGCTCAAACCACAGGCAGATCACACCTCACAACTTGTGGTTCATGGCCAGGTACGCGGCACGCTGGGTGCGGCAAACTTCCGTGAAGGCAGGCGCAACCTCCTTCCCGAAGTGCTGGCAAGCTGGAAGCGGCTGCAAAGCCGCTGCGACATTGTGATCGTCGAGGGGGCTGGCTCCCCTGCCGAGATCAACTTGCGTGAGGGTGACATTGCCAACATGGGCTTTGCCCGCGCGGCGGACGTGCCGGTGGTTCTGGTGGGCGATATCGACCGGGGCGGCGTGATTGCCTCGCTTGTCGGCACACGCGCCGTGATTGATCCCGATGACGCGGCGATGATCCACGGCTTTATCGTCAACAAATTCCGTGGCGACCCTTCCTTGTTTGAAGACGGCTACACCGCCATCGAAGCTCTTTCAGGATGGCGCGGCTTTGGCGTAGTGCCTTGGCTGGCCTGCATCGCCAAGCTGCCAAGCGAGGATGCGGTCGTGCTGGAACGCCCGCGCCTTGCTGCGCCCGCGCGCAAGCTGATCGCCTGCCCGATGCTGCCGCGCATATCGAACTTCGACGACCTTGATCCGCTGCGACAGGAACCCGATGTCGAACTGGCAATGATCCCGCCGGGCAAGCCTATTCCGGCAGAGGCTGACCTGATCGTCATTCCCGGATCAAAAGCCACGATTGCCGACATGGCGTTCCTGCGCGCGCAGGGTTGGGACATCGACATCCTTGCCCACCACCGGCGCGGCGGCATGGTTCTTGGCATCTGCGGCGGCTTCCAGATGCTGGGGCGAACCATTGCCGATCCACTCGGGATCGAGGGTGCGCCAACGGAGGTGACCGGCCTTGGCCTGCTGGACGTAACCACCGAACTCACCGCGCACAAGGCGCTGCGCAATGTCAGCGGGATGGCTTTTGGGGCTGCGTTCGAGGGCTACGAAATGCACATGGGCGTAACGGCCGGACCGGACACCGCGCGACCGTTCGCCGTGCTTGATGGAAACCGAGCGGACGGAGCGATCAGTCAGAACGGACGGGTCATCGGCACATATTGCCACGGGTTGCTTGCCCGCCCCGCATTGCGCGCCGAACTGCTGCGCCGCATCGGCGCGCAAAGCGAAGGGTTGGATCATGGCATGACAGTCGACGCTGCGCTGGACGATCTGGCCAATGCCCTCGAACAGCACCTTGATATTGATGCCCTGCTGGCATTGGCACACGGCGCTGGACGATGACGAGCCTGCTGGTCCTTGGCGGGGCGCGTTCCGGCAAGAGCCGCTATGCGCAAAAACGGATCGAAGCCCGCGGCGGCGCTATGGTCTATATCGCCACGGCAGAGGCCAGAGACGACGAGATGGCGCAGCGCATTGCCCTGCATCGCATGGACCGTGGGCAAGATTGGCAGACGTTTGAGGCACCGATTGACCTGCCCGGCGCTATTCGCACGTGCGTCTCAGCCGATGCAATACTGGTGGATTGCCTGACGCTCTGGCTCTCCAATGTGATGCTGGCGGGCCTCAGCATTCCCACAGCACGCGATGATCTGATGGCAGCGGTCGAAACCTGCAGCGTGCCCATCGCCCTGATCGCAAACGAGGTGGGGCTTGGCATCGTGCCCGATAATGCACTGGCGCGCCGTTTCCGGGACGAGGCAGGATGGCTCAACCAGAAGCTGGCCGAAGCCGTCGACGAGGTGGTGTTCGTCGCAGCGGGCCTGTCGATGGTGCTGAAACCTTAGTTCACGGCCAAGGTTTTACAAATGCCGTCCCAATGCGGTGCGCCAGGTATCCAGCCTGCGCGTGCGTTCGGTGTCCAGCATCGCCGGTTCAAACACGGCACGCTGGGGGATCATGCTTTTTGCGCCATTCAAGTCAGGATAGAAACCTGCGCCAATCGCCGCCAGAATTGCCGCGCCACGCGCTGTCGTCTCGACGTCTGCGGGGCGTTCGCAGTGCAGGTTCAGCATATTGGCGATGTCCTGCGCCAGCCAGTCGTTGGCGCTCATCCCGCCATCCAGCCGCAGTAGCGACCAGCCAGCCCCATCGGCAGCAAAAGCGCTGGCGAGATCGTGGAAGATATGGCCGATGGATTCGAGTGCGGCACGAACGATGTGCGCGCGGGTGGCAGCAAAGCTGAGACCGGTGATGCTACCGCGTGCTTCAGCCAGCCAATAGGGCGCGCCGAGGCCGGAAAGCGCGGGAACGACGACGACGCCTGCACTATCAGTCACCGAAGCGGCCATCGCTTCACTGTCAGACGCGTTTTCGAGCAGGCCGACGTTGTCACGCATCCACTTGACGAGACTTCCCGCCACGAAGACGGAACCTTCCAGCGCGAACAACCGCTGACCGTTCACCTCGCTCAATACAGTGCCCAGCAAGCGATGGGTGGAGCGCGGCGGGCGCGTGCCCATGTTGGACAGGATGAAGGCCCCGGTGCCCAGCGTCGCCTTGGCCTCGCCCACGGCAAAGCAGCCCTGCCCAATGGTGGCAGCCTGCTGGTCTCCGGCAAGGCCGGTGATGGCAATGGGCGCACCGAACAGATCGGCGCGGGTTTCGCCGAAAGGGCCAGCACTCGGGACGATTTCAGGCAGCGTCGATTGCGGAACACCGAACAGGTCACACAGCCCGGAATTCCAGCCCTTGCCCGTCAGCGCCATCAGCATGGTTCGGCTTGCGTTTGTCACATCGCTGATGTGCAGACCGCCAGTCAGCTTCCAAACCAGCCAAGATTCCACGGTACCGAAGGCGAGACGCGAGCCGAGCGCCTTTGCTTCAGGCACGTTCTCAAGCACCCACGCCATTTTGCTGGCAGAGAAATAGGGATCAAGCAGCAGGCCTGTGGTTTCCTGCACATGCGCCTCATGCCCTGCCTCGCGAAGCGCCCGGCACTTGTCCTCCGTCCGCCGGTCCTGCCAGACGAGCGCGCGGGTGATGGGCTGGCCGGTTTCGCGGTCCCACGCCACCACCGTTTCGCGCTGGTTGGTCACGCCGATGGCTGCCACGCGCGCTGCCCCGCCTGCCCGTTCGACCATCGCGCGGGCGCAGCGCAGGGTGCGCTCCCATATCTCGGTCGCGTCATGCTCTACCAGCCCCGGCGCGGGGTAATGCTGGGTCAATTCCTCCTGCGACGATGCAAGGACTTCGCCACCCGCTGTGTACAGGATCGCACGGGTAGATGTGGTGCCTTCGTCGAGCACAAGAATGCAGCGCGCGTTGGTCGGAGTGGCATCGGTCATTGCGCGGTCAACTCTCCCATGAAGCGGCGCAGGTTTTCCTGCTGCTGCGGTGACAGGCGCAACCCTAGTTTTGAGCGCCGCCATAGAATATCGTCTGCCTCAAGCGCCCATTCGTGCGCAATCAGATAGCGCACTTCGCGTTCGGTCAACCCGTAGCCGAAGTGTTCGCCGCAATCGTCCAGCGTTGCGGCATCGCCCAGCACGGTGGTGGCAAGCGTGCCATAACTGTGCAGCAGGCGCTCAGCCCACACGGGTTCAAGGAACGGGTAGCGCTGTTGCAGATCGGTGATCCGCTGCGCCACTTCGCTTACGCCGAAATCACCGCCGGGCAATGGCTTGCAATCGGTCCAGTGCGCGCCCGCCAGCGCCGGAATGCGTTCGCCCATGCGATCAACCGCTTCTTCGGACAGTGTGCGGAAAGTGGTGATCTTTCCGCCGAACACGGAAAGAATCGGCGCGCCTTCGGTGGGATCGCTTACCTCGAAAGTGTAACCGCGCGTGGCCGCTTCAGGTTTGCCCGAACCATCATCCACCAGCGGGCGCACGCCGGAATAGGTCCAGACGACATCGGCGGGCATGACTGGCTTCTTGAAGAACCGGCTCGCGCCCTCGCACAAATAGGCCACTTCCTCATCGCTTGCCACGATGGGTTCGCCCGCGACATGATCGCGGTCAGTTGTGCCAATCAGCGTGTAATCATGCTCGTACGGGATCGCGAAGAAGATGCGCCCGTCTGGCAATTGGAAGAAGTAGGGATGCGGGTGGTCGAACAGTTTTGGCACCACAATGTGTGATCCGCGCACAAGGCGGATAGATTGTTTCGGAGCCTCGCCGCTGCGCCCAAGCACGTTCAGTACAGCTGGCCCCGCCGCGTTGATCACCGAGCGCGCGCGGAACGTACCCTGCGCAGTCTCAATCCGCCACAACTCACCCTCGCGCTCCAACTTTTCCACCGGACAGCGCGTGCGGACCTCGGCTCCCTTGTCTGCCGCATCGCGGGCGTTCAGCACGACCAGACGCGCATCATCCACCCAGCCATCAGAATAGACGAAGCCGTGGACAAACTCAGGCTTGAGCGCCGCGCCTGCCACGTGCCGGTCCAACCGCACCGCCTCGGTCGCGGGCAGCAGCCGGCGCTTGCCGAGGTGATCGTACAGGAACAGGCCCAGCCGCAGCAGCCAGCGCGGACGCAACCCCTGCACCCACGGCAGCACAAAGCGCATTGGCCAGATGATGTGCGGCGCAATGGTCCACAGCTTCTCGCGCTCACCCAAAGCCTCGCGCACCAGCCCGAATTCGTAGTGCTCGAGGTAACGCAACCCGCCGTGGATGAGCTTGCTGGAATTGGACGAAGTGCCGCTGGCAAGGTCATGCGCCTCCAGCAGCAGCACTTTCGCGCCCCGCCCTGCTGCGTCACGTGCAATTCCGGTGCCGTTGACGCCGCCACCGATTACGGCGACGTCAAACACATCCTGTTCCACGGACTTTGTCATCAGATGTCCAGGGGCCCGTGCTGGATATAGGGCAACACATGGCGAGCAAACAGATCGGCTTCCTCTGCGTGGGGATAGCCCGAGAGGATGAACGCCTCGATCCCCTCTGCCTGATAGGCCCGCAGCTTGGCCAGTACCTGATCGGGCGTGCCGACGATGGCCGCACCGCAACCCGAACGCGCCCGGCCAATCCCGGTCCACAGGTTCTCTTCCACAAAGCCATCACCATCGGCCGCGCCGCGAAGTTCCTGCTGGCGCTGCACGCCGAAGTTCTTGGCATCGAGCGACTTCTCGCGGATCGCCTTACCCGCGTCATCGTCCAGCTTAGACAGCAGCCGATCAGCGTAAGCGCGCGCCTCGTCCTCAGTTTCGCGCACGATTACATGGGCGCGATAGCCGAACTTCAGCGTGCGGCCATAGTTGGCAGCGCGCGTCTTCATGTCTGCTATGTTTTCACGCACCTTGTCCATCGTGTCTGGCCACATCAGGTACACGTCACTGCCCTCTGCCGCACATTCGCGCGCATCGTGGCTAAGCCCGCCGAAGTAGAACGCCGGACACTTGCCCGAAATTGTGCCGATGCGCGGCGGATCAAGCTTGAGCTTGTAGAACTCGCCCTGAAAATCCAGATGCTCGCCGTTGAGCAGCGTGCGCACGATCTTCATGATCTCGGTCGCGCGGGCATAGCGTGGGCCGCTGGCAATGGTCTCACCCGGCATGTCGGACGAGATGATGTTGACGTTGAGCCGCCCGCCCGTTCCCGCCGCATTCGGGCCAAGTATGCGGTCCAGCGTAGCGATCCTGCGCGCCAGTTGCGGCGGCCAGTCCTCGCCCATGCGCGTGGCCCACAGCAGCTTGATCCGCCGCACTTGCGTGGCAACCGCCGCCGCAAAGGCGGTGGTATCAAGGCCAAGGCTGTAGCCCGATGGCAGCAGGATATTGTCGAACCCACCCTCTTCGGCGCGCATCACGATGTTGCGGCAGTGTTCCCAGCTGGATTGCAGGTACTTGTCCGGCACGCCCAGGAATTCATAGTCGTCGTCGCACAGCGCCGAGAACCAGGCGATCTCGCAATTCTGTTCAGCCATCTTGCCTCTCCTTCGAAGCGCGGACGCAACTCCGTACCGGCAAAACCGTTAACCGGTGCCGTCCGCCTTTAGTTTCAATCTGTTGCGGCTGTTACGGGAGCCGCTCGCCCCGCGCCGCAACCAGCACGGCGTACCAATCCTGACGTGTCCACTGCACCGTGAGCGCCTGCGTGCCCTCGGCAATCCGCTCAGCCTTTTGCGATCCGATGATCGGGATGATCCCCGCCGGGTGCGCCATCAGCCATGAATAGGCCGCCACCGTGCGAGAAACACCCTGCGCCTGCGCCACAACATCGAGCGCCTCAGCCACGGCGATGTCCCGCGCGCTTTCCGGCGCCGCCAGACGGCCCCCGCCCAGCGGCGACCATGCCATCGGCGTCAGACCCAGCATCATCGCCTGATCCAGTTCACCGTTTTCGAAGCAGTCGATCCGCAGCGGGCTGATCTCAGGCTGCGTCGTCACCAGCTTCTCACCCAAAAAGTGGTTGAGGGCGGCCAGTTGCGGCATCGTGAAGTTTGAAACGCCCAGTTTGCGCACTTTGCCCGAAGCCACAACATCATCCAGCACGCGCGCCATTTCCTGCGGGTGGGCCAGAATGTCCGGGCGGTGGATCTGCCACAGGTCGATCACGTCCACCTTCAGGCGGGTCAGCGAATCCTCGATGGCCTTACGCAAGTATTCGGCGCTCTGGTCATAGGGCAGCGGGGGCAGGATGCCGCCCTTGGTGGCGAGAACCATGCGTTCACGCAGCGCAGGTTCAGCCGCCAGCACTTCGCCCAGCAACGCCTCTGCATCGCCAAAGCCGCCCGCGCCATCGAAGCCATAGATGTCAGCGGTATCAAGGAAGTTGATCCCGGCATCCAGCGCCGCATGGACCAGCTTGGCCGCGCCAGCAGCGCCACGCCCATCCTCGGCCAGCCGCCACATGCCCCATGCGATGGGCGACACGGCAATGTCGCTCTTGCCGAGGGGACGGAAAGCAGGTGGCAATTGCAATTCGCTCATGAAACAGTCCTGTGTGGCGGCGCGACCGAAGCGCGCTCTACGAGTGTATGGGGCAGGCGGCGGTGGGAAATATCGCCGCCCGCGATGAGAATTTCAGTGGCCGTGCGCGCCAGTTCGATCATCGGCTGATGGATCGTGGTCAGCGGTGGCCACACGGTGCGCGCAAGCGTGGTATCGTCGAAGCCTGCGACGGAAAGCTCTGCCGGAACATTGATGCCTCGGTCGTGCGCGATGGCCAGTACGCCTGCTGCCATGTCATCGTTCGACGCGAAGATCGCGGTCGGGCGGTTAGGCAAATCGAGCAGTGCGTTGGCCCCGCGCGTGCCCGAATCAAAATCGAACTCGCCTTCGCATACCAGCACCGGATCATAGGAAATGCCTGCCCGATCGAGCGCTCTACGATAGCCGAACAGTCGGTCATCCGAGGCCATGTGGTTCTGATGACCTTTGATGAAACCGATGCGGCGGTGCCCGGCGTTGATCAGGTGCGTGGTCATGTCATCCGCCGCCTGAGCATCATCCATGAACACCGAACTGGTCAACGCATGGTTGGTGCCGGGCGAAATGCGCACGAAGGGAATGTCCATCGCCTCCAGCGCGCGCAGCACCGGGTCGCAATCGGTAACGGGAGAGGACAGGATGATCCCGTCGACATGCGTTTCGCTCACCAGTCCGCGCACTTGCTCCCCCACCAGCGGATCAGCCACATCGACGGGTTGGGCCAGCAGGCGGATGTTGTTCGCGCGGCAAAAGTCCCAGCAGCCGGTCTGGATCTGGAACATGTAGTAGGGGCTGTGATTGTCGTAAATCAGTGCGATCTGGTTCGACTTCGCACCCGAGAGGATCCGCGCAGCAACGCTGGGCCGGAAATCCAGCGCGCGCATCGCTTCCTCGACGCGGGCCTTGGTATCGGCGCTGACATAGGGGTGGCCGTTCAGCACGCGGCTGACGGTCTTCACCGCTACCCCCGCCTTGGCCGCCACGTCCCGAATGTTTGACCGCTCGCTCATGCTTCCAATGCCCCCTTCAAACCTTCGAACAGTGGCGCGAACGCGCTGTCCGGTCGGTAGAATACGGGTGGCTGCCCGATTGGAGCGGGAATGTCATGCGTGCCGGGGGCAAAGTCTTCGCCCGTCCAGCAATGCCGCCAGGTTTCGGTCCCTGGAAGAACCACCCGACGTTGCACGGCTTCCTCCTCGATCACCGGCGCCACCAGCAGGTCGGCACCGTAGAGGAACTGGTCCTGCACCGTAAAGAGCGCGGTTTCCTGCGGATAATGCAGGAACAGCGGCCGTTGTGCCGGAAGGCCAAAGTCGCAAGCCTCTCCGCACAAATGGCGGACGTAAGGCTCAAGGTGCGCGTGGACGCGGCTCCATCGGGCAAAGCAGGCGAGAAGATCTGCGCTGCTGTCGTACTGAAGGTTATCGTCAGGGCGGTTGCCCTCATGGCTGCGCATGACCGGGGCAAAGGCGGCAAGCTCGCACCACCGCTGCATCAGTTCGGCGGTGCGCACGTTGCCGTGCAGCGAGGTGTAGCCGCCGCAATCAGAGTGGCTGTAAGCGTTGCCCACAAGCCCTGCCGAAAGCGCACCGGTGATGACCGTGCCGATGCCATCGTGGCGCGTAAAATCGACCGACTGGTCGCCCGCCCACAGCAGAGGGCAATGCGCCTGAACGCCCGAGAACCCCGCGCGCATGAAGAACAGCGCGTCGCCAGTTTTGCCACGCGATTCCAGCGCCATCGCGTTGACCTGCGCCCACAGCACCGGCCAAAGGTTGTGCGCCTCCATCGGATCAGAGCCATCAGCAAGGCGCAGATCGGTCGGCAGGTATTCGCCAAAGTCCGCCATCCAACCCGATATGCCGATATCCAGCATTTCACGCCCGAGGATACGTTCGGCAAACCAGGCACGCGTTTCGGCGCGGGTGAAATCGACCACGCCGCAATCGAACTCGCCGAAATCGACAAGGTAAACTTCATCGCTATCGGTCCGCAGGCAGAAATGGCCCCCTGCGCGCGCCTCGTCATAAAGGTCGCCATCCACCGCGATATAGGGGTTGGCGTAGGCCAGAAAGCGAATGCCCCGTGCGTCCAGCGCCGCAATGCGCGCGGCCAGATCGGGGTAACGCTCGGCACTGCGCGCGCCGCTGTGCCAGTCCCAGAACAGGCGGCGGCCAAAGCTGGTTTCGCGCACGCCCGCCCAGTCTTCACACCACAGGCCGGAGACGGCGGTCCCGGCTTCGATGAACTTCTCCAGCCGGTCAAAACTGGTCACGCCTGACTTCAGCCCGACGATCGCGCCGCCGATAGCCCAATCGGGCAGTTCAGGCTGACGGCCAAAACGCGCGGAAAGCTGCGCGACCAGACCCTGCGGCCCATCATCGCCAAACACTTCAAACCGCGCCGTGCCGCTCCACACATCCACCGCATGAAACGCCGGATCGGTGAAATCGAGCACGCTGTAACAGCTCGCATCAAGATGCACCGCCAGCCAGCGCGAGGTCAGAAACGTGGGCTGCGGATAGTTGGTGTTCCAGTAATCACCGCCCGCCATGCCCTCGGCGTCCATGCGCCGCGTCAGTTCGGTGGACTTGTCACGCCCCACCCCCGGCTCGCTCGTCCAGATCGGAAAGCTGCGGCCATTGAGCGCGAGATAGCTCATCTGCTCACCCCCGCCCCACACGCGTTCGCCGGGTTCGGCGTGAAAGCGGATGCGCAGGCGATCATATCCCGGCACCAGCGCACTGACCGTCACGGCATTCGCATCAACCGCAAGACGCGCAACGATCACGTCACCGTCCAGCAGTTCCATGCCGCCAGAGCTTTCACGCCAGCCTGCCGGGGCAATTTCGCCATTAGGCTCATCGCTGATGCGAAAATTGCCGCGAACCATCTGCACTTCGGGATTGCCACGCGCCATGACCACCGCAGGACAGGAAGACGTGTGCCGCAGCACCAGTCGATCCCCGAATCGGAGATCGAACCCGTCAATTCCAGCGTGCAGCCGCAGTTCCAATGGCGTTTTCCTCATCCCGGCAGCGTTGCTGTGGCGGGTTTGCCGCTGCCGCTGTCCGTTTTTCTGACACCGCTTGACATATCGAGACAGTCATAGCAGATCAAGCATCAATAGCGGCCGATCGACGAGGGAGCATGACTACCCTTGGAAGACCGCTTTTTGCAGGGAGAGACACCATGAAATTCACTCACCGTCCGTCCGTGCGCGCCTTGGCATTGTCTGCCAGCGCCTTGTCGTTCTCCTTCGCAGGCCACGCAAATGCGCAGGAAGCCGCAGAGGAAACAGGCGGCATCACAGAAATCGTCGTCACCGCGCAAAAGGTGGCGGAAAACGTGCAGGACGTGCCCATCGCCATCACTGCGATCACGGCAGACCGTCTCGAATCGAGCGGCGTCACCAGCCTTGAAGGGCTGACGCAGCTCGTCCCGTCGGTCACGTTCCGTAAGGGAACGACCAGCGCCAACAGCGCCATCGTGATGCGCGGCGTGGGCACGATCACCTTCTCGGTCGCCGCTGAACCCAGCGTTTCCACCGTGGTCGATGGCGTGGTGCTTAGCCGTTCGGGCCAGGCTTTCATGGACCTGGTCGATGCAGAGCGTCTTGAAGTGCTGCGCGGCCCGCAGGGCACCCTGTTCGGCAAGAACGCCTCGGCAGGCCTTGTCAACATCGTGTCGAAGGGCGGCACCGACACGCTGCAGGGCGAAGTGCGCGCCGAATACTACGAGGACGAGGAATACCGCCTGCGCGCCGCCATTTCCGGCCCGCTTGGCGAAGGCCTCAGCGCCCGCGTCACCGGCTTCTACGGCAACTATGATGGCAACATCACCAACGTGTTCGGTGGCAGCAACGAAAAGGTCAACGGCTACGAACATTACGGCGCGCGCGGCATCCTCGACTATGAAACCGATGGATCGAAGCTCCGCCTGATCGCAGACTTCTTTGGCGCAGACGACGATTGCTGTGCCGATGTCACCGGCGTCAGCCGTGGCGCGGCGCTTGATGCAGAACTCGGTTTGCCGGGCGGCGTGGCGCAGGGCGTGAACCAGCGCTTCATCAACCACAACCTTGTCACACTGACCAAGGACCGCCAGTGGAGCCTGACCGCATCGGGTGATTTCGACGTGTTCGAAAGCCACACGCTCAGCGTCATCGCAGGCTATCGTAACTGGAAGAACGAGGAAGTGCGCGAAGGCGATTTTCTGCCGCGCGCCGTTGTCGGCACCGGCGAACTGCATGACAGCGGCGAAGTGCGCACCCAGCAGCTCAGCCTTGAAGTGCGCCTCGCCTCGGACCAGACGCAGCCGTTCTTCTATCAGGTGGGGGCCTTTGCATGGGGATCGAACAACCAGCAGGACTTCACGCGCAACAACATCACGTGCGCTACTTCCACCCTGCCTGTCGCCGCATCGGGCGCACGTCCTTGCAACCTTGCTGATACGGTCAACACTCTGTTTCCCACCGCCACATCGTTCAGCGACGTGCAATCGCGCAACTATGCCGTGTTCGGCCAGGCCACTTACCGCTTCAGCGACATGTTCGCGATCACCGGCGGCCTGCGGTACACCAAGGATGAGCTGGACTACGCGCATACCCGTGCGCCAGCAGTGAACGCCACCAACGGCCTCCCCGCCACCGGCCCCGGCACTAACGGCAGCCCCGCTGGCGGCACGCTGGCTTCGGGCGGCAACGGCACCAACACCTCTGCCGGATCAAGCAGCAACGGCAACTTTTCAGGCCGCGCCGTCCTGCAGATCACGCCGTCAGACGACGTGATGCTCTACGGCAGTTACACGCGTGGCTACAAAGGCCCCGCGTTCAACGTCTTCTTCAACCACACCGCCCCGGTCAACGCGATCCCCATCGACGAGGAAATCTCTGACGCCTTCGAAGCAGGCATCAAATCACAGTTCCTCGACAACCGCGTGCAGTTCAACGCCTCGGCTTTCACGGTGACCTACAAGGGTTTCCAGGCAAACAACTTCGTGCTTCTGAACGGCGTCCCCGTTTCGAACCTGACCAACGCCGGAACGGTGCGCAGCCAGGGCTTCGAGGCCGATCTGCTGGCCGTGCCGGTTGACGGCCTGACCCTGCGCGCCGGTGCGGCCTATGCCGATGCCAAGGTCCGCAAGTTCAACCCGAACCCGGGCACCAATGCACCCGACGCCCGCAACGGCACTCGCCTGCCGCTCGCACCGAAGTTCACCTATACCTTGGGCGGCAGCTACGAACGCGATCTGGGCGGCTTCAAGCTCTACCTCGACACCGATTTCCGCCACGTCGGCAAGCAGTTCTCCGACCTCGGAGAGAGCGGCCCGATCGACGCCTATGGCATCTGGAACGCCGGGATCGGCTTCTCGGACGCAGAAGACCTCTATCGCCTGACGTTCCACGCCCGGAACATCACCGACAAGTCCTACGCCCTGCTCAACATCAGCGCCGGCCAGCGCCTGCAGATCCCGCGCGACGCCGACCGCTACTTCGGCGTGAGCCTGCGCGCCAAGATCCAGTAACCGCCGATCCTCCCTCGGCGTAAGAAGAGGCTCCGGGCGAAAGTCCGGGGCCTTTTTTATTGGGGTGGTTGACTGGATTGGCGGCTTTGCGAGCTTTACCGCATAAAAGCTGCCGTTCTGGACACGACCCCGTTATGGTCATTTACTGTTTGTTAGCTCGCGTTGGTATTCTTGCGTTATGAGACTGCTGATCTTCAAGCCCCGCTCGGTGCGAGTCTACAGCCTAGCGGTGTTGGCGTTCGCCTCGGCGCTGTCCTTCGGAACACTCTTGGACGAACCGACCAGCGCCTGCGCTTGCGCGCTTGCTGACCCTGGAACGCCAGAGTTTCAAGCCCAACAGGCTTGGCTAAAGGAGGCGAGGAGCGAGCGGCCGATGAAGGCTGCACAGACTTTTGGCTATACTCTTGTTGGCGGGGGTCTTGTGTTTTTGGTATTGACGGGCCTTGGAGTTGCGCTGAGGCCAGTATTAGGCCCTTATGACTAGAATTTTTCGAGTGTCCGGTCCGCTTTCCACCCAGTTGCAGTCATCCGATACCGACTGCGCAAAGCCCAAAAGCAGCCGTCATGCTGAAACAAGTTCAGGGTGACGATGATCGAGAGGCTTGCGCGGCACACCCCTCTCCCCAGAAGGGGCGAGTGCTTTTCTGCCTACTCCCTCGCCGCCAGTTCCAGCTTCGGCAGCATCACCTGAATGAACCCCAGCGCCACCAGATAGGCGCTCCCGCATATCCCGAACAGCGGCCCGTAACCCAGCCCGTTGGTCAGCGACCAACCCGCGAACTCGATGATCCCCGTGCCCGACAGGTTCCCGGCAACCGCCCCCAGCGCGATCACGCTGGCGACGCGGGTGGCGGGGATTACGTCGGCGGTCATGCCGAAGACGTTGGTGGAAAAGCCCTGATGTGCAAACAGGCCAAGGCCGATCAGCACGGCGGCCAGCCACGGATTGTCCGTCAGCAGCGCCAGCGGCATGGCGAGCACGACCAGCGCATAGAACAGCATCGATGTCTTGCGCGCGGCGTTCACGCTGAAGCCCCGGCTCAGCAGGATCGGGTACAGCCCGCCCGAAGTCAGCGCGCCCAGCGCCGCCAGCGTGAAGATGATCGCAATGGGCCATCCCAACGCCCCCTGCCCCAGCCCGAACTGGCGGTTGAAGAAATCGGGCATCCAGAACAGCACGAACCACCACACCGCATCGATGCAGAACTTCGCGCCGATCACCGTCCATGTCTTGCGGTCCCGCAGCAGCACGCCCCACGGCACGCGCGCGCGCTCGGGAATGTTGCCCAGCGGTTTGAGGTTGCGGGTGCCGAACCACCATCCGGCGAGCCACAGAAAACCAAGCGCGCCGGTGACCCAGAACGCCGCCTGCCACCCGAAGGCCAGCGCGAACGGCGGGATCAGCAACGGTGTGAGGATTGCCCCGATATTGGGCGCGGTGTTGATCAACCCGATGGCGAAATTGCGTTCCTTCACCGGAAGATAGATCGCCGCCGCTTTCAGCCCCGCGGGCGTCGAGACGGACTCGCCCGCCGCCAGCACGATCCGCGCGACCACGAACTGTTGCACCGTTTGCGCCAGCGCATGGGCCATGCCCGCCGCACTCCACACGGTGACCGCGATGGCATAGGCCACGCGCACCCCCAACCGGTCGACAAACCAGCCGACGAACAGCAGCGTGCCCGCCGCCGCGATCTGGAACGAGGAGCCAAGGTGCGCGTATTCCGCGTCCGACCAGCCGAACTCCGCCTCAAGCGTAGGCTTGAGCAGCGCCAGCACCTGCCGGTCCACATAGTTCAGCGCATTGCCCAGAAACAGTAGCACCACCAATGCAATGGCCGCTCCTTGCCCCATGCTGGACCCTGCCCCGTTGGCCTTTCCCTGCGTCACGTTGGAATCTCCCGAACATCGGCCGCTGCACGGCGCTTCTTGCTTGCACGATAACCGCTGACGCGCGTAAGGAAAGCATTATGTGACACCGTAGGACATAGAACGGGTCGATCGTGGGAGAACAACACGTGGCGCGGCAGGAAATCGATTGGGATTCACTCCCCTCGGCAGCGGACCTGTTTGGCGAGATGCACCTCGCTGATGTCACCCCCGTTCCCGCCGAACCGCGCGAAACCGTGTTCCACGGCCTAGCCATCTGCGCCATTGCCGCCGCCGCCGCCGCGTGGCTTTCGGAACATTACCACTTCCCCATCATCCTGCTCGGCCTGCTGATCGGCCTTTCACTCAGCTTCGTGGCGCGCGATCCGCGCAGCCACATGGGGCTCGATTTCGCCTCGCGCACCTGCCTGCGCTTCGGCGTGGTGCTGCTCGGATTGCAGGTCACCTTCTCGCAGATCGGATCGCTGGGACCGGCCCCTTTCGCGGCGCTGGTGGCAATCATGACCATCACATTCCTCGCGGGAATCGCAGGCGCAAAGCTGGTCGGCCAATCGCGCTACACCGGCATTCTGGCAGGTGGCGCTACCGCGATCTGCGGCGCAAGCGCGGCGATGGCACTCTATGGCATCATCGGGCGTGAGCGGCTCAGCCAGTCGCAATTTGCCATCACGCTCGTCGTCGTCTCGCTCGCCAGCGCGCTCGCCATGTCGCTCTACCCGATCCTCGCCGAATACCTGCAACTGACGGACAGTCAGGCCGGCTTCCTGATTGGCGCGTCGATCCACGATGTCGCGCAGGCCATCGGCGGCGGCTATGCCTTTTCGGAAAGCGCGGGCAGCTATGCCACCATCGTCAAACTTTCGCGCGTGGCCCTGCTCGCACCCGTGGTGATCGTCACCGGGCTGGTGATCGGCAATGTTGAGCAGAGCAAAGGCGGCCCGGTGTGGAAGCGGCTTGCCCTGCCGTGGTTCATCGTGGCGTTCTTCGGCGTGGTCCTGCTCAATTCGCTGGTCCCCATCCCAGCCCCTGCCCGCGATGCGGCGCTCAGCGGATCGAAAGGCCTGCTGCTGATCGCAGTGATCGCCACCGCCATGCGCAGCCGTCTGGACCTGCTGATGGAAACCGGTTTGAAGCCCGCCATTCCCGTGGCCATCGCCACGGTGGTGAGCTTCGTGGCCTCGCTGGCTGCTGCGTTGCTGGTGGGCTAACCAAACCGCTTCGCCAGAACCTCCGCCACCGCATCAGCATCAGCCGGTTCCAGCGGCGCTTTGTAAACGTTGACCATCTTCGCCACTGCATCGCGCCAGAACTGCGCGCCTTTGCCGCGTGGCTGGGTGGTGATGTATTCCAGCGAATGACAGGTGGAACAGGCCACCACCACTGGCTCGCCCGCTTCGTCAGCCAATTCTGCAGGCACAGCCTCTTCCGGCATTTCGAACGTTACGGGCTTTGCGCCCGATGCACCGACTGAAATCGCCAATGCCGCAAACCCGGCGGAAAGAACCAGCGCCCGCATCAAACCGCCTCCACCATGATCGCCTCAACCGGATTGTGCATATATCCGGCAGGCTGCCAGAGTGCAGTGAGCGGCTGAACGTCACCACTCGCCGTTTCAGCCCGCACTTTCACCGCATGCTTGCCCGCCGCGAGCGTCACGCCAAGCCGCCATTCCCGGAAGGAATAACGCCCCAGATCATCGCCCAACCGCGCCTCTTGCCACGCGCGCCCCTCATCCGCCGAAACCATGACCCGCTTCACCGGATCACCCCCGGCAAAGGCTATGCCGCGCAGTTCCGTGACGCTCGCCGCGTTCACCCGCGCGCCGTCAACGTGGCTGGTGACAAAAGACCGAACATTGAAACGCCCGATCGGCTTGGTCTTGTCAGGCTTCTGCCCCGGCTCCACGCAATTGCAGTCGTTGTCGGGGATGCGATAGGCCGTCTTCATCCAGTAGCCATCGTACTGCGCATCCACGACATTGATCTCGTCCAGATGCTTCACCCAATAGGTGCCGTAATGGCCCGGCACGATCAGCCGCAGCGGATAGCCATTCAGGAACGGCAGATCCGCGCCATTCATCTGGAACGCCACCATCACCTCGCCATCCAAGGCATGGTCCAGATCGAGCGCCTTGACGAAATCGGGAATGCCATCGAGCGGCGGATTATCAAGCCCGTTGAAGGTCACCTGCCGCGCGCCTTCACGAAGCCCTGCCTTTTCAAGCAGATGCTTCAGCGCCACACCACGCCAGCGCGCATTGCCCATCGCCCCGTTGCCAAGCTGCCCGCCGCCGACGCGTGGTTGCACAAAGCCGCGGCTGTTGCCCGAACACTGGTTCACCGCCACGATCTCGCTCACCGGAAAATCGCGCTTCAGACTGGCGAGCGACAATTCCAGTGGCTTGGCCACATGCCCGCCCACCTTGAGCCGGAACGCGCTCGGATCGATCACCGTCGGCAGGCCGGAGAGGTGATAGCGCACAAAGAAAGCATCGTTGGGCGTAAGCAGCCCCTCATTGAACACCGAAAACGGCGTTTCCAGCTGCGGCGGGCGGGTGGTGAGCAGGATCATCTCCCGCTTTTGCGGCATCCGCACCAATGGCCGCGCGCCGTTGCCGAACGGCAACGTCACCTCGCGCTCAGCCGCGAGGGCCGGACCGCCAAACGCCGCGACACCGGCTCCGGCAAGAAACATTCTGCGGTCGAACACGGCCAATTCCTCTCCGGCTGCGCTGGGATTCTCACCGTCTTTTCGCCCAACCGGAGCGGTATGTCCACCGGTAGTCAGAAACCCCCTATTTCGCGAGCGGAGGACAGGCAATCGCCTCGCCCACGCCCTCGATCCCGGCATTGCGGATGCTCACGACAAAACCCTTGTCCGCGCCCAGCCGCAAAGGCTGACCAATCGCCGCCATCTTCGCGCCACGCGCAGCAAAGCAGGTCAACGGAATGCGCATCATGCCGGTCTGGCCCGCCGCTGGAAGCAATTCGCTGACGTCCAGCGCAACGCCGCCAAACGAAGCCGTCACCGGCCCGGATCCACGTGCATCCAGCCGCCAGTCGAGCCGCAGCACGTAGCCGCCGTTCACCTGCCGCTGGACATCAATCGGCGGACCATCGAGCGCAAATGCACCCTTCCCGGCCCAAGTGAACTGCCGTCCATCCTCCTGCGCCGACACGTCCACCGAACGCATCGTGACCACGCTATCAAGCCCCAGTCGCCACGGCTCGATCACCTTGCCCGCGCGGATATAGGTCGTCTCGCTGAGCGCCGGGCCGACCTCCACACGCGGGTCTTCATTGACTGGCCGAAGCTTTGCTGGCTTGGCATAGGACAAGCCGTGCCCCACCTTGAAAAGCGGATCGACCATCGGCGCGCGGGCATCCTGCGGCCAGTCGAACGACAGCGTTCCGGTGAAATCGCGCTTGGGCTTGCCATCGCGCCCTGCCACCAGAACATCGGCTACGCCCTGCCCCTGCGAACCCGGCTGCCATGCTGCGACGAAAGCGTCGGCAAGATTCATCGCCTTGCCCACGAACATCGGACGGCCCGAGAGGAACACGGCAACGACAGGAATGCCCCGGTCTTTAAGCGACTTGATCAGTTCCAGTTCGCCGGAAAGAGGTTGAAACATCAGGTTGGACAAGTCCCCCTGAAACTCGGCATAGGGCTGTTCGCCAAACACCACGACGGCAATGTCGGGCTTTTGCGCGCCCGGGATTGCCACAATTTCAGCTTTGCCGCCCGCATCGGTCACCGCATCGACAATCGCGCGGCCTATCGTGCGGCCTTTGGGGAAATCGGCGGCGATGGTGTCGGTGCCCTGCCAGGTGATCGTCCAGCCGCCTGCCTGCATCGCCATGCTATCTGCCCCCGGCCCGGTCACCAGCACGTTCGCAACGGGACGGATCGGCAGTACGGAGCCTTCGTTCTTGAGCAGCACCAAGGACTTGGCGACGGCTTCGCGCGCAACTTCGAGGTGCCTGTCCGCCCCCAGCATTGCCGGATCGCCGCGCTCGACCCGCTTTGTCCCCATCAGGCCCAGCTTGAACTTCACCCGCAGATTGCGGCGGACGGCGTCGTCCAACCGCGCCATCGGGATCGTCCCGTCGCGCGCTTGCTTTAACGTGTTGTCGAACAAGGCTTTCCAACTGTCGGGGGCCATGTAGAGGTCCAGCCCGGCGTTGATCGCGGCGGCGCAATCGGTGGGGGTGCAGCCGGAAATCTGACCGTGGCCGTTCCAGTCCCCCACAACAAGCCCTTCAAAACCCATGCGCTTTTTCAGCACATCGGTCAGCAGCGAGCGATTGCCGTGGTTCTTCACGCCGTTCCAGCTGGAGAAGCTGGCCATGACCGTCAGCGCGCCTGCGTTGATCGCCGGGGCATAGCCTGCGCCGTGGACCGCCACGAGTTCCTCTTCGGAAATCTGCGCGTCGCCCTGGTCCTTGCCGCCTGCCGTGCCGCCATCGGCAAGGAAGTGTTTGGCGCTGGCGGCGACCTTGTTTGCGGGCAATTCCTGAACTGCACCTAGACGCCCCTGAAGTGCCTCTACCATCACCGAAGAGTACTCGGCGATCAGCTTGGGGTCGCTCGAATAGCCTTCATACGCACGTCCCCAACGTAGGTCTTGCGGCACCGCCAAAGTGGGTGCGAAGGTCCACTCGATTCCGGTCGCGGCAATCTCTTCGGCTGTCGCTTCACCGATACGCCGGATCAGATCCGGGTCATGCGTGGCGCCCAAACCGATGTTGTGGGGAAAGATCGTTGCGCCCGGCACGTTGGAGTGGCCGTGGACGGCATCGACGCCGAACAGGATGGGAATTCCGGCTCCGGCATTGCGGGATGCGGCGCGGTATTCCTGCACCAGTTTCAACCACTTGGCGGCGTCCGCGCGTTCATCGCCGTAAGGACCGCTGTTGCCGCCCGCAAGGATCGAACCGAGCGGATAGCGTTGCAGATCGGCGGGCGTCATGGCGCTGATGTCACCCTGAATGACCTGCCCAACCTTCTGTTCCAGCGTCATTTTCTTGATCAGCCGATCAATCTCGCGTTCCGTCTTGGGCGAAGTAATTGCCAAGGGGCTGTGTGCAGCGGGCCACTTCATGGGATCGGCAGTGCCGCTCCCCTGCGCGTGCAGCGCGGTGGTGCCGAGCAGCAGCGGCAGAACCACCATTCCGGCGCGCGCTTTCCAACCTTTCGACATCGACTTCCCCAACTTCTGTGAACGTTCTCAATCGCAAGCATTTCACACGCCAGCGGCCAGAAATCAAGCCTTTCAGCAGGCTTTTGCGATCAGCGGGAAAGCAGCGCCATTGCGGCCAGCGCGAGGACTGCCAGCACTACGAACAGCCCCGCAAATCCCAGCGTCGGCACAAGCGCCAAGGTGAGCGAGGGCACCACCAGCGAGGGAATCGTGTTGGTAAGGTTGAACAATCCCAGATCGCGCCCGCGCCGCGTGCTGTCTGGCAGGACGCGCAGGGTGTGGGCGCTGTGGAGCGCGAGGAAAACCGAGGTGGACAGGCCGAACAGCAGGTATCCACCGATCACGCCTTCACGGCCCGATGCCAGCGCCATGACCATCAGGCCAGCCGCCGCTCCGCCCGATGCGAGTGCGAGTGGCAGGACCGGCTTGCTCCGGCGATCTGCCCACCGTCCCGCAACCAGCGCGGTCAGCGCGCCAATCACCATCGCGGTGAGCAGGACGCGGGCGATGGCGTTATCGGGCAAGCTTGGATCGACCGTGCGCAGCCAGAGGTAGAAATAGGCGAATAACGCGGCTTCGGAGACTTGCACGAGCAGCCGCGCGAACCACATGCGCGTGGCCATGCCGCGCAGGACTTTGCGGGCGACTGCGCTGCCTTCGCTGATTGGGGTGGCCGATTGTTGCGCGCCCTCTTCACCCAACAACACCAGCGGCATCACGCAGCCGACAACGAGCGCGCCGACCAAGCCAAAGCGCTGCGGCAAGTCAGCCACGCCGGGGATCGTGACGAGTGCTCCGGCCAGCGCGCCCGAAGCAGGCGCAAAGGCAAGCAGGCCGCCGAGCAGGCCACGGCGCGCTTCGGGAACGCGATCTCCGGCCCATGCGGACAGCGGGCCGAGCATGATGTTAAGGCCAACCTGCCAGAGGACGATCACAGTTGTCAGCGCCGACAGTGTTGCAGCATGCGGCATGGTGAGCAGCATGGCGGTGGACAGCGCCAGCCCCGCCAGCACGAACGGCCTGCGCTTTCCGGCAAGGTCGCTGATCCAGCCTGCCGCGATGTTGGACGCGCTGGCGATGATTGCGCCGGTGAACGTGGTCAGTGCCAGCCAGCGCATTGCCTCTTCGCCCGCCAGTCGCTCAACGTGCATCGGCAGGAGCAAGGTGAGCAGCGGGACGTAGCCGACGGTCGCCCCCGCCCATGCAAGTGCATAGAGCGCCAGAAACCGCCGGTCGCGGGCGGCTTGATCCTTCACGATTCCTGCAGGCAATCCGCCGGAGCGGCAGTCGATCCGCGCACCTCGAAGCCCATCGGGATCATCACCGGCTCCGGCGTGCCGTTATCCCCGCGCTGCGCTGCAATCAGCATGCGCACAGCGGTTGCCGTGGTTTCGGCAATGGGCTGATCTACCGCCGTCAGCGGCGGGCGCGTGAAGCGCACGAGCGGGGTGTTGTCGAAGCTGACCAGCGAAAGATCTGCCGGGATGGCAAGGCCAAGCTCCGCTGCGATTTCAACTGTGGCGAGCGCCATCTGGTCGTTGCTGGCAATGATCGCGCTGGGTCTGTCAGGGCGCGCGAGCAGCGCGCGAGCGGCGCGCACGCCCGATGCGTAGGTGAAATCGCCCGCTTCGAGCAGGCCTGCGCCATCCAGACCGGCCGCTTCCAGTTCAGCACGCCAGCCATCGACGCGGGTTCCGGCGAGGCGATATTCTGCCGGGCCGGAGATCATCCCGATGCGGCGATGCCCAAGGTCCAGCAGATGGCGCGTCGCGAGCCGCGCGCCGCCCTCATCGTCCATCGAAACGCAGATGCCCTCAGGCAAATCATCCACTGTCTGCGCGCCAATCCGCGCAAAGGGGATGTTGTGACGAGCCAGCGTTTCGAGGATCTGCGGGTTGTCCGAATGCGGCGGGGTGAGGATTGCACCATCGGGCTGGAGCGCGGCGATGGCAGCGCCAAGTTCGCGTTCAACGTGATCGTTGTGGGTATCAACCAGTTCGAAAATCAGGCGATAGCCGTGCTCTGCACATTCGAGCATGCCGCCCAGCAGCATCTGGTCCACCCAGTCCGTGCCCTGCCGCGCGCGCCAATCGGCAATCGTGCGTTCGCGGTCATTCAGGGCGAGGATCAGGTAGGAGCGCGATCCGCTCATCCGCTGCGCCGCGATCGAGGGAACATAGCCCAGCTTGTCGATCGAGGCCTGAACTTTCCCGCGCATTTCGGGCCGGACGTTGGCCTCGTTGTTTATCACGCGGCTGACCGTCTGGAGCGAAACGCCCGCATCAGCCGCCACGTGCTTGATCGTTACCGCCTGCCGCCTGCGCGCCATCGTGTCTTAACTACCCCTCTGACCAAGCACCCGCGCCCTTGGTAGGCTGGGAAACGGTATTGTGACAAGTATTGCTCACGCAGCGACCGGTACGTCGGCTCCGCAATAGCGCGCGACGTAGTCTCCGTGGGCGGGCAGCGCGGCGACCGTACGGGCCACCTGTTCGCGCAGAGTGCCGAGCAAGTGCGCCATTTCCTCGTCGCGCAGCTTGGCGGCGACGGGGTGGTGGCTTTGCGGAATGATCCCCTGCCCCATCATCACCTGCACCCACGAGTTTTCGGCGAAAAGCTCCTCGTTCTTGCGGAACACACGCCCGGTTTCGCGGAACAGTTCGATCTTGTGCGTGAGGCTTTCAGGCACATCCATCGCCGCCACGTGCCGCCAGAACGGCGTGTCACGGCGGTCGGTGACCTTGTAGTGCAGGACGAGGAAATCGCGGATCTGCTCCATGTCTGTGAACTGCTGGTCGTTGAATTCGTCGATATCGCGCTGGCTGATTTCGCCTGCCGGAAGCATCCGCACGATGCGCAGGATCGCGCGCTGGATCAGGTGGATCGAGGTGCTTTCCAGCGGCTCCATGAACCCGCCCGACAGGCCCACGGCCACGCAATTGCGGTGCCATTGCTTGCGCCGTGCGCCGGTGCGGAAGCGGATGTGATTGGGTTTTACCAGCTTTTCGCCCTCCACCGTGGAGAGCAGCTTTTCCAGCGCGGCATCATGGCCGAGGAAATCGCTGCAATAGACCACGCCGTTGCCCTGCCGGTGCTGCAGCGGAATGCGCCATTGCCAGCCCGCCTCATGCGCGATGGCGCGGGTATAGGGCACGGGAGGACGGACGCTGGCGGTCTGGATCGCGATGGCGCTGTCGCAGGGGAGCCAGTGGGTCCAATCGTCGTAACCGACACGCAGCGCGCCTTCGATCAGGAGCGCGCGAAAGCCGGTGCAATCGATGAACAGATTGCCTTCGATGCGCTCGCCGCTTTCGAGCAGGAGCGCTGCGATATCGCCGGTTTCGCCGTCCAGCTGGACTTGCGCGATTTTGCCTTCGACCCGCTTTGTGCCGTCAGCCTCGGCCATCGTGCGCAGGAAGCGGGCGTAGAGGCCGGAATCGAGTTGGTAAGCGTAATTCATGCGGTCTTCGGGCAAATGGGCAAAGCGGCTTGCCTCCGCCGCCTTCAGTTCCAGGCAGTATTCGCTGTACGGGGCGGTGTGGCCACGTGTCAGACCGTTCATCCAGAAGTGCTGGAAGCCCGCTGACCAATGATCCTTTCCGGTGCCGCCGAACGAGTGGAAATAGGCCTCGCCGGGGACGCGCCAGTTTTCGAAATTGATGCCGAGTTTGAACGTGGCCTGCGTGGCCCGCATGAAATCGGCCTCGTTGATGCCGAGGATGCGGTTGTAGGCGACGAGCGGCGGGATCGTGCTTTCACCCACGCCGATGGTGCCGATCTGCTCGCTTTCCACCAGCGTGACAGTGGCAACCGGACCGAGCGTGCGGGCGAGCGCGGCGGCGGTCATCCACCCGGCGGTGCCACCTCCGGCGATCACGATGCGGCGAGGCAAGTGGGTTGCGGTCATTGGCTGAGGCTCCTGAGAAGGAACTGCTGGAGGCGCTGGGCGATGCGCGCGTCGATGGGGCCGAGGATGCCCTGCCCGGTGTCTGGCACATGGGCACGAGCTGCCTCGCCACCGGAGAAGACATAGTGTTCGAACATATCGCGCCAGATTGCGCGCTCGGCCTCGGGCAAGTCGCGGATCGCCATGATGGCGTGTGTCATCGCAGTCTGGGGCTGGCCGAGGAAGCGCGGTGTATCGCGCCACCAGTAGTTGACCAGAACGTTGAACGGCGCGGTGGCATCGACGTGGTGATACCACAGCGAGGGGATGAACAGCGCATCGCCCGGTTGCAGGTCTGCCACTTGTGCGTGGGCCAGTGCGTCGCGGTAACGCGGGTGCTGTTCGAAATTCGGGTTGTCGAAATCGACGAGTGAGATGGGCCGACCCGCTGGCGTGATGTCCAGCGGGCCGAGGTAGAGGTTTGCGAACTGATCGGGCGGGAACACCGTGAAGCGGCGCTGTCCGACAGCGCAGCATGCCAGATTGCGCGGGTGATCGTTGTGCGCGGCAATGCGCGTGGCGTTGCCGATCCAGATCGAGGCGAGCGCGTCCTGCGGCACGGCGGGGACGTGGTTGGCCTGATGCAGGCCATCGAAATAGCGGTGAATGTCGATGGAACCGAGATAGACGGTCGGCACTTCGTGGGCGGCGCGGCCTTCGGCCTTGTCGAACCCGGCGAAGATGTCGGCAAGGCGTCCGGTCCCCATGCGGAAGTTGACGTCCATCGCCTCGTCATAGAACAGCCGTCCACCCTTGTCGGGATCGGCGATGGAGACCGGCAGATCGACCGGGCGGGCATGGGCGGCAAGATAGGAGCGCGCTTCCTTTGCCGAGGCAAGGCCGGCTGCGGCCAGCGGCCAATCGCGCACCAGGCCGCGTACCACGAACGGCTCTTGCCCGCTGGCGATCAGGCCGGGCAGATCCGCTGCCGCAACCTCTCGCACCGGGGGCAAGGCCTCAGCTTGCGCCAAGACCGGACTTGCGCGCGATGAGATCGGCAAAGCGTCCGACCGAAGCAACAGCCATGAACAGAGGCATCAGGTGACCGGCGGCGTGCAGTTCGCCCAGCACATCGGCGGGAAGCGTGCGCAGGCGCTCTTCATTGATCGTGTGAAAGCCGACCAGCGACTGGTGCGAACCATCAGGCTGCGGCACTTCGAGCGCGAAAAGCTCAAGCAGTTCGTGCCGCTCCAGCGCTTCAAGGAAAGCGTCCGAAGCCTGATAGGCGGCATCGAGGTCGCCAAGGTTCTGCGCCACGTCTTCCAGCAGCGCGGTCGGATTGCCCATGTCGTCGAACAGGCGCTCACCTTCGGTTTCCGAAACACGCGGGCTGGCAAGGTCGATGTGGACTTGCGGTGTGGCGTCAGGGTCCGCGTTGCGGCCGATCAGGAACGGCTGAACGGCATGGGCCAGCGGCAACCACGGCGCATCCCAGCCATTGTCGCGCACGAACAGGTTCTCGCCATTGGCAAACCCGAACAAGGCGAGCGCTGACATGCGCCCAGTTCCGAGATCGCGCCGGAACACGATGGGATAGTGCGCCTGCGCGCGGCGGAATTCGGCAGGCATGACAAGGCAGGCCATCACCGCATCGCCCAGCGCCGACGCCCGGGCAGTGCGGACGCGCAAGTGGCGGTGTTTCAACGAATCGAGAACAGCGTGCTGGGTCATGGGTGTGCCATTTTCAGGAGAACGGCCGGACCTTTCGGCCCGGCCTTTTCCCATTGTGCCTGAACGTTATCAAGGCTTGAACGTTATCAAGACCTCAGAAGTTTACGCGCGCACCGATCTGGTAACGGGCATAGCCCGGCGAGGCGAAGAACACGTTGTTGGTGCTGCGCAGATGGCCCCGGCGGCTGGCGCCGGTCACGTTGATACCTTCGACGAACACGGTGTAGCCCTTCTTGAACTCCCAGCTCGCGCTGGCATCGACCTGGCCATAAGCCTCGATGTAGAACGGGTTGGGTCCGGTGCCGCCAAGGAACTTGTCGCGCCAGTTGTAAGCCACGCGGGCCTGCAAGCCGTTCTTGTCATAGAACAGCACGGCGTTGGCGCTGTCTGACAGGCCGGTCAGCGCAAACTGCGGCACACTGGACGGCTGCGTGTTGTCATAACGCGCATCGCCCTTGACCACGGTGTAGTTCAGCATCGTGCCGAAGCCGGTGTCCCAGAAGCTGTGCTGCACGGCAAATTCAAAGCCATAAAGGTGCGCTGCCTGATCCGAGTTGATCGGCGTGGTGATCTGGAAGTTCACCGCGTTGTCTTCAGGCAGGCCAAGGATCTTGCCGGTATAGTTGCCGGTCACCGGATCGAAGCTGTCAACCACGACCGAGCCGGGGTTGTTGGCGAAGATGTAGTTGCGGATCGCGGTCGTGCTGGCGTTGGCACCCAGCGCGCCGATGGCAGCACGATAGCGGGGGCCGTCAGCGGGGTTGGTCAGGCCGAAGGCTTCGCTATCGATCCGGTCCTGCGCGATGAAGTTGCGCACGCGCTTGTCAAAGAAGCCGACCGAAAGGTAGCTGGCCTTGTCGTAGTACCATTCAGCCGAAACATCGATGTTCTTCGACTTGTAGGGGTTCAGCCCCGGATTGCCTTGGCTGCCAAAGCCGCCACCGATGCGGAACAGCTGGTCCACAGTGCGCCCGCCCTGCATCGAGGCATAATCGGGCCGGGTGATGGTGTGGCTGTAGCTGGCACGGACCTTGACGTTCTCCACCGGTTCGAAATCGAAATCGATAGCCGGGAGCCAGTTTTCATAGCTGCCCGTGAACGTGGTGAAATCGCTGTTCGGACCATAGACGAGGTTGAACTCGTTGGCCGAAACCCACTGCGTGCCGGTGGGGATCGGCACCAGCGCAGACGAGGTGATGTTCGTCTTTTCATAGCGCAGACCGGCGCGGAAGTGTGCGGGGTTCTGGAACAGGTCGAACTTGGTGTTGGCCTGAAGATAAGGCGCAACGGTGCGCTCGCGGATGCGGCGGTCGGTGTTGAAGGGTGACAGGCAGTTGTTGTCGCCACCGCAGATGCCGTTCAGGTCATCGAGGAATTTGACCATGTTCTCGAAATTGAACTTGTAGAAGCTCTGGATCATCGCCGGATCGCTGGCACCCGAAAGGCCCTCGAACTTGTCGGGCAGGGTTTCCAGCGTGAACAGGTCATCCGGCATCTGCGCCTTGGTGGTGGAGCCACCCCAGGTGTCGTTCTGGATGAAGCCATAGGCCGAGCGCACCTTGTTCTCGGTGTAGACCACGCCGAAATCGAGGCTTTCGAGGACCGAATCGTCAAAGTCCCAGCCGCCGCGCAGCTGGCCTTCGTTGATCTCGTCGCGGAAGAAGGCGTTGCGGAAGGAGTTGCCGGTGGCCTGAATGTTTCCGGCGTTCAGCGCGTCGATGCCGGGGTGCATGGTGTAGGAGATGACTGGCAGGTCGTTCTCGTAGTTCACCGTCTGCTGGGCCACGCCGAACACTGCGGTGCCGACCGAGGTGCTGGTGCCATAGGGGTTGTTCGCGCCCGACTGTGCGGTCGAATGGTGCGCGTCGAGTTCGAGCCGCAGGCCGAAATCGCTTTCCCACTTCAGGTTGCCGCCGATAGAATTGTTCTCCGAACGGTTCTCGGTCAGCGCGCCGGAATAGGACAAGTCCTTGCCTTCTGCCGCGCCGAAGCGTTCGGAATAGAAGATCGGGCCTGCCACCGGACCATCGGTCCATGCGCTGGAAACGTCGTTGAAGTTGAACCACACGCCAACGTTGGAATTGCGCACCTGCACGGTGTTGCTCGAATAAGTATAGTCGAACGTCGCGGTCAGGTTGTCAGCCAGGCGGGCCTGCAGCACGAGCTGGCCATTGAGGCGCTCACGGTCAATGTCGTTCAGGTCATAGCTGGCATTCTGCTGCACCTGATAAACGTCGGTCGGCCCCGGACGGTTGGTGATGTTGGCAGCCCGCGGATCGCCCGCCTGCGGCAGCGAGCCCCAGTTGTTTTCGGACCCGAGATAACCGTCGCGCCAGCCGACATTGGCCTGATTGACGCTGGCCTTGCGCTTCTGCCACGTGCCGGTGACGAGCACGCCGAACATATCGTCTTCGCCAAAGGTGGCCGAGACGATCCCCGAGACTTCCGGCGTGATCTCCGTCCCCTGATTGTACGAAGTATCATAGACACCGCGCGCGGCGAGACTGCCGGAAACACCCGGCTTGTCGAGCGGACGCGGGGTCTTGATGTTGATGGTGGAACCGATGCCGCCGGTAGGGAGGATCGCGCGGCCGGACTTGTAGACCTCGACGCCCGAAATGCCTTCCGAAGCGAGGTTGGCGAAATCGAACGAGCGGGTGGACGGCGCGCTGGCACCATCGCCGAGCGACGACGTGGGCATCTGACGCCCGTTGAGCAGCACGAGATTGAATTCCGGGCCGAAACCGCGAACGGTCACGGTCGATCCTTCGCCATTCGAACGGTCGATCGACACGCCGGTAATGCGCTGCAGTGATTCGGCAAGGTTCGTATCGGGGAACTTGCCGATGTCTTCGGCAGAGATCGCATCGACAACGCCCTGCGCGCTGCGCTTGATGTTCAGCGCCTGCGTGAGCGAGGCGCGAATCCCGGTGACGACGATGCCTTCACCTTCCGGTTCAGCAGCCGCCTGTGGCTCTGCCGAAGCGGCATCCTGCGCCAGCGCCGACTGGCCGACCAGAGCCAGCGCAAGGGCAGCCATGCTTGACGCACGGACAGCAATGGAACGGGTCGTGGAAACTCTCATGGTCCTCCCCCTTCTCCGGCTGCGAAGTTCGTTTTCGTAGCTCGGATGCAAACATGCAGACGGACGCCGATACGTCGTCTTGTGAACGTTCACCTAAATGAGAACGTTCACGTGGTCAAGCGAGATGACGGCACTTGCCCCCACTGCATCGTACTTTGGGCCAAGACTCCACGGTATTGCGGGCAGTGGGGCGGGATTCCGTTTGGCGCGTCTGATGAGTTGGCATAACTTCAATCGCAAGCGGCACGTGCGGCCAAACCGCATCAAATGCGCCGCATGACAGGGGAGATTCGCCGCTTGCGCGATCATGAACTCAGGCGCCGCGCGGTTGGCGAAATGCACTTGCGCCGCTGGCCGGTGCTGCCAGTGCCCTGCCATATCGTGCAATGGGTGCTCGCTGTAGAGGACGAGGAGCGGGCAGAGGAATTGGCCGCCATCGAACTTAAGTGCGAGGCACACGATGCGGTTGGCAATCCCTCGCACCGCGAAGGGCGGATCAACGCCTCGGTCACGTTCACGTGGGAACGTCAGAGCGAAGGCAGCAGCCTGACACTGTTTGCCACGCCTTGTGATGAGAATGGCTTTCTCGAAGCAGGGACTGATCCGATGATCGCCGCAGCCATCGACTGGGCGCAAACCCTGCCCGGACAGGTCATCCGCAGCACCCGCGTCTGGCTTGGCAAGGACGATGCCCAAGTGGAGCGCATGCTCGACCGGCAATCGCTCAACCGCGACGAGCTTGTTTCGAGCATGCTGGACGGAGGCATCCGCATCTGGTCGGATTTCCGCATCATGGACGATGGCTTTGGCCGCTTGCTGGTGGCGGCAAACGGGGCAGACCCGCGCGATCTGACACGGCAGATGCAGCGGATGCAGGAACTGGGCAACTATCGCAACAAGGCGCTGCTTGGCCTGCCGGTGGCGCGCGAATGCTGGCCAAAACTTGATGCTGCCGAAGCGCGCTTGCGCATTCTGGCAGACCGCCTTGCGAACAGCGACGCGCGCGATGACAGCCTGCTTGAGGAACTGTCCGGCCTCGCGCTCGATCTCGCCTCGGTATCCACCGCCATCTCGTTCCGCATGGACGCGACGCGCGCCTATGGCCAGATCGTGGAGGAACGACTCGACCAGCTAAACGTGCGCCCCGTCGAAGGCTTCGCCTCGCTGGTCGATTTCACCCAGCGCCGCTTTCGCCCTGCGATGAACACCTGCCTTGCCACCAACGAGCGCGTCGAACGACTCGGCGCGCGTACCGAACAACTGGCATCGCTGCTGCGCGCACGGATCGATACGCGGATCGAGAACCAGAATGCCGAGCTGCTGCGCTCGATGGAGCAGTCGATCTCGATGCAGGCGCGGTTGCAGCAACTGGTCGAAGGTCTCTCGGCAGTCGCCCTCAGCTACTATGTGCTGGGCCTGCTCAAATACGCGCTTCATTCGGTGCCGGACGATGTTCTGGGGGTGTCCGACGATTTCCTGATCGGGCTGCTGGTAGTTCCGCTGGTGCTGGGCGTGTGGTGGACGATGCACACCTTGAAGGACCGCTTGATCAAGACCTCGAACCGGAAATAATTCCGCTTGTCGTGACGCTTTATTGTGTCCAGAGTGTTGGACAGATGGCGCGCTTCCCCTTCTCTGCAATCGTCGGTCAGGACGAGATGAAGCTCGCGCTGCTGATCGCAGCGGTCGATCCCACCATCGGCGGGGTCATGGTGTTCGGCGATCGGGGGACGGGAAAATCAACCGCTGCCCGCGCGCTCGCCAGCCTGCTGCCGCCAATCATGGTGATGGACGGTTGCCGGTTCGGCTGCTCGCCCGAAAGCCCGCGCGCCTGCCCCGGCCCGTGCGAAGGGACAAAGGCCAGCAAGCGCCCTGTTCCGTTCGTAGACTTGCCGCTGGGCGCAACCGAAGACCGCGTGCTTGGCTCGCTCGATCTGGAACGCGCGTTGCGTACCGGCGAAAAGGTGTTCGAACCAGGCCTGCTCGCCCGCGCCCATCGGGGTTTTCTCTACATTGACGAAATCAATCTGCTGGAGGACCATCTGGTCGACCTGCTGCTTGATGTTGCCGCATCTGGCGAGAATGTGGTGGAGCGCGAAGGCCTTTCCGTGCGGCACAAGGCGCGTTTCGTGCTGATCGGCAGCGGCAATCCTGAAGAGGGCGAACTGCGCCCGCAATTGCTCGACCGGTTCGGCCTGTCGGTAGAGGTTCGGACGCCACGCGCCATAGATGATCGCGTTGAAATCATGCGCCGCTGCGCCGCCCACGATGCCGATTCCAACGTGTTTGCTGCCAACTGGGCCGAAGAGGATGACAAGGTTCTTCACCAAATCGCACGCGGCCAGAAGCGGCTCGCCAAAATGGACGTGCCCGACGATGTGCTGGTCGATGCTGCACGCCTGTGCAGCGCCATCGGTGTCGATGGCCTGCGCGGCGAACTCACGCTGATGCGCGCCGCCCGCGCCTATGCCGCGCTGAAAGGGGCAAAGCTGGTGCGCCGCGAACACCTGCTACACATTGCGCCGCTGGCCCTGCGCCACCGTCTGCGCCGCGACGTGCTGGATGAAAGCGGATCGACCGCCCGCATCGAACGCACCATCGCCGAACATTTTGTATGACCGACCAGTTGGCAGATGCGCTGCTGGCAGCGCGCCTGCTGGCACAAGACCCTTCGCTTGGCGGCATGTGCCTGCGCGGCGGAGGCCCGGCGCGCGACATGGTGATCGAAGCCTTGCGCGCCCTGCTTCCTTCCGAAACGCCATTTCGCCGCCTCCCCGGCCATATCGACGATGATCGCCTGTCTGGCGGCACCGACATCGCCGCCAGCCTCGCCAGTGGCACGTTGGTATTGCAGCGCGGGCTGCTTGCCGAGGTTTCAGGCGGCGTGCTGATCATACCGATGGCAGAACGGCTGCGCATCGACATTGCAGGCCGCGTGTCGCAAGCAATGGACAACGAACGCGCTTTCCTGCTGATCCTGCTTGACGATGGCGCGGAGGGAGACGACCGCCCCCCGCCTGCCCTGATGGAGCGCGTGGCGTTCGACCTCAGCCTGAACGCCGTCCGCCCCGCCGATCTCGCAACGCCCCTGCCTGTGCCCGAAACCGCCACCCCCGCCACGCTCGACAGCGAAGACATGTCCGCCCTCGCTGCCACCGCAACAGCCCTTGGCGTCACCTCGCTGCGCCCATTGCTCCATGCCGCCGCCGCCGCACGCACCCACGCCGCGCTGGCAGGACGCGCCTTGGCCGAAATGGCTGATCTCGAAGCCGCCACCCGCCTCATTCTCGCCCCGCGCGCCACGCAACTGCCTGCCGAGGCGGAAGCCCCGCCTCCTCCGCCGCCCGCACCGGAACAGCCTGAGCGTGAGCAGGAGCAGAACGAAAGCGACGAGGACGATACCCCGCCCGACATCCCCGAAGACCTGCTGATCGAAGCAGCCCGCGCGATGATCCCGCCCGATGTGCTGGACCTGATCGCCAAGGGCCGCGCCCAGCGCTCCGCACGCGGCGGAGGGCAAGGCCGCCGCACCGGCTCTGCCATGCGCGGCAAACCGTTGGGCGCGCGCCCCGGCATGCCCGGCGGCGGCGTGCGCATGGCCTTGGTCGATACCTTGCGCGCCGCCATCCCGTGGCAGCCCTTGCGCCGCCTTGATCCTGCCCCCGAAGGCGCAGGCCCCATCCGCTTCCGCCGCGACGATCTGCGTGTCCGCCGCTTTGAAGAGCGTGCCACCACCGTCACGCTGTTCTGCGTGGATGCTTCAGGCTCCGCTGCAATGTCGCGCCTTGCCGAAGCCAAAGGTGCGGTCGAACTGATCCTGGCGCAAGCCTATGTAAAGCGTGCCGAGGTTGCGCTGCTTGCCTTTCGCGGCACTGGCGCAGAACTGCTGCTGCCCCCCACCCGCTCGCTCACCCGCGCCAAGCGCGCGTTGTCAGAACTGCCAGGCGGCGGCGGCACTCCGCTCGCCAGCGGCATTGCGCTGGCCCGCCAACTGGCTGACGCCATCGCCGCACGCGGGCGCACGCCAATGCTGGTATTCCTGACAGACGGCAGCGCAAACATCGCCGCCGATGGCTCCCCCGGCCGCGCGCAGGCCAATGCTGATGCACTCACCGCTGCGCGCACGATTGCCGCCGGACGGCTCGATGCGGTGGTCATAGACATTTCGCCGCGCCCGCGCCCCGAAGCTGCCCGTGTGGCCGAGGCCATGCGCGCGCGCTACCTCCCCCTGCCCTTCGCCGATGCAAAGGCGCTGAATGCCGCAGTCGCCCTTGCCACGCAGCCAGAAAGGAAGCGCGCATGAGCGGCCCGCGCTGGGACGTGGAAGGCCGGAACTGGCCCAATCGAAGCGCCAGCCGTTTCATCGAAACGCCGGGGTTGAAATGGCACGTGCAGATCGCGGGCGAAGGCCCGGTCGTGCTCCTGCTCCACGGCACCGGCGCTGCCACGCACAGTTGGCGCGATGTCCTGCCGCTGCTGTCAAAGGGCTTTACCGTGATCGCGCCCGATATGCCCGGCCACGGCTTTACCCAAGGCCGCCCGAAACAGGGCCTCACGCTGAACGGGATGGCGAGCGCCCTCACCGATCTGCTGCGCGCGCTGAACAGCCAACCAACGCTGATCGCCGGACATTCGGCCGGCGCGGCCATCGCGCTGCAGATGGTCCATGCGCAAAGCCTTGCGACACCTGTCGTCGGCTTCAACCCCGCGCTGATGCCCTTCCCCGGTCTGGCTGCAAAGCTGTTCCCATCACTGGCAAAAATGCTGTTCGTGAACCCCTTCGTGCCAAGAATGCTCGCCAAAATTGCCCGCATCCCCGGCGAGACCGGGCGCTTTCTCGCCCGCGCCACAGGCTCGCAAATCGACGCCAAGGGCATTGCGGCTTACGAGGCCCTGATGAGCAACCACCGCCACTGCGGCGGCGCGATGGAAATGATGGCCAGCTGGGATCTCGAAGCGCTGAGCCGCCTTCTGCCGCAAGTTGCCAGCCCGGTCCTGCTGGTCCATTCCAGCGGAGACACCGCCGTTCCCCTGAACTCGGTAGAGCGCGCGGCCAAACTCATCCCCGATTGCCGGTTGGAAGTCCTGCCCACCCTCGGCCACCTCGCGCACGAGGAACGCCCCGATCGCGCCGCTAACCTGATCCGCATGTTCGCCGCAGAAAAAGTGAGCCAAATGACGGGAGAGCCAGCATGAGCGCTGTCAGTGAGAACTTCGGCTGGATCGAAATTGTCGTCTTCGCCGCCGTGGCACTGGGCTTCGGCCTCTGGCAACTCCGCTCGATCAACCGCGAGATTGCGAAAGACAAGGCGGCGGCAGAAGAGCGGAAGCGGGGCGAGGACTAATTCACGACGGAAACAGGATCGCACTGTAGTGCTGCGCTCCGTGCAGAATGTGCAGGACAACCACCTTGTCCGTCTCAACCCGGTAGAAGATCAGATAGTCCCCGTGGACGCGGCGTCGAACGCCTGCCACCTCATAACGTGGCACGAGCGGAAAGCGGTCGGGCATCTGGGCAAGACCCAGACATTTCAGACGCAATTCCTGAAGGAAAGTCAGCGCCCGCAGCGGATTGTCGCGCGCAATATGATCGCCAATCGCCTCAAGATCACGTTCGGCCTCGACCGAAAGGTGGACGATCATTCGTCAGCGGCACTCATGGCGCGATATTTGGCTTCAAGCCGGTCGAATGTCGCGTCAACCGGCACTGTGCGCCCGGCATCCGCATCGGCCAAACCGCGCGCGATTGACGCATCCAGCGCAGCCAGACGGGTTTCCCTGTCCTGTATCAACCGCACCCCTTCGCGCAGGACTTCGCTCTTGGAATTGTAGCGGCCAGCCTCGACGAGGCTGGACACGAACGTTTCAAGCGTTTTTCCAAGGTCGGCGCTGATCATGCTCAGATCTCCTATCGCCACGGAGATACCACTTTATCAACAGTTGATAAAGGTCACCCCACCCTCGGTATCCGATAAGGCAGCATGAACTGCACCACCGGCGAGGCAAACCGATCCAGATCCAGGCTTTCCTGCACCGCAACCACCGGTTCGCCAAACAGGCGCGAAGCCAGCGTGGAGCGGGCATAGAATGGCGCGTCTTCCCATGTGCGGATCACGCTGGCATGGCCGCGATCGGCCCGGGTCTTGCGCTCCATTTGCCATAAGGTGTTGGGCAAAGGCGCGACCGGGGGCAGCGCCTCTTCTTCGTGCGGGACGCCATCAGGGCCAAAGCGCAAGGCGCTGGCGAAAGCGTCACCGTTGCGGCGAATGCCTTCATAGCAGACCACTGAATCCCTGCGCCCGTGTGCGCGGGACCAGTGCCACACGCGGAAGCCTTCTTCCAAAGACTCCGAACCAAAGTTGGAATCGAGATAGGCGCTGCCTTTCCATGTCACGCCGGGCTTCTCCATCGCCACCTCGATCCGCGCGCGCGGGGCAAGGCAGTGCCAGCGGTGCTTCCCTTCCGGGTCCAGCGCAAAGGCGCGGTCGTTCATCGCTTCGGGATAGACGCGCACTTTGCCCGCCACGCGGCGCTGCCACGGCACGCCCACGCGCTTGTCCATTTCCTCGATGTCGATTTCCAGCGCATCGCCGGTCCAGCGCACCTCGCTTGGCCCGATCTGCAGATTGTCGGCATCGCGCGCCACATGCCCGCGCCCCCGCTCGGTCATCGTCCAGCGCGCGCCGGGACCATAAAGCGCGACATTCAGCGCACAGTGATTAAGCGGGTCGGGCCTGCCGCTCTTCTTGTAATAGGGCGAAAATACGCTGCCGATGAAGGCAATAATGGTCAGCCCGTGGCGTCCGCAGTCGCTGATCGCATCGACATACCACCAGCCATAGCCACCGGGTGGAATTTGCGCATCGAAGCGAGGTCTTGCAGCACGGCCTGCGTCGCCAGCCGCCCGGACAAGGCGGCCATCGGGACACCGGCCCCCGGATGGGTGCTTCCACCCGCGCAGTAAAGCCCAGGGATCCGTGTCCGGGTTCCCTGCCGGAGGAAGGACGCCGCCCAGCCGTGCGAGGCCCGACCATAGATCGCCCCGCCCGTCGAAGGCAAAAAGCTCTCGAAGGCGTTCGGTGTCAGCAGCGTGTGCGGGAAGTCCGCTTCCAGTTCCAGTCCGCACCTGTGCAAGCTGCGCTTCATGGCCAGAGTGCATTGCGCCTTCTCCTCATCGGTATAAGTGTGAATGTCGCCATTGGCGGGGGCGTTGACGATGATCTGGAGCCGCTCACGCTGCCCTTCAGGCACACCTGCCCCGCCCTCACGGTCCTGCGCACAGACATAGACGCTGGGATCGGCAGGCGGCGTGCCGCCACGGATATCCGTGAACTCTCGGGCATAATCGGGCGAGAACAGCACGTTATGGCGCTGCAAGGGGAATCCGGACGTGCGCGTGTGTGCCAACCACACCATCGCCGAAAGCGAGCGCTTGCGCGGCCCGTGTGACGGAACGGCCATCGCGCCCAGCGGGCCAAAGCGGCCTGCCGCCAGCGCTTCGGGATCGGCGTTGGCCACCACCGCATCGGCGGCAATCCGCTCACCCGTGCTCAGGATCACGCCCGACGCCCGGCCTTGCGCAGCCTCGATCAGCGCCGCACCCGTACCGAAGCGGAACTTCGCACCGTGCATCTGCGCCAGCCGCATCAATGCGCCCGCCAATGCGCTCATCCCGCCGTCGATCAGCCACACGCCCTGCGATTCGACATGCGCAACCAGCATCAGCGTGGCGGGCGTTTCGAACGGGGACGATCCGCAATAGGTGGAATAGCGCGCGAATAGCTGGCGCAAACGCTGGTCGGCAAAATGCTCGCCCAGCACCTTCCACATCGATTCATAGGGCCGGATCGCCAGCAGATCACCCATGCGCCACAGCCCGATCCGCCACATCAGCGGCAGGGGCCACGAAACCTTGCTCCCGCGCATCATCGACTGGTCCAGAATGCCGTGAATGCGTGCGGCCTCGGCGCGGAAGGCGCGGAAACCGGCGGCGGCCGCAGCCCCCGCAAACTGGCCGATGGCGTCCTCGCTTGCCTGCGGATCGGCGTGGAGATCGAGTTGCTTGTCGGCATCCCAAGCGTGCCGGGCAATCACCCCGGCGCGGTGGACGCTGACAAAATCCGAAAGGTCCGCGCCGCATTCGGCGAAGATCGCCTCGAACACGTCGCGCAAAGTGAACACGGTGGGTCCGGCATCTACTGAGGTGCCGTCGACGATCAGTTGTCGTGCCTTGCCGCCGGGATGCGCGGCCTTTTCGATCACGGTCACATCGCACCCGCGCGCCGCCAGCAGCGCCGCCGATGCCAGCCCGCCTATTCCTGCGCCGATGATCGCCACGCGCGATGCCAAGGCTTTCTCTCCCGGAGGAAATGCCCCCAAGGGAATACATTTGACCTTTACATAGTAAATGTCCAACACTTTGGACACATGCTTGACGTCACACCCTCAAAAGCGGCGCTCCCGGCGCAGGATCCCCCTGAATGGCGGAGGCGGTGGATCATGCTCCGCAACCGGATTTTGGGCAGTGTAAAGTTCCAGCATTGGGCAGCTCGACTGCCCATTTTTGCGGGTGTTTCACGCGCACGTGCGGGCCGTGCATTCGATCTTGTCGCAGGGTTCTGTTACTCGCAGGTGCTTCTAGGTGCTGTTCAGACCGGGCTATTGGAACTGCTCGATCGCGGTCCGATTGGCGCTGAAGGCATAGCGGAATCGACCGGGCTGAGCATCAATGCCGCCACGCGACTCGCCCGGGCCGCTGCCGCGCTGGACCTTGCCGAAGAAGTCTCGCCCGGCTGCTGGATGCTCGGCCAGCAAGGCGCAGCATTGCTTTCGAACCCCGGCGCGCTGGCGATGGTGCAGCACCACCCCCTGCTCTACGCCGATCTGGCAGACCCGTTAGCGTTGCTGCAGCAGGATCGCCGCGAACCTACGGCGCTCTCGAAATTCTGGCACTACAATACTGAAACAGATGGAAAAACTGCCACCGCCTATTCCCAACTCATGGCCAGTTCCCAGGCGATGGTCGCGCGCGAGGCACTTGCCGCCTACCCCTTCGCCCGCCACCGCCGCCTGCTCGACATGGGCGGCGGCCACGGCGCATTCGTGAGCGCAGTAGCCGAAGCCTGCCCCGCGCTGGAACTCGGAGTCTTCGACCTCCCCCCCGTCCTTGCCGGAGCAAACCTCAACCCGCGAATCGCCCGCCATCACGGCGATTTCTTCGCCACCCCCCTCCCCGAAGGCTACGACTGCATAACCCTCGTCCGCATCCTCCACGATCACGACGACTCCGCCGCGCTGAAAATCCTCCAGGCGGCACGACTCGCCCTCCCCCCCGGCGGAAAATTGGTGATCGCCGAACCGATGGCCGGCATTCGCGGAGCCAAGGCGATGGGGGACGCATACTTCGGCATGTATCTTTGGGCGATGAACGCCGGCCGCCCGCGAACGCCGGAAGAATACCGGGAGATGGGGTTGGCTGCTGGATTTTCGGGGTTTCAGCGGCGGCGGACGGCAATGCCAGTTATTGCGAGCATGGTCGTCTTGTTTGATTGACAATAAATACCGTCCAATCTGTTTGACACTTTTATCGACAGGCGTATGGTGAACAGCGTCTGACAGGTCCCACCCGGATACTGCAGCAGGGGCGCAAGGCCTCAGAGGGGAAGACCGGCATGGAATCGCTGGCGGTCATACTGGAAGCACCGAGGCGGATCGCGCTTCGCAGGCTTGTCCTGACCGGGAGCACCGCGCCGGATGCAGGAGCAGGACTCCTCGGCCCATCAGATGTGCTCGTCGATATTCAGTGGAGCGGCGTGAGCGCTGGCACCGAAAAGCTGCTGTGGAGCGGCGAAATGCCCAATTTCCCAGGCATGGGTTATCCGCTGGTGCCGGGTTACGAATCTGTTGGCCGCGTGGTTGATGCCGGGGCTGACGCCGAAGAGCGCATCGGTGACTGGGTCTTCGTGCCGGGAGCCACTTGCTACCGCGATGCACGCGGCTTGTTTGGCGGAACCGCACAACGCGTGATTGTGCCATCGGCGCGCGCGCATACGGTCGACGAATCGCTTGGCCGGGACAGTGTGCTCTATGCGCTGGCCGCAACCGCGCTGCACGCCATGAACGGCGGAGATCCACCCGACCTTATCGTCGGCCACGGCACACTGGGCCGTCTCCTGGCACGGATGACCATTGCTGCCGGTGCCCCGCCGCCGGTCGTTTGGGAAATGAAGCCCACCCGACGCACAGGCGCGCAGGGTTATAGCGTAATTGCCCCCAAGGACGACGACCGCCGCGATTACGCCAACATCTATGACGCGAGCGGCGATGCCGATTGCCTGGACATGCTGGTGCCGCGCCTGCGCCATCGCGGCGAAATCGTACTTGCGGGCTTCTATGCCAACCGGCCCAGCTTTGCCTTTGCCCCAGCATTCCGTGCCGAAGCACGCTTCCGCGTGGCTGCCGAGTGGGGGCCTGACGATCTGGCGACAACTCGCGCGCTGACTGAATGCGGCGCACTCGATCTCTCGGGCCTTGTCACCCATCAGCGCTCTGCCGCCGATGCACCCGAAGCCTATCCCGAAGCCTTTCTCGATGCTGACTGTCTGAAGATGGTCCTCGACTGGAGCGAATGCGCATGACGATGCTTGAACACGAACTTGCGCAACTGGATCAGGCACTTCGTGATGAAGCCTCGATCGAACCCGATGCACCCCACACCGGCGAAGTACGCAAGGAAACGCAGATCATTGCGATCTATGGCAAGGGTGGTTCGGGCAAGAGCTTCGCCCTTGCCAATCTCAGCTACATGATGGCCCAACAGGGCAAGCGCGTTTTGCTGATCGGCTGCGACCCCAAGTCCGACACCACCAGCCTGCTGTTTTCCGGCAAGGCCACCCCGACGATCATCGAGACATCTTCGGCCAAGAAGCTGGCGGGTGAGGAAGTGCGCATCGAGGATGTGTGCTTCCAGCGTGACGGCGTGTTTGCGATGGAACTGGGCGGGCCGGAAGTGGGCCGTGGCTGCGGCGGACGCGGAATCATCCACGGTTTCGAACTGCTTGAGAAGCTGGGCTTCCATGACTGGGGCTTCGACTACGTGCTGCTCGATTTTCTGGGCGACGTGGTCTGCGGCGGCTTCGGCCTGCCGATTGCGCGCGACATGTGCCAGAAGGTCATCGTCGTTGGATCGAACGATCTGCAATCGCTCTATGTCGCGAACAACGTCTGCAAGGCGGTGGAATACTTCCGCAAGATGGGCGGCAATGTTGGCGTGGCCGGCATGATCATCAACAAGGACGATGGCACCGGAGAGGCGCGCGCCTTTGCCGATGCGGTTGATATCCCTGTGCTTTGCGCAATCCCGGCAGACGAGGATATTCGCCGTAAATCTGCCAATTACCAGATTATCGGAAAGCCCGGCGGGCAGTGGAGCAGCCTTTTCGAAGAGCTGGCTTCCAATGTCGCGTCGGCACCGCCGCGGCAGCCCAAGCCCCTCGACCAGGATGGACTGCTTGGCCTCTTCTCCCCCGAAGACACCGGTGGCGACGTAAAACTCGTCCCGGCGACCCAGGCTGACATGCGCGGCGGAACTTTTGAGACGAAACCATCGCTGGAGGTGGTTTATGACGAAGCCTGAACCCCGGATCGGGAGCAGCGCTGCATGAGCGATCTTGCCCCTGACATTGCGGAATTCGTCCGCCAGCCCGACAGGATCGCGCTTGATCCTCCGGCCGAAGGTGGCGGATGCCATGCCGGGGCAGATGTGCTGCGCGAAGCCACCAACAAGGCGCAAGGCTCTGAACTGCTGGACAGGTATGCTGCCGACTATCCGGTCGGCCCGCATGACCAGCCACAGAGCATGTGCCCGGCGTTTGGCTCGCTGCGCGTTGGCTTGCGCATGCGGCGCACGGCAACGGTGCTCTCAGGTTCAGCCTGCTGCGTTTATGGGCTGACCTTTACTTCGCACTTCTATGGCGCGCGGCGGACGGTGGGTTACGTGCCATTCAGTTCGGAAACGCTGGTTACAGGCAAGCTGTTCGAAGACATCAAGGAAGCCGTCGAAGGACTGGCTGACCCTGCCAATTATGACGCTATCGTTGTCACCAACCTGTGCGTGCCCACGGCAAGCGGCGTGCCGCTGCGGCTGCTGAAAAAGCAGATAAACGGCGTGCGGATCATCGGTATCGATGTGCCGGGATTCGGCATACCGACCCATGCCGAAGCCAAGGACGTGCTGGCTGGCGCCATGCTGGCCTATGCCCGCGAAGAAGTGGCGCAAGGCCCGGTTGCCGCGCCTGCCACCCGGTCCGACAAGCCGACTGTCACGCTGCTGGGCGAAATGTTCCCGGCTGACCCTGTAGGTATCGGCATGATGCTGGAGCCGCTGGGTCTTGCCGCCGGGCCAGTGGTGCCGACGCGTGAATGGCGTGAACTTTATGCTGCGCTCGATTGCGCGGTCGTCGCCGCGATTCATCCTTTCTACACCGCAAGTGTGCGCGAATTCGAACATTCGGGCCGCACAGTGGTGGGTTCAGCTCCCGTCGGAGTCGATGGCACAGCGGCGTGGCTCGACGCCATTGGAGCGGCCTGCAATGTCGATCCCGCAAAGATTGATGCGGCCAAGGACAAATTCCTGCCCGCGATCAAGGCGGCCCTGGCCGCAAATCCGATCAAAGGCCGGATCACCGTGTCAGGCTATGAAGGCTCGGAACTGCTGGTGGCCCGCCTGCTGATCGAAAGCGGCGCTGATGTGCCCTATGTCGGCTCTGCCTGCCCGCGCACAAAGTGGTCAGACCCGGACCGCGAATGGTTGGAAGCACGCGGCGTGCGGGTGAATTTCCGCGCCAGTCTTGAGCAGGACATTGCCGCGGTCGAGGAATTCCGCCCCGATCTGGCCATTGGCACGACGCCGGTGGTGCAGCACGCCAAGCAGAAGGCAATCCCTTCGCTCTATTTCACCAACCTGATCTCTGCCCGTCCGCTGATGGGTGTGGCAGGGGCTGGCAGCCTGGCGCAAGTCGTCAACGCAGCGATGGCCAACAAGGCGCGCTTCGACAAGATGACGGCGTTCTTCGAAGACGTGGGCACGGGGCCGAATGCTGGCATCTGGGCCGATACGCCGCAGGACCGGCCGCAGTTCAAGAAGAAGTACGCGGCGCTCAACGAGGCAGCCCGCAAGGCCGCCGAGGCGGTGGGATCATGACGCTGGTTCTAGATCATGATCGGGCTGGCGGCTATTGGGGCGCGGTTTACGTGTTCACCGCCATCAAGGGGTTGCAGGTCATCATCGATGGACCGGTAGGATGCGAAAACCTGCCGGTGACATCGGTGCTGCACTACACCGACGGATTACCGCCGCACGAACTGCCTATCGTCGTTACCGGTCTGGGCGAGGAAGAGCTGGGCAAGACCGGCACCGAAGCGGCGATGAAGCGGGCATGGAAGACGCTTGATCCAGAACTTCCGGCGGTAGTCGTGACAGGCTCCATCTCCGAGATGATCGGCGGCGGGGTGACGCCGATGGGCACCAACATCAAGCGCTTCCTGCCGCGCACCATCGACGAAGATCAGTGGCAATCGGCAGACCGCGCGATGAGCTGGCTGTGGTCCGAATTCGGGCCGAAGACCGTGCCTGCGGTCAAGCCGGTGAAGGAGGGCGAGAAGCCCAAGGTCAATATCCTTGGCCCCAGCTACGGCATGTTCAACATGGCGAGCGATGTGCATGAGATCCGGCGGCTGATCGAAGGCATCGGTGCCGAAGTGAACATGGTGTTCCCGCTGGGCAGCCATCTGGCCGATGTGCGCAAGCTGGCCGATGCCCAGGCGAACGTGTGCATGTACCGCGAATTCGGCCGCAATCTTTGCGAGTTGATGGAGCGACCCTATTTTCAGGCGCCCATCGGGCTGGACAGCACGACGCGATTCCTGCGCGTTCTGGCCGCTGAACTCGGGCTTGACCCGGAACCGTTCATCACGCGCGAAAAGCACACCACGATCAAGCCGTTGTGGGATCTGTGGCGTTCGGTGACGCAGGACTTCTTTGCCACAGCCAGCTTCGGCATCGTGGCGAACGAAACTTATGCGCGGGGTATCCGCAAATTCCTTGAAGATGACATGGGCCTGCCCTGCAACTTCGCGTTCTCACGCAGTGCCGGGATCAAGCCGAAGAACGAGGACGTGCGCGCGGCGATCCACGCCAATCCGCCGCTGGTGCTGTTCGGCAGCTACAATGAGCGGATGTACAGTGCCGAGCGCGGCGGGCGGTCGATCTACATTCCAGCCAGTTTCCCCGGCGCTGCAATCCGGCGGCACATCGGCACGCCCTTCATGGGGTATTCCGGCGCGACCTATCTGGTGCAGGAAGTGTGCAACGCGCTGTTCGATGCGCTGTTCAACATCATACCCTTGTCGACCCAGCTTGACGCTGTGGAGGCCACCCCCGCCCGCGATCACCGCGAATTGGCATGGGACGAAGACGCCAAGGCCCGGCTGGACGAAGTAGTCGAAGCACAACCGGTACTGGTGCGCATCTCTGCCGCCAAGCGTTTGCGCGATGCAGCGGAACGTGCGGCACGCCGTTCCGGCGAAACGCGCGTATCGGCCGACAGGCTGGCCGATGCCCTTCTGGAGGTGCAGGTCGCATGATCCGCCTCCCCCTATTCCTCAGCGCAAGACCCGGATGCGCTCACACTGATCGCACGGGGGCTGCATCTGCGGCACCGCGCCAAGCCATCCTTGCGGGGCGTTCCCGCGTGGATACCGAAAGAGGTCTTCCGCCTCTCGCACACCAACAACGACTGGAGATTGGGCTATGAGTGATCATGACGATCGCTTCGGGCTGAGGACCTACCTCACCCCTGAGGAAGCTAAGGAATTCCACAAACTGTTCATGAGCAGCTTCGTCGGCTTCACCGCCGTCGCGGTGGTCGCTCACGTTCTCGTCTGGATGTGGAAGCCCTGGCTCTGACATTCCGTTCCGCTGGCAGGCTTGCCTGAGGCGGGATTTTTTCAACTTGCACAAGGATATACACCATGTGGAGAGTCTGGCTTATTTTCGATCCGCGCAGGGCGCTTGTCGCGCTGTTTGCGTTCCTTTTCGTGCTTGCGCTGGTGATTCACTTCATCCTGCTCAGCACCGATACCTTCAACTGGCTCGACGGTCCGAATTCGGCGCAGGGCATGAAACAGGCAGCAGCGGCGCCAGCGGCACCCTGAAAAACGCCTGTGCGAGAGGCGGCGGCGTCCCCGTCGCCGCCTCCGGTGGCTTCGAAAAATAAACAAACAGATCCCGTCGCGCCGCGACGGGGAGGGGTAGAATCATGGCACTCCTTAGTTTCGAACGAAAATACCGCGTTCGCGGTGGCACGTTGATCGGCGGCGACCTGTTCGATTTCTGGGTGGGTCCGTTCTACGTCGGTTTTTTTGGTGTGGTAACCGCGATCTTTGCATCGCTGGGCACTGCACTCATCTTCTACGCAGCCTCACAGGGGCCGACATGGAACCCGTGGCTGATATCGATTGAGCCGCCTGACCTGAAATACGGCCTCGGCTTTGCGCCGCTTGCCCAGGGCGGGTTCTGGCAGGTCATCACGGTCTGCGCGCTCATATCATTCACCAGTTGGGCGATGCGCGAAGTGGAAATATGCCGCAAGCTGGGCATGGGTTTCCATGTGCCAGCGGCGTTCGGCATGGCGATCTTCGCGTATTTCACACTGGTGGTGATCCGCCCCGTCCTGCTGGGTGGATGGCACTTTGGCTTCCCCTACGGGATATTCAGCCACCTCGATTGGGTTTCCAATACGGGGTATCAGTACCTGCACTTCCACTACAATCCGGCGCACATGCTGGCGGTCTCGTTCTTCTTTACGACCGCGCTGGCGCTGGCATTGCATGGCGCGCTGGTGCTTTCGGCGGTGAACCCGCCCGAAGGCGGCGAAGTGAAGTCACCGGAATACGAGGACACCTTCTTCCGCGACCTGATCGGCTATTCGGTCGGCACGCTCGGTATCCACCGCGTGGGCCTGCTGCTGGCAATGAACGCAGGGTTCTGGAGCGCGGTGTGCATCGTGATCAGCGGGCCGCTGTGGACCAAGGGCTGGCCCGAATGGTGGACCTGGTGGCTTAACCTGCCGATCTGGTCGTGAAGGAGCACTGAGCGATGGCGACCTATCAGAACATTTTCACCCAGGTCCAGCTTCGGGGCGAACCCGAGGCAGGGATCGCCCTTCCCCCCGGCAGCGAGCCGCGCATTGGGAAGGGTTCCTTCAGCTACCTCATCGGCCTGATCGGCAATGCGCAGCTCGGTCCGATCTATCTGGGCTGGACCGGCGTGTTCGCGCTGATCTTCGGGTTCTTTGCAATCGAGATCATCGGGCTGAACATGCTCGCCTCGGTCAATTGGGACCCAATCCAGTTCGTGCGGATGCTGCCTTGGCTTTCGCTTGAGCCGCCTGCGCCCAAGTATGGCTTCACCCCCTTCGTCCCGCTAGCCGAGGGTGGCTGGTGGATCATGGCCGGGTTCTGCCTGACGACCTCGATCCTGCTGTGGTGGGTGCGCACCTACACCCGCGCCCGCGCGCTGGGGATGGGAACGCACGTGGCTTGGGCTTTCGCCTCGGCGATCTGGCTCTACCTCACACTCGGCTTCATCCGCCCGTTGTTCATGGGTTCGTGGTCAGAGGCGGTGCCCTTCGGCATCTTCCCGCACCTCGATTGGACGGCAGCCTTCTCGATCCGCTACGGCAACCTGTTCTACAACCCGTTCCACGCGTTCTCGATTGCCTTCCTCTATGGCTCCACCCTGCTCTTCGCGATGCACGGGGCGACCATTCTGGCGGTGGGCCGTTACGGTGGTGAGCGCGAGATCGAACAGATCACTGATCGCGGCACGGCGTCTGAACGCGCAGCGCTGTTCTGGCGCTGGACGATGGGCTTCAACGCCACGATGGAATCGATCCATCGCTGGGCGTGGTGGTTCGCGGTGCTGACGACGCTGACCGGCGGCATTGGCATCCTGCTGACCGGCACCGTGGTCGACAACTGGTATCTGTGGGCGCAACAGCATGGTTATGCCGCGCTCTATCCCGATACAGGGGTCATCGATCCCGCCACGCTGGGGAGTTCGGCCCAATGAAAAGGACAATCGCAATCGCGGCCCTTGCGACCGCTGCTCTCACCCTGACAGGGTGCGAGCTGGGGCCAAAGCAATCGGTGCAGAACGGGCATCGCGGCACGGGTATGGACACGGTCACCTTGAAAAAGGTGGCCCTGGCCAAGGACGAGGTTCCCGCCCCGCCCTATGACCCGCCATCGACCGAAGGTCCGCGCGCAGGTGCAGCCTATCAGAACGTGCAGGTGCTGGGGGACGTCTCGGAAGAGCAGTTCACCTACACGATGGCCGCGATCACCGCGTGGGTCGCGCCTGAACAGGGCTGCAACTACTGCCACAACCCTGAAAACATGGCCTCGGACGAGGTCTATACCAAGGTTGTGGCGCGCAAGATGTTGCAGATGACGCGCAACATAAACACCAAGTGGGACAAGCATGTCGGCACTACCGGCGTCACCTGCTGGACCTGCCACCGTGGCAATGCCATCCCCGCCAACTACTGGGCGTTGCCAGAACCGGGCAAGAAGGGGATCATCGGCAATCTGCATGGGCAAAACGCCCCGATTGCAGCAACGGCCTATTCGTCCCTGCCCAACGCTTCGCTGGCAATGTACCTGAGCGGCGATGCGAAGAGCGACAAGAGCATCCGCGTGGTTTCCGATGGCATGCATCCCACGGCAGCCAACAAGCTGACGACGATGGAAACCGAGCCGCAGTATGCGCTGATGATGCACCTTTCGCAGTCATTGGGCGTCAATTGCACCTACTGCCACAACGCGCAGGCATTCAAACCGTGGAACATCAGCACACCTCAACGCGCGACCGCGTGGTACGGGTTGCGCATGGTCCGCGATGTGAACGGCCAGTATATCAGCCCGCTGAAGGATGCCTTCCCCGCGCACCGCAAGGGACCGATGGGTGATCCGTTCAAAGTCAGCTGCGCCACCTGCCATCAGGGCAAGGCAAAGCCGATGGGCGGGTACAAGATGGCCAAGGACTATCCGGCTTTGTGGGGCGCACCAGCCTCCTCCACCCCAGTGGCGGTGCCTGCAACTGAACCAGCGGTGCCGGCCGCGGCGGCAGTAAGCATCGCGACACACTGATCCCCCGCAAATATGTGGGTTCCTCAAGGGGTTCGTCCGGCTTGGCCCGACGGACCCCTTTTTTGTGCAGGTTCAGCGCTCTGCGCTCAGCGTTTGCGGGCACGCGCAATGACGTCGGCCAGATGGACGGGGAACGACAGTGCAATCGGCAGCGAGATCCACGGCCATGCCGCGCCAACCAGCGCTGCACGCAAGCCAAGCACGATGAGTGCAGCGGGGAGCAGCATGGTGATCAGTGAGCGCAACGGCCACCCGCGCAACGCGAGCCAAATGCCTTCAATCAGCAAAGCTGCAAGGACGATGTCGGCCGCATGCCCGCTGGCAAAAAGCGATTCCATAACCGGTCCGTTCAACCAAACGGCGCGTTTAGGCGGACGACTTCCCAGTTGAGCGCACCAGCAGCGGTAACCCATACAAGGTAAGGCACGAGCAGCAGGGATGCCGTGCGTGAGACGCGACCGCAGTAGATGATCAGCGCCGCGATCGAGAGCCAGAGCAGGATCAGTTCGTAGAACGCCCAGTCGGGCCGCTGCATGCGGAAGAACAGCAGGCTCCACAGCAGATTGAGAAAGCCGTTGAGCGCAAAGAGGCCGATCAACGTGTCCGATGTGCGCGAGTCTTTCGCCGCACGCCACGCCGAAACGCCAGCAATGGCCGCCAGCGCAAAGATCGTCGTCCATGCGATAGGGAATACCGGGCGCGGCGGAGTAAAATCGGGCTTTGCCAGCGATTCATACCACGGCCCGAGATCGGTAATCGTCCCCCCCAGCATCGCCACCCCGAAAGCTGCCAGCGAGGCAATGCCAATCGGAACAAATGCCGCGCGGGTCATTGCACGACAGGCCGCAGGCCCAGCAGATGCGCGCAATCCTTCAGGAAGATGCGCACGTGCGCCATCGGATTGGCGCGGACCAGCTTCTTGTTCATATAGGCTTGCCAGGTCAGTTGCTGCACATCACGGTCTGCGCACATCTCTACAAAGCGTTCGCGCCGCTTGTCGCTGGAATACCAGAAGTACTGCATCACGCCGAGTATCCAGAAGACGCGGCCATGCGCCTTGAGGAAGTCCTTGCGCGCGCGCTTCAGCACAGCAGGATTGCCTGATGCAAGAAAAGCCTGAGCAGTCTGCGCCGCAACGCGTCCGCAGGCCATCGCATAGTAGATACCTTCACCCGATGCCGGGGCGACCACGCCTGCCGCATCGCCGGCAACCAGCACGTCACGCCCATTATCCCAGCGTTTCAACGGCTTGAGCGGGATTGGCGCGCCTTCACGGCGGATTGTCTCACAGCCTTGCAGCCCCAGATCCTCGCGCAGGGTCTTCACCGATCCGCGCAGTGAAAAGCCCTTGTTCGCGCTCCCCACACCGATGCTGGAAGTATCGCCGTGGGGGAAAACCCACGCATAGAAATCGGGCGAGAGGCGGCCCTGATACAGCACGTCACAACGCGCCCCATCGAACCCCTGAGGCGTTGATTGGGGCGAGCGGACGACTTCGTGATAGGCGAAAACGCAAGGGTTGCGTTCGGCCCCCGGAATGTTCTCACGCGCGATGCCAGAGCGTGCGCCATCCGCGCCGATCACCAGCCGCGCGCGGACTTTGCCGATTTCACCGCCCCGGCTCTGGCTGTAGCAGACGATTGCGCCGTCACCGCCATCACGCTCGATGCTTTCATAAGTGCCGGTGCGACGCACAGCCCCAGCTGCTTCGGCACGGGCGCGCAGCCATTCGTCAAAGACTTCGCGATCAACCATGCCGACAAAGCCGATTTCCCCCACCGGCATGTCCACCGCGCGGTTCGATGGCGCGACCATGCGGGCAGAGCGCGCACGCGCCACCAGCAACGATTGTGGCACGTCGAATTCCTCAAGCAGGCGCGGCGGGACAGCGCCTCCGCAGGGCTTTATCCGCCCTGCCCGGTCCAGCAGCAGCACGCTATGGCCGCTGCGGGCAAGATCCCACGCCGTGGTCGCCCCGCAAGGGCCGCCACCGACAACAACGACATCGAACTGACTGATCGCGCTCATATCCCTGCCACTCCCAAAGCGATGGCCGGTGTCCTGCGTGTTGCGACGCGCATGGCCAGCATGGCCGAAAGCAGGAACAGCCCCGCCTCGACTGCGAAAATCAGTTGGAACGCGGTGCCCACCTGCCCGGTCAGCCCGCGCACGACATCAACGCCAAGAGCGCCTGCAAGTCCACCAAGCCCAAAAGCGATAGCCTGCGCAGTGCCCCAGACGCCCATCCGCACGCCTTCGCGCGTCCGCTTACCTGCGCCTGCCAGCCCCATCATGGAACCGATGGCAGAAACGGCAAATGCACCGTTGAAGAAGCCAAGTGCCGCGACGTTCGCTGCAATCGGCCAGCCAGCGCCGAACGCCGCAGCCATCGCCAATCCGATGAGCGCAGCGGCAGAGCCGAGGCACCCGAGCATGGTCCACACCCGCAATTCCACCGGCATGCGCCCAGCAAAAGCGCTGCCGCCAATCCCGGTCACGATCATGCCGATCAAAACGCCGCCATGCTGCAAGCCAGAGAGACTGGTCGACTGCCCCGGCGTCATGCCGAAAACCAGCCCGGCAAACGGTTCAAGGATCAAATCCTGCATGGAATAGGCAAGCATGGAAACGAAGATGAACAGGGTAAAGCGGCGCGCTTCGGGTTCGTGATAGATTTCGCGCAGCGCATCGGCAAAGCCCGCTGGCGCGTCGCCGCCGGCATCACGCGCGATCACGCCGACCTTGTCTTCCAACCGGAACATGGCAGCGCAAGTTACCAGCACGGCAACCGCCACCACGCCGCTGGCGACATTGAACAGGCGCTCCTCACTGAACGGATCAAGCAGTGCGCCTGCGGTTCCGGCGGAAATGACGATGCCGCACACCATCATGATCCACGTTGTTGCAGCGGCAGCAGCGCGCCGTTCTGGTGCAACACCCGATGCGAGGATCGCCAGCATCGAGGTTCCCGCAGCCCCCACGCCCGCGCCGATCAGCGTGAAAGCCACAATGGAAAGCGCTATGCCGGTGCCGCGCGCTTCATCCAGCATGGTCGTGGAATGAACCGCTGTGAGGGCACCAAGCCCGAGCATCGCCATGCCAACTAGCACCCACGGAGTGCGGCGGCGGCCCATGTCCGAACCATGCCCCCAAACCGGACGCGAGAGTTGCACCGCATAGTGCCACGCCACGAGACCTGCCGGGATTCCGGCAGCGAGGCCGTATTCGAGCACCATCACCCGGTTGAGCAGCGAGGTGGCAAGCATGACCATCGCGCCAATCGAAGCCTGCACTGCGCCGAGCCGGACGATCGACCACCATCCGAAACTGCCTTGCATCACACATATCCTCCAAGTCCGAGCGCAGCCGCCATCATGCCGAGCACATAGAGCGAGACGCCGGTGGCATTGTACCAAGGGGCGTTCTTCGCCGGTGCCGAGACCAATCGGGGCATCAGGGCAAGTTGCACGGCCAGCACAACGCCGACGGCAATCGCCGAAACCGTGTGCGCCCACACCACCATCAGCAAAATCACGACGATCTGAGGCACCGCCATTACTGTGCTCGCCAGCAGTGCGGCGGGCCGCTCGCCCAGCACCACGGGAAGCGAGCGCAGGCCAGTGGCGCGATCACCTTCGACTGCCTTGAAGTCGTTCAGCGTCATGATGCCATGCGCACCAACGCTGTAGAGCAGCAGAATGATGAGAATATGCAGCGAAGGCAGCGCGCCTGCCATAACCGCTGCGCCGGTGAACCAGCTCAACCCCTCATACGTCAGCGCGACGACTGCAGGACCGACCCAGCCGCTCGTCTTCAGGCGGAACGGCGGCGCACTGTAGACCCATGCACAGACAAGGCCGAACAGCGTTGCAATCAACACCCACTTACCCGTCAAAGCGGCGATGCCGACCGAGAGGATTGTCCAGCCAATGGCAATGTAGAGGCCCCAACGGCCGGCGATCCGGCCAGAAGGAATTGGGCGGTTCGGCTCGTTGATCGCATCGACATGCCGATCAAACCAGTCATTCACCGCTTGGCTTGTGCCGCAGACCAGCGGCCCAGTCAGCGCTATTCCGGCAAGCAGAAACGTCCATCGGGATACCGGCGCAACACCCGATGATACGACACCGCAGAGCAGCGCCCACATCGGCGGAAACCACGTGATTGGCTTCAGAAGTTCCAGGACATCACGAGGTGCCGGAAGCGGTTTATTACCCGTCGAAACTGCTGATCGCGCCATGCCCAGAGACTATGCCGACCAAGCACAAGCGTCAAATCAAATTGACAGTTTATGTGTCAACACTGTCAGCCATATTGCCGAGTCCATAGCGGTGAAGCTTGGAGTAAAGGCTCTGGCGGCTGAGGCCGAGGATTTCCGCAGCTGAGGCGCGATTGTTCGAGGTATATTCGAGCGCGGCCTCGATGCACAGCCGCTCGATCAGGTCAGTCGACTCGCGCACTATATCGCGCAACGACATGCGGCCGACCAGTTCGGTTAGCTGCTCAACCGATCGTGGTGCATCAGTCGAGACTGGAAGATCGCGCAAGCGGCGGCCGATCGGGCGGATCACGAAACCGTAGAACGGATGTTCTCCCGACGTGCGCACGGCAGAAAGCTCCACCGGCTCCCCTTCGAAACCATCAGTCGCACCAACAACGGTGGCAACGTTGCGGGCGATATCGTGCTTGGTCAGCTGACCGTCGATCAAATCGAGATCGATGCCGGGGCGCCCCAGAAAATCGCCCAGCGGCCGGTCTCGCAACTGGTCGACACTGGCAGCCGAAACCAGTTCGACAAACGCGGCGTTCGCGGTCTGGATCTGCATGCGTTCGTCGGTCAGGACAAAAGCATCAGGCATGGCTTCGATAACCCGCAGAGTCGCACCTGAAGACTGCTCTGAACCGCCGGTCATGCTGGAAATGCGGATGAGCAGGTATTGCCCGCCACGTTCGCGGAAGCCGCTGGCCGACAGCATGACAGGGCCGCACCCATCACCCGGCTCCGCCGCAACCGGCTGCAGCGAGTTGCTGACAAGCGCCGAACCGAGATAGGCAATGAGGCTTTCGCGGGTCGGTTTGGAAAACAGTCCGGTAAGCTTGCCGCCCTGCAGAGTGCCTACGCGCACGCGGAACAGTACGTGCGCGGCGTGATTGGCCTCGCGGATGCGGAACGTGTCTGCGTCTATGATTAGAACAGGTTCGTCCGTCTGTTCGAACAGCATGCGATAACGCGCTTCAAGCTGACGCAGGCGCAGATAATCGCGTTCGAGCGATTGCTGCGCCTGAAGGACACGCTGCTGAAGCGCCGCCGCATCGCGCATGTCGCGCCCAAAAGCGATACTGCCTGCGCCCGGGCCGATGCTGACCACAACGAAGCGCACCGGCACTTCGCCATCGGCAGTGATCTGATTTACCTGACGCCAATGCTGGGTCACGCCCTTGCGGGCACTCGCCAGCATTTCCATGATTTTGGGCTTGCTTTCGATTGTGACGGTATCAAGCCAGTCACGGCCGATCCACAGGCTTGCCTCAGGAAATTCCTGAGGATTTGCCGTCAAATCGATGATCTTGCCAGCGTCGTCTATGATCAGCGCAATATCACCGGCGACCATTGCCAGCTTGGCCGCAGCGTTAGTGCCCAGAGCTTCAAAATGACGCTCCGGGCTGCCGAAGGGGATCTTCCCCTCGATACTGTTCTTGCGGCCTGACATTACCTGATCCGGCTACAAAAGAGGCAGGTGGAGACGGCCAGACTCCATGACCAGCTTCTCTGCTAGCGCCAAAACGGAACACGCGTCGACAGCAGTGCCATCGGCACCAACCGCTTCAACAATTCCGGGATTGGCATTCACCATGTATCCACCGATCAATACCTGAACCTTGGGCGCGCGAGAAACGCTGCGAATGGCAGAAATTAGGTCAGCCAAAATCGCGTTAGGACAATCACAACTTATGGTCAAGCCTATCAGATTGTAGTGCTTTTCTGCTATAATTTGCAGCAATTCCTTACGCTTAGGACTAATCAGCGCTTCCGTTTGCCAACCTGCACGCGCAAACACTTCTTCGATCATCAGAGTGCCGAGCACATGCTCATCCCCGGGCAGCGGCGAAAACAGCGCGGATCGACCGCCCTCACCACCTTGTAGAAGCGGAGGATGTCGCAGCGCTACTTGGCGCATCACCTCTTGCAGACGCCACAAACCCATTGTCACGTCGAGGAAATCGCACTCATCCTCTTCCCAATGCTGCCCAAGCCGCCTTGCCGATGCGGCGAGCAGGTCAACGAAGACCGACTCCACCGAAACGCCGCGATCAATGAATGCTTCGACTACATCGAGCAGTTCATCGGCTTCCAGCTCCAAAGGCAGCGATGCAAATTTTGCCGCATCAGCGGGGTCAACCGACAGAACGCCCAAAGCGCGACCGCGCGGCAGCGAATGGGAATGTGCCAGCAGAAGGCGTGGGATAATCTGGTCTTGGATCAGGCTGTTTACAGAATTCGGTCCAGCTCGTGGCCCTTCTCGGGCAGAAGCAGCGGGCCGAACAGCGCCACGTTGTGGGCGTGCGCCGCGAACCGGCCTTCGGGACGAACCTGCTCCGTAAACAGTAGCCATCTCAGACCCCTCCGGCCTGTTGGGGCGAAAATACACCCTTCCGCACCGTCGCGTTTTACCTTGCGACTCTGTTCGGGAACATAACCCTACTCCTGTAAATTGTTGCTGACAAACCCCCATCTGTCATTTTTATTTGTCGTCAAGATAGATTGACACTCCTGCAAAGTGAGGCGTAGTCTTCAAGCTTCAACGGCAAAGGTGATCGGCCGAATTATGCGAGGGGACGCAATCCATTTTGAAGCCACCGATCAAGCGATCGGCAGGCATACAGCGTCCGCAGCGCTCTACACGCCGGACGAGCGGTTACGCCGCGACTCGACGCGCTGGACATTGGTCCAGGGCCTGCTCGCCCCCTTTCAGTTCCTCGTCTTTCTTGTCAGCCTCGCGCTTGTGCTGCGCAGCCTGAGCACCGGGGACGGCGGCTTTGCTGCCGATGTCTCGGTCGTAATCAAGACTATCACGCTCTATGCGATCATGGTCACCGGCTCGATCTGGGAGAAGGTCGTTTTCGGTAAGTGGCTCTTCGCCCGGGCGTTCTTCTGGGAAGACGTCTTCTCGATGCTCGTCCTGGCGCTGCACACTGCCTATCTCGTGATGCTGTTCGGCAACTTCGGCAGCTTTGAACAGCGCATGCAGATCGCGCTTGCCGGCTATCTTGCCTACGTTGTCAACGCCACGCAGTTCTTGCTGAAGCTTCGCGCCGCCCGCCTTCAGGCCGAACGCGAAGGAGCGGGCGCATGATCGGCGAGATCACTCTGACCGCTCCCGAAGCCGGATGCGCCCCTTCCCGCCAGCCCGAAGTGCTGCGGGCCGGTGTCATCAGAGAGCGCGGCCAGCGTGAGGTGTTCTGCGGCCTGACCGGCATCATATGGCTGCACCGCAAGATGCAGGACGCCTTCTTCCTCGTAGTCGGTTCGCGCACCTGCGCACATCTGCTGCAGTCAGCGGCAGGCGTGATGATCTTTGCGGAACCGCGCTTTGCCACTGCGATCATCGAAGAGCGTGACCTTGCCGGGATGGCCGATTGCCAGGACGAACTTGACCGCATCGTTGACCGTCTGCTCACGCGCCGCCCAGAAATCCGCACACTCTTCCTCGTCGGCTCCTGCCCGTCAGAAGTGATCAAGCTGGACCTTGGCAAGGCCGCCCAGCGCCTAGACGTGAAGTTCTCGCCCTCCACCCGTATCCTCAACTATTCAGGCAGCGGGATCGAGACGACCTTTACCGAGGGCGAGGACGCCTGCCTTACCGCCATCGTCCCCGAAATGCCCGCTGCCAGTGCCAGCGATGCTGCAAACCTGCTGGTGGTTGGCGCGCTTCCCGATATCGTCGAAGACCAGTTCGGTCGGTTGTTTGCAGAAATCGGCATTTCCAATGTAGGCTATCTGCCAACCCGCCGCATGGCCGATCTGCCGCCCGTCGGCCCGAACACCCGCTTCCTGCTGGCCCAGCCGTTCCTGACCGAGACGACCGGCGCGCTGCAACGGCGAGGGGCCACGCGGCTCGACGCGCTGTTCCCGTTCGGCGCAGAAGGCACGACTGACTGGCTGCGCGCGGCAGCCGATGCGTTCGGCGTGGACCCCATGCACTTCAACCGCGTCGTTGCCCCGGGCCGCGAGCGGGCAAAGCGCGCCATCGCCCATCGCCGCGAACGGCTTGAAGGCAAGCGCATCACCTTCCTGCCGGATTCGCAGCTGGAACTGCCGCTCGCGCGCTTCCTTGCCACCGAACTTGGCATGATCCCGGTCGAAGTGGGCACGCCCTATCTCAACCGCGAACTCAACGCGCGCGAACTGGCGCTTCTGCCACAGGGCACACGGCTTAGCGAAGGGCAGGACGTTGATCTCCAGCTTGATCGCGTCCGGTTTGACCGGCCCGACCTGACTGTATGCGGCCTTGGCCTTGCCAATCCACTGGAGGCCGAAGGGCTTTCCACCAAATGGGCGATCGAACTGGTGTTCTCGCCCATCCACGGTTTCGAACAGGCGGGTGATCTCGCCGAACTTTTTGCTCGCCCGCTCCGTCGGCGCGACGTGTTGAGGGTATAGGACGATGCAGCTGGCGGTCTGGACATACGAAGGTCCGCCCCATGTCGGCGCGATGCGCGTGGCAACGGCGATGAACGGGCTGCACTATGTGCTTCACGCGCCGCAGGGCGATACTTATGCAGACCTGCTGTTCACCATGATTGAACGGCGCGGGAAACGCCCGCCGGTAACCTACACCACGTTTCAGGCACGCGATCTGGGCAAGGATACCGCCAGCATTTTTCAGAATGCCGCGCGCGATGCCTATGAAAGGTTCCAGCCTCAGGCTCTCCTGGTCGGAGCCTCCTGCACCGCCGAATTGATCCAGGACGATCCTGCCGGCCTTGCTGAAGCGCTGAACCTGCCCTGCCCCGTTATCCCGCTCGAACTGCCCAGCTATCAGCGCAAGGAAAACTGGGGTGCAGCCGAAACCTTCTATCGCGTGGTGCGCCAGCTGATCGACAAGGACGTGCGCCCTGCCGCTCGTGAAGGCCGCCGCCCGCTGGTCAACCTGCTTGGCCCTTGCGCCCTAGGGTTTCGTCACCGCGACGATGTGGCCGAAGTGCGCAAACTGCTCGGCACGCTGGGCATCGACGTCAATTGCGTTGCCCCACTTGGTGCTGCCCCGGACGATATCCGCACGCTGGGCCGTGCCGATTTCAACATCGTGCTCTACCCCGAAATAGGCGGTGAAGCTGCGCGCTGGCTTCAGCAGGCACTTGGCCAGCCTGCCATCCGCACCGTGCCAATCGGTGTAAGCGCGACTGCAGAATTCATCGAGGAAGTGTCCGCGCTCGCTGGTGTCGATCCGACAACCGCCCTCGCCGATGAAGCGTCGCGCATGCCGTGGTGGAGCCGTTCGGTCGACTCCACCTACCTGACCGGCAAGCGCGTTTTCATCTTCGGCGATGCCACCCACGCCATTGCCGCTGCGCGCATTGCGCATGAGGAGCTCGGCTTCGAGATCTGCGGCCTGGGTTGCTATAACCGTGAATTCGCGCGCGAAATGCGCGATGCGGCCAAACTCTACAATGTCGAGCCGTTGATCACCGACGATCACCTGCTGGTTGAAGACGCCATCCTTAATGCCGCACCCGAACTGGTGCTGGGCACACAGATGGAACGTCACATTGCCAAGCGTTTCGGCATTCCCTGCGCCGTCATTTCCTCGCCGGTTCATGTGCAGGATTTCCCGGCGCGTCACAGTCCGCAAATGGGCTTTGAAGGCGCGAACGTGATCTTCGACACTTGGATTCATCCACTGGTGATGGGTCTGGAGGAGCATCTGCTGACGATGTTCCGCGATGACTTCGAATTCTCGGACACCGCTGGCCCATCGCATCTCCACGGCAAATCGCACCCCGCCGCGCCGGAAGCTGCACGACAGCCCGCGCTTCATGCAGATCTTCAATCCGATGTGACGTTGGCTGAACTGCCCGTTGCCGAAGCCGGCAGCTGGACTGCCGAGGCGGAGCGGGAGCTGAAGAAAATTCCGTTCTTCGTGCGCGGCAAGGCCCGCCGAAACACTGAAGCTTACGCGACCGCGCAAGGCCGCAACGTGATCGATCTCGTCACCCTCTACGACGCAAAGGCGCATTATGCCCGGTAGTCATCCCCCCAAAGTTCGCGTCGCGATCGTGACGCTGGACAATCACCTCAAGGGCGCGGTGGAGCGAGCGAACGCGCAACTGGCAGAAGCGAACATCGCGCTCACACTGCACGCGGCAACTGACTGGGACCGTGCCGGTGGATCACTCGAACATGCCAAGGCCGCAATTGCCGAAGCGAACATCGTGATCGTCTCGATGCTGTTTCTTGATGACCATATCCGCATGATGCTGCCCACGCTCGAAGCGCGCCGTGAAAGCTGTGACGCAATGGTCTGCCTGATGTCGGCAGGCGAAGTGGTGAAGCTTACGCGCATGGGCGGATATCGCATGGACGCCCCGGCCAAAGGTCCGCTGGCGATGCTGAAAAAGCTGCGTGGATCTGGCAAACCGGGCGCAAGTACCGGTGCAGGGCAGATGCGCATGTTGCGTCGGCTTCCCAAGATCCTGCGCTTCATTCCCGGCACCGCGCAGGACGTGCGCGCCTATTTTCTCACGCTGCAATACTGGCTTTCCGGCTCTGACGACAATGTCGTCGCGATGGTCCGCTCGCTGATCGACCGTTATGCTGCGGGCGACCGCTTGACGCGCCGGGGCATGACCAGCGCAGCATCGCCGCGCGAATATCCGGAAGTCGGGGTGTATCATCCGCGCACCGATCAGAAGCTTTCGGAAAGCCTGAAGCTGCTGCCGACGAAAGTGGGCGCTAACGGCACAGTGGGCCTGCTGCTGCTGCGCTCATACCTCATCAGCAAGGATGCGGGCCACTACGATGGCATGATCGCGGCGCTGGAAGCGGCAGGACTGCGCGTGATCCCCGGCTTTGCCAATGGTCTCGATTCGCGCCCGGTGATCGAAAAATTCTTCCTCAAGGACGGAAAGCCCACGGTTGATGCGGTAATTTCGCTGACCGGTTTCTCGCTCGTCGGCGGCCCGGCGTACAACGATGCCAAGGCCGCGGAGGAAATTCTAACAAAGCTCGACGTGCCCTATATCGCGGCCCATCCGCTGGAATTCCAGACGCTTGAGCAGTGGGGCGCAGGGCGTCAGGGGCTGCTGCCGATCGAATCCACGATCATGGTGTCGATCCCCGAACTCGACGGATCGATCCTGCCCACGGTGTTCGGCGGACGGTCTGACGGGCTGGGCGTGGCCTGCACCGGCTGCGCGCGGGCCTGTGTGTTTGAACGCGAAGGCGCGGTAAACGCCATGCGCGCCTGCCCGGAACGGGCCGAAGCGCTGACGGCAAAGGTGGTCAAGCTGATCGTCATGCGCCGGGCAGAGCGCGCAAGCCGCAAGCTGGCCATCACTATCTTCAACTTCCCGCCCAATGCCGGAGCCACCGGGTCCGCTGCGTTCCTTGCAGTGTTTGAATCACTTCACGCAACGCTCGTGCGCCTTGCTGGCGAAGGGTACAGCGTCGATGTGCCGACGAGCGTCGATGCTCTGCGTGAAACGATCCTCAAAGGCAACGCCGAGCGTTTCGGGGCAGATGCCAATGTCGCCGCGCGCATCGGTTGCGACGAGCACGTCCGCCGCGAGCCGCATCTGGCTGAGATCGAAGCGCAATGGGGTCCAGCGCCCGGCAAGATCCAGAGCGATGGCTCGCACATTCAGGTGCTTGGCGCGACATTCGGCAACGTGTTCATCGGCGTCCAGCCTGCGTTCGGGTATGAAGGCGATCCGATGCGCCTGTTGTTCGACGGCGATTTTGCCCCCACCCATGCCTTTGCTGCTTACTACCGCTGGGTGCGCGAAGATTTTGGCGCACACGCGGTGCTGCATTTCGGCACGCACGGCGCGCTGGAATACATGCCGGGCAAACAGGTTGGCCTCACCGGCAAATGCTGGCCAGAACGTCTGCTGGGCGATCTGCCCAACTTCTACCTGTTCGCATCGAACAACCCTTCCGAAGGCATCCTTGCCAAGCGCCGTTCGGGCGCCACGATGCTCAGCTACCTCACCCCGCCGCTCTCACGCGCCGGGCTGTATCGCGGCTTTGCCGATCTCAAGACCAGCGTGGAACGCTGGCGGTCGTCCACCGACGAAGCTGAGCAGGCGCAGCTTGAAGTGCTGATCCGCGATGAATGCGCCGCGCTCGACATCGAAGTGCGCGACATCGCCAGCCTCGGCGCGGATCTCTACGAGCTTGAACGCACACTTATCCCGCACGGACTGCACGTCCTTGGCGCACGGCTCGAAGGTGCGGAGCGGGCCGACATGATCGAGGCACTGGCAACCGCCGACCCTGCCGCAGGCACCGATGCGCTCGAAGCAGCACTCGATAGCTGCGACGAACTTGGCGCAGTGATCCGCGCGCTGGATGGCTGCTACATCGCGCCAGCGCCGGGTGGTGATGTCATCGCCAATCCGCAAGTCCTGCCCACCGGCCGCAACATCCACGGTTTCGATCCCTTCCGCCTGCCCAGCCGCTTTGCCTGCGAGCAGGGACGCGATCAGGCTGAACGCCTGCTGGCCCGGCATGCCGAAGCCGGACAGCCCTGCCCTGAAAGCCTGGCGATGGTGCTTTGGGGCACCGACAACATGAAAAGCGAAGGCTCGCAAATCGCTCAGGTTCTGACCCTGCTGGGCGCGAGGCCCCGCATGGACAGCTATGGCCGTCTTGCCGGAGCGGAACTGATCCCGCTGGCTGAACTTGGCCGCCCGCGCATCGACGTGGTGGTCACGCTCTCTGGCATCTTCCGCGATCTGCTCCCGCTGCAAACGCGCATGCTGGCCGAAGCCGCGCTGCTGGCCGCCACGGCGGACGAGCCGCTTGAGATGAACTTCGTGCGCAAGCACAGCCTCGCCCATCAGGCAGAACACAATTGCGACATGGAAACAGCCGCGCTGCGCGTGTTCTCCAACGCTGAAGGAGCCTATGGCGCGAACGTCAACCAGCTGATCGACGGCGGTGTCTGGGCCGATCCAGATGAACTCGCCAATGCCTTCGAAACGCGCAAAGGCTATGCTTATGGCGTGCGCGGTGTGCCCGTGGCGCAGCGCGATTTGCTGCGCAGCGCACTGCGCAGCGTGGACCTCGTCTACCAGAACCTCGAAAGCGTCGAGACGGGCATTACCGACCTCGATCAGTACGTCGACAGCCTTGGCGGTGTCAGCCGCGCGATCACCCGCGCAAAGGGCACAGAAGCACCTGTCTACATCGTCGATGCAACGCAGGGCACAGCAAAAGTGCGCACGCTGGCAGAACAGATCAATCTGGAAACGCGCACACGCACGCTCAATCCAAAGTGGTTTGAAGGCATGCTCAAGCACGGCTTCGAAGGCGTGCGCAACATTGAACAGCACGTAACCAACACCGTGGGCTGGTCGGCCACCACCGGGCAGGTGGCGCCGTGGGTCTACCAGCAGATCAGCGAAACCTTTGTGCTCGATCCTGCGATGCGCGAGCGTCTCTCGCAGCTCAACCCCACCAGTTCGGCCCGCGTTGCCGGTCGTCTGCTCGAAGCCTGCGAACGTCGGCTGTGGGAACCGGACGACGAAACGCTCGAAGCCCTGCGCATGGCCTGCGACGAACTGGAAGACCGCCTCGAAGGCGTCTTCTTCGGCGGCAGCGCATCCAACATCACTACCGCCATTGCGGCGGAATAGGAGAATACCATGAACCTGCTCGACCCAAGGGCGCGCTTCAGCAAGCCGGATGACGATGGATCGGTGCAAGTCGAGCTTGACCCCCGCGACGAGATCAAGGGCGCAAAAGTGTTCGCGGTCTACGGCAAGGGCGGCATCGGCAAATCGACCACTTCGTCGAACCTGTCTGCAGCCTTCTCCAAGTTGGGCCACCGCGTGCTGCAGATCGGCTGCGATCCCAAGCACGATTCGACCTTCACCCTCACCAAGAAGCTGATCCCCACCGTGATTGACGTCCTTGAAGGCGTGGAATTCCACGCCGAGGAACTGCGGCCTGAGGATTACATGTTCGAAGGCTACAACGGCGTGATGTGCGTTGAAGCAGGCGGCCCACCAGCAGGCACCGGCTGCGGCGGTTATGTCGTCGGGCAGACGGTCAAACTGCTCAAGCAGCATCACCTGCTGGAAGACACCGATGTAGTGATCTTCGACGTGCTGGGCGATGTGGTGTGCGGCGGCTTTGCTGCGCCCCTGCAACATGCCGAGCGCGCCGTGGTCGTAGCAGCGAATGACTTCGATTCCATCTTCGCAATGAACCGCATCGTCGCCGCCATCGGCGCCAAGGCCAAGAACTACAACGTGCGCCTCGCCGGCGTGATCGCCAATCGCTCAAAGGCCACTGACGAGATCGACCGCTTCAGCGCCGCCATCGGCATGAAGCGCCTCGCCCACTTCCAGGATCTCGATGCGATCCGCCGCAGCCGCCTGAAAAAATGCACGCTGTTCGAAATGGAGCCGACGCCCGAGGTGATCGGCGCGCAGCTTGAATACCTCCGCCTTGCGCAACTCTTGTGGGACGGCGTCGATCCGGTCGAAGCCAAGCCCATGAAGGACCGCGATATCTTCGACTTCCTGGGGTTCGAATGATGGCTACGCTGCCCACTCCCAACCGCTACGACGATCAGCGCGAAAAGCTCGCCCAGTACTTCGACGGCACCGCGCGCAAGGCGTGGATCGACCTTACCTCTACCACGAAGGTCAGCGGCATCCGCGCCACGGTCCGTGCCGGTCGTGATGCGATGCGCGCGCAATTGCTTGGCTGGCTACCCGAAGACCTGCGCCGCCGCGATCTGCTTGATGCGGGTTGCGGCACCGGCAGTCTCAGCGTCGAGGCTGCCTGCCGTGGCGCGGTCGTTACCGCCATCGATGTGGCGCAAGGATTGGTCGACATCGCCCGCGAACGCGCACCGTCCTATCTTGGACATGGCCGCATCGATTGGCGCGTGGGCGATATGCTCGATCCGGCGCTCGGCAGCTTCGATCACGTCGTCGCGATGGATTCGCTGATCCATTACACCCTGCCCGATATGGTCTGGGCGCTCTCGGCGCTGACCGGCCGCTGCACCGGCTCGATCCTGTTCACCTTCGCGCCTTACACACCGCTGCTCGGCGCGATGAACAACGTCGGCAAACTCTTCCCCCGTTCTGACCGTTCGCCCGCCATCGTGCCGATTGCCGAGAGCGAACTGCGCGCCGCGCTTTCCGGGTTCGATGGCTGGGAAGTCCGCCGCAGTGGCCGCATTTCCAGCGGCTTCTACAAATCGCATGGCATGGAACTGGTGAAGCGCTGATGCAGCAACGGCAGGCCTTCTCTGCAAAATGGAGCCGGGTGGCGATCACCTGGTTGCCCTTTGCCGATGCGGCCAGCGCGCAAGTTCCGCTGTCGCGCCTGCTGCGCCTTTCGCTGTTTCAGGTCAGCGTCGGGATGATGATGGTGCTGCTGAACGGCACTCTTAACCGCGTGATGATCGTCGAGCTTGGCATTCCGGCGTGGCTGGTTGCGCTGATGATCGCCATTCCGCTGCTGGCCGCACCGTTCCGCGCGCTGATCGGCCACCGCTCAGATACGCACCGTTCGGTGCTGGGCTGGCGGCGTGTGCCGTTCATCTGGTTCGGCACACTGATGCAGTTCGGTGGCCTTGCCATCATGCCCTTCGCGCTCCTGCTGATGTCAGACCCGGCTCTGTTCGGCATCGGCGTCACCGCCAGCGCTCTGGCTTTCCTGCTCGCAGGTTTCGGCATGCACACCACGCAAACCGCAGGCTTGGCGTTGGCCGGGGATCTGACCGACGAAGAGCATCGCCCGCGCGCGGTTTCACTACTCTATCTGGCGCTGCTGACCGGGATGATGCTGTCCTCGCTGGTGATCGGCGGGCTGCTGGTCAATTTCACACCCACCCGGCTTGTGCAGGTCATTCAAGGCGCAGCGGTGCTCACATTCGTGCTGAACCTTTTCGCGTTGTGGAAGCAGGAAGCACGCAGCGCCGCAACCGCTTCGGCTGATACGTTCCGCCCCGCTTTTTCCGAGGTTTGGCAGTCCTTTGCCGCGCAACCCGTCACTATGCGCCTGCTTGCGGCTGTGGGCCTCGGCGCAACGGCTTTCGCCATGCAGGACGCGCTGCTCGAACCCTATGGCGGCGAGATTCTCGGCCTTTCGGTCGGCGCCACGACTGGCCTTACTGGCGCATGGGCGCTGGGCGCACTGGCGGCGTTCACCTTGTCCGCACGCTGGCTCGGGCGCGGGACAGACAGTCTGCGCATCGCGGGGTACGGCGTGGTTGTTGGCATAGCAGCTTTCATGCTGGTAATCTTCGCCGCCCCGCTTGGCAGCCCGGTGGCGCTCGGCATTGGCGCCATGTTGATCGGCGCAGGCGCGGGCCTTTTCCTCGTCGGCACCCTGACCACCGCAATGGCGCTCTCTAACAGCCAGACCGCAGGCCTTGCACTTGGCGCATGGGGCGCGGTGCAGACGACGTTTGCTGGCTTGGCCATCGCAATTGGCGGTGTGTTGCGCGATGTCGTCTCATCGCTCGCCGTTGCAGACGGGTTGGGCCACACGCTCGCCCATCGCAGCACCGGCTATGCGACCATCTATATCATCGAAATCTGCCTCCTGCTCGCCACGCTCATCGTGCTTGGCCCGTTGGTGGGCCAGACCCCGGCCGCCGCCCGGGACACCGGCAGTAACATTGGCGGCAATCGCTTCGGCCTGACGGAGTTTCCCACATGAAACCGGGCTACAAATTCGCGGGAAGGATACGCACATGAACAGTGGCAATATCGTCGGCACAATTGATGCTGCACAGATCGCAATGATCACCTTCATCGGCTTCTTCATTGCGCTCGTCTTCTGGCTGCGCCGCGAAGACCGCCGCGAGGGCTACCCGCTGGAAGATGCGATGACCGGGCGCCTCAGCCCCGAAGGCGGTCCGCTTTCCGCCGCCGCGCCCAAGACCTTTATCCTGCCTTTCGGCAAGGGCAAAGTCACCGTCCCCAACACCAACCGCGATCCCTTCGAGATCAATGCCAAGCGTCGCGAAAACTTTGGCGGTGCTCCCTTTACACCCGAAGGTGACGTATTCGCTGCAGGCGTTGGCCCAGGCTCTTACGCAGATCGCGCCAAGTGGGCAGATATCGATGCGCACGGCAATCCTCGCATCGTGCCAATGGGCCTCGTGCCGGAAATCACCGTCGCCACGGCCAGCACCGATCCGCGTGGGCTTCCAGTCTATGGTGCCGATAATCTGAAGGCCGGCGTTGTCACCGATTTGTGGGTCGATCGGGCCGAGCACATGGTCCGCTATCTCGCGGTCGATACCGGCGGCAAAACCGTACTCGCCCCGATGGCAATGGCCGTGGTGCGCAAGAACGCGGTGATCATCAGCGCGATCAACGCCGCCGATTTCGCAGGTGCGCCGTTCCCGGCCAATCCCGGTGAGATCACTCGCTATGAAGAAGAGCGGACCGTCGCCTACTTCGGCACTGGCTATCTCTATGCCAACGCTGATCGTCTGGAGCCACTGGTGTGACCGAATACGACCACGAACCAATCCGCGGCCTTCCGGGCGATCTTCCTGCAGGGGAACACATCCTGTGGCAGGGTTCGCCCGAATGGCAGACCTTCGCCCGCAGCGCGCTGCACAACCGTTGGGTCATCGCCTACTTTGCCGCACTGGCGCTGCTCGGCTTGGCGAGCGACATGATGTTTGCCGCAGGCGCAGCCGTTGTTGGCGGGGCAATCACGCTGGGGCTGCTGACGCTCTTCGCAGTGCTGGTGGCGCGGACCACGGTTTATACCATCACCAACCGCCGCGTCGTGCTGCGCATCGGCATTGCCCTTAACAAGTGCATCAACCTTCCGCTTGCGCTGATCGGGTCGGCAGAATTGCGCCAGCTTCAGGCGGGCCACGGTGAAATCGCGCTGGTCCTGAGCGGGTCTCACCGCCTCGGTGTCGCCACGATCTGGCCGCATGCCCGGCCTTGGCACCTGTCAAAGCCGCAGCCGATGATGCGCGCCCTGCCCGATGCCGCAGTCGTTGCCGCCATTCTTGCCAGCGCCTGCGCGGCGGTCGTCCCGAACGAGGCTGTCGTGCCGCAGCGCGCGGCAAAGCCTGTCCCCGTGCGCAGCCACGGCCTGCAGGGAGCCGCAGCATGAGTATTGCCCACGATCACGAGAACACCGTTCCGCGCCCCGCACTGGTGCTGGCAGGCGCGCTCGTTGCCACCACGCTTGCGCTCACCGCGCTGGTTCAGGTTGGCGTGCTAAACCGCGAGGCGGTCCCGTCGATCGAACGTGCAAAGGCAGGCGTCGAAGCTGTTGAGGTTCGTCACCTGTCGTTTGAAGATCGCGCCGACGGCGCTGTCGTCGTCAAGGACGCAGACAGCGCCGAAACACTTGCCGTGCTGCTGGGCGAAAACGATGGCGGTGGTTTCGTGCGTGGTGTCATGCGCGGGCTGGCCCGTGAGCGCAGAATGAACGGCATCGGGCACGAAGCTCCGTTCGAACTCGCGCTGTGGCGCAACGGTTCGCTCTCGCTGGTTGATACGGCAACGGGTCGTTCGGTGGAAATCGGCTCGTTCGGCCCGGACAACCGCGCCGCCTTTGCCAAGTTCCTGAAGTTCAAACCTGCGGGAAATGCCGAATGATGGCCGCGCGCGCCTTCGATATCCCCTGCCGCATTGCGGTGGAGCAGAGCGAGGCGCATTTCCACGCGCATGTCGAACTGGCAGGCGAAGTGGTGATCCACCCTGGTGATCGGGTGCGCGTCCACGGCGATCCCATCCGCGTTGCGTTTGGTGAAAGCGCCGTGATCGAGCGTATGGCTACCATAGTCCGCGCAGGCCCGCTGCTGCGAGGCTGGACGCGGCTGGTGGCCTATCTCGGTCTGACCGAACTCTATGAAGTCAGCTTCAATCCTGGGAGCCTGAAATGAACGCGCATGTCGTTATCGCCCCGCCGTCCGATTATGCCGCCCCTGCTCCGGTGAAGCCTGATGTTCACGCGATGGTCAGCCACGAAACCGTGCTCAGCCCGCGCTTCTACACCACCGATTTCGCTGCGCTGGATTCGATCGACGTCTCGCTCGTCCGCAAGGAATGGGACGCCTTGATCGCTGAAATGGTCAGCGATCCCAACAAACTGCATTTCAAGCGCGAAGGCAGCTTTGCCGGGATCATTGAAGGCCTTGAACCCGAACTGCGTGCTGAATTCACCGATTTCCTCGTCAGTTCGCTGACGTCCGAATTTTCGGGCTGCATCCTCTATGCAGAAATGGCGAAGCGGACGAAGAACCCGGACATGAAGCAGCTGTTCAAGCTGCTCGCCCGCGATGAAAGCCGCCATGCCGGCTTCATCAACGAAGCGCTGAAGGACGCCGGCATCGGCATCGATCTCGGCTTCCTGACCAAGGCCAAGAAGTACCACTACTTCAAACCGAAGTTCATTTTCTACTCGGTCTATCTTTCGGAAAAGATCGGATACGCGCGCTACATCGCGATCTATCGCCAGCTTGCCGCCCATCCCGAACTGCGCTTCCACCCGATCTTCAACTGGTTTGAATCGTGGTGCAACGATGAGTTCCGCCACGGCGAGGCCTTCGCCCTGCTGCTGCGCGCCGATCCCAAGCTGCTTTCCGGCATGAACAAGCTGTGGGTCCGCTTCTTCCTGCTCGCGGTCTATTCCACCATGTATGTGCGCGATCATGCGCGCCCGGTATTTCACAAGGCACTGGGGCTTGATCCCAAGACCTATGATTACAACGTCTTCTCGATCTGCACCGCGATCAGCCGTCAGGTCTTCCCGGTGGAACTGGATACCGATGATCCACGCTTCCGCCGCGCGATGGACCGCCTGCTGGTGGCCAGCCAGAAGATTGAGGCTGGCAAGCAGCAGGGTGGCCTTTCCGGCGCTCTACGGCGCGCTTCGGGCACGGTGGGAGCGGCTTTCAACTTCGCGCGGATGTATCTGCTGCGTCCACGTGCCAACGAACTGCCTGCCACGGTGCGGATGCAGCCCGCATGGTAAGCTGGACCGGCCATGTCCTGCCGGTCGTCGCCACGATCGCGGTCTGGTTCCTGGCAACCGGCCTGATCGCTTGGGCGGACAACCGCGAACGGCGCACTTTCCCGCTCAGCCTGATGCTGGCCGGATTGGCAGGCGTTGGTGGACTGGTCATGGTCGCACTTACAATGAAATCGGCCACCCTGTGGAGCGTCTATGCCTCTTTCGCCGGGGCCATCCTGATCTGGTCTTGGCATGAGATCACGTTCCTCACCGGCGCAATCACCGGCCCCCGCCGCGAACCCTGCCCGCCTAACGCACGTGGCCTTGAACGCTTCTTCCACGCTGTAAGCGCCATTGCCTGGCACGAGATCGCTCTGGCACTCAGCGCACTGGGCCTGATATCGCTAAGCTGGGATGCACCAAACCAGCTCGGCGCGATGACGTTTACGCTGCTGCTGGTCATGCGGCTCTCCACCAAAATTGTGATCTTCTTCGGCGTGCCCAACATGAACACCGAGATTTTCCCGCCGCATCTTGCCTACCTGAAGACCTATTTCGGCCCACGCCGCATGGGCATCGAACTTTTTCTTGCGATTGCAGCCACTTCAGGCCTCGCATTGTGGCTCGGTTTGATCGCGCTCAATGCGCCAGAGGGCAGCGCCAGTGCAGCAGGTGCCAGCCTGCTCTTCGCGCTCGCCGCACTGGGGGCACTCGAACACCTGTTTCTTGCCCTGCCGATTCGCGACGGGGCACTGTGGGGCTGGGCCTTGCCTTCGCGACGTCCAGCAAATTGAATTCGCATAACGTACTCCAACGAGAACATACGAAGAGGACCGACGACATGGATTACGAAGCATACTTCCAGGGGGAACTGGACGCGGTCCGGGACGAAGGACGCTATCGGATCTTTACCGAGATCGAGCGGCGCTGCGGCAAGTTCCCGCACGCCACGCGCTATGTCGATGACCGGACCGAGCAGGTCACCGTGTGGTGCTCGAACGATTACCTCGGCATGGGCCAGCATCCGACCGTGCTTGATGCTATGCACAAGACGCTCGACGAATGCGGCGCTGGCGCAGGCGGCACGCGCAACATTTCTGGCACCAACCACCACCACGTCCTGCTCGAACAGGAACTGGCCGACCTTCACGGCAAGGAATCCGCGCTGCTGTTCACCAGCGGTTACGTGTCAAACTGGGCGGGCCTTGGGACTTTGTGCGCCAAGATCCCTGACTGCGTGGTGTTTTCAGACGCGCTGAACCATGCGTCGATGATCGAAGGCATCCGCCACTCGCGCGCCACTTGTCGCGTGTGGCGTCATAACGATGTCGAGCACCTCGACCAACTCCTTTCGGAATACGGTCCCGATGTTCCCAAGCTGGTGGCGTTCGAAAGCGTCTATTCGATGGACGGCGATATCGGCCCCATCGCCGAAATCCTCGACGTTTGTGAAAAGCACGGCGCGATGAGCTACATCGACGAAGTCCACGCGGTCGGCCTCTATGGTCCGCGCGGCGGCGGTGTGGCCGAGCGTGAAGGCCTGATGGACCGGATCACCGTGATCGAAGGTACGCTCGGCAAGGCCTTTGGCGTGATGGGCGGATACATCGCTGCTTCGGCGGCACTGTGTGATTTCATCCGCACGTTTGCCAGCGGGTTCATCTTCACCACCGCGCTTCCGCCAGCGCTGGCTGCTGGTGCAACTGCCAGCATCAAGCACTTGAAGGCGAGCGAAATGGAACGCGCCCGCCACAAGGAGCGCGTGGCCACCGTGCGCCGCCGTCTTGACGCAATGGGCATTCCCCACCTCCACAACCCCAGCCACATCATCCCGGTGATGGTGGGCGATCCGCACAAGTGCAAACGCATCAGCGACTGGTTGATGGACAACCACGGCATCTATGTGCAGCCGATCAATTATCCCACCGTACCGCGTGAGACGGAACGCCTGCGCATCACGCCTTCGCCGGTCCACAGCGATGCTGATGTGGACAAGCTGATCGAGGCGTTGAGCGACATCTGGTCGCAGTGCGAACTGGCGCGGCGCTCCGCTGCCGCCTGATTACCAAGGCATAACAGAAAAGGCGCGAACCGCTCGGTTCGCGCCTTTTTTCGTGTGCAGGTTCGTTGGCGTCAGTTCGGTGCCTTGAGATAGGCAATCACGTCAGCGCGATCCTGCGCCTTTGAAAGACCGGCAAACGCCATCTTGGTGCCGGGAACCACGCGGGCAGGCTTTTCCAGGTACTGGAACATCTTTTCAGGCGTCCAGGTAATGCCGCTGTTCTTGTTGGCATTCGAATAGCTGAACCCTGCCACCGAACCTGCCGCACGGCCAACAATGCCTGCCAGCGACGGGCCGACCATGTTCTTGCCAGCCTCAACCGCGTGGCAAGCCTTGCACTGGGCAAAAATGGTCTTGCCATGCGCAACATCCGGAGTCAGCGATGCCAGCGTTGTGCCATCCAGCGTGTCGGTTGAATCAGCCGTTGGTGCAGCCGCGCTCGTCGCTGCTGCAGGAGCCGGGGCGGCGGCTGCCGTCGTGGTTTCTTCGGTCGTTGCCGTCGAACCTTCAGCGGCCTTGTCTGCACTGCCTCCACCGCCGCACGAAGCGAGCAGCAAGGTAGCTGTTATCAGCGCAATATGTTGAAATGATTTGCTCATTTTCATCCACCCTCAATCCGAGATTGTGCGCATCCTGCAAGGACGGCCAGAGAGTTAAACATGCTGAAACCGCATGCGCAACACGGTATTTTGGGCGTCGGGATTAATGGAACCTATCACACTTTGAAGTGTTTTTGAGGGCTGTTCCGAGAGGTCACCTTCAACTGGCAGCCGTGGGCCGGTCACCTTTGCGCGCCCTGAACTTTTCAACCAGCGGCATGAAGGGAAACAGCCACTGTTCCCTGATGGAAAGCCGCCGCCGGTCATCCTGTCCGACCAGCGAAGCTTCACCTTCCTTGTAGGTGCCAAAGATGCGGTCCAGCACGATCAGCGAATTGCCATAGTTGCAGCGTGTGTCCTCATAGGGGACCGAATGGTGCAGGCTGTGATGGCGGATCGTGGTGAAAAAGAACGAATAGAACAGCGGCGGGTTTGACCGCACATTGGCATGGGCAAAAGTAGAGACCACGCCCATCACGCTATACCCTGCAAGGGCTGCTGACTGGTTGAGATCAAACAGCGCCACCACGCTCAGGCTGATCAGCCAAAGTTCGATCGGATTGCCGACCGCCCCCTTCATCGCGTTCAACTGCGTGATGTGATGGTGCGGCGCGTGCGTCAGCCAGAACGGCGTGGAATTGTGCATCAGCCTGTGCATCCAGTACTGCCCGAATTCCACAAGGAACACGACCAGCGCCACCTGCAGCAACCACGGCATCTGTTCGGCCCACGGCGTTGCAATGCCCAGCGATTGCTTCAGCGAATCCAGCGGGCGTTCGGCAAGGAAATTGGTCGCCTTGGAAATAACTGTCGCGCTCAATACTACATAGAAAAGGTCGGTGAAGAATTCACGCCGGTTAAGCCGCCATCCTGCATGCCTTTCCAACGGCACTTCCAGCAGGAGGACGATCAGCGTAATTGCAGAACTCACGCCGATCACAACCCAGGTGCTCTTCACCCAGTCAGCCGGAGCGAAAGCCCAGAAGGCAACGACCAGCGCCACCATCAACGGTGGCAGCAAATCAACCGCGAGCTTCTTCAAGTCGGCTTTCATCTGGAACTTGCCCTCTGATAGTTCGGACGAGCCTAATCGGTGCGCCATTACTCATAGCATACGTCGTATGACGTAAGCCAACCCGAAAACCCCGCGTTGACGGGGCGCACGGCGCGGGCCACACTCCTTGGCAGGGCGGTATCATGGCACAACGTCATTATTACCATACGCAAAAAGCGTAATACGCAGCCCCCGTAAATTCCCCCATCAAGGCCATGTTGCAGTGCAAAAGGGGAATCACCAGTGCTCAGGCTGATCGGCAGGACCGGAAAGACACTCTTGATCGCGGCAACGCTGCTGGCGGCGTCCTGCTCGCCTTCAGCCGAAGGCCCCGCGCCCAAGCGCACGGAGTTCAGCATTGGCTGGTCGATCTATGCCGGATGGATGCCCTGGCCCTATGCGCAGCAGGCCGGGATCGTGAAGAAGTGGGCCGACAAGTACGGCATCAAGATCAACGTCGTGCAGGTGAACGACTACGTTGAGTCCGTGAACCAGTACACCGCCGGCAAATTTGACGGCGTGACCGTGGCCAACATGGACGCGCTGACGATCCCTGCCGCCGGTGGCAAAGACACCAGCGCGATCATCGTGGGCGATTTTTCCAACGGCAACGATGGCGTGCTGATGAAAGGCGGCGACACCGTTGCCGCGCTCAAAGGTCAGTCGGTCTACCTCGTCGAGCTTTCGGTCTCGCACTATCTGCTGGCGCGCGCGCTTAATTCGTCAGGCATGTCGCTGACCGATGTGAAGACGATCAACACGGCTGATGCCGACATCGTTGCCGCTTTTGCCAGCCCCGATGCCAAGGCCGCCGTTGCTTGGAACCCGCAGCTTTCGGTCATGAGCGGTCAGGCCGGTGCAACGCAGGTCTTCAGTTCTGCCAACATTCCCGGCGAAATCCTCGATCTGCTGGTGGTCGATACCGCCACGCTCAAGGCCAACCCCGATCTGGGCAAGGCGCTGGCGGGCATCTGGTATGAGACCGTCAGCCTGATGATCCGCCAAGACGCACAGGGCAAGGAAGCGCGTGCGGCAATGGCCAAGCTGGCCGGAACGACGCCCGACGTATTCGACGCGCAGCTCAAGACCACGCGCCTCTATGTTGATGCCAAGGAAGCCGTCGCTGCCACCGCCTCGCCCAACCTGATCACAACCATGACGAAGGTCCGCGATTTCAGCTTCTCGAAGGGGCTGTTCCAGGGCGCAACATCGGCCGATGCGGTGGGTATGTCGTTCCCCGGTGGCGTCACGCTGGGCGATCCGGCGCGCGTCACCCTGCGCTTTGACGAAAGCTTCATGAAGCTGGCCGCCGACGGCAAGCTGTGATCCGCGCCAGTTCCATCACGTCCCGCAAGGAGGCGCGCCAATGCGCTGGGTAAACCGACAGATCGGCCGCAGACAGGCCTTCGGGCTGGCCGCCATCCCGATTGCACTGCTGGCCATCGCCTATCTGGTGGCATCGGCACAGCGCCACGCGATCAACCCGTCCGACAAGATCCTGCCGCTGCCCACCGCTATGGCTTCGGCGATGTGGCGCATGATGCGTGAACCTGATGTGCTCAGCGGCAATCTGGTATTCTGGGCCGATACGCTGGCCAGCCTCCAGCGCCTTGGCCTCGGCCTTGGCATTGCCACAACGATGGCGCTGCTGGTGGGTCTGGTGCTGGGCGTGTTGCCGCCGGTGCGCGCGATGTTTGGCCCGCTGGTGACCGGCATCGCGGTGATCCCGCCGATTGCGCTGCTTCCGATCCTGTTCATCGCGCTGGGCCTTGGTGAAACCGCAAAGGTCGCGCTTATCGTCATAGGCATTGCCCCGGTGATGGTGCGCGATGTGGCGGGCCACGTGGGTGCGCTTCCGAGAGAGCAAATCGTCAAGGCGCAGACTTTGGGCGCTGGAAGCTGGCAAATCCTGCTGCGTGTGGCCCTTCCCCAAGCCTTGCCCCGCCTGATCGTCGCGCTCAAACTGGCGCTTGGCCCGGCATGGGTGTTCCTGATCTCGGCAGAGGCCATCGCGTCTGACGTTGGCCTTGGCTACCGCATCTTCCTCGTCCGCCGCTATCTCTCGATGGACGTGATCATTCCTTACGTTGCGTGGATCGCGCTGCTGGCCATCGTGATGGACGTTGCGCTTTCCAAGCTCAGCACCAAGGCCTTCCCCTGGGCGCACGGAGCAGCACATTGAGCGCGCTGCTTTCCCTGCGCGACGTGTGGGTCGAATATGGCGACCGCATCGTCCTCGAAAAGGTCGATCTCGATGTTGCGGCAGGCTCCTTCGTCTCGGTCGTCGGACCATCGGGCGCGGGCAAGAGCACGTTCCTGCGCGTAATCCTTGGGCAAGAACAGGCGACGCGCGGGACGATCACGCTGGATGGCGCGCCGCTGCCGCCCGAATGCGGACCGGACCGGGGCGTGGTGTTCCAGAAGTATTCGGTGTTCCCGCACCTGACCGTGCTGGCCAACGTGGTGTTCGGGCTGGAATGCACTGCAGCACCGTTCCTGGCCCGGCTGTTCGGCGCAAAGCGCAAGGCGGCTGTGGCCGAGGCGGCAGAAATGCTGGCGGCGGTGGGATTGGCAGACAGCATGCACCTTTACCCCGCGCAAATGTCCGGCGGGATGCAGCAGCGCCTTGCCATTGCGCAGGCCCTGATCAAGCGCCCGCGCATCCTGCTGCTGGATGAACCCTTCGGCGCGCTCGATCCCGGCATCCGCGCTGATATGCATGCGCTGATCACCAAGCTGTGGCGGCAGTATGACCTCACCGTCATCATGGTTACGCACGACATCCGCGAGGCCTTCACGCTTGGCACGCGCGTTCTGGCGCTCGACAAGCGCCGCCACGATCCCCACGCGCCGCACCGCTTTGGCGCGACGGCGGTCTATGATCTGCCGCTGGTCAAGCCTGCACCTGCGGAAGAAGAAGCTACCGAGGCAGTGGCATGACTCCTGCGCCCGAACCCCTCGCCCGCCTGAGCATGAGCCTGCCAGCCAGCCTGTTCCGCAAACTGGACATGATGGTCGATGAACGCCGCCTGCCTTCGCGTTCGCAACTGATCGCCGAACTGATCCGCCATGCGCTGGCCGCACACGAGGCCTATACCCGGCCGGAAGAGACACTCGCAGGCACTATAACCGTGATCTATCGCGGTGACCGGGGCCGGGTGCGGCACCAGTTGGCGCAGACGCAGGCGCAATACCTCAAGGAAGTGATCTCCTCGCAGCACGTGTTCCTGCAGGATGACCAGTCGCTCGAAGTGCTGCTGGTTCAAGGCGCTGCCGTGCGGCTGAAAGACCTTTCCGATGCGCTGCGCCGCGTGCGCGGGGTGCATCAGCTTGAACTCGTTACAACAACCGCCCTTCTCCCGCCGCTTTATGAGCAGGACGGAAGCGAAGGCGAACCCGATGGAGCGGTGAAATGACCGAAACTCTCGCAAATCCTATGGCCGCGCGCGATCATGCGCGCAGCATGGGCGGCACCGTGGTGGAAGCCATGCCAGTGCTGCCTCCCGTGGCTGCGGACTTGCCCGATAGCGTTTCTGCCGATGACGTGGTGTGGGAAGAGACGATTGCGGCGGGCGGCTATGCCACGCGGCGTCTGGCGCGCGGGAGCCGCTTGCGGCTGATCGACTTAAAGGGAGATGCCTGCGCTGGCCTCCAAGTGTTCAACGCCGAAATGCCGACCGAGCGGCTGAACGTGGCCGATACGGTCAAGGTTCAGTGGAACGCCTATCTGGCCGCCGGGAAGCTGCTGCTGTCCGACATGGGCCGCGTGCTGATGAGCATTGAGGCTGACGATGCCGAGACGCACGATTGCTTCAGCGGCACGTCAAACGCAGCCACCAACCTTGCGAAGTATGGCGAGGGCCGCAACAGCGGTGCCTATCCCAACGGGCGGGACCGCTTTCTGCTGGGCGCGGCGAAGCATGGTCTCGGGCGGCGCGACGTGCATCCTTGCGTGAACCTGTTCAAGGGCACGAAGATTGAACTGGACGGCGCAATCACGCCGCAGGTCGGCCCTTTTGCACCGGGGCGCAGTGTCGTCCTGCGGGCGGAGATGGACGTGATCGTGGTGATCGCCAACTGCCCGCATGTGCTTGACCCTAGGCCCGAATATTCCGTGACACTGCTCCGGGCGACCGCTTGGCGCGGCGCAGTGACGACAGAGGCCGACCCCATCCGTAACGCGACGCCAGAGGGCCTGCGCGCCTTCCTGAACGTCGAAGATTACTACCGCCGCTGACGCGAGGAACTATCAGATGAGCGATCCCCACCTCTCCGGCCTTTCCGCCACCATCGTCCACGACGAAATCGTGCCAGCGCGCGCCCCGTGGCTCTATCACGTTGCCAAGGGGCAGACCCTGCGCATCGTCGACCTTGAAGGCAATCAGGCGGTCGACTTCCTGCTCTACAGCGCAGCCGACGATGCCGAACGCTACAGCGCGCAGGATACCGTTGCGGCACAGGGCAACCTGTTCCTGCGCACGGGGACCAAATTGATGTCCAATGAAGGCCGCCCGATGATGACAATCGCGGCCTCGGCAGTGGAATATCATGACACTATCGGTGGCGCTTGTTCGTGTGAATCCAATACCTTGCGCTATGGTCATCATACAAAGTCGCAACATGCCTGCGTCGAAAACTTCCTCGAGGCCAACCTGCTCGAAGGGCGCGGCAAGCGCGATATTGTGCCGAACATCAATTTCTTCATGAACGTTCCAGTCGAGGCCGACGGCGCGCTGGGCATCGTTGACGGCATTTCCGCGCCGGGGCTGACGGTAGACCTCTACGCCGACATGGACGTGATCGTCGTCGTCTCCAACTGTCCGCAGATCAACAACCCTTGCAACGCGTTCAATCCCACTCCCGTTCGCATGATCGTGGCCGCATGACCCCCGCCCCAAAGCCTTTCGACACTGTTCTGATCGCCAACCGGGGCGCGATTGCCACCCGGATCATCCGCACCTTACGCCGCATGGGGCTGCGCTCGGTGGCGGTCTATTCCGAGGCGGATGAAGGCTCGCTCCACGTTGCCGAAGCAGACGAGGCGGTTTGCATCGGCAGCGCGCGGCCAAGTGAGAGCTATCTTGATATTGCCAAGATCATCGGTGCGGCAAAGCAGACGGGCGCAGGCGCGATCCATCCGGGCTACGGCTTCCTTTCGGAAAACACCGAATTTGCAGCGGCCTGTGCCGAAGCGGGGATCGTGTTCATCGGCCCGACGGCAGACAACATCCGCACTTTCGGCCTGAAGCACAGCGCGCGGGAGCTGGCGGCAGCGCACGGTCTCCCCCTCGCCCCCGGCAGCGACCTATTGACCGATGAGGCAGAAGCCATTGCGGCAGTGCAGGCCATCGGCTTCCCGATCATGCTGAAAGCCACCGCAGGCGGCGGCGGCATCGGCATGCGCGTGTGCGAAACCGAAGGCGATGTACGCGATGGCTTTGCCGCCGTGGCGCGGCTTGGCCAAAGCAACTTCGGCGATGCAGGCGTTTTCCTCGAACGTTTCGTGCGGCGCGCGCGGCACGTGGAAGTGCAGATATTCGGCGATGGCGCAGGCCGCGTGGTGGCACTGGGCGAGCGTGACTGCTCGCTTCAGCGGCGTAACCAGAAGGTGGTGGAAGAGGCCCCTGCCCCGTTGCTTCCCGAAGCCGTGCGCCAGAACCTCTATTCCGCCGCAATCCGGCTTGGCGAGGCGGCACAGTATCGCAGCGCAGGCACTGTGGAGTTCCTCTACGATGCCGACCGGGAGGAGTTCTTCTTCCTCGAAATGAACACTCGGTTGCAGGTGGAACACGGCGTGACCGAAATGGTCTTTGGCGTGGATCTGGTGGAATGGATGATCCGGGGCGCGGCCGGCGATTACAGCTTCCTCGATACCGCACCGACCACACCGAAAGGCCACTCGGTGCAAGTGCGGCTCTATGCCGAAGACCCGGCACTCGATTACCGTCCCACGTCGGGCACGCTGACCTGCGTGCAGTTCCCGGAGAGCGTGCGGGCCGAAACGTGGATCATGGCGGGTAGTGAAGTCAGCGCCTTCTACGATCCGATGCTGGCCAAGCTGATCGTCCATGCAGATACCCGCGAAGCCGCCGTGGCCGCCATGCAGGCAGCGCTGGCGGACAGCCGGATCGACGGGATCGAGACCAACTTGCGCTGGCTGCGCGACGTTGTGGCATCAGCCGCGTTCACCACCGGCGAAGTGTCCACCCGCGCACTGGAAGGCGTGACTTACGCGCCGCAAAGCATCCGCGTGATCAGCGGCGGCACCGCCACCACCGTGCAGGATTGGCCGGGGCGCCAAAAGCTCTGGGCCGTCGGCGTGCCGCCCTCAGGTCCGATGGATGACCAGTCCTTCCGCATCGGCAACCGTCTGCTCGGCAATCCAGAAGGCATGGCCGGGCTGGAAATGACCGTAACTGGTCCCACCCTCGCCTTCTCCGCCCCGGCGCGGGTGTGCCTGACGGGCGCGGACTTCGGCGCGACGCTGGACGGGGTGGCAGTGCCGCTGGGCCAGCCGTTTGAAATCGCGAAAGGCCAGACGCTGAGCATGGGCCGCGCAGGCGGTGGCGGCATGCGCGGCTATCTGCTGATCGCAGGCGGGCTCGATCTCGCGCCCTACCTCGGCAGTTGCAGCACCTTTGAACTCGGCCAGTTCGGTGGCCATGCCGCACGGCGATTGGTGGCGGGCGATGTCCTGCACCTTTCGGGCGCAGCGACGAGCAACGAAACGCCCGCAATCCCTCTGCCCGCTCTGCCCACTGATTGGTCCTTGCGCGTGCTCTACGGCCCGCACGGATCACCCGATTTCTTCACCGATGACGATATCGACATGATCGTCGCCGCCGACTGGCAAGTGCACTACAATTCCAATCGTACCGGCGTTCGCCTTGTCGGTCCAAAGCCCGAATGGGCGCGGCGCGATGGGGGTGAGGCGGGGCTGCACCCGTCCAACATCCACGACAATCCCTATGCCATCGGCGCGGTGGATTTTACCGGCGACATGCCGATCATCCTCGGCCCGGATGGTCCTTCGCTCGGTGGGTTCGTGTGCCCCTTCGTGGTGATCGCTGCGGATTTGTGGAAGGTCGGCCAGCTTTCTGCAGGTGACAAACTGCGCTTTGTGCCTGTGACAATGGCCGAAGCGACAGCAGCGACAGCCGCGCAAAAGGCGCTGCTTCTGAACGGCACCAAGACGCCACCTAGCCGCACCTGTGCGGTAGCAACGCAGACTCCGGTGCTTGCAGACCTGCCCGAAGGGCCGACACGTCCGCGCACGGTTTATCGCCAGCAGGGCGATCGCAACATCCTCGTCGAATACGGCCCAATCGTGCTCGATATCGAAATGCGGATCCGCGTCCACGCACTGATGACCGAGTTGGAACGCATGGCGCTGCCCGGCGTGATCGACATTGTGCCGGGCATCCGTTCGCTGCAGTTGCACTTCGATGGCGAGGCTTTGGACCAAGCTGCGGCGCTGGCTGCGCTGATTGCAGCGGAGGAACGTCTGGGCGATCTGGCGGACTTTGCGATCCCATCACGCATCGTCCACCTGCCGCTCAGCTGGCGCGATCCGGCTACGCTGGAGACTATCGAGAAGTACATGGGCGCAGTGCGCGATGATGCGCCGTGGTGCCCTGACAATATCGAATTCATCCGCCGCATCAACGGCTTGCCCGATGTGGCTGCCGTGGAAAATCTGATCTTCGAGGCCAGCTACCTCGTGATGGGGCTGGGCGATGTCTACCTTGGCGCACCGGTGGCAACCCCGGTCGATCCACGGCACCGTCTGGTGACGACGAAATACAACCCGGCGCGCACATGGACGCCGCCCAATGTGGTGGGCATCGGCGGGGCCTATATGTGCATTTACGGCATGGAAGGCCCCGGCGGGTATCAGTTGTTCGGGCGCACCATTCAGGTGTGGAACACGCACCGCCAGACGGCAGACTTCACGGAAGGCAAGCCGTGGTTGCTGCGCTTCTTCGACCAGATCCGGTTCTATCCGGTGAGCGCTGAGGAACTGGCCGAATGGCGGCGCGATTTTCCCAGTGGGCGGCGCTCCATTGAAATCGAGCCGTCCGAATTCCGTCTGTCCGACTATCGCAAATACCTTGCCGATAATGCCGAGGCCATCAGCGCCTTCGAAGCCAGCCGCAAGGCCGCTTTCGATGCCGAGCGTGCCGACTGGCAGGCACGCGGAGAGTTTGACCGCGTCTCGGCCCTCGCCGATGCCGATGTGCCGCAGGAAGCCGCGATCACCGTGCCTGATGGTGCGGACGTGGTCGAAGCGCCGTTCGGGGGCAGCGTGTGGAAGCTGCTCGTGGCAACCGGCGATCAGGTGCAGGCGGGCGATACCATTGCCGTGCTGGAATCGATGAAGATGGAATGCCCTGTCCTCAGCCCCAATTCGGGCAAGGTTGTCGCGCTCTACGTGACCGAAAAGCAGTCCCTGCAACCGGGAGCGCCGATGTGCGCGCTGGAGAAAGCAGCATGAGCACATCGTTCCGACAGAGCGCCGCCGCCATCGCTGAGGCCGTGAGTGCCGGCGCGACCAGCGCGGTTGCGGTGATGGAAGCAACGCTGGCGCGCATCGCCGCCTATGATGCGGTCCAGCCGCAAGTGTGGATCAGCCGGGCTTCTGCCGATGATCTGCTTTCACAAGCCCGCACAGTCGATGCGCGTGTGGCGGCGGGTGAGCATCTGCCGCTGGCAGGCGTGCCCTTTGCTGCCAAGGACAACATCGACGTTGCAGGTTTTGAAACAACAGCGGCCTGCCCTGCCTTCGCTTACGCGCCCGAAGGCAATGCCACGGTGATCGAACGGCTGACTGCCGCCGGTGCGATTTGCGTTGGCAAGACCAACCTCGATCAGTTCGCCACCGGCCTCGTCGGCACGCGCAGCCCCTATGGCATTCCGCGCAATGCTTCGAACCTTGCCTATGTCAGCGGCGGTTCAAGTTCCGGTTCTGCCGTGGCAGTAGCGGCCGGACTGGTGCCGATTGCGCTGGGCACCGATACCGCAGGATCGGGCCGCGTGCCCGCCGCGTTCAACCACCTGATCGGGTTCAAACCCACCAAGGGCCGCTGGTCCACCGCGGGCCTCGTCCCCGCCTGCCGCAGCATCGATTGCATCACCGTGTTTGCCGATGACACAACCGATGCGCGTCTTGTCGATCAGGTGCTGGCCGGGTTCGATCCCGCCGATCCGTGGTCAAAGCCGCTGGCCGACCGTAACCTTGCCGCCAAGGTCATCGGCGTGCCCCGGCGCGAGCAGCGGCTGTGGTTCGGCGATCTGGAATCCGAATATCTCTATGACAAGGCGCTGGAAAAGCTGGCCGAACTGGCGACCGTGGTCGAAATCGACATGGCTCCGCTGCAGGAAGCCGCACTGCTGCTGTATAACGGGCCGTGGGTGGCTGAACGCACCGCTGCGATGGCGACGCTGCTAAGGGACAACCCCGATGCGGTAGATCCAACGGTGCGCACCGTGGTGGAAGCCGGGTGGGACAAGAGCGCGGTTGGGCTGTGGAACGGCATCTACCGCATGGCCGAGCTGAAGCGCCATGCCGATGACCTTTTGGAACAGGTCGACATGCTGGTCTTTCCCACCACTGGCACGACGTATCGCGTGAACGAATTGCTCGCCGCGCCGGTGGCACTCAACAGCAATCTGGGTGCTTACACCAACTTCGTGAACCTACTGGACATGGCAGCCGTTGCCGCCCCGGCAGGACATCGCGCCAATGGCACAGGCTTTGGCCTCACCTTCATCGGCCCAGCAGATTCAGACCGCGCACTGCTGACCGCTGCCGATGCCTGGGCGGCCACCGCCGATTTACCATCCCCACCCCCGCTCGATCTGGAGGGCAAAATGCAGACCGTGAAAATCGCCGTTGTTGGCGCACATCTGGAAGGCATGCCGCTGCACTGGCAGCTGACATCGCGCAACGCGACGTTCGTCGGCGCATTTGAGACTGCTCCCAGCTATCGCCTTTACGCCATTGCCGACAGCGTGCCGCCAAAGCCTGCGCTGGTGTTCAGCGAAGATGGCGCAAGCATCAAGCTGGAGGTCTATGAACTGGGCGTTGCCGAATTCGGCAGTTTCGTGGTCGATGTGCCACCGCCGCTTGCCATCGGCACCGTAACGCTGGCCGATGGCAGCAGCGTCAAGGGCTTCGTGTCAGAGCCGCGCGCGCTGACTGGCGCGGAAGACATCACCCATCTGGGCGGTTGGCGCGCCTATATTGCAGCCAAGTCCTGATTCCCAAGCGAAAGGCCTTCCCATGCTCCGCAAGACACTCGCCCTCGCTGCGGCCCTCACCGCCTCTGCTGTCAGCGCTGAGGTAGTAGAACAGGCGCAAACCGTGCCAGGTTTCGCCGATTTCCTTGCCGTGGATGGCGATTCCGTTTGGGCCACCAATCGCGGCAAGGTGGAGAAGTGGTCACGCACGGGCAAAGTCGCCGAAGTGGCGGTGGCGAAGCCTTGCGGAGCAATGGCCATCGAGTTCGGATCGTTGTGGGTGGCCGATTGCGCCGAACGCACGCTGGTGCGGATCGATCTGGAAGAAGCGAAGATCATCGCCACGATCCCCACCGGCATCGCCAACCAGAAGCAGGGCGAGTTGATCGTGGCGACGGGCGCAGGCTCGGTCTGGATCGCGAGCAAGCCCGAAGGCATGGTGGCACGCGTCGATCCCAAGACCAACACCGTTGTTGCCAACATCCCGGTTGATGCAGACACGTGGTATGTCACTTATGGCTATGACGCCGTCTGGGCGGTGAGCGCGACGAAGCAGACACTGCAGAAGATCGATCCCAAGACCAACACCGTTGTTGCCCGCGCCGCGCTCGGCACGATGCCGGGATTCCTTGCGGCAGGCGAAGGCGGCGTTTGGGTGCAGGAACAGGGCGATGGCACATTGGTCCGCGCCGATCCCGGCACCGGGCAGGTAGTGGGCCGCGTGAAAGTGGGCGCGAACCTGAAATGGGGGGATATCGATACCGGCGGCGGCAAAGTGTGGTTGCGCACCACCGACGATCAGACCTTTGCCGAAATCGATCCGCTTTCGATGACGGTCACGGGCCGCTATGGCAAGGCAGCAGGCAGCGGCGCGCTGCGCTATACGCCAAAGGGTGTGTGGACCAGCGCGCATGACGTTCACACATTGTCATTCTGGCCGATGAAGAGCCTGCTGGCCGCTTCTGCAAAGCCCTGAATTCCGGCGATCAGGCCACCGCGCGGAGTGGTGGCCTGTCGTCCCTTAGCGAGAACTGGCTCAGCGTGCCCATCAGCGCCGTGGCTTCCTGTGCCAGTGACCGCAGCGCGGCGTTACTTTCCTCAACCATCGCCGCGTTCTGTTGCGTCGATTTATCGATGGCAACAAACGTGCCCTGCACACCCGACAGTACTTGCGCAGTAGACCGCGTCGCCTCGGCAATTTCCGAGACCAGTGCCCCGATCTCGCTCACTTCGGCCATGACATCCTGCAGCACGGTGCCAGCCTGTGTCACGTATTCCACACCCTCGGTGACTTGCACGTTCGAGGTATCGATAAGCGACTTGATGCTGCGTGCGGCGTCTGTTGTGCGCTGCGCCAGCGCGCGCACTTCGGTTGCCACAACGGCAAAGCCCTTGCCCGCCTCCCCGGCACGAGCGGCCTCCACCCCGGCGTTCAGAGCCAGCAGGTTGGTCTGAAAGGCGATGCCATCGATCAGCGTGACGATATGGCCGATCTCGTTGGCGGATTGTTCGATCTTCTGCACGCTGGTCATTGCACGGTTCACGATTTCACGGCCCCGCACCGCGCGTTGCTGGGATTCATCCAGCGCGCTTTGCACTTCGGACGCGCGGGTAGCGGCGCTGGTCGCCGATGCGGTCATCCGGGTAATGGTGTGGGCAGCTTGCTCAATCGTGGCGGCGTCAATCTCGGTGCGGCGGGCCAGATCATCGGCCGCGTAATGGATCTCGCCCACGCTGGATTCGATCTGGTGTGAAGACTGCGCCACACTGGACACAAGCCCGCGCAAGGTTGCCACCGTGGTGTTGAAATCGGTCCGCAGGGGTTCAAACACGGGCGGGAACGGGTGGTGTATCGGGCAATCGAGGTCACCAGACGCCAAGGCCTTCAGCCCGGCTTCCACTTTGTCGACCACGCCCTTCTGCTCACGCTCACGCGCGGTGCGTTCAGCCAGTGCCGTGGCTTCAAGGTCGATTCTCGCTCTTTCCGCTTGGGCTTGCGCCACGATGAGAACCTCCAGCCGGATCGTCAGCGTCACCAGCACTGCGGTTTCGGCCACTACGATCACGGCGTGAAGGATGACCCTGCCCAGATCAGGCTCACCTGTAAAGACAAGGGCGGGGGCAGCGTAATTCAGGACGAGGTGATGAACCGCCGTCACGGCAGACCCGGCAAGAACAGGTCTCCAGTCAGCAAGGATTGCGAGAATGGCGATCATGGCAAAGAACGTCATGTGAAGATCGATCTGCCAGGCGTGGCCAGACCACTGCAGCAGGAATATCGCGCAGTACAATGGCATGGTGGCACCAATGACAATACGCGATGCATCATCCGATGCCTTGCGCATGAAAGCCAGCGTCGGATAGACGGTGATTGCCAGCGCCAGCACCAGCGGCGTCAAACTCCCGTGGGACAGGATCGTGCCAAGAGCGATGACAGCAGTGCATGCCCATGCCACTGCCAGGACGAGCGACAGACCTTGCTGCCTGAACTTGATGAGGTCTTCCATTGAAATTGTTCCGTCCAGAACGAGTGTCAGCCGCGCGCACCGGTGTCTCCACACAACCCTAGCGGTGCGGCAAGGGGCAGGAAGCCGTTCTGCAGGACTGCGAGGATGGGGAAAGGCTTCGCGCGGTAGACGATGAGGCTGCGCGGCGAACGGCCCGTGCCAACAACGGCAAGACCTTCGTCAGCAAGCACACCGAGAGAAGATAGGCCTGCGCCGCCGAGCGGCACCAGCAAGACCGGCTCCCCGGTGCGAGGCCAGAAGATCGCTGACAGCAGAACGCTGCAAAGCAGGGCCGTCTGCACACAAACGCCCGTTACGCGCGTCATGTATCATTTATCGGCATGCTGACGATATACTCCGGTCAACAGGTGGGGGGACCGTTGACGGGAATAGCGCTTCTTCCTCAAGATGAAGAATGCCGCCGATCCGTGACTTTACCTAGAGCCAGATGCGGGCGGACACCTGCCTGGCGGATTTTCTATCGCAGGTTAGCCCGCGTATCGTCGATGGCCTTTGCGAAGCCGGTCAGAACCAGTTCGACAGCCCTCACTCCGGCATCGGTCAGCCGAATCCATGAGCGGCGACGATCATTCTCATCAGGCATGCGCACCACCATGCCAACGCCGGTCAGCATGTCGAGGTAGCGCAGGCCCGTGGTTGAAGGGACGCCCGCCGAGACACACACGCCAGAGACCGACATCTCGCGGCTTTCGAGCGAGGCGATGTAGAGTTCGGCCAGCATGATCCAGCCTGCGCCCGCTGGTTGCAATCCGGGGACGAGATCCTCGCACTCCTGCAAGTGACGGCGGTAACCCTTTGCGATCTTGTAGAGGTTCATCGCGGAATCGCGCTCCTCACAGCGTGGCTGCAGAACATGAACACTTGGCATCTGAACGAACCCTGCAAGTTGATGGAGCAACGAAAAGCCGGACCGCATGTGCCCAGCACATGCGGTCCGAACACGGTGCGACCCGAGGGCTTTTCGAAAACCGCTGCTCTACCCCGGATGGCAGCGGCTTGTCGGATATCCAAAGTGCTGGCGGCCATGCGCGACACCTCGTATCCTTAATCGGTATTCAAGCGTCAGGTCAGGACCAGCACGGTCGCGCTGATCAGGACCCAGAGCAAAAGCGACAAGCCGGGAGCCGCCAGCAGCCTCAGCACGATGACGCGCCTGCAAGCTGCAAAGATGAACCCTGCAAACATGAACGGGCCAAACACGCCGACCATGCGAAATGACTGCCAGCTATCTGTCTCAATCGCCTGCTCCACCGGCCCCGTTGCCGGATACGTAACCGACAAACCGGCAGTTTGTTTGTAAAGAGATGTAAACTGCGTGACTTTGCCGTTACCAGCGGGGTCGCTGCGGGTATGGCGGCATCTGGAATTCTGATCAGGGCAGAGCATGAAAATCGGAATCGTTGATGATGACGACACTATGCTCCAGTTCGTGTCGCGATTGTTCGACACGGAAGGCTTCCGCAGCGTATCGTTCAGGCGCGGCCGGGATCTGATCACCGCCCTTGCGCGTGAAACGTTCGACCTGCTCATTCTGGACTGGAACATGCCTGATATGTCCGGCATGGAAATTCTCAACTGGGTGCAGGCAAGGATCGAACCTTGCCCTCAGGTCATCATGCTGACCAGCCGGTCGGACAAGGACGACGTTGCAGCCGCACTCCATGCCGGCGCGGACGACTATATCGTGAAGCCGGAGTCCGCCATCGTCATCACCGCGCGGGTTCACGCCGTACTGCGGCGCGTGCAACCACGGGTGATGGCGGAGCGGTTTGAGCGGTTCGGCGCATACGAGTTTGATCGCGTGGGCGAAACAGTCACTCTGGATGGCACGCCGGTCGTACTTACCGGCAAGGAGTTTGCATTGGCTTATCTGTTCTTCGCAAACCAGCACAAACCGCTTTCACGCGGATACCTGATGGAGGCAGTGTGGAAATCGGTGGCAGACCTGACCACGCGCACGCTGGACATGCATGTCTCGCGAATCCGCACAAAGCTGCAACTGCGTTCGGACAACGGCTTCCGGCTGCAAACAGTGTTCAACTATGGCTATCGTCTGGAGTCCTGTTGATGAACCGTTCTGCAATTGCACGGTCGGCGATCAGCCACACCCTTCCGCTGGGCCTCTTGCTGTGCAGCCTGGATCAGGCGCTGGCCAAATCCGCGCGGGTCAAGACCATCGTCAACCCCCTCCCCCTGAACGTGATCGAATATGGCCTGCGCAAGGGCGAAAGCCTGTTTACCCTCGCACAGCGTTCGCTGGCCCGGCCCGAGAGCTACCGGGTGGTGCAGCGAATGAACCGCATCTCCGATCCGCGACGGATTCCGGTCGGCACGGTCCTGCGCATCCCGGTTGATCTGTTGCGCGCCGAACCGCTTGCTGCGCGGATCGTGGCGGTGCGCGGCGATGTGGCGGTGCAGCAGGGCGGGCAGCGGAGTGTCCCGCGCGTTGGCAGCGAACTGGCACCGGGAGCATCAATAGAGACCGGCGCGGACGGCTTCGTCACGATGGAACTGCCCAACGGATCGCGCACCTCAATGCCCACGCGCACACGGCTGCGGATCGCAAGGCTACACCGCATTACGCTGACCGGTAGCATCGACTATGATCTGGCCGTTGATGGCGGCAAAGTGGAAACGTCCGCAAGCCCACTTGGCACCGATCGCAACAACCGCTTCCGCATACGCACCCCGCGCGCGTTGGCTGCGGTGCGCGGCACCCGCTTCCGTGTCGGCTATGACGACGACACCTCGCTGGCCGAAGTGCTTGAAGGCACCGTAGCGGCAAGCAGCGCTGCAGTCGGTGCGGAAACCAGCCTTACCGAAGGGATTGGCGCAGTGGTCTCTCCCACCGGCGATCTGGCGACAGAGCACTTGCTCTCCGCTCCCGATCTGGTCCAGCCGGGCCGCGTGCAGACCGATCCGACGGTGCAACTGGCCATCGCGCCACTCTCTGGCGCGCGCGGCTATCGGCTGCAAATCGCCGAAGATGCAGGGTTCATCAAAGTGCTGGCAGAGCAGCAGAACGACAACCCGACCTTCGCTTTTGCCGGCATCCCCAACGGCAGCCATTTCGTTCGCGTAAGCGCGCTCGCCCCGTCCGGCCTTGAAGGCATGCCGCAGACCTTCGCAATGCGCCGGGTGCTCGCAGGGGTCACGGCAACGGCGCAAAGCGATGCCGATTCCATGCGCTTCTCGTGGGGTGGTGAAGGCGAAGGCCGGCGCACGTACAGCTTCCAACTGGGCCCAGTGCCAGATTCCACAGGCAATTCCGCACCGTGGCTTGTCAACGAAGCGGGCCTGCAAACCGGTGGCATCCGTCTGCGCGCTCTTCCGCCGGGCATCTACCGTTGGCGTGTAGGCGTACGTCAGGAGAATGGCGACGAGGTTGTAGAAAACTGGCTGCCGTTCGAAAAGCTCACCGTAGCAGCACCGGACTGACAGGTGTTGCTACGGCGGCTCTATGGCGAGTGGCTGCTCGTCGCGCTTCTTGCTGGCGCGCTGGCTTGGCTGGCTACCGCCAACCAGCGGCTGTCGATGGTGGACAACCCGATCTACGATCAGGCATTGCGACTGGTCGCACCGCCGGTTGATGATCGCATTCTGATTGTCGAAATTGACGAGCCGAGCCTGCAAGCGTTGGGACGTTGGCCTTGGCCGCGCAGCGAACACGCCCGGATGCTGGATGCGGTCTCGCAATACCGGCCAGCAGCGATTGCTTACAGCGTCCTGTTTTTAGACGAATCCCCGCAGGATTCGGAATTGTCCGAGGCGATGACCCGGGCCGCACCAGTCTACCTGCCCGCCCTGATCGAACAGGATGGCATGGGCCGAACGATTGCACAGCAGCTACCGCCACCCGTGCTGGAAGCGGCCGCAGCAGGGTTTGGGTCAGTCGAACTGCTACCGGATGATGACGGCGTCATCCGCAAAGTCCCACCTCTCCCCGCCAGTGGCAATGATGCTCTGCCACCGCTCTATTCGTTGCTCGCACCTTCGCCCCAGCCCCACGAAAGCGCGGATACGCTGATCAACTACGCCCCGCGCGGCGCCTTCCGCCGCATTTCCTTCGCCAGCCTCGCTGCCGGAGAAGTGCCGCCTGCACTGGTGCGCGGCAAGCTGCTGCTGGTCGGTGCAACCGCACCCGGCCTTGCCAACCAGCAACCCGTTCCGCGCATGGCAGGAGGCCTGCTTTCGGGCGTGGAAATCGAAGCCAACCTGCTGAATACCCAACTGCAGGGGGCCGCCATCCGCGCGCTGCCGCGACAACAGCGCGCGGCATTGGCGCTGCTCCCGCTGATTGTGTTGATGGCCGCGTTTCTGCGGCTCTCCCCCTCATCCAGCTTCTGGCTGGCCGTGGGGCTGGCCGTCGGCATAGTCGCAATCAGCTTGGGCCTGCTGCTGTTTTCCGCCATCTGGTTGCCGCCAGCCGGTGCCGTCGCAGGACTGATGGCTGCGCACATCCTGTGGGGGTGGCGACGCCTCAACGTCATCGCGCGGTTTGTTGTTGTCCGCACCGCAGCGCTGGAGAAGGAGCCAGGACTGGCCTTGGCAACGCCTGCGTCCCGGCGTGGTGGCGACATCGTTTCGCGCGATGCCAACCGGCTTGCCGACTTGATCGAACAGTTGCGTCGCTTGCGCAGCTTTGTCAGCGAAGCGGTTGAATGGCTGCCTGCGGCAATCTGCGTGGTCGACCGCGAAGGTCGGATCGTCCTTGGCAACCGGGCTGCCGTAACGCTTTTTGGCGATGGCCTGACGGGGCGGCCGATCGCCGATGTAGCCGCGGGCCTTTTACCAGTGCGAGAGAATGACCACAGCCTCCTGCGCGATGTGCAAGGTCGCTTCTTCCTGCCGGAAACCGCCGATTTTTCGGGCGATTACAAAATCTTCAGCTATGCTGATGTGACAGATCTGCAGCGCATTGCCGAAGAGCGGGACGATATTCTGCAATTCCTTTCGCACGATATTCGCTCACCCAATGCCGCAATCGTAACTTTGCTTGAGACGGAGCAGCTTGGTGGAAAGACCGGCGCGCCGCCCGCCGCCACACTTGAGGCGATCCGCCGTCACGCGCGCCATGCCTTGAAGCTGGCGGACGATTTCGTGCAATTGTCCCGCGCGAGGCGGCGACCGATGGAACCCGAACCTGTCGACTTGTGCGACGTGGCGCGCGAAGCGGCTGACATGGTCTGGCCGCGGGCCCGCCCGAGGCAGGTCGTTGTGCGCGACGAGTGTCTGGACGGCGAAATCTGGGTCATGGGTGATCGCAGCATGATCTTGCGCGCCGCGCTGAACCTGCTTGAAAATGCGGTAAAGTTTGCCCCGGATGCAGCGACTGTGTGCTTTGGGGTAGAGGCTGCAGGCAGTCGCGCGATCCTGACGGTGGCGGGACCAGGTCCGGAAATGCCGCCGGGCCGCATCGCCAACCCCTTCGCCCTATATGCGCAAGGCCGCGCCGCCGATGAAACCGGCAGCCTCGGCCTCGGCCTCGCCTTCGTCCAGACCATCGCCCTGCGTCACGGTGGCCGCGTCACCTACAGACACCACGAAGGCTACGGCGCGCAATTCTGCGTGGAATTGCCGCTTGCGCTGCTGGAAGACGAGCCTGAACCGAATTGAAATGCGATCAATCGCGGCCTGAACGCAAGGTCAACCCCATGCGCCGATCGGCAAGCGCGGCCACGGCACGCTCGGCCAGAGGCATCACGCTTGCGGAAAGTTCGCCCTTGCAATGGTCCTCTTCTGCCCACGCACGCACCGGCGGCGCTCCGACAGTCTCCAGCACCAGCAGCATCCTGTGAGTCCGGTCTTCACAGCTCTGCAGCAGACGCTGACGTTTTGAACCGGACAGCACCTTTCCGTCCTCGGTCAGAATCCCCAGAGCAGCGGGCCGCTCCGCAATGGCAACCGTAAGCCGCGCCGCAGAAGCGTCTGCCACGGTCATGCCGCGCCGTTCCAGCGCCTTGATCACCGCAGAGATTGCGTCATCGGCAGCGCTGCCTGCCCCCGACGCGGGCACCACCGCAAGCGTCGATTGGCCGGAAAGCCCAAGGCCGTCCATGCCCGCGTGCGTCTCGATCGGACCGGCGCATCCGGCGATTGCAGACGTCGTGAGCACCAGCAGTGCAAGCACTCTTGCCCGGATCATCGGCGCGTTTCCCGTTGCGATTTGCATATGGATGGCTCTCTAGCCCGCCTCTTCGTCCCAAGCAAACGCCCCGTCGATCCAGCTGATCAAGACCACCCCGACACCCGGCCAAAAAAAAGGGCCAGCTTGCGCCGACCCTTTGAAAAGTTTGGGAGAGGATGCCTGAAAGGCGCGTTCTCTATCCACCTCAATCAAAAGTGCTGCAAGTGCGAACGGCGCGGATGCCATTGCACTTCATGCAACCGACGCTGACAACGCCAGCGCAAATGGCTCGGAAGATTGCCAAACACCCCGGGTCGCCCGCGTGCGATCTTTGTAAACATAAGGGGAAAATGGTGCCGCTTAGGTGATTCGAACACCTGACCCCATCATTACGAACAAGGGGTATCCACGGAAAACTAAGGTTTTTTCAGCATCGTGTGTACTGATTTGCGCAATATGTGCTGATTTCGTTCGCGTTCCGTCACTTGTTTTGGTACATATGTACATCGGGCCGGAAGCGGATTGCCGTCCACTCCCAGCCCTGACCACAAACGCAATTGAGGTGCGTCATGGCTGATCTGAATATCGCGCCCGAAATGGGTGAAGGCAACCCTATCCTCACCCGCGCCCGCAAACTATTCCCTAATCTGGGAATGCATCGTTCTGCCGAGTTCATCGCGTCGCTTCACCCGAATGCCATCGACTATCTTGAGCAGGCCCCGGTGCTGGCTTGTGCGTTCGGTGTGAAGCACAACACCAAGGCTGACCTCCTCTATGTCGCCATGCGCGTTAGTGGCCCTATTGATCGCGGTGAACGGCTCAAGAATGTTATGTCATCGGTGGGCCTGCCCTACCAGCTTCGCAAACTGCACGGCAGCGCGATCACGCCTTACGCCTCCACGTTCATTCGCGAGACGGTAGCAATCCCGCCGTCAACGCTTGCGCAGTGCATTCCCGATAAACCCGGCGAACAACGCAAGTGGTTGAGAGCTATCCGCGATTGGCGTTGGCGCGCTTCAATGCGGACGTGGATGTCGCCAAAGACCGGGTTTGTGTGGCTGGCGACCAATGCCAAGCACTTCGAAGACGGCGA
>Ga0209066_10000133_pt1 | contig 110957 bp, 96 predicted proteins | sample All_14_2_FD_187198 | JGI IMG/M metagenome (GOLD analysis project Ga0209066, IMG submission 187198) | Freshwater microbial communities in response to fracking from Pennsylvania, USA - Allegheny Zone_MetaG_DW_15 (SPAdes) (version 2) ...
GCGCCACCCCGGCCATCACCCCCTCCAGCACCCGCAAGGCCGCGCCCTTGGCGATGGGCCTGTTCCCGGAGCCGCATTTGGGGGAGTGGACGCAGGACGGGCAGCCGTTTTCGCACCCGCAGTCGCGGATGACCTGCATGGTCCTGTGCAGCAGGGTCTCGAAGGCGGCGTAGGCCTGGTCGGCCAGGCCGCACCCGCCGGGCAGCCCGTCGTAGATGAACACGGCCGCGCTGCCGACCTGGGGGTGAAAGGGGATGGAGATGCCGCCGAGGTCGCTACGGTCGGTCATGACCAGAAGCGGCATCATGCCGATGGCAGCGTGCTCCAGGGCGTGGATGCCGCCCATGAAGTGGGCCATCTCCGCCTCGACCTGCCGCCGAACTGTTTCAGGGATGGCGATCCATACGCCGCGCGTGACGAAGACGAGGGGGTCCATGTCCAGGGGCACGGTGCCGAGGTTGCGGCCGCCGCGCACGCTGATGCGGTCGTAGCCCGTGACCTGGTCCGTGACCCGGAGCTCGCCCAAGTGGACCATGGCCCCGAACACCGGACGCGAGGCATCGATGCGGATGATCTCCGTAGACTTCTCGTGCCGCACCCGCGTGTAGTACGAAACCTTGGCCCGTCGGGCCCGGGCCATGCCGGTCTGCAGGTCCAGGTCGGCGACGACGTAGGTCGCGCCGCGGTGCAGGTAGACGGCGCCGGGGTGGGTCTCGAACACGGCCCGGAAGCGATCCACCAGGCCGATGCGCTCGCCGCTGTCCATGTCCAGGATGGCCAGGGTCGAGCCCGTGCCGCGCAGGGCCACGCCGCGGTGGGGCTGTCTGGCCGCGGAGAAGTATTCCTGCCCGTCGCGGCTCTGCAGCAGTTCGCCGCTGCGGACGAGACCTGCGACCAGGGCCGGGTTCTCCAGAACCAGGGGATCGCCCTGGTGCAGGGACGCCTCGGCCGCGGCGCATTGGAGATGGCGGGCGGCGATGACGGGGTTGCCGGGGTTGATGACGGCCCGCTCGGGCGTCATGGCGAAGAACTCGTCGGGGTGGTGTATGAAATACTGGTCCAGGGCGTCCTCGTGTCCGATGAGGAAGGTCGCGGCCTCGCGCCCGCCGCGGCCCACCCGTCCCGAACGCTGCAGGGTGGCCATGACGGAACCCGGGTAGCCGACCAGGATGCAGACGTCGAGGCCGCCGATGTCGATGCCCAGTTCCAGGGCGCTGGTCGAGACCACGGCCAGCAGGTCGCCCGAGGACAGGCGCGCCTCGATCTCGCGGCGTTCCTCGGGCAGGAACCCGGCACGGTAGGCGGAGATGCGCTCCTGCTCGGCGGCATCGCGCTGGGAGGCCCAGAGGGCGATGAGTTCGGTCATGCGCCGCGACTTGCAGTAGACGATGGTCCGCAACCCCAGGCGCATGGACTCCTGCAGGAGGCCGATGGCCTTGCGGGCCGCCCCGTCCACGCCGTTGATCAGGAGCATGTGCCTGGGCGGGGCGGCGGCCGTGCCCTCCAGGACGGCGGTCATGGGCAGGTCCGTCAGGCTTGTCGCCAGTTCCTCTGGGTTGGCGATGGTGGCGGACGAGCAGACGAAGGTCGGGGATGCGCCGTACAGACGGCAGATGCGCACCAGGCGGCGGAAGACCCAGGCCATGTGCGAACCCATGACGCCGCGGTAGGTGTGCACCTCGTCCACGACCACGAAGCGGAGGTTCGCGAAGAACCCGGCCCAGCGCTCGTGGCTCGGCAGGATGCCCAGATGGAGCATGTCCGGGTTGGTGAAGAGGATGTTCGGCGGGTTCTGCCGGATGCGCGTGCGCTGGGATGACGGGGTGTCGCCGTCGTAGATGGCCGAGGTCGGCGTGGGGAAGAGGCTCGCGGCCAGGGCATCCAGGGCCCGGCGCTGGTCCTGGGCCAGGGCCTTGAGGGGGAAGAGGTACAGGGCCCGTGACGAGCGATCGGCGTGGCAGGCCTCGAGCACGGGCAGGTTGTAGATCAGGGACTTGCCGCTGGCCGTGGGCGTGGCCACCACGGCGTGGCGGCCGGAGCGCACCAGGTCCGTGGCCCGGATCTGGTGCTCGTAGAGCTCGCCCACGCCCATGAGGTCGAGCCCCCGGCGCAGCGGGGCGGGCCAGGGGCGCCCGGGCGTGCCGAAGCGCGGCTTGCGGCCCGGAAAGAAGCGCCGCCCGGCGATGTCCACGGACAGCCAGGGCGTCTGCTCCACCAGGGCCAGGAGATCCGTGACGGTGGCCTCGGTCACGTCAGTTCTTGGCAGCGATCTTGTACTTCTTGAGCTTGTACTGCAGCAGGCTCTTGGACACGTCGAGCATCTCCGCCGTCTTGACCTGCACGAATCCCGAATGGACCATGGCCCGGCGGATGAGGGCCGCCTCGATCTTCTCCAGGGTTTCGGACAGGTTGATCTTCAGCGGCAGAAGATCCACGGCGCTCTTGAACTGCATCTCCTCGTCGCGCAGCTCCGGCGGCAGGTCCTCGACGTCGATGACGTCGCGGCTGGAAAGGACCACGCATCGTTCGATGACGTTCTCCAGCTGGCGCACGTTGCCCGGCCACTCGTAGGCCGAGAGGTAGTCGATGGCCCCGGGCGTGAAGCCGTGCACCACGCGGTTGTTCTCAAGGGAAAACTTGCGCAGGAAATGGCTGGCCAGGATGGGGATGTCCCCGCGCCGCTCGCGCAGGGGGGGCAGGTGGATGTTGACCACGTTCAGACGGTAGAAGAGGTCCTCGCGGAAGCGGCCGGCCGCGATCTCGTCCTGCAGGCTCTTGTTGGTGGCGGCCACCAGCCGGAAATCCACGGCGATGGTTTCGGTGCCGCCGACGCGCTCGATGACGCGCTCCTGCAGCACGCGCAGCAGCTTGACCTGCATCTCCAGGGACAGCTCTCCGATCTCGTCCAGAAAGAGGGTCCCGCCCTGGGCCAGCTCAAAACGGCCGCGCTTCAGGGCCATGGCCCCGGTGAAGGAGCCCTTCTCGTGGCCGAAGAGCTCGCTCTCGAGCACCCCGGGGTTCAGGGACATGCAGTTGACGGACACGAAGGGCATGTCCTTGCGGTCCGAGGCGATGTGGATGGCCCGGGCCACCAGTTCCTTGCCCGTGCCCGACTCGCCGGTGATGAGCACGGTGCTGCGCGTCGGCGCGACCTTGCCCGCCAGGGTCAGGACGTCCTGGATGGCCTTGGAGTTGCCGATGATGGTCTCCTTGCCGAATTTCTCGGCCAGGCTCTCGCGCAACAGGCGGTTCTGGCGCTCGGCGTGGGACAGCTTCAGGGCCTTGCGCACCGAGAGCAGAATCTCGTCGTTGGCGAATGGCTTGGTGATGTAGTCGAAGGCCCCGCTCTTCATGGCCTCCACGGCGCGATCGATGGTGCCGAAGGCCGTCATGATCATGACCGGGATGTGCGGGTGGCGCCTGCGCACGGCCTCCAGAACCTCCTGCCCGGTCATGCCGGGCATCTTCATGTCCGTGATGACCACGTCCACCTCGGACTCGTCGAGATAGGTCATGGCCATGACCGGATCGGCCAGGGCCGTGACGGTGTACCCCTCCTCCTGCAGGATGGCCTCCAGGATGAGCAGGTAGTTCTTTTCGTCGTCGATGATGAGGATGTGATTGCCCATAGGAATTTTTCCTAGCACGGTTCGGAAAAGACCACGAGGGCCTCGGCTCCGCCGTTCTCGCCGTTGCGCAGCGTCAGTTCCGCGCCGTGAATCTGGAATATGGAGTTGGTGATGGCCAGCCCCAGGCCCGTCCCCTTCTCCTTGGTCGTGAAGAAGGGTTCGATGTAGCGTTCAAGCTGCTTGGCGTCAAAGCCGGGCCCCGTGTCCCGGATCAGCACGGCGGTCTGGCCGTCTGTGCACACGGGGGCGATGCTGACCTGTCCCCCGCCGTCGCAGGCCTGGATGGCGTTGCTGATGAGATTGTAGAAGCCCCGGTACAGGAGATCCCGGTCCCCCTGGACCATGTAGCCGGGCGGCAGCGTGCTCTCCACCTTCACTCCGTGCTCCTGCCCCTCCTGGGTCAGGAAGCCCACGGCGTGCCGCACGACCTTCTCCAGGTCCACGTCCTCCAGGGACGGCTGCCTGGGCCGCGCGTAGTCGAGGAAGTCGTTGACGGTCTGGCTCAACCGCTTGGATTCGTGGAAGATGGCCTCAAGGATGCCCGCGTTGCCGCCGCCCTGGGCCTTTTCGCGCTTGAGGAGCAGCTCCGCGCTGCTGCGGATGATGCCCAGGGGGTTGCGGATCTCGTGGGCGATGCTCGCGACCATGCGCCCCATGGACGCGAGCTTCTCGTTCTGCTGCAGCTCCTTCTCCAGGCGCTCCTTGTCGCGCAGACGCTCGTCGAGCACGCGGTCGGCTTTGCGGATGAGGAAGAAGATCAGCGCGTAGAGGGCCGCCGAACCGAGGAAGGTGGTCAGGATGATGAGACGCTGCAGGTGCAGGACGGTCTCGTAGTCGCTGGTGATGTCCTGGGTGAACTCGAGCACGCCCAGGAGCGGCCCGGGCTGGTCGCGGAACCGCAGGTCCCGCTCGGCGCGCAGGGGGTGGACCGTGCGCAGGACCACGTCCCCGGGCTGCAGGTCGAAGGCGAAAACGACATCCCACACGTTCAGGTTGTTCTGCAGCACAAAGCTGCGCTCGCCCTTCTCGATGGCCTCGCGCACCTCCTTGCCGCCCATGTCGGTATTGCCGATCTGGTTCACGTTGGTGCTGTAGGCCACCTCGCTCTGCTCGTCGAAGATGCGCAGCTCGCGGACGTGGAAGGAGTGGATGGTCGACTCGATGACCTGCTCCAGCCGTTCGTACTGGTCCTTGCGCTTGAGTTCCACCCGGCCGAAGCCGAGCACCACCGGGAGGGTGAAACGGCGGTAGATCTGGTGGTTCAGGTTTTCGGCAAGAAGCTGGGCAAAGGCCGTGTTCTTCTTCAGAAGGGCTCTCTTGGCGTAGTTGGTCATGAAGACCGACATGAGGCTGCTGGAACCCAGGATCAGCACCAGAGTGCTGATGGACAGAAATTTGACCAGCTGGAAGGGGTGGGCCGGGTCGACGCGAAAGGGGTTGAGCTTCATGCTGTGGCCGGGTGCAAAATGTGGACGGGCGCGCTGCCCCGCACGGGGAGCGGGGCCGAAGCCCCGCGTGTTTCAGCGACGATAGGGCCTAGGCCCTGCGCCGGTCAAGGCAGTAGCGGATGAGCCCGCCGGTGGACGAGTCGTGCGCGGCCGCGCCCTTGCCCTGCAGTTCCGGCAGGATGACCCCGGCCAGCTGCTTGCCGAGTTCCACGCCCATCTGGTCGTAGGAGTTGATGCCCCAGACGGCGCCCTGCACGAAGATCTTGTGCTCGTACATGGCGATGAGGCTGCCCAGGGCACGCGGGGTCAGGCGGTCGTAAAGGATGGAGTTGGTCGGGCGGTTGCCGGGGAAGGTCTTGTGCGGGGCCAGGACCGCCCGCTTGTCCGGCGGCAGGGAGGAAAGCTCCCTTTCGGCCTCCTCAAGGGTCCGCCCGCGCATGAGGGCCTCGGTCTGCGCCAGGAAGTTGGCCAGCAGGATGGTGTGGTGCTCGCCGATATCGTGCAGCGGGTTGACCGCGGCCAGGAAGTCGCAGGGGACCACGGTCGTGCCCTGGTGCAGGAGCTGGTAGAAGGCGTGCTGGCCGTTGGTGCCGGGCTCGCCCCAGAGGATGGGGCCAGTGGCGTGGGTCACGGGGCGGCCGTCCAGGGTCACGCCCTTGCCGTTGCTCTCCATGTCGGCCTGCTGCAGGTAGGCGGGCAGCCTCGACAGGTACTGGTCGTAGGGCAGCACGGCGTGGGACTCGAAGCCCAGGAAGTTCCGGTGCCATACGCCGATGAGGGCCAGCAGGACCGGGATGTTTTTTTCAAAGGGCGCCGTGCGGAAGTGCTCGTCCATATCCCGGGCCCCGGCCAGCAGCTCGCGGAAATTGTCCATGCCCACGGCCAGGGCGATGGACAGGCCGATGCTGGACCACAGGGAGTAGCGCCCGCCGACCCAGTCCCAGAAGGCGAACATGTTGGCCGGGTCGATGCCGAAGGCCGTCACGGCCTTCTCGTTGGTCGACAGGGCCACGAAATGCCTGGCCACGTCGCCCTCCCGCGCCCCGGAGTCCAGAAACCAGTCGCGGGCCGTGTGGGCGTTGGTCAGGGTTTCCTGGGTGGTGAAGGTCTTGGAGGCGATGATGAAGAGGGTCGATTCCGGCCGCACGGCTTCGAGCACGCGGGCGATGTGCGTGCCGTCGATGTTGGACACGAAATGGAAGCGCATGTCCTTACAGCGGTAGAAGCCCAGGGCCTCGGTGACCATGCAGGGGCCAAGATCCGAGCCGCCGATGCCGATGTTGACCGCGTCGGTGATGCGCTCGCCCGTGTACCCCTTCCACTCCCCGGACCGCACGCGCTGCGTGAAGGCATCCATCTGCCCGAGCACCGCGTGCACCTCGCCGACCACGTCGACGCCGTCCAGGATGAGGGGTTCGTCGGCCCGTCTGCGCAGGGCCGTGTGCAGCACGGCCCGGTTCTCGGTCGCGTTGATGCGCTCACCGGCGAACATGGCCCGCATCCGCCCGGCCACATCGGCCTCGCGGGCCAGGTCCAGCAGGAGCGAGAAGGTCTTTTCCGTGATACGGTTCTTGGAATAGTCCAGGAAGATCCCGGCGCCCGAGACGGAAAACCGCTCGAAGCGCCCCGGGTCCCGATCAAAGAGCTCCCGCAGGTTCGGTACTTCGGACACATGGTCGGCAAGCGCCTTCCAGGGGGCGGTCTGATCGATCACGGGACACCTCCGGTTATTTCTTCAGGTCGTGGAGCACCTGGCCGACCTTGTCCAGGCAGTCGGACAGGGTCTCGTCGTCCAGGGCGTAGGAAATGCGGATGCAGCGGTCGTCGCCGAAGGCCGCGCCGGGGACCAGAGCCACGCCGGCCTTTTCCAGCAGCAGGCCGCACAGCGCGGTCGAATCCGGCACTTCGGGCGTGTAGTAGGCATCCACCTGCGGGAAGAGGTAGAAGGCGCCGGCCGGCTTGGGGCAGATCACGTCGCCCCAGGCCAGGACCTTGGCCAGGCCGAGGTCGCGACGGCGCACGAAGGCCGCGAGCATGGGCTCAAGGCAGTCCCAGCCGCCCGTCAGTGCGGCCAGGGCCGCCTTCTGGGCGATGGAGCAGATGTTGGAGGTGGACTGGCCCTGGATCTTGGTCATGGCCTTGATCAGGTCGGCGTGGGCCAGGGTGTAGCCCACGCGCCAGCCGGTCATGGCGAAGCTCTTGGCCAGGCCGTTGACCACGGCGAAATTCTCGGGGTGACGCCGCCACCACGGCGCCAGGGATGCGGGCCTGGCAGGGGCGTAGACCAACCGGTCGTAGATTTCGTCGGCGATGACGAAAATGCCCTTGTCCACGGCCCAGGCCGCGATGGCGTCGAGCTGTTCCTGCGTGTAGTGGCAGCCCGTGGGGTTGGACGGGGTGTTCATGACCAGGCAGCGCGTGCGCGGCGTGCGGGCCGCCTCCAGCTGCTCCACGCTGACGAGGAAGTCGTTCTGCGGCTCCGTGGCGACGAAGACCGGCACGCCGTCGGCCAGCTGCACCAGGGCCGGGTAGCTGACCCAGTACGGGGCCGGGACGATGACCTCGTCGCCCGGGTCGAGGAGGACCTGGAAGAGGTTGTAGAGGCTCTGCTTGCCGCCGTTGGTCACGACCACGTTGTCCATGGCCGAGTCCACGCCGTAGAAGTCCCGGAAATAGCCGCACACGGCCGTACGCAGCTCGGGAATGCCCGGCACCGGGGTATAGCGGGTGAAGCCCTGCTCCATGGCCTGGCGCGCCGCTTCGCAGACGTGTTCGGGAGTGCGGAAGTCCGGCTCGCCGACGGCCAGGCTGACGATCTGCCGACCGGCGGCGCGCAACTCCTGGGCCTTTGTGTTGATGGTCAGGGTCGCGGAAGGCTTGATGCTGGTGATGCGTTGCGCCAGTTTCATGGTCGTCGGGTCTCCTCTTTGAGACGGATGAAGAGTGGTTGTTAGATTTCCGCCTTGGCGACGTGGTCTTCCACGGCGATCTCGAGTTCGGCCAAAGTAATGTCGGTCAGGCCCAGCAGGCCGGCTTCGTTGCTGGTCACCAGGATCACGTCGCGGTCCTGCCGCAGGCCGATGCCGAGCTTCTTGCAGACGAGATTGGCCAGCCGGACCAGGACGAGCAGGGTATTCGAAGTGTCGTAGTCCTGACGGTGATGGTCGCGGCAGACCATGCAATAAGGCTCAGGAAGATTCCATTTCTCAAGAAGCAGGCAACCGCATTCAGGGTGCATGGCGTCGACGAACTCGTCGGCCGCCGTCCTGGTGATGCGGGGGGCGCCCCGGTCCTTCTCCCCGACGGAAACCAGGGCCTTGAGCACCAGGAGCTTTCCCACGTCGTGAATGAGTCCGGCGATGAAGGCTTCGGGCGCGAGGTCCTCGTACCCGCAGCGCCTGGCCAGCCACTGGGCGCCGAAGGCGCAGGCCACGGAGTGCTTCCAGAGGGTGTTGGTGTACTGCTGCACGAAGGGGTTGCGCGAAGCGTAGTTCTTGCGCTGCGTGGCCATCATGACGCAGTTGACCACTTCCCGCAGGCCGATGCGGACCACGGCGTCCTGGATGCGGCTGATCTTTTTGATGCCGCGGAAGAACGAGGAATTGGCAACCTTCAGCACCTCGGCCACAAGCACCTGATCCTGAATGATGAGGCTGACGACCTTGTCCGTGTCCGGGTCAGGGCGCGCCGCCTCCTGGTGAACCAGCAGGGCCGTTCGGTCGAATACCGGAAGATCGCTCCCCGGCTCTTCCAGGAACTCCCTGACGCGGTCGTGAATGGAGGCTATTTCGAACATTTACGCTCCGAGTATGCGGCGCAGTTCGACCAGAGGCCGAGGCTTGTGCACGCGCGGCAAGGTCCGCAGGACTTCGTCCACGGTGGTGATACCGAGGGCGGCCTTGGTGATCCCGTCTTCGAGCAGGGAGACCAGGCCGGCCTTTTCCAGGCTGATCTCCCGGAGTTCGTGGGTTGTTTTGCGCTGCAGGACCGCGTCGCGGATGAAAATTTCGGGGATGAGCATTTCGTAGACGGCGAGCCGGCCCTTGTAGCCGCTGTGCCGACAGGCGGCGCATCCCCGGCCCTTGCGGAACTCCGCGCCGGCCAGGTCGCCATAGGTGCAGCCCATCCGTCTCAGCTGGCTCAGATCGGGCTGGTAGGGCACTGCACAGTGCGGACAGATCTTGCGCACAAGACGCTGCGACAGGATGCAGGACAAGGTCGAGGACACCAGAAACGGCTCGATGTCCATATCGAGCAGACGCACCAGGGCTCCGATGCTGTCCTCGGTATGGAAGGTCGTCAGAACTTTGTGGCCGGTCAAGGCGGTCTGGATGCACATGACTGCCGAGAAATGGTCGCGAACCTCTCCGATGACCACGATGTCCGGGTCCTGCCGGACGATGTGCTTGAGGGTTTCCTCGAAAGTCAGGCCGATGGACGGCATGATGGAGCACTGGCCGACGCCGCGCACCTTGTACTCCACCGGGTCTTCGGCCGTGATGATGCTCACGTCGGGACGGTTCAGGTAATTGATGCAGCTGTAGACCGTCGTCGACTTGCCCGAACCCGTGGGGCCGGTGACCATGATCACGCCCGACGGCGCGTCGAGGGCCTCCTCCATGAAGCGGTTCAGCATGCCCGGCAGCATTCCCAGCTCGTGCATGGGGAGGAGTTCCTCCTGGCTCTTGAGCAGGCGCATGACGATCTGCTCACCGTAGACCGTGACATAGAAGGACATGCGCAGGTCGATCTGCACGCCCATGTGGTTGAAGATGAGCCGGCCGTCCTGGTGCCGCCGCTTTTCGGCGATGTCGGCGCCGCACATGATCTTGAAGCGGCTGACCAGGGACGCGGCCACGCTGATGGGGTAATCGCGGAAATGGACCATGACCCCGTCGACGCGGAAGCGCACGCGCACGCGGTCCGACATGGGTTCGACGTGGATGTCGCTAGCCCCGCGCTTGAAGGCGGCCAGCACGATGGCGTTGGCGATTTCGACGACGTTGATGCGCCCCTGGTCCGAGGCTGCGCCCAGGCGCAGCTCCTCCTTGCGCTTGGCCAGTATCTCGTCGAGCTGGCTGACCCGGGTGATGCACACGACGATATTCTTGCCGAAGTAATCGCGCGCCGCATCCAGGCTTCGCGGATCCAGAGGGTCGACAAAGGCGATGCGGATGGAGCCGTCAGTCTGCATGTCGTAGGGCACGAAGCGGTACTGCTCGTAATACTCCACCGGCCCTCGTCCCATCAGTCCCTGGTCGGGCTCCTTGGCCGTCAGCTCCAGAACCGGCAGTCCGAGCTGCAGGGCCAGGATTTCCGTCAACTTGTCGTCGGCCAGAAATTTGTGCTGGATGAGAATGTCGCCGAGCTTCTGCTGACGCCCCTCCTGGGCCTGCAGAGCCAGGGCGCGGTCCAGTTCCTCGTCGGTGAGATAGCCGAGCCCTCCCAGCAGGTCGCCAATGCGAAGCTCGCCCTGGTTGCGACGGATAGTCTGCCGCATCTGCTCGTCCGTCACGTAGCCGAGCTCGAGCACCACTTCGGACAAAGGTTTGGCCATGTGCAGCTTGGAGGCCACGCGTCTCGCGTAGTCCGCCTGTTGCTCGCTCAGGTACCCTTCGCGGACAAGAAGCGAGACGATGGGGTTGAAAGCCTGTCCGTTGCCGTTATCCAGATTCATGTCCGTGGCCCGTCACATTGCCGACGTTTCAGCGTAAAAGGTAGAAGCCCAGTTCCTTGTCGTATTCGCTTTTGGAGAACCGCACCCCGATGGCGTTCTCCCGGATGTTGCGCACCTCCCCCCGCCTCTGGATCAGATCATGGGGAGGTCGGTCCAGACGGAACTGCAGCGTGAGGACATCGCCGATTTCAAGCTCAGCCGGTTCGGCGCCGGTGCCGGATTCGACGGCAAAGGACAGGCCGCTCATGGACAGGTCGTTGACGCGGATCTCCAGAAGGTCCTCGGTCCTGTGCACATGACACCAGCCGGCCAGGGAAACCGGTCGCCGGTAATACTCACGGAATTCTATAAGAACGGGAACGCTCACGCCGCAGCGGCACTTGATCTTGATGCGGCTGTCCTTCTCCCGGTAGGCGGATGCGTCGAAAGCCGTTTTGAACGCGCACTCCGGACACTGGAATACAGCCTTCCCCTGCTTGTCGGCATAAACTTTCTCCATGGCCTCCCCTTGTTTCCGTCTTCGCAGTCAACTTAGCCGACGTACGGCATATATACATGCTACGGTCTGAACTGCAGCGTGTAAAGCACCGGACGCACTGCGCCCTCATCGAAAAAAACCCCGACCTTTTTCAGATCAGGGTTTGCGGGTGAGCAGACGCCGGATATCCTCCAGCTCACGCCGGATGGCTTCCAGCGGGACATGAACCGCCTCCGCGCCCGCCAGCTTCTGCCGGGCGCCCTTAATGGTCAGCTTCTCGACATAGAGCAGATCGCGGATTTTCTCCAGCAGGCGGACATGCTCCTCCGTGTAGTACCGCTGGCCCTTGGTCGTACGGGCGGCCTGAAGCTGGGGGAACTCCTCCTCCCAGAAGCGCAGCACATAGGGCTCGACGCCAAGCTGTCTGGCGACCTGGCCGATGCGCAGGCGTTTTTCCGCGGCGGGCGTTACGGGTCTGAGCACGTTCCCTCCTGGCCGCAGGGCCTGTCAGGAAAAGCGGACAGGCAGCTTTGCGGCCAGATGCTGGCCGATGCGTTGGTTGATCTTCTCCACTTCCTTGTCCTTCAGGGTCCGCTCCGGATGACGGAAGACGAACCGGTAGGACAGGTTGCGCTCCTCGCTCCCGGCGGGAGTGAAGATGTCCACGAGATAGACGTCCTCGAGGAGGGGCTCGTTCATTGCCTTGACCGTATCAACAACCGCGCCGATTGCAAGACCCGGCGCCGCGATGAGGGTCATGTCGCGGCGGACGACCGGGAATCTCGGGATGGTCCGGAAAGTGGCGCCACGGCGCAGACTCATGAGCAGATCGAGATCCAGATCCGCGAACCAGACCTCGCCCCGGGCCAGATAGGCGTCGGCCAGGTCCTCGCGGATCCGCCCGAGGCGGCCGACGGTCGTCTCACGCGTACGGACCAGAACCTCCGGCGCCAGATAGGGGTGCTCGCCGCCGCGTTCGAAGGCGGCCGCGCCCACACCCAGGCTCATGAGCAGGTGCTCGACCAGTCCCTTCACGTCCTCGTAGCCCAGGCTCCCCTCGGGATACGGGTAACGGGCCGGGAAGCGCCCGCCGTGCAGCAGGATGGCCAGACGGTTGTTCTCACGGGTCAGGGTGTCGCTGTCCGGGTCCTGGACGAACGTGTGGGCCACCTCGAAAATGCGGATGCGCGTGTTGTCCTGGCTCATGTTCTGGCGCAGGGAGCCCAGCAGCCCCGGGGCCAGTTCCGTGCGCAGGACGTTCATCTCCTCGCTCAGGGGGTTGAAGATGTGCACGCGCCCCTCGGACGGCAGGCCGCAACGGTCCAGGTCGGCCGTGCCGACGAAGCTGTAGTTGACGACCTCGGCCAGGCCGATGCCGCGCCCCCACTCCTTGACCTGGTTCAGGAAGGCGAACGTCGGGTCGACCTTGTCCAGGTCCTGGAGGCTCTTCGTGACCGTGGGCAGCACGGCCTCGATGCGGTCCATGCCGTAGACGCGGGCCACCTCCTCGACGAGGTCCACCTCGCGCTCCAGATCCAGACGAAAGGACGGGGCCGTGACCTTCCACGGTTCGCCGTCGGCGATGACGCAGCCCAGGCTGGTCAGGGTCTCACGGCAGAAGCCGGGAGCCATGTCCACGCCCAGGAGCTTCGTGGCCTTGGCCGGGGAGAAATTGATGACGCGCGCCGCATAGGGCCTGGGCTCGGCCTTGGCCACGCCCGGGGCCACGACGCCGCCCGAGACCGCGGCCATGAGCGCCGCCGCGCGGTTCATGGCGTGGGTGTTGCCGATCTGGTCCACGCCGCGCTCGAACCGGTAGGAGGCATCGCTGGACAGGCCCAGCCTGCGGGCCGTCTTGCGGATTGAAGCCGGATCGAAGACCGCGCTCTCCAGCAGGACCGTGGAACTGCCGTCGCCGATCTCCGAGTTGGCGCCGCCCATGACGCCGGCCAGGGCCACCGGGCGCTCGTCGTCCCAGATGAGCAGGTCGCGGCCCGTGAGCTGGCGCTCCTGGCCGTCGAGGGTGGTCATGCGCATGCCGTCCTCGGCCAGGCCGACACGGATGCGGTCGCCACGCAGCAGGTCGCGGTCGAAGGCGTGCAGGGGCTGGCCGCACTCCATCATGACGTAGTTGGTCACGTCGACGATGTTGTTGATGGGCCGCAGGCCCACGGCGATGAGCCGGTAGCGCAGCCAGGCCGGGCTCGGCCCGATCTTCGCGCCGCGGATGAGCCGGGCCTGGTACAGGGGGCACAGGGCCGGGTCGGGCTCGATGCGAAAATTCTCGAAGGCTTCGCCGCCCTCGGTCAGTTCGGTCCGGGGCACGGTCAGTGGCAGGCCGAAGGCGGCCGCCACTTCGCGGGCCAGGCCCAGAACCGAGAGACAGTCGGCGCGGTTGGGCGTGATGCTCACGTCGAGGACGGTCTGGTCCAGGCCCAGGGCCTCGCAGATGGGCGTGCCCACGGCCAGGCCGGCGTCCAGGACCATGATGCCGTCATGGTTGTCGCCCAGGCCCATCTCCCGCTCGGAGCAGATCATGCCGCACGACGTCTGGCCGCGCAGCTTGGCCTTCTTGATCTCCAGGCCGCCGGGCATGACCGTGCCCACGGGCGCCACGGGCACCTTCTGGCCCGCGGCCACGTTGGGCGCGCCGCAGACTATGTCGAGCAGCTCGCCCGTGCCGATGTCGACCCTGCAGACCGAGAGATGGTCAGAGGAAGGATGCGCCGCGCACTCGGCAACAAAGCCGACCACGATCTTCTCCAGGGCGGCGAAGGGACGGCCGATCTCCTCGACCTCCAGGCCGAGCATGGTCAGCCGGTCGGCCAGGGTCTGGGCGTCGCCCGTGTAGGGCACGAATTCCCGCAACCAGTTGAGACTCAAAAGCATGGTGAAACCCTATGTCGCTCAGGCGAATTGCCGGAGGAAGCGCAGATCGTTCTCGAAAAACATGCGCAAATCGCCGATGCCGTACTTGAGCATGGCGATGCGCTCCACCCCGAGGCCGAAGGCGAAGCCGGTGTAGACTTCCGGGTCGTACCCGACCTTCTCGAACACGGCCGGATCGACCATGCCGCAGCCCAGGATCTCCACCCAGCCCGTCTCCTTGCACACGCGGCAGGGCTCGCCGTTCACGCGGCCCTTGCCGCCGCAGATGACGCAGCTGATGTCCACCTCGGCGCTGGGCTCCGTGAAGGGAAAGAAGCTCGGCCGGAAGCGGACCTTGGTCTCATGGCTGAACACGGTCTGCACAAAGGCCGTGAGAATGCCGCGCAGGTCGGCCATGGTCACGTTCGTGTCCACGAGCAGCCCCTCGACCTGATGGAACATGGGTGTGTGCGTGATGTCCGAGTCGCGGCGGTAGACCTTGCCCGGGGCGACCACGCCCAGGGGGGGCTTGCGGGCCAGCATGGTCCGCACCTGCAGGGGCGAGGTGTGCGTGCGCAGCAGGATGGAGTCGGAAATGTAGAGGGTGTCCTGCATGTCCCGGGCCGGGTGCTCGGGCGGGAGGTTCAGGGCCTCGAAGTTGTTGAAGTCGTTCTCGACCTCGGGGCCGGACACGACCTCGAAACCCAGGCGGGTGAAGACCGAGCAGATCTCGCGGGTCACGCGCGTCACGGGGTGCAGGGAACCCAGGTCCGGCTGCCAGGACGGGAACGAGGGGTCGAAGGCGCCCAGGGCCTTCTCCTGTTCGCGCGCCTTGAGGGCGGCCTGCCGGTCCTCCCACAGGGAGGTCATGGCGGTCTTGACCTGGTTGGCGGCCTTGCCTGCGGCCGGGCGTTCCTCGGGCGAAAGTGCCGTCAGCCCGGACATGAGGTCGGCCAGGAGGCCCTTGCGGCCGAGATAGCGGACGCGCAGTTCCTCCAACTCTTCCAATGAAGAAGCCTGGCCCAGGGCTTCAGTCAGCTCCGGGACCAGGCTTTCCAGCTTTCGAATGATATCGTGAGCCACTAGTTCGCCTTGGATTTTACCATTTCACACAGCTTGGCGAAGGCGTCCTTTTCATAGACAGCCATGTCGGCCAGGGCCTTACGGTTGAGATTGATCTCGGCGAGCTTCAGGCCGTGCATGAAGCGGTTGTAGGTCAGGCCGTACTGGCGCACGCCGGCGTTGATGCGCACGATCCACAGCTTGCGGAAGGCTCTCTTCTTCTGCTTCCGGTCGCGGTAGGCGAAACACAAGGCGCGCTCGACGGTTTCGCGGGCGGTGCGGTACAGGACGCTGCGGCCTGCGCGGTAGCCCTTGGCAAGGTTCAGAAACTTCTTGTGCCTTCTGTGGGCTGTTTTTCCTCTTTTGACTCTCATGGTGTTCTCCTTTCGATGTCAGGCATAGTGGGAAACGACTATACGCTGAGCTGAGGCTCCGGCCCGATGCCGGAAACTAGAAAATGTACGGTACCAGGCGGCGAATGGCGGCAACACAGGACTGGGCAGCCGTGGTGGACTGACGCAGCTGTCTTTTGCGCTTCGCGGATTTCTTGGTCAGGATGTGGCGCATGTTGGCATGGCTTCTCTTCACCTTGCCGGTGCCCGTGACCTGAAAACGCTTGGCTGCACTTCTGTTGGTCTTGACCTTTGACATAGTTCCTCCTCGGACGACTCGTATGGCCGCGTGAGCGGCCGGCAATACTGCTCCCTCCCGCCAAAACGGCGGGAAATTTTTCTTTGGGGGCGGGAAGGGAGCCTATTTCTTGGGAAGCCCTGCCAGCAGCAGGAACATGGTCCGGCCTTCGACGCGGGAAGTCTGCTCGACCTTGGCCACATCGGCGAGCATTTCCACCACCCGGTCCAGGATGACCTGTCCGCGATCCTTGTGCGCCATCTCGCGCCCACGGAAAAAGACCGTGACCTTGCAGCGGTCCCCGTCCTCGATGAAGCGACGGATGTGCTTGACCTTGGTCAAAAGGTCGTGGTCGTCGGTGTGCGGCCGGAATTTGATTTCCTTGACCTGGATCTGGGTCTGGCGCTTCTTGGCTTCCTGGGACTTCTTCTTTTCCTCGTAGAGATACTTGCCGTAGTCCATGATCTTGCAGACCGGCGGCTTGGCGTTGGGCGCCACCTCGACCAGGTCAAGACCCAATTGTTCGGCACGTTCCAGGGCCTCGGGCACGCTCATGATGCCCAACTGGTTCCCGTCATCTCCTACAACCCGGATTTCCTTGGCCCTGATTTGCTTGTTCCGGCGGGCCTTAGCAGCTGAAAGAATATCTCATTCCTCCATTTTTAAAGGGTTTCTCGCACTCTTCCCGCAACAGGGCGGCGAAGGCATCGATGGGCATGGCGCCCAGATTGGTGCCGCCGAGCATGCGCACGTTGACGCTGGCCTGCTCGACTTCCTGATCACCGATGACAAGCGCGTACGGAATCTTCTCCAGCTGGGCCTCGCGCACCTTGTACCCGAGCTTCTCGTTGCGCAGATCCAGTTCCACGCGCACCCCTTCGCGCCGCAACGCTTCCTGGCACGAACGGGCAAATTCGTTGTGGCTGTCGGTCACGGTCAGGATGCGGGCCTGCACGGGCGCGAGCCAAGCCGGGAAGGCCCCGGCGAAATGTTCCGTGAGGATGCCGATGAACCGCTCGACCGAACCCATGATGGCTCGGTGCACCATGACCGGCCGGTGCCGCTCGCCATCTTCGCCCACGTATACCAAGTCGAAACGATCCGGCAAGGTGAAATCGACCTGGATGGTCGAGCACTGCCACAGGCGGCCCAGGCAGTCGCGCAGCTTTACGTCGATCTTGGGTCCGTAGAAGGCGCCGTCGCCCTCGTTGATGGCGTAGGGCAGGCCCATTTCGTTCATGGCGTCCATGAGGGCGCCGGTCGCCCGCTCCCAGTCCTCGTCGGAGCCGATGGACTTCTCGGGGCGGGTGCTGATCTCCATGGTGTATTCGAAGCCGAACACGCCCATGAGGTCCTGGATCCAGGCCATGACGCCCTTGATCTCGTCCTGGAGCTGGTCCGGGCGGCAGATGATGTGGGCGTCGTCCTGGGTGAACTGGCGCACGCGCATGAGGCCGTGCAGCACGCCCGAGAGCTCGTGGCGGTGCACCACGCCGAACTCGAAGAGGCGCACGGGCAGGTCGCGGTAGCTGCGCTGGCTCGTGTTGTAGATGAGCATGTGCGCCACGCAGTTCATGGGCTTCACGCCGTATGGGACCTCGTCGATCTCCGTGAAGTACATGTTCTCACGGTAGTTGGCGTAGTGCCCGGAGGTCTCCCACAGGTCGCGCTTCAAAATCTGGGGGGTGCGTACGATGCCGTAGCCGCGGCGGATCATTTCCTTGTTCACGAAATCTTCGAGGATGGTCCGCAGCAGGCCGCCCTTGGGATGCCAGTAGGCCATGCCCGCGCCGCCGCGTTCGTGGAAGCTGAAGAGGTCGAGCTGGGGGCCGAGCTTGCGGTGGTCGCGCTTCTTGGCCTCCTCGATCATGGCCAGATGGGCCTTCAGGTCCTTGGGGGTGGCGAAGGCCGTGCCGTAGATGCGCTGCAGCATGGGGCGGGTGGAATCGCCGCGCCAGTAGGCGCCGGCCACGGAGGTCAGCTTCACGGCCTGCAGGAAGCCCGTGGATGGCAGATGCGGCCCGCGGCAGAGATCGAGGAAATCGCCGTGGCGGTACACGGACACGCGGTCCGCGCCGAGGTCGTCGATGATTTCGAGCTTGTAGGTCTCTCCCATGGAGGCGAACAGGGCCCTGGCCTCGCCCGCGCTCATCTCCTCGCGGGAGAAGGGGCGGTTGGCGGCCACGGACGCGCGCATGCGCTCCTCGATCTTCTCCAGGTCCTCGGGGGTGAAGGGGCGCTCGTAGTCGAAATCGTAGTAGAAGCCGTTCTCGATGTCCGGGCCGATGGTGACCTTGGCGGAAGGGAAAAGCTCCTTCACGGCCTCGGCCATGACGTGGGCGGCGCTGTGGCGCAGGACGGCAAGGCCCTTGGGGGTTTCGAGGAACACGGGCTCCAGGGTCGCGGTCCCGGCCGGCACGGTCTGCGCCAGATCGATGAGGCTGCCGTCGCATTCGCACGCGACCACGGATTTCATCTTCTTGCCGGAAAGCACGCCGCGCAGGGCGTCGGCGCAGGTCTGCCCCGCCTGGATCTCGATGTCCTGTCCCTGAATCTGAGCCATATGCCTTGCCTCACAAACACGATAGGGAGGCTTGAGCCTCCCTATGAGTTCTTTTTTGGTAGGCGCGAGGAGGGTCGAACTCCTGACCCCTTGCACGTCAAGCAAGTGCTCTCCCACTGAGCTACGCGCCTAAATGGAGAGCCGCATATATCCCCGCATTCGCGAGCATGTCAACACTCTTTTTTCGCATCTTGCGATTTTTTTTCGGAACTGCCATCGCAGGCGCACCGTCAATATCCACGGAGCCGCAATGAACCCGTATCTCATCATCGTCCTCTCCTCCGTCATCCTGGGCGCGGGCTGGAGCCTCTTCCTCGAATGGCTCAACCTCAAATCCCTCGCCCCGGCCGCCCCGCCGCTGCTCGCCGACGTCCACGACCCGCAGGCCTACCGCCGCTCCCAGGACTACGCCCGCGCCCGCGGGGCCTGTGACATGGCCGCGCAGACCGCAGGCACGGCGGCCACCCTGGTCTTCATTCTGGCGGGGGGCTTTCCCCTGGTCGACCGACTGGCCCGCATCGGCGACAACGACATCCTCACCGGGCTGGCCTTCTTCTCCCTGCTCTTCGCCGGTTCGGAACTGTTGGGTCTGCCCTTCTCCATATACAGGACCTTCGTGCTCGAGGCCCGCTTCGGCTTCAACACCACCACGCCCGGCACCTTCGTCCTGGACAGGCTCAAAGGGTTCCTGCTGGCCGCCGTCCTGGGCCTGCCCCTGCTGGCCGCTGTGCTCCTGCTCTTCTCGTCCTTCGGCCCATGGGCCTGGGCGCTGTGCTGGGCGGTCACGACGCTCTTCTCCGTGACCCTGACCTTCCTCGCACCGTCCCTGATCATGCCCCTCTTCAACACCTTCACGCCCCTCGAAGACCGCAATCTGCTGGACAGGCTGCGGGACCTGGCCCGGCGCACCGGTTTCGACCTCGGCGGCGTCTTCGTCATGGACGGATCAAAACGGTCCACCAAGGCCAACGCCTTCTTCACGGGCCTGGGCCGCACCAAGCGCATCGCCCTCTACGACACGCTGCTGGCGGCCCACGAGGCCGACGAGATCGAAGCCATCCTGGCCCACGAAATCGGGCACTACCGCCTGGGGCACATCACCAGGGGGCTCATCCTGTCCATCCTGCAGACGGGGCTGCTCCTCGCCCTGATGGGCCGGGCGATCACCCTGCCGGGGTTGTACGAGGCCTTCGGCATGACCGCCATGCCCGTGCACGCCGGCCTGGTCTTCTTCCTCCTGCTGTATTCCCCGGTGTCCCTGGTGCTGACGCCCTTCTTCGCCGGACTCTCGCGCCGCCGCGAATTCGAGGCCGACAGCTTCGCCGCCGCTCACCTCCCCTCTCCCGAGCCCCTGATCCGCGCCCTGAAGAAGATTTCCGGGCAGAGCCTGGCAAACCTCACCCCGCACCCCTGGTACGTGTTCTTCCACTACAGCCACCCCCCGCTGGGCGAGAGGATCGCGGCCCTGGCCGACATAGGCAAATCCGCGCGCAAGTGACGGCCGTCTTTGCAATTCCGGCGATTTCGGCTATCCACGCTGCCATGCACTCCACTCCAAGCCAGGCCCGCACCGTGACCGACACGACGCCCTGCATCCTGATCGTCGACGACGAACCGCTGAACATCAAGCTGCTCGACATCGTGCTGACCAAAGGCGGCTACCGGACCATTGCCGCGACCGGCGGACCGGCCGCGCGCGCCGCGGCCCTGGAACAGTCGCCGGACCTCATCCTCCTCGACGTCCTCATGCCCGGCGAGGACGGCTACACCACCTGCGAACTGCTCAAGCACGACCCCCGGACCTCGGACATCCCCGTCATCTTCATCTCGGCCCTGACGGACACCTCCAGCAAGGTCCGCGGCCTGGAGGTGGGCGGCGTTGACTTCGTGTCCAAGCCCTTCGAGAAGGCCGAGGTCCTGGCGCGGGTCAAGGTACACCTGAAGCTGCGGCTGACCTACAAGGCCCTGATCGAAGCCCAGGCCCAGCGCCTGGCCCAGGTCCAGGACGCCCAGCAGGCCCTCCTGGTGCAGCCCGGCGACCTGCCCGAGGCGGGATTCGCCGTGCACTTCGAGCCCGTCCTGGAGGCGGGCGGCGATTTCTACGACGTCCTGCGCGTAGGCGGCTCGGCCTTCGACTACATCGTGGCCGACGTCAGCGGGCACGACCTGGGCACGTCCTACGTGACGTCCGCCCTCAAGGCCCTCTTCAGCCAGAACTGCAACGTGGTCACCTCCCCGACGGAGAGTCTGACCATGATCAACAGCGTCCTCTGCCGCATTCTGACCGGCGGCACCCACATCACGGCGGGGTTCGCCCGTCTGAACCGTGAGCAGCGCACCCTGCACTACGTCAACGCCGCCCACCCCGCCCCTGTCCTGCTGCGCGCCGACGGCGGCGTGGAGATCCTCCAGGCCACAGGAGACCTGCTCGGCGTGTTCGACTCGGTCCTGTTCGAGCCCCTGTCCATTCCCGTGAACCCGGGCGACCGGCTCTTCATGTACACCGACGGTCTCATCGAGGGCTTCGGCGACGAAAAGATGACCCGGGAGGAAGGCCTCGAACGCCTGACCGCGACCTGCGCCGCCCATCTCGACCGGCCCATGGCGCAGGCCGTGGAAGCCATCCACGCCGCCCTCGTTCCCCCCGGCGCGCCGCGCGGGGACGACACCATCCTGTTGGCCCTGGAGGTCTGAACATGCTCGACTTCACGCCCCTGCACCACGGCTTCGCCCTGGAAATGGACACGGACCTGAGCAACGTGGACCTCTGCGTGGAGCGCATCCGGCTCTTTCTGGAGGAACGCGGGGAGCAGGGCCACCTCTTCGCCATTTCCCTCCTGGCGAGGGAGGCCCTGAACAACGCCATGATCCACGGCAACGGACTGGACCCGGCCAAGCGGGTGTCCTTCAGGTTCACCGCCACGGACGGGGGGTACGATCTGGACGTGGAGGATCAGGGACCGGGCTTTGACTGGCGGAAACGCTTGCAGGCCAGCAGCGACGTCGACGATGTCCGGGGGCGGGGGCACGAAATCTACCGCAACTACGCCCGCGCCGTCAGCTACAACGACCGGGGCAACGCCCTGAAACTGGAATACCGGGGGGAGTGATGCGGAGCTTTCAGGTGGAGACCGACGCCAGGGAGGCGATGATCGACATCACCGGCCGCCTGGAGGAACTGCTGCGGGAGGCCGGCGCGCAGTCCGGGCTCATGACGGTCTACACCCCGCACACGACAACGGGCCTGACCATCAACGAAGGGGCCGACCCCGACGTCCGCCGGGACATCCTGGCCCATCTGCGGGTCATGGTGCCGAAGCACGCGGGCTTCCGCCACGCCGAAGGGAACTCCGACGCGCACATCAAGGCCACGCTCCTGGGTTCGTCGGTGCAGATCATCGTCGAGCGGGGACGGCTCGTGCTCGGGACCTGGCAGCGCGTCTTCCTCGGCGAGTTCGACGGCCCGCGCAGGCGCACCCTCCACGTCACGATCCTGTCCTGACCCTCACTCCTCGCGCAAAGGGCGCGTCATCAGCTCGCGCACGGCTTCGGCCGGGTTCTTGCCTTCGAAGAGCACCGCATGCACCTGGCCGGTGATGGGCAGCTCGATGCCGAGCTTGCGGCCCAGGGCGAACACGGCTTCCGTCGTCTTGACCCCTTCGGCCACGTTGTGCATGCCCCCCAAGACCTCGTCGAGGGTCTGCCCGCGGCCGATGGCCAGGCCGACGCGGCGGTTGCGGCTCAGGTCGCCCGTGCAGGTCAGGACCAGATCGCCCATGCCGGAGAGGCCCATGAAGGTGGCGGGGTTGGCGCCCAGGGCCGCGCCCAGGCGCGACATCTCGGAGAGGCCGCGGGTGATGAGGGCCGCGCGCGCATTCTGGCCGAAGCCCAGACCGTCGGAGATGCCCGAGGCGATGGCCATGATGTTCTTGACCGCCCCGCCCAGCTCCACGCCCGTGACGTCGGCGTTGACGTAGACGCGGAAGGTCTCGGTGGAAAAGAGGGTCTGCACCCGGTCGGCCAGCTCCGCATCCGCGCAGCCCAGGGTCACGGCCGTGGGCAGGCCCGCCACCACCTCCGTGGCGAAGGACGGCCCCGAAAGCACCGCGTACCGGGGTTCACGGTCGGCGAGCTCGGCCGCGACCACCTGGCCCATGGTGCGGAACGTCCCCAGCTCCACACCCTTGCTGGCGCAGACGAAACCCGCGCCCGCGGGGAACAGCGCCCGGTTTTCGCGCAGGAAGGGGCCCAGGTTCTGGCACGGAACGGCCAGCACGACGCACCGGGCGCCCTTCAGCACGGCCGCCAGGTCCGCGCTGGCCCGCAGGTCCCGGCACAAGGCCTGCCCAGGGAGATAGCGGGAGTTGGTGCCGGACTCGACGATTTCCCGCGCCGCGTCTTCCCTGCGCGTCCACAGGCACGCGTCCTCCCCTTTCCGGGCCAGCACGTTGGCCAGGGCCGTGCCCCAGCTTCCCCCTCCAAGCACCGCGACTTTCACGCAACCCTCCAGGTTTCCTCGATGTCGGCAAGCCGTCACTATCGGGGATGCGCCCGTTTCTGTAAAGGGTCCTCTTGTCAGCATATGACGAAACGGGTAAGGAGCGACCTCGAACCACGACCGGGAGCCACCGGCGCAACACGAGGAATAGCCGTGCATTTCACCCAGACCGAACACGAAATCCTGCGCATCGTCCAGGACACCCTACCCGACAGCGCCACACCCTACGCGGACATCGCCCGCCAGGCCGGCGGCACCGAGGCGGAAGTCCTCGAACTGCTCAAGAAGCTGAAGAAAGGCGGGCAGATCCGCCGCTTCGGCGCCACCCTGCGCCACCAGCAGGCCGGGTACGGCTTCAACGCCATGGTCGCCTGGTACATCGAGGAGGGCTTCGACCCCGACGAGGTGGGCCGCGTCATGGCCCGGCGCCCCGAGATTTCCCACTGCTACCTGCGCCCCAACTGCATGGACTGGCCCTACGACATGTACACCATGATCCACGGCAAAAGCCGCGACGACTGCATGCAGGTCGTGCGCGAGCTCGTGGAGCAGACCGGCGTGACGCAGTACGAAATGCTCTTCAGCATCAAGGAGCTGAAGAAGACGTCCATGGAATATTTTTAGCCCCGCATTTGGAGAAAGCCCCATGACCAGATCCCAGGAACTCTTCGAGAAAGCCCAGACCCTCATCCCCGGCGGCGTGAACAGCCCCGTGCGCGCCTGCCGCAGCGTCAGCTGCGACCCGCTCTTCATCGCCAGGTCCATGGGCAGCAAACTCGTAACCGAGGATGGGCAGGAGCTGATCGACTACGTCATGTCCTGGGGCCCCATGCTCCTGGGTCACAACCATCCCGCGGTGGCTGCGGCCATTGCCGCCACGGCGGCCAACGGCACGAGCTTCGGCGCGCCGTGCCGCCTGGAGGTCGAACTGGCCCAGGCCGTGGTGGACGCGGTGCCGGGCATCGAAATGGTCCGCATGGTCAGTTCGGGCACCGAGGCGACCATGAGCGCACTGCGCCTGGCCCGGGGCTATACCGGACGCAACGGCGTGATAAAATTTCACGGCGGCTACCACGGCCACGCCGACGCCTTCCTGGCCAGCGCCGGGTCGGGCGTGGCCACGCAGTCCATCCCCGGCACCCCAGGTGTTCCCCAGGACGTGGTCAAGCACACCCTTCTGGCCCACTACAACGATCTGGACGCCGTCAAAACCCTGTTTGCAAGCCACGGCCACGACATCGCGGCGGTCATCGTCGAGCCCGTGGCCGGCAACATGGGGATGGTCCTGCCCAAGCCCGGATTCCTGGAAGGTCTGCGCGAACTGACCCGGGCCTACGGCGCGCTGCTGATCTTCGACGAGGTCATCACGGGCTTCCGCGTGGCCTTCGGCGGAGCGCAGCAGGCCTTCGGCATCACCCCCGACCTGACATGCCTGGGCAAGATCATCGGCGGCGGCCTGCCCGTGGGCGCCTACGGCGGCAAGCGCGAGATCATGAGCCACATCGCTCCCAGCGGCACTGTCTACCAGGCCGGCACCCTCTCGGGGAACCCCCTGGCCATGGCCGCGGGCCTGGCCACCCTGAAGGCCCTGGCGGCCAGCGACTACACGGCGCTGGCCGCACGCACCGAGTCCTTCTCGCGGGAGCTCGAGAACATTTTGCGCACCAAGGGCGTCCCGGTCACGCGCAACCACATCGCCTCCATCTTCACCCTGTTCTTCACCGACGCGCCCGTGACGGACTTCCCCTCGGCCCAGACGGCCGACAGCGGGCTTTTCGTCTCCTACTACCAGCAGATGCGCGCGCAGGGCATCTATCTTGCACCGTCCGGTTACGAATGCGCCTTCACATCCTTCGCCCACAGCGACGAAGACCTGGAGCGCACCTTGGACGCCGCGAAAAGGGTCAGATTCTGATAACGGAACCCAATTTCTCGGCATCCTTGACTGAAGACCAAGACCGTCGATATAAACGTCCCAGCTTGTGCTTTTTGTAACGTTTCTTTCTGGAGGTAGAAAGAGGATGAAAAAATCACTGTTGTTGAGCCTGATCTGCGCGGCTTTCCTGTCCCTGATCGCCGCCCCGGTCCTGTTCGCCGCCGACGCCCCCAAGGATGACTACGTCATCAAGGCCCCCGAAGGCATGAAGGTCAAGGAAAAGGACGGCAAGCCCGGCGAGCTGCAGAAAGCCGTTCCCTTCCCGCACACCAAGCACGCCACCGTGGAGTGCAAGGAATGTCACCACACCATGGAAGCCGACGGCGGCAAGATCAAGAAATGCACCGACGCCGGCTGCCACGATTCCCTGGAAGCCCGCGGCAAGGAAAACGCCAAGGACATCAAGCTGGTTGAGAACGCCTTCCACGCTCAGTGCATAGATTGCCACAAGGCCCTGAAGAAGGAACAGAAGCCCACCGGCCCCACCGCCTGTGGCAAGTGTCACACCAAGTAGGGTAACACCAAGTAGGGTAACACCCGAAATTTCGATCAGCACAAGCAAAGGCCGGCCTTTGGTTCGCCCCTGCCGCAGACCCTGCGGCAGGGGCTTTTTTTTCGACGGGAAATCGGGTAGCCCGCACCGTGCATTGCCCTTGCCGACGCTTCCTGCTAGGAAATGTCGATGCCTCAACGTCAAGAAAGGATCTCGCCATGAACACACCGCTCGACCCCACGGACGACATCTTGGAACTCACGGACATCGTGGAGGAAGGAACGCCCGAGGCCCCGAACCTCGACTTCGCCATGGACAGGGCGGTGGACGCCAGAAGCCTGGACGAAGAGCTCGACAACCTCCTGCGCGATACGGACCCCACGCTGAAGGATGTCCGCGCGGACGAGAAGGGCACGAACTTCGACACGCTCCTTGCCGAAAGTCGGCAGGTTCCCCCGCGCCCGGCCGCGCAACCCGCATCCCCGCAGGCTGACCTCTCCGACCTGGATGATCTTTTCGGCGCGATCCACCTCGACGACGCAAACGAGACGCAGAACTCCCTGGACATGCTCCTGGACGAGAAGTCACAGGGACAGGCTGCCGACTTCCCCGCGACAGAGGAGATCATCGACCTCGACCTCGAGGTCCCCGGACTCGACGCCGACGACTCGACCCCGGACCTCCTGGAGCTGACCGACGAACTGCTGGCCGACATCCCCGAGACCGTGCTGGTCCCGCCTGCGGACAGCCTGACGCCCAAGGCCGACGAGGCGCCCATCTTTCCCTCCCCGGAAGGTCTTGAACTCGACATCGAGGCAGCCGCCCCGCTTTTCGTGAAGACCCCCGAATTCGAGCCCGAACCCGAACAGCCGCGCATTGCCGAGCCCGACCAGCCGGCGCCCTCCATTTCTCAGGCCGAACTCGAAATCCTGAGCGCGCGCCTGGATGCCCTGGAGGCCAGGCCCGCGCCGGAAATCAAGCCGGATCAGGTGCTCGGCGCCCTGCCCGGCTCCCCCGACGACCTTCCCCTGACCCGCACCCTGCGCGAAGACATCCTGCAGACCCTGGAGGAACGCCTGGCCGCGGCCTCCCCGGCCTCTGAACTCGCGCAGTTGCGGCAGCTCGCCTCGGATCTCTCCGCACGCATCGCGGCCGTCGAGGCCAAGCCCGAACAGCAGGCCGATATTCGTCCGGAACAGGTGCTGGCGGCTCTGCCCGACTCCCCCGATGATCTGCCCCTGGCCCGGGCGCTGCGCGAAGGCATCCTACAGTCCGTCGAAGACAGGCTCGCCGCGGCGGCTCCGATCTCGGAACTCGCGGGACTGCGGCAGGCCGCCGTGGATCTCTCCGCACGCATCGCGGCCGTCGAGGCCCAGCCGGCGCCGGCCGTGGAAATCAGCCCGGAACAGGTGCTCGGCGCCCTGCCCGACTCCCCCGAAGCGCTGCCCCTGGCCCGGGCGCTGCGCGAAGAGATTCTCGCCACCGTGGAAGCAAAGTCCGCCCTCATGGTGCAGCCCGAAGAAACGGCAAAGCTCCAGCAGGACATCCTCGCCATGCAGAACCAGATCGACGCCATGCCGGAAATCCTGGCCAAGCTGGCTTCGACGACCGCACCGGCGCTGCAGGAACTGGAAAGCGGACTCGGCGCCCTGCGCACCATGGCTCAGGGACTGGAAAAGAGTCTTGCCGACGTGCAGGCGGCCATGGCCCGGAAAGACGCCGACCTGGCCAATCTGCGCGAAGGCGAGGAGCGGTTGCGGGAGGAGATCGAGGCCCTGGCCGCCAGGATGGACGCGATGCCCGCTTCCGAGACTCTCAAGGCGGACCTCGAGGCGCATGTCCGGCAGCAGGTTCCCGCCGCCGTGGGGCGCATCATCCGCGAAGAGATCCAGGCCCTGCTCAAGGAACTGGGGGGCTGACCCGCAGGCCGGATGGAACGCCCCTTCGGCTCTCGACTCCCGACATGCGGCGTGCTAGGAATTTTGAAAACAATGAAGGGAGGGCTCCAGGGTTTTTCCTTCTTTTTTTGAACCGCCCGGTTTCCCCAAAGCAGGTCGACACCATTCCCCCCGGGCGGTTTTTTTTTGTTCCCCATGTTCAACCAGCGAGAAAGCCATGGACCAGATCCAGAAGCAGGCCCTGCAGGTCGCCAAGGAAATCGTCGTCAAGTTCATCGAGGTGGGACGCATCTCCCCCTCCAATTTTTCCGAATACTTCGAACCCATTTATGACGACGTGTACCGCACCGTGACCAAGACGGGCCCAGCACCGAGCACAGACAAGGACGCCTCCGTTGAATCCGAATGACCACGGGAAGCGGGTTTCCGGCCTCTTCGACAACATCGCGGCCTGGTACGATTTTCTCAACCACTTCCTGAGCGTCGGGCAGGACATCTACTGGCGCCGCCGTCTGGTCCGCTGCGTCCGCCCCGGGGCCACGCGCACGGTGCTGGACCTGGCCGCCGGAACCCTCGACGTGAGCCGGGAGGTCCGACGGCAGTTCCCGGAGCTGCGGGTGCTGAGCCTGGACTTCTCGCGAGCCATGCTCTGCAAGGGCAAAGGCAAGATCGTCGGCGAACCGGCCATCCTGCCCGTCCAGGCCGACGGCCGCGCGCTGCCCCTGCCCGACGGGTGCGTGGACACCGTGACCATCGCCTTCGGCATCCGCAACATCCTGCCCAGGACCGACGCCTACCGGGAAATCCTGCGTGTGCTGGCCCCCGGCGGCCGCCTGTGCATCCTGGAGTTCGGCACGGGCAAGGCCAGAATCTGGCAGGGCCTGTACAATTTCTACCTGGGCACGGCGCTCCCGCGCATCGGCCGTTTTTTCTCCAAAAACCCCGAAGCCTACCAATACCTGGCCGACACCATCCTGGCATTTCCCGACGCCCGGGCGCTGGCCGGCGAACTGGTTCATGCCGGCTTCGACCAGGTCGGCTACGAGGCGCTGAGCTCCGGGATCGTGTACATCCATGTGGCCCGAAAACCGGAGTGAGCGCATCCGGCAGGCCTGTTCACCAACTTCGAAGACCCGCTGCACGCAGAGACGATCATGATCACCTTTGACGACATCGCATCCGGCGCAACCCCCGTTGCCGTGGTGGGGCTCGGCTATGTGGGTCTGCCCCTGGCCGTGGCCCTGGGCGACCATTTTCGTGTCATCGGCTTCGACATCTCCGGTCGGCGCATCGCGGAGCTGCGCCAAGGCCAGGACTCCACCCGCGAGGTGGAACACTCCCGGCTGGCCGCAGCCCGGGTCGAGTACACCGACGACCCCGCGCGCCTGCGCGAGGCGGGCATCGTCGTCGTGGCCGTGCCCACGCCCATCGACGGCAACCGCAAGCCTGACCTGCGCCCCGTTATCGGCGCCAGCTCCACGGTGGGCGAGAACCTGCGGCCCGGCAGCATCGTGGTCTACGAGTCCACGGTCTACCCCGGCCTCACCGAGGAGATCTGCGTTCCCCTGCTGGAACAGAAATCCGGCCTGAAATGCGGCCGCGACTTCACCGTGGGCTATTCCCCGGAACGCATCAACCCCGGCGATCGCGTGCACACCCTGGAAAGCATCGTCAAGGTCGTGGCCGGCCAGGACCAGCCCACGGCGGACCTCCTGGCACGCTTCTACGGCACCGTGGTCACGGCAGGCGTGCACCGCGCGTCGAGCATCAAGGTGGCCGAGGCCGCCAAGGTCATCGAGAACACCCAGCGCGACCTGAACATCGCCCTCATGAACGAGCTGGCGCTCATCTTCGACCGCATGGACATCGACACGAAGGAGGTCCTGCAGGCCGCGGGCACCAAATGGAACTTCCTGCCCTTCCGGCCGGGCCTCGTGGGCGGACACTGCATCGGCGTGGACCCGTACTACCTGACCTTCAAGGCCGAATCCATCGGCTTCCACCCCCAGGTCATCCTGGCCGGGCGGCGCATCAACGACGGCATGGGCAAGTTCGTGGCCGAGAAGGCCATCAAGGCCATGATCAACGCCGGCTGCCAGATCAAGGGCGCACGCGTGGGCCTGCTGGGCCTGACCTTCAAGGAGAACGTCCCGGACCTGCGCAACAGCCGCGTGGAGGACATCGTTCACGAACTGTCCGACTACCACGTGGACGTCCTGGTCCACGACCCGCTGGCCGACGCAGCCGAGGCCAAGGACGAGTACGGCGTGGACCTGCTCCCCCTTGACGCCATGAAAGACCTCGACGCCGTCATCCTCGCGGTCTCCCACGCCCAGTTCGCGGAGCTTGACGCCGAGCGCCTGGCCGCCATGTTCCGGCGCCCCGAATTCGGGATCGTCATCGATGTCAAAGGGTTCCTCGACAGGGACGCCCTCTCGCGCCGCTTCACGTACTGGCGGCTGTAGGCGGGCGCGGCAACGATGATCATCCTGGCCTGTGCGACGGAGCTTGAATGCCGTCACGTCCTGGCCCGTACGGGACGCAGACCGGACGGCGACACGCGGTTCGGCTGCGCGGGCTTCGACTTCCTGGCCTGCGTGACGGGCGTGGGCCCGGTGGCCGCCGCCCTGCGCGCGGGCGAACTTCTGGAGCGCCACCCCGAAGCGGCCGGCATAGTGAACCTGGGCATCTGCGGGAGCTTCGACCCGCTGACGCCACTGGGGGCGGTCTGCGTGGCCAGCGCCGAGGTCTGGCCCGAATACGGCGTGCACTGCTCGGACGGGGCCGAGGAGCCCTTCGGTTTTCAGATGTTCCCGGACCTGCCTCTGTCCCCGGTCAACCGCCTTGATCTCGACCCGTCGGCCGCGGCGCGCAGCATGGGGCTCAGCCTCCCCGAAAGCTGGCCCTACGGCACGAGTCTGACGGTGGCGGGCGTGACGGGCGACCCGCAACGCGCGGCGCTCCTCCGGGCCCACCACGAACCCGCCACGGAGAACATGGAGGGCTTCGGCCTGGCCCTGGCCGCGCGGCGCAAGGGTATCGCCTTCCTTGAGGTGCGGACCGTCTCCAACCCCGTCGGCGTGCGCGACAAGACGCGCTGGGACTTCCGCCTGGCCCTGAACTCCCTGGAGACCGTCCTGCCGACCCTGACCGGAGCCGCCGCATGAACCCGCTGTCCGTGGCCATCTCGCCCTGCCCCAACGACACCTTCATTTTCGGGGCCTGGGTGCTGGGGCTCACGCCCGCGCCCGCCGACAGGGACAGCCGCTTTTTCTGGCACGACGTGCAGGAGCTCAACCAGGGCGCATTCAGCGGCGCGTGGGACGTGGTCAAGGTCAGCGCCGCAACGGCCCTGCGCCTGCGGGACAGGTACGCCATCCTGCCCTGCGGCGGCGCCTTCGGCCTGGAGCACGGCCCCAAGCTCGTCACCCGCGAGGGTTTCCGCGGCGAGCCCCGCCGGATCGCCGTCCCCGGCCTGGACACCACGGCCATGTGCGTCCTGAACGCGGCCCTGCAGGGAAACTTCACGCCCGTGCCCATGATCTTCCACGCCATCGTCGACGCCGTGCAGGCCGGCGAGGTCGACGCGGGCCTGCTGATCCACGAAACGGCCCTGGTCTACGACCGTTACGGCCTGGCCCTGCATACGGACCTCGGCCGGTGGTGGCGGGAGGAGACCGGGGGCCTGCCCCTGCCCCTGGGCTGCATCGTGGCGAAACGGGAACTCGGCGACGGCGTTCACGCGGCCCTGGCCGAGGGCATCCGCGCGAGCATCCTGCACGCGCGTTCGGACAGGCCATCGGTCATGCCCTTCATCGCCGCCCTTGCCAGAGAGCTTGACGAGGCCACGCTCGCACAACATATTGCCGCCTACGTGAACGATTTCAGTCTGGACATGGGGCCAGACGGCCAGGCCGCCCTCAACACGCTGCAAACATTCCGGGATCTGTCATGAACGACGCCTTCGCCCAACTCAAGGTCGCCTTCCTCAAGGAGCTTCCGGCCATCAACGCCGCCATCCAGAGGGAGATCGACGCCCTGCACCCGCTGGTCCGCCCTGTGGCCGCGCACGTCATGGACGCCGGAGGCAAGCGCCTGCGGCCCATGCTGACCATCCTCTTCGCCCGCGCCCTGAATTTCAGGGGCGACAACCTGCACACCCTGGCCAGTTCCCTGGAATTCCTCCATTCGGCCACGCTGATGCACGACGACATCCTGGACAACGCAGACCTGCGCCGCGGCCGGCAGGCCGCACACATGCGCTTCGGCGTCACCCCGACCATCCTGGCCGGCGACGCCCTCCTGGCCCTGGCCAACGAAATCGTGGCCCGCACCGGCGACCCGGCGCTGACATCCTGCATCTCCAAAGCAATCATGGAGACGGCCAGCGGCGAGATAATGGAGATCGCCGCCGTGCGCAACGCGGGCTTAAGCCGGACCGAATATCTCGACATCATCACCGGCAAGACGGCCTACCTGATCCAGTCGGCCTGCGAGTTCGGCGCCATCGCCGCCGGGGCCTCGCAGCGCCAGTGCGCCGCGGCCAGGGAATTCGGCCTGAACCTCGGCATCGCCTTCCAGCTCGTTGACGACGCCCTGGACTACACCTCCGAGGCCGGCACTTCGGGCAAGCCCCTGGGCGGGGACCTGCGCGAGGGCAAGTTCACCCTGCCCCTGCTCCTGTACATCGAATCCCTGCCCGCAGACGAGCGCAGCAACACGGTCCGGGACCTGACCGAAGCGGACCTGCCCGCCGACAGACAGGACCGGATCATCGCCGACATCGTGGCCGGGGGCTTCGCCGGGCGGACCCGCGACGAGGCCAAAACCTACCTCGCACTAGCCAGCCGGGCCCTGGATGTGCTACCCGTCTGCCTGGAAAAAAACCTCCTCGGAGCCATGATCGATTTCGTTCTGAAGCGGGACAAGTAGCATGACACAACAGGATCGCCTTCCTCCGCGCAATTTCACGACATCGTTGCGTGCCAGCCTGAAAGCGACCTTCTCCCCCGCCACGGCCCAACTGCTCCAGGAAGCGGTCAAACCGGACCCGAATTTCGGGGTCATCGCCTCCATCCTCAAGGCGGACCCCGCCCTGGCCACGGCCATCCTCACCCTGGTCAACTCCCCCTACTACGGCCAGACCAGCAAGATTTCGGACCTCCAGCGCGCGGCCATCATCCTCGGCAACAACGAGATCCTGCGCATCGCCCTGTCCCTCTCCCTGCAGAAGAACCTGAACAGCACCCTGGAGAACAACGGTTTCGACACCTTCGCCAACTGGCGGATCATCGTCTGGGCGGCCCTGGGCGCGGAACTCGTCGCCCGGCGCTTGTGCCCCAGGGAGGCGGAGACGGCGTACATCTGCGCCCTGGTCAAGGACCTCTCCCTGCTGCTCTACGCGGCCACCAACCCGGAAGACATGCGGCCGCTCCTCGCGCGGCCGGACTTCGTCAACACCGGGCCATCCTTCATGTGCTGGCAGGAGTACCTGCCGACGGACCACTGCGCCCTGACGGCCGAACTCCTCGCCGAATGGAATTTCCCGGCGCACATGGTCGCGGCCATAACCGCCCACCACGACCTCGAACACCTCTTCGACCACCCGCCCCTGACCCAGGCCGTAATCTTCGGCACACGCTGGGCCGAGGTGGAATTCCGCACCGACCCCGCCCCGGACGGCCTCGCGCAGCTGCACTTCCTGCTGAAGAGGGCCGGCGCGCTGCCCCCCGAGGGCGTCGAAGGACTGCGGCAGCGCTGTTCGGCGCTTTTCGCCGAGATGTGCTCGGCCATGAACATCACGGAGCTGCCCCCGGAAAACCGGTACTACGAGCACTCCCTGCAGGCCATCCAGGACTTTCACTACCAGGCCAAGGAGATCGAGGGGCTGACCGGCGGCAACACCGCCATCGCGGCCTGCATCGGACGCCACCTGCGCTGGAACTGGAACTGCCGCAAGGGGGAGATCATCCTCGACGCGCCGACCAACAAGCACTGGGAGCGCTTCGTCCTGGCCGAGGACGGGGTGAACGGCCCGACCGTTGCGCAGTCCCTCAAGGATTTCAAATCCCACGGGGACTTCACCGTCCGTCTGGAGACCGAGGACGGCGTGGCCGGCGAACTGCGGCTGCCCGACCTGCACGACTCGGCCCAGGCCAGGGCCGAGACGGCCCTCTACGCCAGACTGCTGGCCCGGAGCCTGTGGCGGCAGATCACGACCGTGGCGCAGCTGGAGATCAAGGCGGAACTCCTCGACATCCTGCCCACCGGAGTCGCCCTGCTCGACACGGACGGCCGCATACTGCGCGCCAACCCGACTTTCGCCCGCTTCCTGGGCAGCGCCGCCCAACTCGAGGACAGGCTGCGCAAGGACATGGCTCCGGAGCAGTTCCGGAGCACCCTGAACGGGTGGCGCATGTTCCTCCTGGACCCCGCGCAAAGCGCCCACTGCGCCATCCACGCGCCCCTGGGCCCGTCGGACGCGCCCACGGCGCCCTTCGCCCTGTCCAGCTACAAGATCCGCCAGGGCTCCCGGACCAATGTCCTGACCGTGGTCCAGGATCTGGGCGAAATCCGCATTCACGAAATAGAGGCCCTGCACCAGCGTGACTTCCTGAACAACCTGCTGTCCACCATGCAGGACCTGGTCATGACCACCGACAGCAAAGGGGTCATCACCTTCGCCTCGGGACGCCACGGCGCGTTCCTGAAAGGCCGCAACCTCTTCCAGCTGACACGGCCCATCAACCTGCAGGAGGAGCCCTGGGACATGGAGTTCCTGGAACAGAGCCAGAACGCCGTGGAAGTCCAGATCGTCCTCGACGACGAACACCTGCAGCTGGAGCTGGTGTTTTCCCGGTTTGCCCACGGCGCCGAGTTCGGCCTCGTGGTCGGCCGCAACATCTCCGCCATCCGCAGGCTGGAGCGCAAGATCCGGGAGCAGGCCCTGTTCGACTCCCTGACCCAGGTCTTCAACCGCCACCACCTCCAGCCCCTGCTGGAGCGCGAACTGTCCAGGTCCCGCCGCACCGCGACGCCCCTGGGCCTCATCTTCTTCGACATCGACAAGTTCAAGGTCTTCAACGACACCTACGGACACCACGGCGGGGACAAGGCCCTGAAGGAACTCGGACAGCTGCTGCGCAGCGTGCTGCGCAAAGGCCTCGACTTCCCCTGCCGCTTCGGCGGCGACGAGTTCGTCATCATTTCGAGCAATTCCAGCGCGGCGAGCCTGCTGACCGTGGCGGAACGAATCCAGAACGAATTCAAGACGCTGCACAACGGCTCCGTGACGCTGAGCATCGGCATGAGCCTGCTCGAACCCGAGGACACCGCCCATTCCCTGCTTGAACGCTGCGACAAAGCCAATTATCAGGCCAAGGCGCAAGGCGGAAACGCCATCGTGCACCTGCAGACCAACACACCAGTAAATTAAGCACCACCCAGGAGAACAGCATGCCGATCCGAGTCGAAGTGGCTCTGCGCAAGGCAGTCATAGATACCCAGGGCAACAAGACGGCCCACAAGATACATGGCGAATTGGGGCTTCACGTGGACCAGGTCCGCATCGTCCGGGTCTACACCGTCGAAGGTCTGACCGCGGCCCAGGCGGACCAGGCCATCGAGGCCGGCGCCCTGCACGACCCGGTCCTGCATACGGCCCAGACCACGCCTGCCGCATCGGATTTCGACTGGATCATCGAGGTCGGCTTCCGACCCGGCGTGACGGACAACGAGGGCCGCACCGCCCGCGAGACCCTGCGCACCGTGCTCGCCCTGGGCAAGGACGCCAAGATCGCCGTCTACACCTCCACCCAATACCTGATCTCGGGCAAGCTGGACCGAGGCCAGGTGGAGCACATCGCCAAAGACCTTCTGGCCAACGAGCTCATCCAGCGCTTCCAGATCTCCGACCGCCAATCCTGGGCCGCAAGCCCAGGATTCCCGGCCCGCACAGCGGCCGTCACCGGCGAAGCCTCGGACACCGTCGAGATCGTCGATCTCTCGGCCATGGACGACGAGACCCTCATGCGCCTGAGCCGCGAGAACACCCTGGCGCTGAGCCTCGAAGAGATGCGCTGCATCAGGGACTACTACGCCCGCCCCGAGGTCGTCGCGCACCGCAAGGCCAAGGGCCTGCCCGCCGCGCCCACGGACGCCGAGCTCGAATGCCTGGCCCAGACCTGGTCCGAGCACTGCAAGCACAAGATCTTCAGCTCCCGCATTTCCTACGAGAACCGCGAAAACGGCACCACGGCCGAGATCAACAGCCTCTACAAGACCTTCATCCAGGGCAGCACGAAACAACTTCGCGAACGCATGGGCAAGGACGACTTCTGCCTGTCCGTGTTCAAGGACAACGCCGGCGTCATCCGCTTCAGCGATGACATGAACGTCTGCATCAAGGTCGAGACCCACAACAGCCCTTCGGCTCTGGACCCGTACGGCGGGGCCCTGACGGGCATCGTCGGCGTGAACCGCGACCCCATGGGCACGGGCATGGGCGCCAACCTGCTGTGCAATACCGACGTGTTCTGCTTCGCCTCCCCCTTCCACGAAGGCGAGCTGCCGCCGCGCCTCCTGCACCCGCGCCGCGTGTTCGAAGGCGTGCGCGAGGGCGTGGAGCACGGCGGCAACAAGTCGGGCATCCCCACGGTCAACGGCGCCATCGTCTTCCACGAGCGATTCCTGGGCAAGCCCCTGGTCTTCTGCGGCACCGTCGGCACCATGCCGGCCACCGTGGCCGGCCGGCCGAGCCACGAGAAGCGGGCCCTCCCGGGCGACCGCATCATCATGACCGGCGGCCGCATCGGCAAGGACGGCATCCACGGCGCGACCTTCTCCTCCGAAGAACTGCACGAGGGCTCGCCGGCCACTGCCGTCCAGATCGGCGACCCCATCACCCAGCGCCGCATGTACGACTTCCTCATGCGCGCCCGCGACCTGGGCCTCTACAACGCCATCACCGACAACGGCGCCGGGGGCCTCAGCTCCTCCGTGGGCGAGATGGCCCAGGACTGCGGCGGCTGCGACATGGACCTGGCCAAGGCGCCCCTCAAGTACGACGGCCTTCGGCCCTGGGAAATCCTCGTCTCCGAGGCCCAGGAGCGCATGACCCTGGCCGTGCCGCCCGCCAGCCTCCAGGCCTTCATGGACCTGGCCGAGGAGATGGGCGTGGAGGCCTCGGACCTGGGCTGCTTCACGGACTCGGGCTACCTGCACGTGCGCTACGGCGACAGGATCGTGGCCGATCTGGACATGGCCTTCCTGCATGACGGCGCCCCGCAGATGCGCCTCAAGGCCGCCTGGGAGCGCCCGCAGACCTGCTGCTGCGGCCAGGCCCCCGAAGCCAGGGTCGCGGACCACCAGGAGTTCCTGCAGGCCATGCTCGGACGCCTGAACATCTGCTCCCGCGAGTACGTCATCCGCCAGTACGACCACGAGGTCCAGGGCGGCAGCGTCGTCAAGCCCCTCATCGGAGCCGAGAACGACGGCCCGGCCGACGCGGCCGTGGTCCGTCCCCAGCTCGGCAGCGACAAGGCCCTGGTCATCGCCAACGGCATCTGCCCCAAGCTCTCCGACCTGGACACCTACTGGATGATGGCGAACGCCATCGACGAGGGCGTGCGCAACGCCGTGGCCACGGGCGCGGACATCCGCCACATGGCCGGCGTGGACAACTTCTGCTGGTGCGACCCGGTCCAGTCCGAGAAGACCCCGGACGGCGAATACAAGCTGGCCCAACTGGTCCGCGCCAACCAGGCCCTGGCCCACTACTGCCTGGCCTACGGCGTGCCCTGCGTCTCGGGCAAGGACTCCATGAAGAACGACTACACGGGCGGCGGCACCAAGATCTCCATCCCGCCCACGGTCCTCTTCTCGGTCATGGGCGTCATCGACGACTGCACCAAGACCATGACCTCGGACTTCAAGCGCCCCGGCGAGACGGTCTACGTCCTCGGCCTCACCCGCAACGAGATGGGCGGCTCCGAATACGCCGACCACCTCGGCGTGTGCGGCGCAGTGCCGCAGGTCGACGCCGTCTCGGCGCGCACCCGCTACGAGCGCATGCACCAGGCCATCACCTCGAGCCTGCTGACCGCGGCCCACGACGTCTCCGACGGCGGCCTGGCCGTGGCCGTGGCCGAAATGGCCCTGGCCGGCCGCACCGGCGCCGACATCGACGTCGACAAGGTCCCGGCCCTGGACTGTCCCCTGCCCGAACAGCGCCTCTACAGCGAGTCCGCCAGCCGCTTCGTCGTCACCGTGGCCGACCAAAACCGCGCCGCCTTCGAAGCCCTCTTCGCCGGCGACTTCCTGGCCCCCATCGGACAGACCACAGTCGACGGCAAACTCACCCTGCGCGCAGGCGCCACCACCCTGGCCAGCGCCGCAGTCGAAGACCTGGCCGTGGCTTGGAAGAAGACGTTGGATTTTTGAAGATGCCTCCGGCGGGCAGGGGACTCGTCCCCTGCACCCCTTGCATGGGGGATGAACTTCAAACGCGAGACGGGCGACCCATTGGGCCGCCCGTCTCGCGTTTATAACCTGTTGAATGGGGTGCAGGGGGCGCGCCCCCTGCCCGCCGGAGGCATCTTCCTCTACTTGTAATACACCTTGATCTCGTTGGTCATGACGGTCCCCATGCCCGGGGTGGCCTGGCCGCTGGCGATGATGACGTTTTCGCCGGGCTTGAAGCCTGCGTATTCCTGGACGAATTTCTCGGCGCGTTTCTGGTGGCTGCGCGGTTCGAGGGGGCTTTCGACGGGGTTGATGCTCCAGAAGAAGTTCATCCAGCGCAGGATGCGCGCGTCGGTGGTCATGGCGTAGATGGGCTGGGCCGGACGTCGGGAGCTGATGTAGCGGGCCGTGGCGCCGGTGGTCGAGTGGCAGACCAGGGCCGCGCTGTCGGCGTTGTCGGCCATGAGGCAGGCCGAGTAGGCAAGGAATTTGGGCGGATTCTTCTCGGCCTTGGGCATGAAGGGGCCGCCGATGCGTTCCAGGTAGTAGGGTTCGGCGTACTGGGCGATCTCGTTGATGAAGCGCACGGCCTCCACGGGGTAGCTGCCGATGGCGGTCTCTTCGGAGAGCATGACGCAGTCGGCGCCGTCGAGCATGGCGTTGGCCACGTCCGTGGACTCGGCCCGGGTCGGGATGGGGTTCTTAACCATGGACAGGAGCATCTGGGTGGCGACGATGGCCGGCTTCTGGGCGTGGCGGCAGGAGCGCAGGATCTTTTTCTGGATGATGGGCAACTCGGCCGGGCTGCATTCCAGGCCCAGGTCGCCGCGGGCGACCATGATGGCGTCGGCGACCTCGAGGATGGATTCGAGCTTCTCCACGGCGTTCTTGCGCTCGACCTTGGCCACGACGGGAATCCAGGTGCCGTGGCGGGCGATCTCGGTCTTGATGTCCTCGATGTCGTCCTTGCTCTGCACGAAGGACAGGGCCACGGCGTCGATGCCGATGTCGAGGCCCTGGTGCAGGTCGCGGCGGTCCTTGTCGGTCATGGCCGCGACCTTGAGGGTCTTGCCCGGGAAGGCGATGCCCTTGTTGGAGGTCAGGATGCCGCCGTTCAGGGCCTCCATCATGACCAGCCGGTCGGGTTCAATGACCTTGACCACGGTGAACTGCAGCATGCCGTCGGACAGGGACACGGGCATGCCCTCGGCCAGGCCTTCGAGGAGTTCGGGCACGTCGAGGCTGATGAAGATGTCGCCTTCGCTCTTGGCCTCCATATCGGGCGCGCCCAGGCAGACGTAGGCGCCCTTGCGGATCTGCAGGGGCGATCCCTTGACCTCGCCGATGCGGATCTTGGGGCCGCAGAGATCGCCCATGACCGTCAGGCGGATGCCGGTCTGCTTTTCGACCTCGCGGATCTTCTGGATGACCGGGCCGAAATAGGCCGCGTCGGCGTGGGAGAAATTGAGGCGGAAGACCCGCACGCCGAGCTCCACCATCTCCTTCATGACGTTCTGGTCCATGGAGGCCGGGCCCAGCGTGGCCACTATTTTCGTGCGCATAAGCATATCCTCAGTTCTGTGTGTTGGATGACTAGAGGATTCCATACAGGGGTCCGCCAGGCAGGGCAAGGGCGTCCACCTTTTTCTCGATTTCCGTAACGTCCGCGAGCGGCGGCGCGTGGTAGGTCTTGAGGCGCGCGTCGACGACCATGGACGAGCAGCCCCAGTGCTTGCAGCGGGTGAAGGCGTTCACGCCGTAGGTGTCCGTGGCCGGGTCCGAACGGGTGAAGGCCACCCAGAGGAAGTTGTCCCAGTCTGCGGCCGTGAAGTCCGCGTCGTCGGCCACGACGACGAGGGGGAAGCCGCCCAGGCCGCCCTGGGCGGTCAGGGCCGCGGCCAGGCTCTCCATGGCCGGGTCGTGGGTGTCGCGGGGCCGGTCGTGGGCAGGGCCAGAGAGGACCAGGATGCCCGGGGCGAAGACGCGGGCTCCGTGAAAGCCGTCCGGCAGGTTCAGGGGAGGGGCGCTCGTGGCCAGGGTTCGCTTGGGGCCGCCGGCGGCGGTCCACAGGACCTTGGAGCCCTGGTTCAGGCTGATGCCGGAATAGTCCAGGGTGTCCATGGTCGTGCGGGTGATGAAGTGCAGGTCACGGGAGAGGTCCAGACGTTCGAGCACGTGGCGGAAGAATTCGGGAACGTGGTGGCAGGACAGGGACGGCTCGTCCTCGCGGGCGGCGATGATGACGTACTTGGACAGGGAGGTCTGGGTCGTGCCGAGGAGCGAGAGCCCGTTCGTGATGAGTTCCTGGGGCTGGCGCTCGCCCGCGTAGGGCACGTAGCGCTCGCTGCCCACGGCCAGCAGGAGCGGGTGCACGCCTGCGGCGTCCACGGCGTGGACCTCGTGCACCCCGCCGAAGACCTGGGGGACCAGTTCGGCGGTCAGCTCGTGGATGAAGGCCCCGAACATGGTGTCTTCCTGAGGCGGACGGCCCACGGTGGTGAAGGGCCAGACGGCGTCCTCGCGGTGCAGGACCTCCTCGACGCGCATGACGGGAAAGTCATGGACCAGGCTGTAGTAGCCCAGGTGGTCGCCGAAAGGTCCTTCGGGCTTCTGGGCCGTGGGGTCGATGTGGCCGCGGATGCAGAAGTCCGCCTCGGCCAGGACGGGCAGGCGGCCGCGGCCCGTGACCATGGGGATGCGGTGGCCGCCGAGGGCGCCGGCGAAGAGGATTTCGGCGATGCCCTCGGGCAGGGGCATGATGGCGGCCAGGGTCATGGCCGGCGGACCGCCGACGAAGACGTTCACGGGCAGCTTCTGCCCGCGGGCGATGGCCTCGGCGTGATGGTACCCGATACCGCGGTGGATCTGGTAGTGCAGCCCCACTTCCCTGTCCTGCTCGAAGTCGTTGCCCGAGAGCTGGATGCGGTACATGCCGAGGTTCGAGCCCATGAAGCCGGGCTTGGACGGGCTCTCGGTGTAGACCAGCGGGAGCGTCACGTAGGCCCCGCCGTCCATGGGCCAGGACACGAGCTGGGGCAGCTTCGAGACTGACGTGGTGCGGGCCATGACCGGCCCGGTCTGCACGCTTCTGGGCATGGTGTGCCAGCCGCCCAGGGCCAGACCGGGCCACAGCCACGGCTTCTTCATGACGGCAGCCGGGTCGGCCTTGGCCGAAAGCATGGCCTCGACGCGGCGCAAGGTGGAGCGGAAGATGAACCGGGTCCGCTCCAGAGTGCCGAAGATGTTGGCGGCCATGGGAAAGGCCGTACCCTTGACGTTCGTGAACAGGAGCGCCGGCCCGCCTGCCTTGAAGACGCGGCGCTGGATGGCGCCGACTTCGAGATGGGGATCGACGGGGGTGTCGATGCGGACGAGCTGCTTGGAGCGCTCCAGGTCATCGAGACAGGACTTGAGGTTGCGGTAGATCATGGGGCGGGCTCCCGGGGAATGGGGCTTGGTGGACGGTATGGACGAAATGGACGAAATGGACTGTATGGACGGACACGGACGGGCATGACCAGACCCTGTTCGGGGTGCAGGGGGCGCGCCCCCTGCCCGCCGGAGGCATACATTTTCTTTATCTGTAGAACGTTATGTGCACGTTGGGGTTTTGGCGCCATTCGTCGAATTTTTTGCGCAGCCAGCGTTTGAAGATGTTGCGGGTGGCGGGCAGCAGGATCAAGAGGCCCATGATGTCGGTCAGGAAGCCCGGGGTCAGGAGCGTCATGCCGGCCAGGAAGATGAGCAGGCCGTCGAGGAGCTCCTCGGCGGGCATGAAGCCCTGGGCGAGGTTCTCGCGGATGCGCATCATGACGGCCAGACCCTGCATGCGCGCCAGGTGCGCGCCGGCCAGGGCCGTCAGCAGGACCAGGGCGACGGTGGGCAGCACCCCGATGACACCGCCCACGGAGACGAGGACGTAGATCTCGGCCACGGGGATGACGGCGAAGAGGAGGAAGAGCTTGCCTAACATCAGACCTCCCTGCCGGCCAGCTGGTCCATGGTTTCGCGGTCGCGCAGGCCCAGGAAGTAGAGGACGCCGTCGAGGCCGACGTTGGAGATGGCCTGGCCCGCGCCCTGCCGGACCACGGGCTTGGCGTGGAAGGCGATGCCCAGGCCCGCCACGTCGAGCATGGGCAGGTCGTTGGCGCCGTCGCCCACGGCGATGACCTGGGACAGGGAGATGTGCTCCTTGGCCGCGATTTCCTTGAGAAGCCGCGCCTTGCCGGGGCCGTCGACGATGTCGCCGACCAGGCCGCCGGTCAGTTTGCCGTCCCTTATTTCCAGTTCATTGGCGTGGACGTAGTCGATGCCCAAGCGCTCCTGCAGGCGGCGGCCGAAGTAGTTGAACCCGCCCGAGAGGATGGCGATGGTGTAGCCGAGGCTCTTCAGGGTGCGGATGAGGCGCTCGGCCCCCTCGGTCATGGGCAGGGTTTCGGCCACGTCCTGCAGCACGGATTCGGGCAGGCCCTCCAGGAGGCTCACGCGTTTGCGCAGGCTCTGGGAGAAGTCCAGTTCACCGCGCATGGCGGCCTCGGTGATGGCCGCGACCTGTTCGCCTGCGCCTGCGCGCTTGGCCAGTTCGTCGATGACCTCGGCCTGGATGAGGGTCGAGTCCATGTCGAAACAGACCAGCCGACGGATGCGGCGGAAGGCGTTGTCCTCCTGAAAGCCGATGTCGATACCCTGTTCGCGGGACAGGTCCAGGAAGGCGGCGCGCATGGCCGAGATGTCTGCGGGCGTGCCGCGCACGGAAAATTCGAGGCAGGAGCGCGGCATGGCCGGGGGCACGGCCAGGGACCGGCGGCCCGAGAGGCGCGTGATGCAGTCGATGCTCAGGCCGTTGCCGGTGATGACCTCGGCCATGGCCGCGAGGTTGGCGGCGGTGATGGTCCGGCCGAGCACGGTCACGATGTGGCGCTTGCGGCCCTGCATGCCGACCCAGCGCTCGTAGTCGTCCTCGGTGACGGGTGTGAACTTGAGGTTGAGGCCCTGGTTGTGGGCCCAGAACAGGAGGTCCTTGAGGATCGGCGAGGATTCGCTCTCGCGGGGCACCTCGATGAGCACGCCCAGGGAGAGGTCGTCGTGGATGACGGACTGGCTGATGTCGAGGATGGTCACGCCCGAGGCGGCCAGCTGTCCCATGATGCCGGCCAGGAGGCCGTCCCGGTCCGTGCCGGAGATCTGGATGAGGATGATTTCGCGCATAGCTCTCTAGTGCAGAAGGTTCCACATGCGGATGGCGGCCCATTCCAGCACGACGGCAGGGTTGGCGCCGACTTCCAGGCTTTCCAGGGCGTTTTCGACGACGACGCCGACCTGGCGCACGGCGACCACGTCCAGGCGGGAGGCCAGCAGCCGGGCCAGGGCGGTTTCGGGGTTGCCGTAGCCGGCCTGGACCAGGCAGCGCTGCACCTCGCGCAGGACGCCGTCGGCCAGGTGCGCGTCCACGTTGCCCTTGCGGCCCGTCCATTCGAGCCAGGGGCCGCGGCCGGACTGGATGAACTCGGCCAGGGCCTGCAGCCACTCGCGCAAGTCCGCATTTTCACGGTCGCCGCGCGGCCAGCCCAGGGTCAGCACGAAGCTGCGGGAGACGAGGGTCGGCAGCAGGATCTCGCGGCTGGGGGCCAGGAGGACGAAGACGTTGCCGGGCATGGGCTCTTCGAGGGACTTGAGCAGGGCGTTGGCCGCGCCGTCGCCCAGGGCCTGGGCCTCGGCCAGGATGATGACGCGCGGTCCGCGCCCGGCGGGCGGGTCGCCCAGCACGGCGCGCACCTCGCGCACGGTCTCGATGCCGATGTTTCCCTCGGCGCCGTTCAGCAGAAAAAGGTCGCGGCTGGCGTCCTCGGCCACCTGCAGGCAGATGCGGCACTGCCCGCACGGGGGGGAGGATTCGCGGCACATGAGGCGGGCGGCCCAGAAGCGGGCCAGGGCAAGGCGTTCCTCCACGGTCCCGCCTTCGAGGAGCAGGGAACGGGGCGGGTCGCCGGCCAGGCGGTCCAGGAAGCCCGCGATGCGGGGCTGAGCGGAGAGGGCGTGCTGCCAGGGTGCGGACATGGGAAAAAAAGGGGGAAGGCGGACCTCCCCCGGTTTATCTGAGAATGGTTTGGTCGCGGTCCGGGCCCACGGAAACGATGGACACGGGGATGCCGAGGATCTCTTCGATGCGCTCGATGTAGTCGCGCGTGGCCTGCGGCAGGTCGGCGTAGGCGCGGCAGCCGGAGATGTCCTCGCTCCAGCCGGGCATGCTCTCGTAGATCGGCTCCACGTAGGCCATGCCGTTCTCCTCCTGGGGCGGGTAGGCCATGTTCTGTCCCTTGTAGCGGTAGGCGGTGCAGAGCTTGAGCTCGTCCAGGCCGCCCAGGACGTCGAGCTTGGTCAGGGCGATCTCCGTGGGGCCGTTGAGGCGCTGGGCCTCGCGCAGGACCACGAGGTCCAGCCAGCCGCAGCGGCGCTTGCGGCCCGTGGTGGCGCCGAACTCCGCGCCCTTCTCCTGCATGTACGCGCCGGGGCCGTCGGGCAGCTCCGTGGGAAAGGGGCCCGCGCCGACGCGGGTGGTGTAGGCCTTGACGATGGCCACGATGCGGTCGAGCATGCGCGGCGAGCAGCCGGAGCCGGCCGAAGCGTTGCCGGACACGGTGTTGGACGAGGTCACGAAGGGGTAGGTGCCGTGATCGATGTCCAGATGCGTGCCCTGGGCGCCCTCGAAGAGGATGCCCTGGGCCGAGAGCTCCTGGATGGCCGAGGACACGTCGCCGAGGTAGGGCACCAGGCGCCGGGCCACGGGCAGCAGGTCGGTGAAGATCTGCTCGGCCGAGAGGGGCTCCTGGCCGTAGAGGCCCGCCAGGAGGGCGTTCTTCTCCACCAGGGCCTTCTCGATCTTGCGGCGCAGCAGGGCCTCGTCGGCCAGGTCCGCGGCGCGGATGCCGATGCGGGCGACCTTGTCCTCGTAGCAGGGGCCGATGCCGCGGCCGGTGGTGCCGATCTTGTCGGAGCCGCTCTTGAAATTCTCGCGCGCGCCGTCGATGGCGCGGTGGTACTGCATGATGAGCTGGGTCTTCTTGCTGATCATGAGCCGCGCGGGGCTCACGTCGATGCCGGAGGCGGCGAGCTTGTCCATCTCCTGGCAGAACACGAAGGGGTCCAGCACCACGCCGTTGCCGATGAGGCACTGCTTGCCGGAATGCAGGATGCCGGAGGGGATGAGGTGCAGGATGGTCTGCTTCCCGTTCACCACCAGGGTGTGCCCGGCGTTGTTGCCGCCCTGAAAACGCACGATGGCGGCCACGTCCGTGGTCAGCAGATCAACGATCTTGCCCTTCCCTTCGTCGCCCCACTGGGCGCCCATGACTACGATATTCGCCATGAATCCGATCTCCTCGTCTTGATGTATTGGCCTTCAGCGCAATGGCAAATGGCTCCCTTCTTTACGGGGCGCCGGCCGTGAAGTCAATTTCGATGCGTCGTCCGTCGACCTATGTTCTTGCATTGGCCGCGGCCAGACCGTAATTTTGACTTTGGGCCACACCGCAAGGGCTCTTCCCTGATACCCGGATGACACTGGAGGATATATGAAAACTGCTCTCGTTCTGCCGATCCTTTTCATCCTGCTCGGGTGTGCCACCCTCAGGGCCGACGACAGCCTGGACGCGTTCCCGCCGGCCGAGAAGGGCATGACCCGCCATGTCCTGCAGCTTCCGGCCGAACACGATGAAGCCCTGCTCAAGGTCGAACTGATCCTCGGCAAGGCGGTCCTGACGGACGCGGCCAACAGGTATTTCTTCGGCGGCGAGATCGCGGCGGAGACGATTCCCGGCTGGGGGTACACGCGCTACGTCCTGCCGAGACTGGGGCCCATGGCCGGGACCCTCATGGCCGTGGACCCGTCCGCGCCCAAGGTCGAGCGGTTCATCACGCTGGCCGGGGAACCGTTCCTGATTCGCTACAACAGCCGCCTGCCCGTGGTGGTCTACGCGCCGGAGGGCGTGGAGGTGCGCTGGCGCGTCTGGCGCGCCGACACGCAGCCGCTGACCATGCCGCAGGGCTGATCCCCTCTCGCTTGACGCCCTGGCACAGGATTTGCCGTCCAGGCGGGCCTGTGCTAGGGGCACGTGGATTCGCGCGGCATGACCGGCCGGAGCGATGCGACAATCCATTTTTCCGGAGAACTTTGATGAGCGATCTCAAGAAGATGTATCATACCCTGAACAGGGACTCCTTTCCCGCCGACTTGACCCTGACCATCGGCGACCAGACCATCCGCTACGCCAAGAAGACCTGGAACATCGGCGGCGAACAGAAGGGCCTGCGCTACGGCGAGAACCCGGACCAGCCCGCGGCCCTCTACGAGGTGGCCGAGAGCTCCTTCGCCATGGACGGCGTGGCCTTCCAGCAGGGCCAGCACAAGCTCGTCTCGGCCCTGACCGAGGAGAACCTGATCCAGTCGGGCAAGCACCCGGGCAAGATCAACCTGACGGACGTGGACAACGGCATCAACATGCTGCAGTACCTCACGGCCAAGCCCGCGGCCATCATCCTCAAGCACAACAACCCCTGCGGCGCGGCCTGGGCGGCCGAGGGACTGCTCACGGCCCTGAGCCGAGCCTTCGCCTCGGACCGCATCGCGGCCTTCGGCGGGACCATCGTCGTCAACCGCACCCTGGACAGGGCCTGCGCCGAGTTCATCAATTCGAGCTACTTCGAGGTCATCGCGGCCCCGGCCTTCGACGCCGACGCCCTGGAGGTGCTGACCTCCAAGAAGAACCTGCGCATCATCCGCATCCCGGCCCTGGCCGAACTGGAGAAGATCGTGGGCACGCCCTTCCTGGACATCAAGTCCCTGGTCGACGGCGGCCTCATCGTGCAGGCCTCCTTCCGCAACCGCATCCTGGCCGAGGACGACTTCCTGCCGGCCGAAACGGTCAAGGACGGCACCACCTACATCGCCCGCAAGCCCACGCCGGCCGAGGCCGACGACCTGCTCTTCGCCTGGGCCGTGGAGGCAGGCGTGACCTCCAACTCCATCATCTTCGCCCGAGACGGGGCCACGGTGTCCATCGGCACGGGCGAACAGGACCGCGTGGGCTGCGTGGAGCTGACCATCCAGAAGGCCTACACCAAGTACGCCGACCGGCTGGCCTTCGTGCGCCACAACCTGTCGCTGTACGAGCTCAAGATGAAGGCCAGGGACGACGCCGCCCTGGCCGCCTCACTGCAGGACATCCTGGCCAAGACCGAGGCGGACAAGGGCGGCCTGCCCGGCACGGTCCTGGTTTCGGACGGCTTCTTCCCCTTCCGCGACGGCGTGGACCTGGCCATCGCCCAGGGCGTGACGGCCATCGCCCAGCCCGGCGGGTCCATCCGCGACTGGGAGATCATCCAGGCCGTGAACGAGGCCTCCCCGCAGGTGGCCATGGTCTTCACGGGCCAGCGCTCCTTCAAACACTAAACCCGGCCTCCGGGCCGCCTTCACGGGCCGGCTCCGGCCGGCCCACGCGCGACGCGCATAAGGTCTCACATGTCCACCTCCCCCACCCTGCAGCCGGGCTGCATCATGGAGTTCCTGCAGGACAACCAGCCCGTCACGGCCTGGGTCCTCGACGTGCAGGGCCCGCGCCTGCGGGTCTTCACGGCCGGACAGAGGGAGCTCAAGCTCCCGGTCTCGCGCGTCCTGCCGTGGACCGGGCCGCAGTGCGCGGCCGGGTCCAGCCGCCAGGACATGCTGGACCTCCTGCGCACGCACAACGGCCGCCGGGAGCGCCTGGCCGAGGCCGTGGACGCCCTGGAGATCTGGGACCTGGCCCAGGGCGAGGTCGACGAGGCGGAGATCGGCTGGTTCGCGAGCCTCGTCTTCGAGGACCCGAACCCCGACCAGATGGCTGCCCTGGGACGCAAGCTCCTGCAGACCAAGACCCATTTCAAGTTTTCGCCCCCGGCCTTCGAGATCTACCCGCAGGAGACCGTGGAGCGCCGTCAGGAGGAGTTGCGCAAGGCCCAGGAGCGCGAGCGCCTGGTGGGCTTCGGCCAGGTTTTCCTCAAGGGGCTGTGGGACGCCTTCTGCAAGCGCCGCAGCGCCCTGCCCGAGCCCGACGAGGAGCAGACCGCGCGCATCCGCGACCTGCTCATGACCCGCCTGTGCAACCCCGACGACCGGGACTCGGACGCCCTGTGGAAGACCATGACCCAGGGCCTGCCCGAGGAACCCCATCTGGCCCTGTTCCTGGCCCAGGCCTGGGGCATCGTGCCGGCCCACTTCAATTTCCATCTCTGCCGCGCGCAGTACGACTGGGAGCCCGGCTGGGCGGAACCCTTCGCCGGGGCCGTGGAGGCCCAGAAGGAACGCGTCCTGCAGGGACGGCAGGAGCCCATGGCCGAGATCGTGACCATCGACTCGGCCACGACCCAGGACATCGACGACGGCTTCGAACTCACGCGCGACGAAAACGGCTTCCGACTGCGCCTGGCCCTGGCCTGCCCCTGCCTGGAATGGGAGTTCGGCAGCCCCCTGGACCGCGCCGTGCAGCACCGCTTCAGCTCCCTCTACCTGCCCGAGGGCACGAGCCACATGCTGCCCGAGGAACTGGGGACCCGCTTCTTCAGCCTCAACGCCGGGCAGGACCTGCCGGCCCTGGTCATAACCTTCGACCTCGACCCCGAGGGCGATCTGCGGGGCTTTGCGCCCGAAGTCGCCTGGGTGCGAGTCGCGGCCAACCTGACCTACACCGGCGTGGAAACGGACATCGCCGAGGGCGCGTCCGACATGCTCCGCGACGCCAGGGACCTGGCCCACCTGCTGCGCCAGGCGCGCATCTGCGAACACGCCGTGATCATGGACCAGCCCGACCCGCGGGTCGTGCTCGACGGCGACCCGGCCAACCCGCAGGTCGGGATCGCGCAGAGCCCGTCAACGCCCGAAGCGCAGACCATCGTCTCGGAATTCATGATCCTGGCCAACAAGGCCATGGGTGCCTGGGGCCTGGAGACGGGCACTGCCCTGCTCTACCGCACCCAGAACATCACCCTGCCCGCCGAGAGCGCCGGCGTGTGGAGCGAGCCCACGGACATCTACCGCATCATCAACAACATGGGGCCCTCCATCCTGGAGTGCGAGCCGAGGCGTCACGCCACCATCGGGGCCAAGGCCTACGCGCCCGTGACCTCGCCCCTGCGCCGCTACTCGGACTTCATCAACATGGCCCAGATCGCGGCCCGCCTCACGGGCCGCGGGCGGCTCCTGAGCCAGTCCGAACTGGAGAGCCTGCTGCCTGTCCTCTCCAGCCGCGCGGAACTGGTCGGCCAGGTCCAGCGCATGCGCCCGAGATACTGGAAATACGAGTATTTCAGGCAGAATTTCAAGAAGATGCGCTGGTCCGGCGTCATCGTGGACCCGGGGTCCGTGCTGGTGACCATCGCCCTGCCGGAGCTGCAGCTCTTCCTCAAGGCCCCGCGCAAGATCTTCGGCGACAAGATACGGCTGGGGCAGCGCTTTTCCATCCGCATCGGCAAGGTCGACCCCCTGAACAACGAGATCAGGACCGTCGAGGCCTGGGAAGAGGAATGAACTTGTCCGGCCAACGGTTTTGCCGTAGTGAAATGCGGCACATGACATCCGCCAAATCCAAAGACCAAGGAGTGAGAACATGGTGACAATATTCTGGCTCGCGATCAGCTACCTTCTGGGAGCCATGCCCTTCGGCCTTCTGATTTCCCGCACCTGCTGCGGCATCGACCCCCGCGAGGAGGGCAGCGGCAACATCGGCGCCACCAACGTAGGGCGCCTGTGCGGCACGAAATACGGGGCCATGACCCTGGCCCTGGACGTGCTCAAGGGCTTCATCCCGGTGCTGTTGGCCACGAGCTTCTCGGACTCGTACTTCTTCCTGACCCTGGTCGCCACGGCCGCGGTCTGCGGCCACATGTTCTCGGTCTTCCTGCACGGCAAGGGCGGCAAGGGCGTGGCCACGTGGGTCGGCGCATTTCTGGCCATTTCGCCCTGGGCGGTGATCATCTGCGGGTTGGCCTTCCTGGCGGCCCTGTACTTCTACAATTTCGTGTCCCTGGCCTCCCTGGTCATGGTGGCGCTCATGCCCGTGATCCTGCTCTTCCAGGGCCTCTTCGGCGCCATCCCCATGGCCCTGATCCTCATGGCCCTCATCTTCTGGAAGCACTCGGAGAACATCCAGCGCCTCATGGCCGGAAGCGAGCACCCCTGGAAGAAAAAGGACTGAATCTCGCTCCCTAAGCGGCGCAAGAGCGCGAAAGCCCAAGGCTTTCGCGCTTTTTTCGTTTTCAGGGCAAGGGCTAGAGCAGCGCTTTGACGCGTTCGACCAGGGGGGCGAGGGAGGGCCGCTCTATGGCGGAGATGAAGACCGCGTCGGGATGAACGAAGGCCAGGGCCTCGCGGGTCTCCTCGGAGATGCGGTCGACCTTGTTCAGGGCCAGGACGCGGGGAATGGTGTCGATGGACAGGTCGCGCAGGATGGATTCCACGGCTTCGAGCTGGGCCTCCATCTCCGGGTGCGACGCGTCGGCCACGTGCACGAGCACGTCGGCACCCTCCAGCTCCTCCAGGGTGGCCATGAAGGCCTCGCGCAGATCGGCCGGCAGATGGCGGATGAAGCCCACCGTGTCGGTCAGGATGATCTCGCGGTCCTCGGGGAAGCGCAGACGGCGGCTGGTGGGGTCCAGGGTGGCGAAGAGCTTGTTCTCGGCCAGGACGTCGCTCTGGGTCAGGGTGTTAAGAAGCGTGGACTTGCCCGCGTTGGTGTAGCCCACCAGGGAGACCACGGGCAGGCCGGCCTTGTCGCGGCGGCTGCGCGTGGCCTTGCGGTGCTTGCGCACGCTGCCGAGCTCGGTCTTGATCTGGGCGATGCGGGCGCGAATCTTGCGGCGGTCCATCTCCAGGCGCGTCTCGCCCGGCCCGCGGCCGCCGATGCCGCCCGTCAGGCGGCTCAGGGCCCGGTTCTGGCCCACCAGGCGGGGCATCATGTACTTGAGCTGGGCCATCTCGACCTGCAGCTTGCCTTCGCGGGTCTGGGCGTGCTGGGCGAAGATGTCGAGAATGAGCTGAGTGCGGTCCAGGACCTTGCGCTCGGTGATCTGGCTGACGTTGCGCTGCTGGGTCGGGGTCAGCTCCTGGTCGAAGACCAGGGTGGCCGCGTTCTTCTGCAGGGCCAGGACCTCCAGTTCGGCCAGCTTCCCCCGGCCCAGGATGAGCTTGGGGTTGACCTGGCTGACGCGCTGCACCACCGTGCCGACCACCTCCAGGCCGGCCGTGGCCGCCAGTTCGGCCAGCTCGGCCAGGGACCGCTCCTGCACGCCCTTGGGCTGGGAGCCGACGCTGACCAGGATGGCCGCGCCCTCGCGCGCCGAGGAAGCCACGGTCTGTCCCGTACGGGCCAGTTCGTCCTCCAGGGCCCTGGCGCTGGCCCCGAAATCGAAATCCACCTCGTCCCAGATCACGGCCGGGTGCACCTGATAGGGCAGCTCGTCGGCGTTGGGCGGCAGCAGGTGCGCGAACTGGCAGGTGCGCGGCGCTCCGTCGGAGCTCACGGTCAGCACGCAGACCGCGTCCAGGCGCAGGAAGGCCATGTCCATGAGGTCTTCCTGGGTCAGGAGCGAGGAATCGAGGTGGGTGTGCAGCAGGCGCAGGCCCGACAGGCGCGACTCGGCCTGGCGGTGGCGGGACAGCTCGGGAATGAGGATGCCGTCCTGCTCGCCGACGATGACCATGACGGGCACACCCTTGCGGTTGATGAGCACGCCCAGCTGGCGGCCGATGCCGCGGCTCAGGATGGCCAGCTCGCGGGCCTGGTCCGGGGTGAAGCCGCCTTGGTCTGGGAAACGGCGGTTGTAGAGGCGCGAGATGGCCGCGGTCTGGCTGGGCTTGAGGCCCGTGAGGTTGCCGAGGGGTTTGGAAGCTATGGCGTGTCTCCGTCGCCGGTTCGGGCCGGCGGGGCCGCCCCTAGGGGCGGCTCAGGTACTCGGTGATCATGCGGTCGTATTCCGAGGTCAGCGCGAAAGTGGCCACGGCCATGCGCTTGCGGAATTCGAGGGAGAGGCTGCCGCCGTTTGCCTGCATCTCTTGCATGCACTCGGCGTAATGGGCCGGGTCGGGGATGACGGCCACGGAATGGAAGTTCTTGGCCGAGGCGCGCAGCATGGTCGGGCCGCCGATGTCGATCTGCTCCACGGCCTGCTTGTCTTCCAGGGTCTGGCGTACGGCTTCGGCGAAATTGTAGAGATTGACGCAGATGAGGTCGAAGGGCGCCAGGCGCAGGTCCTTGAGGGTGCGCATGTGGGCGGGGTCGTCCTTGTCGGCCAGGATGCCGGCATGGACGTGCGGGTGCAGGGTCTTGACGCGGCCACCCAGAATTTCCGGGAAGCCCGTCACGTCGCTGACGGAGCGGACCTTGAGGCCGGCCTGGACGAGCTTCTTCCGCGTGCCCCCGGTGGAGACGAGTTCGACGCCCTGTTCCTGCAGAAATCGCGCAAAGTCCTCGAGGCCGGATTTATCTGTGACGCTCAGGATGGCCCGGCGTATAGGCAGCATGTTCATGGTATTCCCCTCACGAAAAGAATGTTCGCCGTGCACTGCCAGCTTTGACCGCAATATGCAACAACGCGGTCGGGCCCCGGAATCAGGGGAGCCCGACCGCATCGGAGGGGAACCGGAAGCGCTCTAGAGCTGGGCCAGAAGTTCGGCCGCCGGGCCGTAGGCCGGGTCCATCTCCAGCAGGCGCTCCAACTGCGCCTTGGCATCGGCCGGACGGCCGCAGGTCGTCAGGCAGCCGCCCAGGGCGTAGCGGACCTCGCTCTTGCCGGGGTTGAGTTCGAGATAGTGCTCCAGGGGGGCGATGGCCTCGCCCGTGCGGCCCAGCATGTGGGACGTCTGGACGAGCCCGAAGAGGGCGATGATGTTTTCCGGGTTGGCCGTCAGGGCGCGGCCGTACAGGTCGAAAGCCGCCTCATGCCGGCCCTGCTGGGCGCAGATGAGGCCCATGCCGGCCAGGGACTTGTCCGAGGACGAGATGCCGTCGGCCTTGCGGTACATGGCCATGGCCTGGTCCAGGTCGCCGCGCTGCACGGCGATGGTCGCCAGGCCCAGGTACGGGTCCGGATGGACGCCGTTGCTGCCCGCGGCCTTGTGGTAATAGCTCTCGGCCTTGTCCAGCTCACCCATGAAAAGATAGCACTCGCCAAGTTCCTTGTTGATTTCGTAATCCAGATGCGAACTCATGGTTCCTCCTCCTTGTCGGCAGATCGGGTATGCTTTTTCATCCACCCGGAATGAAGCAACAATGATGCCAACCACGCAGCACCCCCTCGCCGACACGCCCTTCCGTTCCATTCCAATCGCCAATATGGCGGATTAACACGCGTATTCCCCGTTTTTCGTTTCTGGAATGGTCATTGCAAAACCGTCGTCGTCAACGACCCGGCTCCGCCACCGCGCGGCCAAGCACATGCCGGAATGACAAGGGGTTACCGATGAAAAGCCTGTTTCCCGATCACCTGGATCTGACGGCCAAGGTCATGGACTTCCAGCTCCAGCGTCAAAACATCGTCAGCGCCAACCTGGCCAACATCAACACGCCCGGCTACAAGGCGCGGCGCCTGGAGTTCGAAAAGGACCTGCAGGCCGCTCTGGGGCTGGCCGAAGGCGGAGCCATGGCCAAAACGCACCCGGACCATTTCCCGGCGGCCTTCTCGCCGGAACAGACCGAAGCCAGCGTGACCAAATCCCTGACGCCCAGGGTCATCCAGGGCGTGGACAACGTGGATCTGGACACGGAAATGGCGGCCATGGCCAAGAACAACCTGCTCTACAGCACCCTGACCACCGTCATGCAGAAGAATTTCGCCGGCATGAAGCAGATCATACAGGATGGAGGCAAATAATGGACTTCATGACATCCATCGACATCGGCGCGTCCGCCCTCAAGGCCGAGCGCACCCATCTGAACGTCATCTCCATGAACCTGGCCAACGCCAAGACCACCAGGACCGTTGGCGGCGGCCCCTATCGCCGCAAGGAAGCCATCTTCAAGGAGACCGAGGTGGACAGCCCCTTCTCCAAGGCCATGAACTCGGCCCTGGACCAGGAGGTCAAGGGCGTGCGGGTCGAATCCATCCAGAACGACCGCAGGCCCCTGAAGCAGGTCTACGAGCCCGGGCACCCTGACGCAAACGAGGAAGGCTACGTCAGCTACCCGGACATCAACGTGGTCGAGGAGATGACCAACATGCTTCAGGCCATGCGTGCCTACGAGGCCAACGTCTCGACCATCACGACATCCAAGAACATGTTCACCAAGGCCCTGGAAATCGGCCGCTAGGCCGCACATTGACGGATAGCACGAAGGAGGAGTTCCATGGCGGTGTCACCGATGGCCATCAAGGCCTATTCCGCGGCCAGCGAGCTTTTGAACAATCCCAAGGGACTCGGCGCCAAGAAGGGCGCCACGGCCGAGGCGACCCAGTCCTTCGCCGAGACCATCGAGGAGTCCCTGGCCAAGGTCAACGACATGCAGACCGAAAAGGCGCGCATGATCCAGGATTTCGCCTCGGGCAAATCCCAGAACGTGCATGAGCTGATGATCTCCCTGCAGAAGGCCGGACTGGCCATGGACATGACCTCGGCCGTGCGCAACAAGGTCATGCAGGCCTACCAGGAACTCATGCGCATGCAGTTCTGATCCGTAATCACAACGAGGACTCACCATGCCCCCATTTCTGCAGAACACTCTGGCCAAGGCCACGGACTTCTGGACGAACAAATCCCTGGCCCAGCGCATCCTCCTCGGAGGACTGCTGGCCTCGCTCATCATCACGTTCTTCGGCATGATCTTCTGGATGAACAGAACCGACTACAAGGTCCTCTACAGCCAGCTCTATCAGGAGGACGCCGCCAGCGTGGTCAGCTACCTGCAGAAGGAGAAGATCCCCTACCAGATCTCCGAAGGCGGTTCGGCCATCCTGGTGCCGGCCGACATGGTCTACGAGGCCCGGCTCAAACTGGCCGGCGAAGGCTCCCTGCACGGCCAGGGCGTGGGTTTCGAGCTCTTCGACGAGAACAACATCGGCCAGACCAATTTCGTGCAGGGCATCAACTACCAGCGCGCCCTGCAGGGCGAACTGTCGCGCACCATCTCGGAGCTGGCCGAAGTCGAGAGCGCCCGCGTGCACCTCGTGCTGCCCAACAAGAGCCTCTTCGTCGAGGAGCAGGCCCCGCCGTCGGCTGCCATCATGCTCAAGCTCAAAGGGGGACGTTCCCTCTCGGCCCAGCAGGTCCAGGCCATCGTCAACCTGGTGTCCACCAGCGTCGAAGGCATGACGGCCGAACACATCACCCTGGCCGACAGCCGGGGCAAGGTCCTGTACGAGCCCAAGTCCGAAACGGACATGACGGGCATGACCTCCACGCAGCTCGAATACCAGACGGGCCTGCAGCGCAGCCTCGAACAGCGCATCGAGCAGCTCCTGGTGCCCATCCTCGGCCCCGGCCGGGTCATCGCCCGGGTCAACGCAGACCTGGACTTCAACCGCACCACCATCCGCAAGGAAATCTTCGACCCCAAGTCCGCGGTGGTCCGCAGCGAGGTCAAGAGCGAGGAGGAAAGCCGCGGCTCGGCCAATGTCGCCGGCGGCACGCCCGACCCCAACTACCAGGGCGAGAACGACCAGATGGCCTCGGGCACGGCCCAGTCCAGCACCCGCACCTCCGCCACGACCAATTTCGACATCAACCGCGAGGAGCAGCAGATCGTTTCCCAGGTCGGCAGCATCAAGCGCCTGAGCGTTGCCGTGCTGGTTGACGGAAAGTACACGCAGCAGCAGGATGGGACATTCGCCTTCGAAGCCCTGCCCGCCGACCAGCTCGCGCAACTGCGCCAGCTGACGCAGCGCGCCGTGGGCTTCGACGAGAACCGCGGGGACGCCATCGAGGTATCCTCCATCTCCTTCGGCGAACCGGCCGGAGCCGAGCAGGCCCCGCTGCTGGACGTGGCCTCCAGGTACTTCCAGCTTCTTGGCAAGCCGCTCCTGAACACGCTGGTCATCCTGCTCTTCCTGCTCTTCGTGGCCCGCCCCGTGGTCCTGGCCCTCATCCGGCCCAAGGTCGCGGAGCCCACCACCGTGCAGGAGGCCCAGGAACTCGGCGCGGCCCAGGAGCTCATGGCCCTGACCGAAGGCATGAGCGAAGAGGACCTGGCCGCCGTGGACGCGGTCAAGCGCATCGAAAACGCCAAGCATCTGGCGCAGCAGCTGGTGGACCAGAACATGGACCAGGCGGTCATGATCATGCGCCAGTGGCTGACCCAGGGAGAAGCATAAATGGCAGTACCCGTCGGAAAGCTGACCGGCCCCCAGAAGACGGCCATTCTCATCCTGGCCCTGGGCGACGCCTTCGCCTCGGAAGTCTTCAAGAAGTTCGACCGCGCGGAGATCACGGCCGTGTCCCGGGCCATGGCCAAGCTCGACAGCGTGGGCAAGGAGCAGGCCGAGGAAGTGCTGCGCGAGTTCAACCAGGCCATGACCATCGGCAAGGAGATGCTCTACGGCGGCCCCGAGCAGGTGCGCAAGATGATCTCCTCCAACCTGGACTCGGACACGGCCCGCTACATCCTGGACGAACTGGATTTCGAGTCGGGCCCCGTGCCCTTCAAGGAGCTCGGCAACGTCAGCCCCAAGATTCTGGCCCAGATCCTGCGCAACGAGCACCCGCAGACCCTGGCCCTCATCCTGGGGCACCTGCCGCCGGATAACGCCGGCAACCTGCTGCAGAACATGAGCCCGGGCGTGCGGGCCGAGGTGCTCATCCGCCTGGCCAAGCTGGAAGCCGTGGCCGAGGAGATGCTCGTGGAGGTGGACCGCGTGCTGCAGAGCCAGCTCATCGCCATCGGCGGCAAGGAAGGCCGCAAGGTGGGCGGCGTGAACTCCGTGGCCGAGATCCTCAACGCCATCGACCGCGCCACGGAAGAGGAGATCATGGCCGACATCGAGGAGGAGAGCGCGCAGCTGGCCGAGGAGATCAAGCAGCTCATGTTCGTCTTCGAGGACATCATGAAGATCGACGACCGCGGCATCCGCGAAATCCTGAAGGAAATCAGCAACGAGGACCTGACCATGTCCCTCAAGACCGCTCCGGAGGAGCTGCGCGAGAAGTTCTTCAAGAACCTGTCCGAACGCGCCGGCAACATGATCCGCGAGGATCTCGAGATCATGGGCCCGGTCAAGCTCTCGGAAGTCGAGGCCGCGCAGCAGAACATCGTCAAGCAGGTGCGCCGCCTGGAGGCCGAGGGCCGCATCGTCATCGCCGGCAGCGGAGGCGAAGTCCTTGTCTGAGCACCCTCCCATCACCGGAAGGCTCATCCACGGCCTGCGCCACGGCGACTTCAGCGCCATGAACCGCCCCGCGGCCGCAACTTGGAACGAGGAAACAGAGGCCAGATACATGGAGCAGGTACGGGAACGCGCCCAGCAGATGGCCAGGGATATCCTGGCCCAGGCCCTGGCAGAGGCCGAGCGGATCCGCCGTCAGGCCAGGGACGAAGGGCTGGCGGCCGCCCGGGACGAGGTCAATGCTCTCGCCACGGCCGAGGCCGCGAAGGTCTCCGGCTTCCTCGGCGACTTGCAGGCCGCGCTGAACGCCGAGAAGGAGCGCGTCACCGCCGAACACCGGCAGACCCTTTTCCGGGTCTTGCAGCTCGCTTTCGAGAAGACCCTCGGCGTGATGCTCGACGAGGAGCGCGAGCGCGTGCTGAACGCGCTTTTCGAGGAGGCCATGGCCCAGCTGCAGACCACGGGCTGCGTCACGGTCCACGTCTGCCCGGCCGATCTGGACCTGGCCAGAAGTCTCGTCGAGAAAACCCGGGAGCAGCGTCCCGATCTGCCGGAACTGCGCGTCTGCCAATGCGCGGACCTCGAACTCGGCGGCGTGCGCATCGAGAGCGGGGACGGCCTGGTGGACAACTCCGTGGCCAGCCGCTTCGAACAGGTCCGGGCCATCCTCGACGGGTTCAAGGACAATTCATGACGGCCGACCTGGACGGCACGCTGCAGCTCCTTTCGGGCCTGCAGCCGGCCCAGGCCTACGGCAAGGTGACCAAGGTCGTGGGTCTGGTGGCCGAAGGCCGCGGCATCAAGGCCCCCCTGGGCTCCGTGTGCCAGCTGCTGCCCGGCGCCCCGAACCGGCCGGTCATCAACGCCGAGGTCGTGGGCTTCCGCGACGACGTCATGCTGCTCATGCCCTACGGCGAGATGCGCGGCATCCGGCCCGGGAGCCTCATCCGCAACACGAGCACCCCGCCCCATTTCCCCGTGGGCCAGCGCTATCTCGGCCACGCGATCGACGCCTTCGGCGCGAGCCTAGACCCCGGCACGACCCTCCACCCGGCACGCCACTATCCCCTTCACGCCGACCCGCCCAACCCGCTGACGCGACCGCGCATCACCGAACCCCTGGACGTTGGCGTGCGCGCCGTCAACGGCCTGCTGACCCTGGGCAAGGGCCAGCGCGTGGGCATCATGGCCGGCTCGGGCGTGGGCAAGAGCACGCTGATGGGCATGTTCGCGCGCTACACGTCGGCCGACGTCAACGTCATCGGCCTCATCGGCGAGCGCGGGCGAGAGGTCGTGGATTTCATCGAGAAGGATCTGGGGCCCGAAGGGCTGGCGCGCTCGGTCCTGGTGGTGGCCACCTCGGACCAGGGGCCGCTGGTGCGCATGCGCGCGGCCTATGCGGCCACGGCCATGGCCGAGTACTTCCGCGACCAGGGCAAAGACGTGCTCTTCATGATGGACTCGGTCACGCGCTTCGCCATGGCCGCGCGCGAGGTGGGGCTGGCCGCGGGCGAACCGCCGACCACGCGGGGCTACACGCCGACGGTCTTCTCCCACCTGCCGCGCCTGCTGGAGCGGGCCGGCAGGTCGGCCAAGGGCAGCATCACCGGCATCTACACAGTGCTGGTCGAAGGCGACGACTTCAACGAGCCCGTGGCCGACGCCGTGCGCTCCATCCTGGACGGCCACATCGTCCTGACCCGCGAACTGGCGGACCAGGGGCACTACCCGTCCATCGACGTCCTCAAGAGCGTCAGCCGCCTGGCCTCGGACGTGACCCCCGGCCCCGTGGTCGCCGCCGGGCGCAAGCTCATCCGGCATCTGTCAACCTTCCGTCGCGTCGAGGACATGGTCAACATCGGCGCCTACGCCCAGGGCACCAACGCCGAGATCGACCAGGCCCTGGAGATGATCTCTCCCATCAGAAACTTCCTCCAACAGAGTATCGAGGAGCGCTCCACCCTGGAGCAGTCCTTCGACTCCCTGCAGAGACTCACGGGGCAACCCGCCCACAAGTCCGTCAGGCCCCGCGCCTAATCGATGGACCCTCCGGCCACGCGCAGCACCTCCTCGTAGGTCGTCACGCCGCGGATGACCCGCTCCATGCCGTCGTCCATGAGGGAACGCACGCCCTTCCTGCGCACCAGCGACCGCAGGTCCGCCAGGTCCACGTTGCGGCGGATGGCCTCCTTGACCTCCGTGTCGTAGGGCAGGATCTCGAAGATGCCGGTTCGCCCGTAATAGCCCGTCTGGCGGCAGTGATCGCAGCCTCGCCCCTTCCACAGCATCTGGTCCCTGGCGATGTAGCCGGCCAGCCCCAGGGCCGTGATCTCGTCGTAGTCCGGCTTGAACTGGGCCTTGCAGTTCTGGCAGATGTTGCGCACCAAGCGCTGGGCCATGCAGCCGATGACGGCGGCGTTGATGAGGTAGGCGTCCAGGCCCAGGTCCAGCAGGCGGGTCAGGGCGGAGCTGGCGTCGTTGGTGTGCAGGGTCGAAAAGACGATGTGCCCGGTCAGGGCCGCCTGCACGGCCTGCTCCGCCGTCTCCAGGTCGCGCATCTCGCCGATCATGACGATGTCGGGGTCCTGACGCAGGATATGGCGCAGCATCTGGCCGAAGGTCACGCCGATCCGCGACTGGATGCCGATCTGGTTGAAATCGTCGACGACCATCTCGATGGGGTCTTCGAGGGTGACCACGTTGACCTGCGGGTTGGCCAGGACCTTCAGGGTCGAATAGAGCGTCGTGGACTTGCCGCTGCCCGTGGGGCCCGTGACCAGGATGAGGCCGTAGGTGTGGCGCAGGAAGCGGCTGAAGGTCTCGAACTGCTCGGGCAGCATGCCCAGCTCCTGCAGGTTCTTGAGGGTGCTGTCGCTGGAGAGCAGGCGCAGGACCATCTTCTCACCGAAGGCCACGGGCACCGTGGACACGCGCACGTCAGTCGGCACCCCCGCCAGGACCAGCTGCACGCGCCCGTCCTGGGGACGGCGCTTTTCGGAGATGTCGAGACGACTCATGCCCTTGAGACGGTTGATCATGGCCAGATGCACGGTCATGGGCAGACGGTGCAGGTCGTGCAGGATGCCGTCGATGCGAAAGCGGACCAGGGCGTGGTCGCGCTTGGGCTCGACGTGGATGTCGCTGGCCCGCTCGCGCAGGGCTGAGCGCAGGAGGTAGTCCACGGCCTTGATGATGTGCCGCTGGGAGTCCGGGTCGGACTTGTCGGCCACCTTGACCCGCGCCTCGAGGTTGCCGATCTCGTTGGAGGACATGAACTCGATCTCGGCGGCCTGGATGGCCGTGCGGAACTGGTAGTAGTCGTCGATGAGACGGTTGATGTCCTGGCGGGTGGAAAGGAAGACCTTGTAGGGCAGGTCGCTGACCCGCTCCATGTCGTGCCACAGCTCGGGCCGGAAGGGGTTGAAGACCGCCAGTTCCAGCTCCCCGTCGCGGATCATGATCGGGACCAGGGTGTTCATGCGCGCGAAGCTCTCCGAGATGGTCTTGGTGGTCACCTCCAGGTCCAGGTCGAAGGGGTCCACGCGCCTGAACTCGAGCCCCTCGCGGCGCGCCACGGCCTTGAGGATCACGTCCTCGGTGATGCGCATCTCCGGCCCGCCGGGCTCCTTGGGCGCCTTGCGGATGTTGAAGCGGATGAGGCTGTCGATGCCCTCGCCGCAGTCCGGTTCGATGTCGTTTCTGCGCGCATGCTCCATGATGACTTCGGCCTGGGCCGCGCTGATCTCCCCTTCGCTCGCCAGGGTCTCCAGCAGATATCGCAGGGAATAGGTGATCCGCTTATTCTTCACGCTGTGCTGCATGGCGCCCCCCCTCGTTCATGGCGAGAATTCTGTCGATGATGGACGTGGTCGAATGGCCCGGAAGGAGCGGGATGGACAGCACCCTGCCGCCGCGCGCCTCGACCAGATCGCGGCCGACGATGCGGTCCACGCTCCAGTCGCCGCCCTTGACCAGGACGTCGGGGGCCACGACCCTGATCAGCTCGTACGGCGTATCCTCCTCGAAGACCACGACGTGGTCGACGCAGGCCAGGGCGGCCAGGACCAAGGCACGGCTGGACTCGTCGTTGACGGGCCGGGTTTCTCCCTTGAGGCGGCGCACCGAGGCGTCGCTGTTGAGGCCGACCACGAGGCGCTCGCCCAGATCCCGCGCGCGCTGGAGGTAGTCCACATGGCCGGGGTGCAGGATGTCGAAGCAGCCGTTGGTGAAGACCAGGCCGCCCTTGCCGGCGAGCCGGTGCGCCTCGTGGCGCGCTAAAATCTTGTTCCTGGTGTCGTGCATGGGTTCATGGGGTTTGACGTGAGCAAGGCCGTGCCGTACATGACGCGGAAAATTCCGCCGGGTAACGCGATGTCCAAAAGCTGGCTAAAGACCAAACACGATTCCTTCGTCCGCGACGTGCTGCGCGATTTCTGCCAAATCGCCAGCGCCATGGAAACACATTTTTCCGAGTACGACGCAAGCGGGTCCGTCAGCTTCCACTTCTTCGACGACATCCTCGGCCGGCAAAACAGCAAGGGACTCCTGTGGCGCCTCAAGGACACGTCCCACCTGCTCTTCCGCAACGAGGAACCGTCGCACCTGTCGGTCCTTGGCGAATACCTGGACTGGGCCCTGGGCTACATCTTCCACGAGTGCATCAAGCTCAAGGAGGACGCCTACCAGCAGATGAACTACAAACCGCGCTTCAAGCAGCTGCAGCGCAGCACGTCCCTGACGCCGGAAGAGCAGCACATCGGCTCCGAGCTCTACGCCGTCATCAGGCAGACGTCCGAAAGCATCGAGCGGGAGGTGCGCCGCGTGCGCTTCATCCTCTTCCACTGCAAGCGCATGTTCATCCTATATCTTCCCCTGCACCGTGAAAACCCCTTGCTGGCGCGTTTTCTGTACGCCCAGAACGACCTTGTGCGCAGCGTGTTCAAAGGGTACGCAGACGAATTGATCGAATCCGTCTACGTCGACGGGGTGCACCGCATGTACGAACTGGCCGCCCAATCCCTGGAGGAAGGCGGCTGGCTCGACGAAGCGGCCAAGGCCCGCGACGAAGCGGCCAAGGCTTCGCGACCGGAAAAAACACTTGAAATCGCCGCCGGCGATGCTAGGTTTTCGAACAATGGCTCGTGATATTTCCAAACCTTAACGAACGTGAAGGATGCCACCATGCGTTACATGAAATGTCTCGTCCTCGCCCTGCTGCTCGCCTCGTGGGGCTGCGCCGGAACGGACCTCATGGGCTCCGGTTCCCAGGACCCGGCCGCGCCCAAGGCACAGCAGAGTTTTTTCTATGATTACAACGACATACGCGTTCCTGAAGAAATGGAGATCCAGACCGACAAGTCCAACATCACCCCGACGGCGGACGGCAAGTTCGGCACCATGAAGTTCAAGGGCTGGGCCGAACCCATCTCCCTCTTCGACTTCTTCTTCCACAACATGCCCAAGGACGGCTGGACCATGGTCACCTACCAGAAGTACCAGCGCTTCTTCCTGGTCTTCACCAAGGACAACCGGGTCTGCATGATCACCATCGAGGAAACGCCCCTCTGGTACACCTGGCTCGAAATCAAGGTCAGCCCCAAGGTCGGGAACACCTACTCCCCGGCCTACTCCACCGGCGGCCAGCCCATGGACACCTATCCGTCCTCGGGTTCCACGGGCGCGCCCGTGGAAGGTGAAAGGACCCTCAGCCAGTGATCCCGGCCCACTACCTCTTCGACACGTTTCACGGGAAACGCGTCCATCTCGGAGTCACGGGCTCCATCGCCGCCTACAAGGCCCTGGACTTGACCAGGGCCTTTCTTCGTCTGAACATCCAGGTCGGCGCGACCCTCACCGAGTCCGCCCGCCGGTTCGTCACGGACCTGTCCTTCGGAGCCCTGGGCGCAGACCCCCTGTTCACGGACATGTTCACCTCCGGGGCGGACTTCGACCATCTCGAACCAGCTGTCGCCGACGCGTTCGTCGTGGCCCCGGCCACGGCCAACATCCTGGCCAAGATGGCCCACGGGCTGGCCGATGACCTGCTGAGCTGCCAACTGCTGGCCTACCCCGGCCCCGTCCTCGCGGCGCCGGCCATGAACCCGCGCATGTGGTCGGCTCCGGCCACCAGGCACAACTGGGAAGTCCTGGGACAGCGAGGCGTGGTGCGCATCGAGCCCGAATGCGGCGACGTGGCCTGCGGCGACACGGGCCAGGGACGCCTGGCCCCCATCGAGGAAATTTTCATCCGCACCCTGGCCGCCCTCTCACCCCAGGATATGCGCGGCAAGAAGGTCATGCTGACTCTGGGACCCACCAGGGAATATTTCGACCGCGTCCGCTTCTGGTCCAACCCGTCCACCGGGACCATGGGCGCCTGCCTGGCCATCGCCGCCGCCCTGCGCGGGGCCGAGGTCACGGTCGTGACCGGGCCCGTGGACCTGCCCCTGCCGGCCATGATCCGCCGCATCCCGGTGACCTCGGCCCGGGAGATGTTCGAGGCTGCCGGCGACGTGTTCCCTTCCCAGGACATCGGCTGCTTCACGGCGGCCGTGGCGGACTTCCGGCCGCCGGCCTGCGAACTGGGCAAATTCAAGAAAGGCGGAGCGCCCCTGGCCCTGACCTTCGAGCCCAACCCCGACATCCTGGCCACCCTGAGCGGCAGCAAGAAACCCGGTCAGGTGACCATCGGCTTCGCGGCCGAGGCCCAGGACCTGGAGCGCAACGCCGCCGGCAAGCTCGAACGCAAGAACCTCGACCTCATCGTGGCCAACCCCGTGGACGAGGCCGGCGCCGGTTTCGCCACGCCCACCAACCGCGTGCTCGTCATGGACCGCCACGGCAGGCGCGAATCCTGGCCGCAGCTTCCCAAGACAGAAATCGCCTGGAGGATCTGGGATTGGATCTTGATGAATACGCCCTGACCGAAACCCAGCGCACGCTGAAGCGTCTCGGCATCACCCACCTCTGGCGCCGGCCCGAACCCACGTCGCAGGAACCGTCGCCGCAGGAACCCGCCCCAATCGTCGAGGAAACCGCACAGGCGGTCGCCGAACCAGCCCGCAAGCCGGTCGCCCAACGAATTCCGGACCAGGGCCCGAGCCGTGTCGAAGAGCCTGTGCCGCCGCTTCTGCGCTCCCTGTTTCACGGGAAACAATCGCCCGTCCGCACGCTGTGGACCTACGTCGGCCTGTTTGCCGACATGCAGCAGCCCACCCCGCCCCCGCGCCTGGACATGTTCAGGAAAATCCAGGCCAGCGTCCGCTCGCACCTGGGCTGGCCGGAGAACGACATCTGCGCGTGGCCTCTCGATGTTTCACCGGGGCTTTTTGCCCAGGGCTTGCGGTTCTTCGCTCCACGCATCATCATCTGCTTCGGACCGGCGTCGCCCGTATCAGGTGCCCCGAACTCCGGCAACGCGGCTGCCTTGTTTGGAAGCTCCGAACTTCGGTTGCTGCCGAACCTCGAAGACATGGCTGCAGGCGACAAGCAGCTCAAAAACGACGCCTGGCAGATTCTGCAGGGCATCCGCAACTGAATTTCCCTTCCGCCAGCTCGATCCACCTGCATCATTTTTCACGCACACAATTCCGTATTGCCCAGAAATGCTCGTTGCGCTAGGTGAACTCCATTGTCACGTTTCACATGGAGCAACGCATGAAAATTCTCATCACGGGCGCCGCTGGGTTCATCGGTTTTCACCTAGCCAAGCGCTTCGCCGCCGCCGGAGCGGAAGTCTTCGGCATCGACAATCTCAACGATTACTACTCGGTAGAATTGAAGAAGGACCGCTTGCGCCAGCTCGAAACAGAGCAGAATTTCCGTTTCGAAGCCGTTGATCTGGCCGACGGCGAATCCCTGAACGAACTCTTCAAGGCCTTCGGGTTCACCCATGTCGTCAACCTGGCGGCCCAGGCCGGAGTGCGCTACTCGCTCATCAACCCCAAGTCCTACATTAACTCCAACATCGTCGGCTTCGCCAACCTGCTGGAATGTTGCCGCCACAACGAAGTGCAGCACCTGGTCTACGCCTCGTCGAGTTCCGTCTACGGGCTGAACACGTCCATGCCCTTCTCGGTCCACGACAACGTCGACCACCCCGTCAGCCTCTACGCCGCCAGCAAGAAGTCCAACGAGCTCATGGCCCACACCTACAGCTACCTCTACAAGCTGCCGACAACTGGCCTGCGGTTCTTCACGGTCTACGGGCCATGGGGGCGGCCCGACATGGCGCTGTACCTCTTCACCAAGGCCATCTGCGACGGCAAGCCCATCAACGTCTTCAATCACGGCAAGATGCGCCGGGACTTCACCTACATCGACGATATCGTCGAGGGCGTGTTCCGCGTCGTGCACCGCATCCCCGAGCCCGACCCCGCGTGGAACGGCAACGCCCCGGACCCGTCCTCCTCGCCCGCACCGTACAAAATCTACAACATCGGCAACAACAACACCGTCGAGCTGGAGCGGTTCATCACCGTCCTGGAGGACGCGCTCGGACGCAAGGCCATGCGCAACTACATGGACCTGCAGCCGGGAGACGTGCCGGCCACGTATGCCGACGTCGACGACCTGATCAAGGATGTCGGGTTCAAGCCATCAACGACGATAGAGGAAGGAATCGAGCGGTTTATCGCCTGGTACAAAGACTATTACCGCAACTAGTTTCCCGTGAAACAACCGGACCGGGAGGGCGAATCTTTGGCGCAGACAATCGTTTTGGCGAATCAGAAAGGCGGCGTGGGCAAGACGACGACCACCGTGAACCTGGCGGCCTCCCTGGCGGCCATGGAGCGGCGGGTGCTGGTCATCGACTGCGACCCCCAGGCCAACGCGTCGAGCGGGCTCGGGGTCGACGTGAGCGGCGTCCGAAGCTCCGTGTACCAGGCTCTCTTCGACCCGCGGACGGCCTCACGGGCCATCATCGGCTCGGACATGGAGTTCCTGAAAATCCTGCCCTCGACGCCGGACCTCGTGGGCGCCGAGATCGAGCTGAGCGGGGAGCGGGACAGGGAGTTCATGTTGCGCGCCGTCGTGCAGGGCGTCGAGAAGGACTTCGACTACATCCTCATCGACTGCCCGCCGTCCCTGGGCCTCATCACCATCAACGCCCTGTGCGCGGCACGGTGGCTGCTCGTGCCCCTGCAGTGCGAGTACTACGCCATGGAAGGCATCGCGCAGCTCATGAAGACCTACGGGCTGGTCAAGGAACGGCTCAACCCGAAGCTGGACATCCTGGGGATTCTGCTGACCATGTTCGACAAACGCAACAAGCTCTCCTTCATGGTCGAACGCGAGGTGCGAGACCATTTCGGAGAGCTTGTCTTCGGCACGGCCATACCGCGGAACGTGCGTCTGTCGGAGGCGCCGAGCCATGGCCTTCCGGCCATCCTCTACGACATCCGCTCCCTGGGCACCCAGTCGTACATTTCCCTGGCCCAGGAGATCATCGACTGCCCGCGGCTTCAGCCGCAGGCGCAGGACGCCTGAGGCGCGCAGGTGACCGTGACCTTGTCCTTGAAGTGGCGCTTGGTGATGCGGGAACCGCATCCGGCGCACCTGAAGGCCAGCAGGCCGCCCATGTTGGCCGCGGCCAGGGTGAACTTGCGCGGCTCGTCGGCCTGCCAGTCCTCGGTCGAGGCGCCGCAGGTTTCGCAGGCCACGTCCGTGGGGAGGTCGTAGCGGAGATCCCAGTATTTGACCAGCAGGTCATAGTCGGCCATGGGCTCGACCAGAGGTTTCTCCGAAGGGCAAAGCTTGTCGAGGACGGCGAGGACATGCTTGGATACATGCTGCCACATCTCCTCTTCCAGAAAGACGCCCTGGGGCTGGCCCTTGGCGTCGACGACATATCTGATGGCCGTTTCCTTGTTCACATGGGCTCCTGAGGTTGAAGTTACGAACAGCTTTTCTCTAAATACGAAACGCCCGGGGTCAACGGCCCTGAGGCAAACATCCGCGGGTGGATTATGACTCTCAAGAAACGCGGGCTCGGACGCGGGCTTGATGTACTCATCAAGAGCCGCAATGTCGAACCCGAACATGAAGCCGAAATCGTGAATCTGAACATGGAGGCCCTGAGCCCCAACGTTCACCAGCCCCGCCACCACTTCGACCAGACGGCGTTGGAGGAACTGGCCGCGTCCATCAAGGCCCAGGGCCTCATCCAGCCCATACTGGTGCGGCCGCTGACCGAAGGGAGATACGAGATCGTGGCCGGCGAACGCCGCTGGCGCGCCTGCCAGATGGCCGGCCTCAGGAGCATCGACTGCATCGTCCGCACCATGGACGACTACGAGAGCATGGCCATCGCGCTCATCGAGAACCTCCAGCGCGAGGATCTCAACCCCATGGAGGAAGCCCGGGCCCTGGGACAGATCAAGGAGCATTTCGAGATCACCCAGGAGGAACTGGCGGACAAGGTCGGCAAGAGCCGGCCGGCTGTGACCAACAGCCTGCGCCTCCTGCGTCTGCCGCAGACGGTGCAGACCATGCTGGAGGACGCGGCATTGTCTGCGGGGCACGCCCGCGCCCTGCTCGGCCTGACCGAGGACAAGGACATGGAGGACGTGGCCGCGCTCATCGTCGCCAAGGGGCTCAACGTCCGGGCGACGGAAGAGATGATCAAGAAGTTCAAACAGAAGAAAAGCAGAGGCGCGAACGCGGGGGCTCGCAGAAAGCCGGTCGCCGAGGACATCGCCCGAGTTCTGTCGGGGCTGAACCAGCGATTTTCCATCAAGCATTCCGGTTCCATGAAAAAGGGAAAGATCGTCCTCTCCTACGCCAGCAGCGAGGAGCGGGAACGGATTGCCGCCTTGCTTGAACGCATGGCCGGGGAGGAGCACGCATGAATCTGGCCTTCAACGCTTCCCGCATGATCGGCGCCCGCGTGCTGATCATCGGGGACATCATGCTCGACCAGTACCAGAAAGGGGTCGTCGAACGCATCTCGCCCGAAGCGCCGGTGCCCATCGTCAAGGTCACGGATCAGAGCTTCAAGATCGGCGGCGCGGGCAACGTGGCGCAGAACGTCGCCACCCTGGGCGGCAAGCCGACCCTCATCAGCCTGTGCGGCGAGGACGCCTACGGCCGCAACCTGCGCGAAATCTGCACGGAACTCGGGGTGGAGTGCAGCCTCATCACGTCACAGTTCCGGGAGACGACCCTCAAGACGCGCATCATCGCCGCCCACCAGCAGATGCTGCGCGTTGACCGTGAAACGGACAGGCCCCTCGACAGCCTCGAATTCTCGAAGCTGACCGAAGCCGTTGACGCCAGAATCGACCAGTTCGACACGGTCATCCTCTCGGACTACGGCAAGGGCGTCATCTCGGAAAAATTCCTGGCCTGGTTCCACGGGCGAAAGAAACCCGGACAGAAAGTCATCCTCGACCCCAAGACCTGCAACTTCCCCCACTACTCCGGCCTGTACGGCATGACGCCAAACACCAAGGAGGCGTCCGAAGGGGCGGAAATGCCCATCAAAACGCGCGCGGACATCATCGAGGCGGGAAAGAAGATCATCCGGGAACGCAGCCTGCAGACCCTGGTCATCACCCTGGGCGCAGACGGCATGGCCGTGTTCCTGCCGGGCTTGGGCGTTTTCCATCTTCCGACCATGGCCAAGAAGGTCTTCGACGTGACGGGCGCCGGCGACACGGTCATCGCCGTCATCGCCCTGGGCCTCAGCTCCGGGCTCGACCTGCTGAGCGCGAGCATCCTGGCCAACTGCGCCGCAGGGCTGGTCGTGGGCCAGGTGGGCGCCGTGGGCGTGAGCCAGGAGGAGCTGACCGAAGCCCTCGGGGCCTGGACTTCGGTCCACCACGAAAAATGGTGCGACCTCGAGGCCGCACCATCATCATTCTGAGCAGACCAACCGGGGGGCTACAGGCTGCACTCACCCCCGCAGCATGGCCCCCCCAGACCCGTGTAGGCCGTCAGAATCCGTCTCTCCTTGAGCAGGCGCTCTTCGCCGAGAGGCGGACACGGATGCTCCCCGGCCAGGGCCGGCAGGTCACGCCACAAGGGGACGGCGTGAAAGCCGTCGGCAATGCAGTCCCCGGTCCTCGACTCCACGAGAACGAGTTCCATGGAATCCGTCACGGCGACCAGAGGAAACGGCGAGGGAAGGTGTATACGGGCCGCGGCCACGCTTTCGCGGACAAAGGTGCCAACCTCGCCCGGACAGAAGAAAAGGGCCAGCAGAGGCTCCCCGGCCGGGCCGAAAACCGCGAGATCGACAACGGCCGACTGGCTCTCGCCGGCGACCTCGTAAAGCAGCTCATATTTCGGGAGGATACTCTCGCGCGGGTATTTCCTGTCTTCGACCAGCATGCGCGCCAAGGCCTGACGCAGGTCCTCGTAGGTCGTGTCCATGATCTCCCTGCCCGTGAGGTAATCCGTGATGACTCGGTTCAGGCTGACTTCATGCATGCGCACCTCCGGTGTTGCATCTCTCTAAATAAGCCTTTCGGCACGACGCGCAAGGCATCACGGCGCGGACGCGTTGACCCGTTGCCGGCCGTGAGGTAGTAACGCCGCAAACCCCTGGAAGGTAGCCATGCAGGACCTGTTCTTCCTCAAGTGCGTCGACCACATCCACGGAGGCCTGACCAACGGGCTGACGCGCTTTTCGGGTCCGAGCCGGGCGGCCCTCGTTTACGCCATGGGCAAGGACGGGCCCGTGCATGTCTACGACCCGCACGAACTGCTGCGGGGCCACGAGCCGCGCCTGCGGGAACTGTACCTCAAGGACGGGTTCTGGACACAGTGCGCGAAGGCCGAGACGCGGGAGGAGGCGATGTATTGCCGAAGTCTCGACCTGACGGGACTGGTTTCCTACGGCGGTAATTTCCGAAACATTTTCCATCAGATGTGGTTCACGGAAGAACATCCGGACATGTGCGCGACCGGGCCCACGCAGCGCTGGCTGGAGTACGCCTGCAGGCTGTTGTCCCAGGATCTCGGCACGCGGAGCATCCTGGACCTGGAAACTTCGAGCTACGTCCTGCAAGACTTCGCCACCCACGCCGTACGCGACCACCTCGTCGACATCCGAAACCTGAGCGTCGGACCGGACACCGGGCTTCGCATCTACCCCCTTCTCGAAGCTGTCCTGAGCATCTCCAAGACCCAGGAAGAAGGGAAATGGCCCCACGGGGACCTCATCTTCGTGGAGCCGAGCCACATCGACCGGGTGCACTACCTGGCCACTTTCGGGGAGTTCGAGCGGCCGGCCATGAAGGACATCAAGCACATCAGAAAGCTTCTGCAAGCCGTCGAAGGAAACAGGCACAAGCTCGTCAGCGACGGTCAGCAGATCGTCGGCATCGGCACGGGCCGCATGCCCGACTTTTCCGTTCTGGCGGAATTCAGGGGGCGGCACGGGTTCATCCGCCTGCAGGACGAAACGGTGTGCAGCTTCGCAGACGGCGGCTACCACTCCTCCACCCGCAAGGCCAACCTGGTGCAGCTGGAAGAGGCCCTGCTGGAACTGAACCTCGATTCGAACAAGATGTATTCCATCATGAAGGCCGTCGGAGCGCTGGTCAGCAGCGCCCAGGAGCGAAAACACGGCTGCGCGCTGGTCCTGGACTACGGGAGCCCCCTGGCCAGCATTTCCGGCCAGCACCTGGAATCACCCCTGGACCTGAAACGGCACATGGACCTGGAACTGGCCACGGCGCTGGCCAAGGTCGACGGCGCCCTGCACATCGACATGATGTACCTGAAGCTCCACGCCTTCGCCACGCTCCTCGACGGCCGGGCCGTGGCCGGGGAGAACAGGTCCCGCGGCGCGCGCTTCAACTCCGCCCTCAGGTTCACGGCCGACCACGATCAGGTCATCGTGGTGGTGGTCAGCTCCGACCGCCCCATCTCCGTCATCCAGCACGGCACGGAACTCAAGGCCGCCTGCGACTGGGTGCCCAGGTACCAATGCCTGTCAGAGCCCCCCACTCTTGGGAAATGGATCGAAGACGCCGTTTCCTGAGGCCGGTTACGCGTACAGACTGCAGATCAGAAGACGCAACGATCGCGCCAGGGCGTCGCATTCCGCAGCGGGAATCTTCTCGCCCCCCTCGCGGATATGCAGGATGTCCATGGCCTTGTCCTTCTGCGTGGCGATCTTGGCGAAGATGAGGTCGATGCCAAGCCGGTAGAGGGATAGGGACACCGTGGCCAGGAGCCCGGGAACGTCCGGCGCCTGGATGGAAAGCACGGTGTGGAAGTCCGAGGCGTCGTTGTCGAGATGGACGTGCACGAGCTCTGAATCCAGGGCGAAGACCTTCTTTAGACGCGGCGTAACCTGCACGGGCAGCCGGTCGAGTTCGGCTTCGTCACGGAAAAGGCGTTCGAGGGTGGAATGGCAGGCCCGCACGGTCTCGTCGGCGTAAAGCGGATCAAGGGGTTCCGTGACCCAGAACACGTCGACGACCGTCCTGTCGTCCCAGACGCAGAGTTCGGCCGCGAGGACAGACAGCCCGTGCCGGGCCAGGGCGGAACAGACGCGGGCGAAAAGCCCGGGCTTGTCCGTGGAGATGAGGGTCAGGCGAAGGGATTTCGTGTTCGCCTTGTGTTCCCATGCCAGATCAAACGGCGCGCTATCCTGACGCCGGGCAAACCTTCGCACGTGATCGATGTGTTCGACGATGCGCCTGGGACTCGTCTGCATCAGATAGCGCGGCGGCATGAGGCCGAGAAAGTGCTCGAACTCGGACACGGAAAGGTGACCCGGTCGCTGGGCGCGCAGGGAGTCGCGCAGGCGGCTCAGACGGTGGACGCGGTTGTCCTCGGACAGGAAACCGTATTCGAGCACGCGGCGGGTCTTGAAATACGTCTCGCGCAGCAGGTTTTCGATCCAGGGGTTCCAGGCCTTGGGTCCCGTGGCCATGGAGTCGGCCCAGGTCAGCAGGGTCAGCAGGCGCAGGCGCCGCACATCGCCGAGCATGGCCGCCAGACCGTGAATGACGGACTCCTCGCCCAGGTCGCGTCGCGTTGCGGTATGCACAAGCAGAAGATGATGTTCGACGAGGAAGGCGCACTCTTCGGCGAAAGGGGCGTCGAAGCCGAGGCGCGCCAGGATGACGCGGGTCATCTCCGCACCCCTGCGGGAGTGGTCGTCGTCACCTTTGGCGATGTCATGGAGCAGGGCGACCCAGCGCAGACAGGGGTCTTCGCGCAGGGCAGCCAGTTCGTCGCCGAGGAACTCGTGCGTAGCGTCAAAGGATGCAAGCTGACTGACGGTCTCGACCAGATGGGATCCGGCCGGCAACCTGTGGTAGGCGTCGAACTGGACGAGGTTCTCGACGCCTCCGAACTCGGGCAGGAAGCGGCGCAGAAAGCCCACTTCGAGCATCTGCTCCAGGGCGTGAGGCGCCAACGGTCCGCACAGGATTTCCCCGAACCGGCCGGCAACGGCTCGAGGCCAGCCAGCGTCCGGAGACAGCTCGGCGAGACGGTCCTGGATGATGCGCCGGGTCTGCCACCCGATGGGCACGCCCGTCTGCGCGCTGTGCCTGAAGAGCTCAAGGATGTTGGCCGGGTCGGCCACCAGAACGGAAAAATCGAGCCCCACGTCCGCGCCTGCTTCCGCGCTCCCGTCGCACAGGGCCTGGGCCTTGCCCAGACAGAGGCGGCACAGCAGACTGATTTCGGACATGACCCTGTGCAGGTCCGACAGAAAGCGCTCCACCCCTCCCCTTCCGCTGGCCGGACCATAGCCCAGGACGCTGGCCAGTTCGGGCTGGATTTCGAGGTGCAGGGCGTCGTTCTTGCGCCTGGACAGGCGGTGCAGGGCCGTTCTGACCCGTGAAAGGAAAGCGGCGTCGTGCGCCAGGGCATGGCTCTCGGACTCCGACAGGAACGGGGGGTGATCCCCGTTGCCGCGCCAGACGGCTTCGAGCCAGTGCATGGTCTGCAGGTCCCGCTGCCCTCCCCTGCCCTCTTTCAGGTTCGGGGACAGGAGGTGGGAGGTGTCGCCGAAGCGCAGGTGTCGCGTCTCGTGCCGCCCGGACAGCCAGCGGACCAGCGCGGGGCGAACCGGCCGCACCAGGGCGTCCTGAACGCGCTCCCGGAACCGTTCAAACTCCTCAGCAGTGCCGTAAAGCAGCCTCGCGTCAAGAAGCGAGCACAGGACCTCGTATTCCGACCCGGCCAGAGCGATGGTTTCGGACACGGTCCTGACCCCATGGCCCACGTCGAAGCCGCTGTCCCAAAGGGGGAGGAACAAGGCGGAGGCCAGGGCCTCCGAATCGGCAGAGGCTGCGCCCTTCTCGCTGGGTTCAGGCAGGCAGACGAGCAGGTCTATGTCCGAAAAGGGATAGAGTTCCCCGCGGCCGTACCCCCCCAGAGCCAGAAGGAAGAAAGGGCCGACGTCGGGCGCGATGTTCTCGCAGGCCCTGCGGACCCAGGCGTCGACCTGAAGGGAAAACCACGCAGGGGAACGGACCGGGTCCGATTCCCCTGCGCGGTAGGCATCGCGGGCCTGTCGCAATGATTCGATGGTCATGGGGTGAAGGGGCGGGAAAACGTCCCGCCCCGGTGGTTAGAGGGCCGAAGCTCCGGACTCGCCGGTGCGGATGCGGATGGCGTTGTCGATGGTCGAGACGAAGATCTTGCCGTCGCCGATCTTGCCGGTCTTGGCGGCAGTCTGGATGACGTCGAGGGCCTGGTCGAGGATCTCGTCGTCGATGACGATCTCGATCTTGACCTTGGACACGAAATCGACCTGATACTCGGCCCCGCGGTACACTTCCTTGTGCCCGCGCTGGCGGCCGAAACCCTTGACCTCCGTCACGGTCATGCCCTGGATGCCCATGCCCGTCAGGGCTTCCTTGATCTCGTCCAACTTGTACGGACGGGTGATTATTTCCACTCGTTTCATGATTCCTCCAAAAGGTTGCCCGTTAGGCCTGATAGGCTGATTCGCTGTGCTGCGACACGTCCAGACCGGCCTCTTCCTCTTCCTCGGTCACGCGCAGGGGAGTGATGGCTCCGACGATCTTCAGCAGAGCATAGGTCACGATGAAAGAAAAGGCCAAGGTAGCCACCACGGACACGAACTGAACCCAGAGCTGGCCGGGGTTGCCGTAGAAGAGACCGTCGGCGCCGGCGGCGTTGACCGTCTTGGTGGCGAAGAGGCCCGTGGCCAGCGCGCCCCAGATGCCGCCGATGCCGTGGATGCCGACGACATCGAGGCTGTCGTCATAGCCGAAGCGGGATTTGAGGCTCACGCCGAAGTAGCAGAAGATGCCTGCGCCCAAACCGATGAGCACGGAGGGAACGATGCCGACGAAACCGGCCGCAGGGGTGATGGCCACCAGGCCGGCCACGGCGCCCGAGGCCGCGCCCAGGGTCGTGGGCTTGCCGTGGAGCTTCCATTCGACGAACAGCCAGGCCAGCATGGCCGTGGCCGCGGCCATGTGCGTGGTGACGAAGGCGCTGCCGGCCAGTTCGTTGGCGGCCAGGGCGCTGCCGGCGTTGAAGCCGAACCAGCCGAACCACAGCAGGGCCGTGCCGATCATGGTCATGGGCAGGTTATGGGGAAGGAAGGAGCGCTTGCCCCAGCCCTTGCGCTTGCCGATGACCAGGGCCGCGGCAAGGGCCGCGCTGGCGGAGCTCATGTGCACGACGGCCCCGCCGGCGAAGTCCAGGGCGCCCATCTTGAACATCCAGCCCCCGCCCCAGACCCAGTGGCACAGCGGGGCGTAGACGCACGTGCACCACAGGACGATGAAGATGAGGAAGGCCGAGAAGCGCATGCGCTCGGCAAAGGCGCCGGTGATGAGCGCCGGCGTGATGATGGCGAACATGCACTGGAAGATCATGAAGACCATGTGCGGCAGGTTCGTGGCGATGGACTCGTGGGGCTGCATGCCCACTCCGGTCAGGGCCAGGAAGTCCAGCCCGCCGATGAGCCCGTTCAGGTCCGAGCCGAAGGACAGGGAATAGCCCCAGAACATCCAGACCAGGGAGATGACGCCGATGGCGGCGAAACTCTGCATCATGGTGCCGAGAGCGTTCTTGGAGCGGGTCATGCCCGCATAGAACAGGGCCAGCCCAGGGGTCATGAACATGACCAGGGCAGCGCAGACGATGATAAAAGCGGTATCTGTCGGATTCACAAAGCACCTCCATTTTTGTGGCATTGAAGCAAGGACGGTGCCATCGAAATAAATTCTTTAATTTCAGATGAATAAAGGAGAACACACGCACTGCGGTCACCCACGCAGATACAATTTCGTGCAGCTTGAAGAGCAAAATTACTTTTTTTGTCAAATGATCTTCTGAATATTAAACCATAATATGTAGAAATGAACATTTTCGCAGCATAGTTGAACTCGAATCAGGAGCAAATTCAGATTCGGACCAGCAGAATATGAAGAGGCAACAATCAACCCGAAGCGGTGGCATGAAAAATCGGCGACTATCCGCTGCCAGGGGCAGGAGACCAAATAAAATCGAGGATGAAATCAGGGCCAGCTTGAACAAAAGTATGATACAAAAATGAAAAAATAACCAAAATGCTGAAATGAAACAATTATTCCTGTCATATGATCAATCGCCTGCCAATAATCACCGTATTTATCGTAAAAAAATAGCATTTATACATTAATGAAAATTAATGCCCAAAAACCGAGCATAGCAGATCGAAAAAATTACAAATAATGAAGAAGAATTGCGACCGCTTTAACTAAAATTTTTTAAAATCAAACAGTTAGCTGAAATGGCATCCTCCATGCTCTGTGTGGATATCACCACTCACCACCACGGAGGACATCATGTACGAGACAACCAAGCAGACATCGACCCTGCTCAGACCAAAAGTCTGGGCTCTGACCCTACTCCTGGCAACCATTACCCCGACCATGGCTTTCGCCGAAGGCGAAGCGCTGTCCCAGTCCAGCGCAAACCTGCTCTGGACTCTCATCGCAGCCATCCTGGTCATGTTCATGCAAGCCGGCTTCGCCCTGGTCGAGATAGGCTTCGCCCGGGCCAAGAACGCCGGCAACATCCTGATGAAGAACCTGCTCGATTTCGCGGCCGGGCAGCCCGCCTTCTTTCTGCTGGGCTTCGGCCTCATGTTCGGCCAGGACATCGGCGGATTCATCGGATCAAGCGGCTTCCTCCTGGCGGGGAACGACCCGACGAGCGACGCGGGAATGTGGAACCTGACCTTCTGGTTCTTCCAATCCGTCTTCGCGGCCACTTCGGCGACCATCATCTCCGGCGGCATCGCCGAGCGCACCAAATTTTCAGCCTACATCATCGTCAGCATCGTGGTCTCGGCCATCATCTACCCCATCTCCGGGCATTGGGCCTGGGGCTCCCTCTGGGGCGCGGGGGAACTCGGGAAGGGCTGGCTTGAAACCATGGGCTTCATCGACTTCGCCGGCTCCACCGTGGTCCACTCGGTGGGCGGCTGGATGGCCCTGGCCGGCGCCATGGTCATCGGCCCACGCATCGGCAAGTACTCCCCCGACGGCAAGGCCAAGGCCATCCCCGGCCACAACATCCCCATGGCAGGCCTTGGCGTGTTCATCCTCTGGTTTGCATGGTTCGGCTTCAACTCCGGCAGCACAACCGCCGTCAACGGAACCATCGGCTACATCGCGGTGAACACCAGCCTCGCGGGCTGCATGGGCACCCTCGGCGCCATGATCTACGCCTGGATCAAGCACGGCAAGCCCGACACCTCCATGGCCCTGAACGGGGCCCTGGCCGGCCTGGTGGCCATCACCGCCGGCTGCTTCGAAGTCTCCCCCGTCGGCTCGCTGGTCATCGGCTTCATGGCCGGCATCCTCGTCGTCGTGTCCCTGGAGTTCATCGACCAGGTCCTGAAGATCGACGATCCGGTCGGCGCATCGTCCGTGCACGGCGTCTGCGGCATGTTCGGCACGATCATGGTCGGCTTCTTCGCAGCCCCCGGCTACGGCTCCAACATCGGCCTGCTCTACGGCGGCGGCACTGACCTCCTCGTCACCCAGTTCATCGGCGCCGCGGCGGTCTTCGCCTGGGCTTTTGGCAGCGGCCTGGCCATATTCACCATCCTCAAAGTTACCATCGGCGTACGCGCCACGCAGGAAGAGGAACTCAAAGGCCTGGATATCACCGAACACGGCATGGAGTCCTACAACGGCTTCCAGATCTTCACCAACGAATAAGGGAGAAACGACCATGAAACTCGTCATCGCATACATCCGGCCCGAATGCCTGAACGCGGTCAAACAAGAGCTGTATTCCAAGAAAATCTACAACATGTCCGTGACCAACGTGCTCGGCAGCGGCCGCCAGAAAGGGTTCACCGAAACCTACCGCGGCGTGGTCATGGAAGTGAACCTGCTGAAGAAGGTCCGCCTGGAGATCGGCGTCAACGACGATTATGTCGAACAGGCCGTGGAAGCCATCAGCGCGGGCGCCCGCACCGGCAAGGAAGGGGACGGCGTGATCTTCGTCCTGGAATGCGGAGCCGCCATCCGCATCCGCACCCAGGAGACCGGCCCGGCCGCCATGGGCTAGAGAACAGCCCGGTATACCAAGAAAAAAGGGAGGCGCCGTGCCTCCCTTTTTCATTGCAGACAGGCGAAGCCCCCGCCGGACCAGGGGCAGATGCCGCAGGGCACGGTCTGCCCGTAGCAATCTTTCTCGAAAGGCTTGGGAAAGCCCTGCACGTGGTCGCACGGGGCCACGCTGCAATCGCCGCAGCGGGCGAACTCCTCCCGGCGGGCCTCGTCACGAAAGGCGGCAAAGGCCTCCCCGCGCCAGACCGCCAGAGGATCGTCCTGGGGCACCGCGCCGAAACGGCGCTGCCGCACGCGAATCTCCTGCCCCGCGGGCCAGGCCGAATAGCTGTGCCAGAGGAAATAGCACGGAGCCAGGGCCCCGTCGCAGGCCACGAACAGGCTCGGCTCGCCGACGAAGGGGCACTCGCGCGGTTCGCGGGCCGAAATCTCAGGCAGGTCCAGGCGCACGCCCCTCTGGCGGGCCATCTCGGCGGCGCGGGCAAAGGACTCGCGCACCCGCTCCATCCTGTCGAAATCAACGCGTATGACGTTGGGCAGGCTGAACTGCAGACCCCGGCGCTGGGCCTCCTCCTTCATGGCCAGGATGATGTCCACCTGGCGTTGCTGCTGCGGCGTGCGGAACACGGCGTAGAAGGCCTGGTACGAGTGCGAGACGTCCAGCCCTTCGGCATCGAAGACCTTTTCCCACTCGTGATAGAAATCCAGGCAGCGCCGGGACACGGACACGTAGAGGCTCTGGTCCGCATCGGCCGGGTTGTAGGGCAGGACGTGGGAAACGATGACAAATTCGGCATCCCGGTCCGCGCACCAGGCCACCATGTCCGGCAGCGCGGCATGGGTCTGGGCGTTGACCACGGTCTGGGCGCCCAGGGACAGGGGGCGAGACCCCGGACGTGCGGCGGCTTCGCGCATCATGGCGAAAGCGCGGGCCACGCGGCCGAGCTCCGAGCCCGCCCTGAACCGCCCGAGCTCGTCCGGGTCCGGCGAGTCCACGGAAAAGCAGATGCGGTCGAGGCCTGCGCCCATGAGCCGGTCGGCCAGAAGCGGCGTCAGCAGCATCCCGTTGGACTGGAATCCGATGGAACAATCCTGCGGCACCCTGGCCCTGGCGAAGGCGATGAACGACGCCAACTCCGGGTGGAGCATGGATTCACCCACACCATTCATGTTCAGGGTGTCGAGGTGGGGAAAAACCGGCTCCAAGGCCTCAAAGGTCCGGCGGTCCATGAGGGCGTCGGCGCACTCCCAGCCGGTCGAGTGCTTGACGCACATGGCGCAGCGCAGGTTGCACAGGGTTGCGAGCTCCACGTAGAGCTTGCGGGGGGCGGATAACGTCGGTTGCATGGGAGCTTCATTGAACACCGTCGGGGCAGCGTCAATAGCCCAAAATGACACAGGTGCTCACGCGTCTCCGGACACCATCCCATGCACCAAGGCCCCCAGCCGTTCGATGCCCCGGGCCACCTCGTCGGACCACGGGTTGCCGCAGTTGAGGCGCACGTGACCGGCGAAGCGGTCCTGGGTGGCGAAGATGGTGCCCGGCGCGATGCCGATGCCCTCCTCCCGGGCCCGGTACATGAGCTCGACGGAATCCACGCCGCGCGGCAACTCGACCCACAGCACGCCGCCGCCCTCGGGTCTGGCCACTCGGGTGCCCTCGGGGAAGGTGCGGCCCACGTGCAGCTGCATGGCCTGAGTCTGCTCGCGAAGGGTGCGGCGCAGGGCGCGCAGGTGGCGGTCGTAGCGCCCCTCGCGCAGGTAGGCGGCCACGGTCTCCTGGGTCAGGGTGGCCGAGCAGACGTTGGTCGTGGCCTTGACCTCGTAGGCTTCGCGGTAGAAGCGGCCGGGCATGATCCAGCCGATGCGGTAGCCCGGGCACAGCGTCTTGGAGAAGGACGAGCACAGGACCACGAGCCCGGCCTGGTCGTGCATCTTGAAGACCGAGGGGCGTGTCGGCCCGAAGTGCAGGTCCCCGGCCACGTCGTCCTCGATGAGAGGGATGCCGCGGGCCGCCAGGAGCCTGACGATCTCGGCCTTGGCCTCATCGGGGGTCAGGGAACCGTCGGGATTGTTGAAATTGGGCGTGAAGATGCAGGCCCGGATGTCGAAGCGCCCCAGGGCCCGTTCCACGTCGGCGGGCTGCACGCCGTGGTGCGGGTGCGACGGGATCTCGATGGAGCGCACGCCCTGGTTCTCCAGGAGCTGCTGGAAGCAGAAGTAGGACGGGGCCTGGATGAGCACGTTGTCGCCGGGCCGGACCAGGCTGCGCACGGCCACGTGCAGGGCCTCCAGGGCGCCGCAGGTGATGATGATCTCCTCGGGCCGCACGTCCAGGCCGGCCTGGGCAGCGCGCAGGGACAGCTGGCGGCGAAGCTCCGGGCTCCCTTCCACGGGCAGGTAGGCCACCTGGCGCTTGGGGTCCTCCCGCGACAGCCGCGCCGCGACCTTGGCCAGCTCGCGGTACGGCAGCAGCTCTTCGGACGGACAGTTGATGCCCAGAGGCAGGAGCTCTCGGTCGCCCACGGTCTCAAGCACCGAGGAAATGAGCTCGCTGCGGTTGATGGTGTGGGGTCGCAGCACGGGCCGCGGCGCACGCGGAGTGGGCGGCAGCTCCTGCACGTCGCGGCGCACGAAGAACCCGGACCGCGGCCGCGACTCGATGACCCCCTTGCGCTCCAGCTCGGCGTAAGCCTGCAGCACCGTGCTGACGGCCACCCGGCTGCGCAGGCTGACATGGCGCAGAGAAGGCAGCCGCGCCCCCGGCCCGAGGGTGCCCGAGGCGATCTGCTGCATGAGGTTCTGTTCGATCTGACGGTACCTGAAATCTTCCATGGCCGTGTCCTCGCAAGTGACTCGCTTTCTGCCTCCGACGAGGCTGTCTTTCAGCGCAGTGCCCGAACCTCCTGAAGCCGCGCGGGAATCAATGCCCTTCTGCCTTCACACTCTCCGGCGCGCCGCAGGGGTTGGCTGGTGTCGGGGGCGGCGGCTCGTCGGCTGTCCGACCGAGCCAGGCATCGTTTGACGAACCATTGCCCGCCGGACGAAGCTCCGCCACATGGACGCGCACGCAATGGTTCGTCTCTACGAGGCCGGCGAGGGAGTTCCGGCGGGCCGCCGCCCCCGACACCAGCCAACCCCGCTCGATCTCCCGCCCAAGCACCTCTTCTCTTCACTTCTTCGCTTCTTCGCGCCCTTCCTGCCAAACAGTTTGAGCCGCTCGTTCGTAATCTGTTATGGTCGAAATTTATGCAAACTGTATCTGTACCGCAAACAGTTTTTGGCTAGGTTGGTCTCACGAGGATAATCGATTATGAACAGCGCCACCCTTTCCACCACCGATCCCGCCGAGTCCCCCCTGGCTTCGGCCTTCCGGCAGGCCCTGCCCATCATCCTGGGCTACGTGCCCGTGGGCTTCGCCTACGGCGTGCTGGCCCAGAAATCCGGGCTCTCGGCCCTGAACACCCTGCTCATGAGCGCTCTGGTCTATGCCGGGTCGGCCCAACTCATCGCCGTGGGCCTCTTCGCGGCCGCAGCCAACCCGCTGGCCATAGTGGCCACGACCTTCGTCGTAAATCTGCGCCACCTGCTCATGTCCGCTGCCCTGGCCCCCTACCTCGGGCGCTGGAACAAGACGCGGCTGGCCCTCTTCGCCGCGCAGATGACGGACGAAACCTTCGCCCTGCACGCAAACCGCTTCGCCAGGAACGAGACCGGCCCGGCCGAAACCTTCGGCATCAATGTCATCGCCCAGAGCGCCTGGGTCGGCAGCACGGCCCTGGGGCTGGCCGCCAGCACCCTCATCACGGACGTGAGGCCCATCGGGCTCGACTACGCCCTACCGGCCATGTTCATCGGGCTGCTCCTGGGTCAGCTCAAGTCGAGGCAGCATCTTCTCGTGGCCGTCACGGCCGGGGCGCTGTCCACGGCCCTCATGCTCGCGGGCCTGGGGCAGAGCCATGTCCTGGCCGCGACCGTCATCGCAGCAACCATCGGACTCGGAGTGCACGCATGGACCAGCAGACGATCTTCCTGACCATCCTCGGCATGATGGCCGTGACCTACATCCCCCGCGCCCTGCCCGTCCTGGCCCTGGCGCGGCGGACCTTGCCGGAGCCCGTCATCCGCTGGCTGGGCTTCATTCCCGTGGCGGTGCTCGCGGCCATGCTCGTGCCGGCCCTCGTCGCACCGGAAAAATTCCTTGATTTTTCCTTCCGGAACATCTTCCTGTGGGCGGCGCTCCCGACCTTCCTCGTCTGCTGGAAGACGAAAAGCTTCGTCGGAGCCGTGGTCACGGGCATGGGCTGCGTGGCCCTGGGCCGACTCTTTTTTACCTGAACCTTACAAGGAGCCCACATGAGCTTCCGTTTCACCAACCGCATCCAGAACACGCCGAAATCGTTCATCCGCGAGATCCTGAAAGTCACCCAGGACCCGAGCATCATCTCCTTTGCCGGCGGCCTGCCGAACCCGAGCCTCTTCCCCATCGAAGCCCTGCAGGAGGCCGCCCGCGAAACCCTGGCCACGGCCGGGGCCCGCGCCCTGCAATACTCCACCACCGAAGGCCACGCCGAACTGCGCGCCTGGATCGCGGCCCGCTACGAGCGCCGGGGCGTGACCGTGAATCCGGACCAGGTGCTCATCACCACCGGTTCCCAGCAGTGCCTTGACCTTCTGGGCAAGCTCTTCATCGAGAACGGCGACGAGGTCATGCTGGAGCGTCCGAGCTACCTGGGCACCATCCAGGCCTTCACCATGTTCGAGCCGCGCTTCGTGACCGTGGACCTGGAGGAGGACGGCCCCAACCTGGAGCAGGCCGAAAGGTTGCTGGCCACGGGCCGCCCCAAGCTTTTCTACGCCGTGCCCAACTTCCAGAATCCCTCGGGGCTGACATATTCCAGGGCCAAACGCGAGGCCCTGGGCACGCTGCTGCGCAAATACCCCGAGACCGTCTTCATCGAGGACGACCCCTACGGCGAGCTGCGTTTCTCGGGCGAACACCACAAGCCGCTCTACGCCTACACCGAAGGCCGCAGCATCATGCTCGGCTCCTTCTCCAAGATCACGGTTCCGGGCTTCCGCCTGGGCTGGATGGTCGCGCCGCCCGAGATCATCCGCCTGGCGGTCAAGGCCAAGCAGGCCGCGGACCTGCACTCCTCGACCTTCAACCAGTTCATCATCAGCGAATACCTCAAGCGCCACTCCATCGACGACCATATCGCCAGGATCACTGAGCGCTACGGCGCCCAGGCCAAGGCCATGGTCGCGGCCCTGGAGCGCGAGGTCCCGGCCGGAGTGTCCTTCACCCGGCCCGAAGGCGGCATGTTCTCCTGGGTCACCCTGCCGGCCGGCAAGGGTTCGTGCATGGACCTCTTCAACCTGGCCATCGCCCAGAAGGTGGCCTTCGTTCCCGGCATGCCGTTCTACACCGACGGCACGGGCCAGGACACCCTGCGCCTCAATTTCTCCAACGCCTCCGAAGCGACCATCGACGAGGGCATCACCCGTCTGTGCCGCTGCATGCGGGATTTCCTCAAATAGGTCTCCCTCCTGGCCGCGGTGGGGGTTGCGTCACGCTCCTCCACCGCGGCTCTTCATTTCCGACAGTCACGCTCCACATAACATTCCCTGCGGCCCGAGGTTGAATTCCACGGGTCGGCGGGTATACGCATGACGAGACACACCTTCACACCGGGGAGCCCGTCATGCGTCCACCCTTCCGCACCGCCCTGCTTCTGGCCGTCCTTCTGCTTCTGTCCGCCTGCGGCCAGGAAGCCCCGAAACCGCCCGAACCGCGGTCCATCACGGCCAAGACCCTGCGCCTGACGCCGACCACGGCCCGGGAGTGCGTCAGCCTGCCCGGGCAGGTCCAGGCGCGCAACAGCGTGACCCTGGCCAGCAAGCTGAGCGGCACCGTGGTCGAGGTCCTGGCCCGTGAAGGCGACGCCCTGCAGGCGGGCCAGCCCATCCTGCGCATCGACGACGCGGAGCTGCGCCAGCGGGAGCAGAGCGTGCGATCCTCGGCCGGTCAGGCCGGGCTGGAGTCCAAGGCCCTGGCCGCGCGCAAGGCCCAGGCCAAGGCCAGCCTGGACCGCCTGCAGAAGCTCCTGGACCAGAGCGCCGTGAGCCGCGACGACGTGGACCGCGCCCGGGCCGAGTACGAAGCCCTGGCCAGCCAGGAGAAGGCCATGGCCGCCCAATCTTCCGCGGCAGGCTTCCAGGGTGCCGAGATCCGGGAACTCATGCGCTACGCCACCGTGACCTCGCCCCTGAACGGCGTGCTGAGCAGGCGCCACGCGGACCTGGGCGCCTTCGTGCAGGCCGGGACACCCCTGGCCGAGGTCGACGACCTGACCAGCGGCTTCGAACTCACGGCCCAGGCCGACGAGACGCTCCTTGGCCGAGTCGAGACTGGCATGCCCGTGGTCGCCCTCATCCCGGCACTCTCCCCGGCCCCCTTCCTGACCACCCTGTCGGCGGTGATCGGCCAGGTGGACCCCGGCAGCCGTTCCTTCCGCGTCAAGGCGGCCCTCAAATCCGTCCCGCGGCCCGGCATGTTCGGCAAGATCTGCGTGCCCGTGGCCGAAGGGCCCAAGCTCCTGGTGCCGGAGTCCTGCATTCGGCGGCGCGGCGAGCTGACCACGGCCCTCATCGTGGACGGGGATTCCGTGCTGCGCCTGCGCCTGGTCAAGACCGGCGGGGTCTACCAGAAGGCCGACATCGAGGGCCAGACCTTCATTCTCCAGGCCGGGACGGACCGGCCCGAAGCGATGCCGGCAGGAGGTCTGGTGGAGGTGCTCTCGGGCCTGGCACCCGGAGACGAGGTAGTCACGGACGCGCCGGACGTGGCGCGCGAAGGCGACCGCCTGGTGCGGGGCTGACCATGTCCCACAACCACGACGTCCTGACGCGTCTCACGGCCGGCTTCGTCGACTCCAAGCTCGTGCCGCTCATCGTCGCCTTCTCCATCTTCCTGGGCGTCTTCGCCGTGCTGCGCACCCCGAGCGAGGAGGAGCCGCAGATCATCGTGCCCATGATCGACATCATGGTGCGGATGCCCGGCACCATGCCCGAGGAGATCGAGAAGCGCGTCGTGGGGCCCATGGAAAAGCTGCTGTGGGAGATTCCGGGCGTGGAGTACGTCTATTCGACCTGCATGGACGGCGAGGCCCTGACGATCGTGCGTTTTCTGGTCGGCGAGGATGTGGAGAAGAGCCTTATCAAGGCCTACAGCAAGCTGTACCAGCACCTGGACTGGATTCCGCCGGGCTGTTCCCAGCCGATTTTGAAGCCCCGCTCCATCGACGACGTGCCCGTCCTGGCCGTGGCCTTCATCGGCGAGGCCCACGACGGCCGCACCCTGCGCATGGTCGCAGCCGAGGCGGCCGAAAGCCTGCGCGCCCTGCCGGGCGTCTCGGAGGTCACGCTCACGGGCGGACGCAAGCGGGCCCTGACCGTGGACGTCAGCCCCGAGCGCCTGCGCGCCCTGAACCTGGACAGCGTGGACGTGGCCGAGGCCATCGCGGGCCAGAACCAGGCCGACCAGAGCGGGCTCATGACCCGCGCCGGGGCGGCTAGGGGAGTGCGTCTGGACAACGCCCTGCGCTCGGCCGCCGACGTGACCGCCACGGTCGTGGCCGTGCGCGACGGCCGGCCCGTGACCCTTGGCAGCGTGGCCGAGGTGCGCGACGCCACGGCCGAACCCGAGGACTACGTGCTCTTCGCCCCGGGCCCGCGGGCCGACGCAAAGGGCATCCGGGCGGAAGCGGGACGGCTCCAGCCCGCCGTGACCCTGACCGTGGCCAAACGGCCCGGAATCAACGCCACGGACCTCTGCCGCAAGGCCATGCAGACCATCGAAAGCCTGCGCGGCACCGTCATCCCCGCAGACATCCAGGCCGTCATCGTGCGCGACTACGGCGAGACGGCCAAGCACAAGTCCGACGAACTGCTCCTGCACCTGGCCATCGCGGCCCTGTCCGTGGGCGCCATCGTGGCGTATTTCCTGGGGCACCGGGCCAGCGCCGTGGTCATGGTCGCCGTGCCCGTGACCCTGGCCGTGACGCTCGCCACCTACTGGCTCATGGGCTACACCCTGAACCGCGTCACCCTCTTCGCCCTCATCTTCTGCATCGGCATCCTCGTGGACGACCCCATCGTCGACGTGGAGAACATCGTGCGCCACGTGCGCCTGCCCGGCTCGGCCGGCCGCCCCTTCACCCAGGTCATCATCGAGGCCGTGAGCGAGGTGCGCGCGCCCCTGGTCCTGGCCACCTTCACGGTCATCGCGGCCATCATGCCCATGGCCTTCGTCGGCGGACTCATGGGGCCGTACATGCGGCCCATGCCGGTCGGCGCGAGCATGGCCATGCTCCTGTCCATGGCCGTGGCCTTCGTCATCACGCCCTGGCTGGCCCGGCGGGTGCTGAAACCCTCGGACGGGCACGAGCCCGAAACCCACGACGACCCCTTCACCCGCGGCTACGTCTGGCTCATGCGCCATCTCATCGAGCGCCCGGCCTTCCGCTGGACCTTCCTGGCCGCCGTGTCCGCCCTGCTGGCCCTGGCCGCGGCACTCTTCCCGCTGAAGGCCGTGCTCGTGAAGATGCTGCCCTTCGACAACAAGAGCGAGTTCGAGATCGTCGTGGACATGCCCGACGGCACGAGCCTCGAATCCACGGCCGCTGCGGCCGAGGCCCTGTCGCGCCGCGTCCTGGAACAGCCCGAGGTCACGGACGTGCAGCTCTACGTCGGCACGGCCGCGCCCTTCTCTTTCAACGGCCTGGTCCGCCACTACTACCTGCGGCGAGGGCCGAACGTGGCCCAGATCCAGGTCAACCTGGTGAACCGCGGCGACCGGGGCGCGTCGAGCCACGAGATCGCCGGACGCGTGCGCGGGCTCGTCACGCCCGTGGCCAAGGCGCACGGGGCACGCATCAAGGTGGTGGAGGTGCCGCCCGGGCCGCCCGTGCTGCAGACCCTGGTGGCCGAAATTTACGGGCCCACGCCCGAGAGCAGGCTGGCCGTGGCCCGGCAGGTCAAGGATATTTTCACGGAAACGCCGAGCGTGGTAGACGTGGACTGGTTCGTGAACGACCCGCGCCCCGAGACGCGCGTGCGCCTGGACCCGGACAAGGCCCTGCAGAGCGGCGTCCTCCCTGACCGGGCGCGGCAGGTCCTGGCCGCTTCGGTTGCGGGCGTGCAAGCCGGCATCCTGCACGACCCGACGGCGCGCGAGGACGTGCCCATCGTGGTCCGCCTGCCCCTGGCCAGGCGCTCCAGCCCCGCCGACCTTGAAACCCTGCCCGTGCGCGGGGAGTCCGGCATGGTCTCCCTGGGACAGGTCGCTGCCTTGAGCGAAGGCGTGACGCCCGGCTTCATCTACCACAAGAACATGCTGCCCGTGGTCTACGTCACGGCCGACATGGCAGGCGACGAGGAAAGCCCTGTCTACGGCATGGCCCGCGTGGATCAGGCCCTGGACGAGTTGGCGGCGCGCGGCGAGGGTGCGTGGCAGACAGGGGACACGAGGCCGCTGACGCGCCTCTACACCGCCGGGCCCGGCACGACCCACGACATCTCCATGAAGTGGGACGGGGAATGGCAGATCACCTACGAGGTCTTCCGGGACATGGGCGTGGCCTTCGCCGTGGTCCTGGTGCTCATCGCCATCCTGGTGGTGGGCTGGTTCGGGTCCTACACCACCCCTCTGGCCATCATGATCCCCATCCCCTTGTCGCTCATCGGCATCATCCCGGCCCACGCCATGTCGGGCGCCTTCTTCACGGCCACATCCATGATCGGCTTCATCGCCGGCGCGGGCATCGTGGTGCGCAACTCCATCATCCTGGTGGACTTCATCGTCATGCGCCGCGAGCAGGGCGAAACCCTGGAGGACGCCGTGGTCGAGGCCGGGGCCGTGCGATTCCGGCCCATGGTCCTTACGGCCCTGTCCGTGGTGGCCGGGGCCTTCGTCATCCTCTTCGACCCCATCTTCCAGGGCCTGGCCATTTCGCTTCTGGCCGGGGAAGTGGCGGCGACGCTCTTCTCGCGCATGGTCGTGCCGGTGATGTACTATCTGGATCAGAGGAAGGCGTCGTAATCGCTTCGGACGGTCTGGAAGGGGAGGAAGGCGGGGTTGGCGCGCCGGCCGTTCACCCGATGTCGCCGAGGGCGTATCGCTTCAGACAGCCACGGCATGCCGGGTCGGGAGAGGAAGTGCCCAATGCGGCGCGAAAGACGGAAAAAGGGGCGGATCTCCAGACGGCTATCGGGTCGTCCGTCAGGCACGAGCCGAAGACCCGGCGGCGCGGGTCGTCCAGGGTGGTCGGCAGGTTGAGGTGGACGCAGGGGGCCATGTTGCCTTCGGCGTCGATGAACACGCTGTGTTCGGCATCTTCGAAACAGCGCCCCGTGGGCTCGGGTTCCGGCAAAGAAAAATGAAAATCAAAACCCAGGCTCCGGGCCTGCGCGGCGGCGGATTCCAGCTCCCGGCGCGCTTCGAGAACCTTTTCCCGCTCTTCCGGGCCGAAGCACTCCCCGCGCCACCCCGGAACGAGGCTGCCGTCCAGGGTGCTGACCACCGTGGCGTGGACGCCCAATTCCCGCATCAGCCCCGGCAGGAGGCCGATGTCGCCCAGGCGACTTGCCAATAACAGGTAGGCGATGTGGATTTCCAGATGCACGCCGCCCCGCGCCCTGCGCACCTCCTGCAGGAGCCGGATGGCCGCGAGCACCTGCTCGAAGGGCGTCCCGGCGCGCAGGCTGTCGTGGGTTTCGGCGGTGGCCCCGGCCAGGGAGAAGGCCACGACGTCGAGGCCGCTCTCGACCAGCGCTCCGGCCAGATCGCTGGTCATGCGCCGGCCCGACGTGGTGGTGGAGACGTTGCAGCCCGCCTCGCGCGCCAAAGCGACCATGTCCAGGAAGTCCGGGTGCTCGAGCGGCTCACCCCATCCCTGGAGATGGACCCGGACCGACTCCCGGAACAGGGGCAGCAGCCGGGCGAAGGTGTCCGGCTGTATGTGGCGGGACTTCCAGTTCCGCCCCCGAACCGTGCGCGGGCAATAGCCGCACCGGTTCGGGCAGACCGACGTCACCTCGACCTGCGTCACGCCCAAAAGGCGCCTGCGCAGGCCGAGGGCGTCCCGGAAACCGGCCCAGAATCCGACCCGGCCGGCCGCAGCCGTTGCGGCGATACCCTCCACGGGACTGCCCGTCCTCTGCATCCCGAAGCCCTCCGTCCGTAAGCCGGCCCGCCGCGGGGCATTGCACCCCTACAGCCCCCGATACCGCTGAACGCCGACGAGCCGATGAAAATCCTCGAACCCCGGGGTCAGCACGGCCCCGTGCCTAGCGGCCCAGCCCAGGTCCCTGAATCGCGAACCCTGGATCTGGATGAGCACCCGCGTGCCGCCGGGACCCAGAACCAGGGTCTCGTAGGCGCGGATCGCCTCCAGCAGCTTCGCCTTTTCCACGGCCGCAACCAGCCTCTGCAGTCCGTCGAAGGCGGCGTTGCCCAGGCGCAGATCCGTCTCGTACCAGCCGAATTCCTCGTCCAGGGTGTCCGGGGTCTTGGTCAGGGAGGCCAGCACGCCCTGGCGCACGCTCTCGAACTCTTCGGCCGTCACGCCGCGAAGCTGCGACAGGGCCTTGAAGTAGAACGACTCGAAGCGGTCCGCCAGGTCGGCGGTGCCGGCCACGGGGCTCTGCACGCCGAAGCCGATGCCCGCCCCATGGGCGAACATGACCGGGAAGCTCGTGGCCACGTAGCCGAGCTGCTCCTCGGTCCGCAGCCGACTGTAGAAGCGCGTGGACAGCAGGCCCTCCAGCAGGAGCATGCGCGCCCTTGATTCGGGGCCCACGGCCGGGTCGAGGAACATTTCGACCAGGGCGCTGTCCTCCAGCACGCTGTCCCGCCGGTAGTCGGCCACGACGCCCCGCACGGGCAGGATGCGCGCGGCCTCGGCCGGCTTGCCGGCTTCCGGCCCGATGAAGGGCGCGACGGAGTCCGCCACCGCCAGCACATCACGCTGCGTGACGTTGCCGAAGCCGAAAACCGTGAAGCGCAGATCCCGGCGCATGGCGGCCATGTACGCATTCAGGCCGTCCAGGCTCACGCCCCTGGCCGCCTCCTCCACGGCCTTGTGGTCCCAGGCCGGAACCTTGAGCAGGCCGCGCATGACGCCCATGGCCTGGCCGAAGAGCCCCTGCTTCTCCATGTTGGCCAAGCTCCGGAGCTGTTCGGCCCTGGCCAGTTCGAAATCTTCGGACGTGACCTCCTGGTTCAGGAAACCCAGCACGCGGGGCAGCAGGTCGGCCTGATGCTGACTGAAGCCTTCGATGCGGATGACGATGCCCTCGTCGCCGGAAAGCGAAAGTCCCAGCCCCGCCTCCTGGGCCTGGTAGCGCAGGCCGGCCTGCTTCTGGTCCCAGAGCTCCAGGAGCACTCCCTGCATGGCCGTCTGCTCCAGGGTACTGGCGATGTGCGCCGACTGCAGCCTGGCCATGAGGATGGCCCGGGGCTCGCGCCGGAACTGCGACTGGCCGTGCCAGACCGACAATCCTGGTCTGTCGGCCAGCTTGTGTGGGCCCTTGCCTCCGTCGCGCAACACCAGGGAGAAATCGTCGGGAACGAAGGGGTTGAGGTCAGGCAGGGCCAGTTTCACGCCTTGTCCCGACACCGTCCAGCGTGCCGTGTCGGCCGCGGTGACGGGACGCACGCTGTAGGGCGTCTGATAAAAGAAGGCCTCGCGGTCCGTCGGCTGGTCCGGTCCCACATGAAAGATGCGGACGTTGGCCGGCGTGAGCATCCCCACCAGTTCCCTGACCGCCGCGGCGTCATAGGAATCCAGCCTGTAGGGCCCGTAATTGACGTCCTCCACCGGGTGGCGGAGCATGACGCCCGCGGCCTCGGCCACGTAGTCGAAGCCGCTCGTCAGGGGCGCGAAGCGGAACTCCATGGACATCATGTTCCCCAGCTGTTCGACGTACTCCTGCCCGATGCCCCTGGACCGCAGCATGTCGAGATAGGCGAAGACCGTGGCCAGGATCTCGTCGCGCCGCCGGTCGCCTTCCTCCGTCAACTGCAGAAAGAGGGACATGGTCACGCCGTTGCGCAGGGACGTCGTGTCCCCGCCGGCGGAAAGCCCCAGGACGAGGCCGCGGCCGCGCAGGTTCGCCACCAGGGAATTGTCCGTCTCGGTGCCGAGCACCGCGGCCGCGACCTGCAGGGGCTTGGTGGACGGGTCGTCGAACTTTTTGGGGAGCACGAACTCGATGGTCATGCTGCGGGTCTCGCGCACGGGGCGCACGCCGAAGATCACGCCGCGCTCGGCGTCCGTGACCGGCGGGACCGCGGGCTCGCGCACCTGCGCCCCCCGGTCGGGGATGACGGCCAGCTCGGCCCGGGCCAGACGCTCCAGTTCGTCCAGGCTCTGGGGCCCGTAAAGCACGCCCTTCATCAGATTGGCCGAGTACCAGGCGTGGTGGAAGCGCACCAGTTCGTCGTGCAGGCGGCTGCCCGGCTTGTCCGACAGGGTTTCGAGGTTGCCGCCCGTGAAGCGCGTGGCCGGGTGGGCCGGGTTGAGGGTCGAAAGGGTCAGCATGGCCAGCCTGCGGCCGTCGCTGTGCTTCTTGGATTCCATCTCGGCGTTGACGGCGTTTCGTTCCTTGTCGGCGTAGACCGGGTCGAGCAGGGGCCGGGCCAGGGTGTCGGCCATGCGGCGCAGGGCCTCGGGGAAGGCTGGGGTGTCGACCTCCATCATGTAGGTCGTGGAGGTGTAGCCCGTGGCCGCGTTGGTCTGGCCGCCGTTTCTGGTGATGAAGGACTGGTACTCCTCGGCCCCGGGATAGGACTCGGAGCCCAGGAAGAGCATGTGTTCCAGGTAGTGGGCCAGACCCGGCTGGGAGTCGGGGTCGTCGAGGCTGCCCACGGGCAGGGCCAGGGCGGCGGCGGCCTTGGAGGCGCGCTCGTCGTGCACCAGCAGGACCGTGAGGCCCGTGTCCAGGGTCAGGGCCCTGTAGGCGCGGTAATCGGTGTCGGAGACGCGCACCTGGGCCGCCAGGGCCTGGGTCGCGACGAGCAGAAGGAGAATGACGAAGCGGATTATGGGCATGGCTGCACCTCGGGTGGTCGTGTGAAGAATGGGCGTCGCCGCCTCGCGCGACGAGCCCAGGCGACGAAAGGTTACGGTAAAACCGTTCGGGAGCGCGTCAAGGCCTAGTCCGAAAAGGCAAGGCGCGCTCCGAGCCCGGCCAGGAGGCCCCCACCCAGTCGCTTGAGCCAGACCGCGGCCCGGCCGGTACCGGCCAGGCGGCGGTGCACGGCTCCGGCCGCCACGGCCACGAACAGGCACCACAGGGTGCCCGTTGCGACGAAGGTCAGGCCGAGAACCAGGAAGGCCAGTCCCGGATGGACGGCGCCGGGGGCGATGAACTGCGGGATGAGGGCCAGGAAGAAGAGGGCCACCTTGGGGTTCAGGACGTTGGTCACCACGCCCTGGAGATAGATCCTGCCCAGGGTCCGGCTCGCGGCGTCGATCCTGCCGGGCCCTTCGGGCCTGGACAGCAGCATGGCCAGGCCGAGCCAGACCAGATAGACGGCGCCGGCCCATTTGACGAGCTGGTAGGCCGTGGCCGAGGCGGCGACGATGGCCGTCAGCCCCGCGGCGCCAAGCAGGGTGTGGACCACGGCGCCGCTGCCGATCCCCAGGGCCGAGACGATGCCCGCCCCGCGCCCCTGGGAGACGCTGCGGCCGAGGATGTAGAGGGTGTCCGGGCCGGGATAGAGGTTCAGCGTCACGGCCGTGAGCAGGAAGAGCGGATAGTGGATGATGTCGAACATGGTTTCCCCCTGCCGAAGAAGGCTTGCCCCGGGGCGGGCCTGCGTGTAGCCCGTGCCCATGAACGCCTTCCTCAAGCTCCTGAAAGATTCTCCCGGCGGCCCGGTCTTCAACCCCTGGCACCAGCGCGACCCGCTGCACGACGCATCGAACCGGTCGCCCGCCATCCGTCGAGAGCAACTCGCCTCCTATCTCGGAGAGCGCCGAAAGGCCACCATCATTCTCCTGGCCGAGGCCCTGGGCTACCAGGGCGGCCACTTCACGGGCATCGCCATGACCTCCGAGCGCCTGCTGCTGGGCCATCTGCGCCACAAGGGACTGGGCCCGGAGATGGTCTTCCAGGCCGCGCCGCGCCGCACCAGCCGCGAGGACGTCCGCCCCGGCGGTTTCACGGAGCCCACCGCCACCATCGTCTGGGGCGCCATGCACGAACTGGGCGTGGACCCGCGGGAGGTCATCCTGTGGAATGCCTTCCCCTGGCACCCCTACAAGCCGGGCATGGGGCTCCTGAGCAACCGCACGCCTTCGGAAGACGAGGTGCTGCTGGGCAGGCCCGTGCTCCTGGCCCTGAAGTCCTTCGTCCCCCAGGCCGAAATCCTGGCCGTGGGACAGAAGTCGGCGGCGCTGCTGGCGAACATGGGCATCATTGCCCCGGCCCTGCGGCACCCGGCCAACGGCGGGGCCGGCCAGTTCCGGGAGCAGTTCGCCCGCATCGTGAAAAAAAGGCGCCGCTGAACGCCGCGCGTTGACACGGCCCCTCGTCCTCGGGATATGTTGCGGAAAAGATCAACCCGGAGGCGAACATGAAATACCAAAGCCCATACTCTCCCGACTTCAGCAAACGCGACCCCCTGCCCGGCGTGGCCGACGAATTCCCCGGCCGTTGGTCCCCCCGCTCCTTCGTCAAGACCCCCATCCCGGCCGAGGACCTGGCCGTCATCTTCGACGCGGCCCGCTGGGCGCCGTCAGCCTACAACGAACAGCCCTGGCGCATCCTGACCTCCACCCCCGAGACCTTCGACACGTTCCTGGGTCTTTTGGTCGACGCCAACCAGAAATGGGCGAAAAACGTCTCCCTCATCGGGTTCATGGTAGCCAGGAAGAACTTCACCCACAACGGCAAGCCCAACTCCACGGCCGTGTTCGACTGCGGCTCGGCCTGGATGTCCCTGACCATGCAGGCCCGCAAACTCGGCCTCTACACCCACGGCATGGCCGGCATCAGAAAGGACGCCATTTACGAGGCCTTCGGCATCGACCGCGAGGAATACGAGGTCGTGGCCGGCTTCACCATCGGCATCCTGGACCTGAAGGAGAGGCTCGACAAGCCCTACGTCGACTGGGAGGGGCCGTCGCCGCGCAAACCCCTGTCGGAGGTCTGGAAGCAGGGGGCCTGGTAAAAGGACGGGCCGCGCTCCACGGGGAACGCGGCCCTTTTCGCGTGCAGGAACGGCCGTCAGGCCCCGAAGATCTTCTTGCGGAACATGAAGAAGGCCGCGCCGAGGATGCACAGGCCGGCCCAGACGTAGTCCATGCTGGGCTTCTCTTTCATGTAAATGATGGAAAAGGGGATGAAGACAGACAGGGCGATGCATTCCTGCAGGATCTTGAGCTGGCCGACGTTCATGACCTGGTGCCCGATGCGGTTGGCCGGGACCTGCAGCAGGTACTCCAGCAGGGCGATGCCCCAGCTGGCGAAGGCTGCGATGACCCACGGCGTGTGGGACAGGTTGCGCAGGTGCCCGTACCAGGCGAAGGTCATGAAGATGTTGCTCAGGGACAGCAGAATGATGGTGGTCAGATAGAAACGCATGGCGCCCGCCTCGGCCCGGACCGGGCCGCAATCGTGGAAGAAATGGATGCGGCTGGGTGTAGCAGGGCCCCGGGAAAAAACAAGCCGTCCGCCCAAAAAATAAACTCTTTTATTCCGAGAAGCTACGTCGGCTGATCGGCAGTCTTGGGCGTCATCTCACGGCCGCCGGAGAAAAATGGACTCGTCGAGCCTCCCGAACGGGTCGAAAGCCGCCTTGCGGGCGAAGTGCACGGCCAGGAAGGCCGAGACCGTGGCCGCCGTGAAGATCGCGATCATGATCATGATCTGGTAGGCGATGGCCACGGCCGGGGACGAACCGCCCAGGATCTGGCCGGTCATCATGCCCGGCAGGGAGACGATGCCCATGGTCGCCACGGTGCCCAGCTGCGGGCCCACGGCCGCGCGCAGGGCGCTGCGCAGGAAGGGCCGCACGGCCTCGGCCTCGCTGGCCCCCAGGGTCAGGTACTGGATGTGCATGTCGCGGTTGGCGCGCAGGTCCGAAAAGAAGCGGTCCAGGGCCACCACGTTGCTGCGCAGGATGTTGCCGAGCACCATGCCCATGAGTGGCACGAGGTAGCGGGCCGAACCCAGGGTGGCGGGGTCGAAGACCAGCAGGAACCCGGCCAGGGTCAGCAGGGACGAAAGCAGGTGGGCCGGCAGGACCGCCCGCAGGCACCTGCGCCACGACAGGCCGCTCTGGCGCAGGATGGAGCCCGTGGCCACGACGATCATGACCAGCACCCAGGCCACGTTGAGGGCCAGCATGTCCAGGCGGAAGACCCATTCCAGGTACACGGCCACCAGCCCGAGCTGCACGGCCATGCGCAGCATGGACACGATCAGGTCGCGGGTCAGCCTGAGCTGCAGGTGGCGGAAGACGGCCACCGGGAAAACGAGCATGACGGAAAAGAGGATCAGGGCCGGGATGGAAATGGCCATGGTCTCGTTCATGGGAGCCTCCGGAGCTTTCCCGATTCGAGGGCGATCTCGGCGAAGCCGAAATCGAGCCACTGCCGGTTGTGGGTCACGGCCAGGACGGTGCGCGCCGTGTCCTGCGCGAAATAGCGGACCACGGCCTCCAGGGACTCCTGGTCCAGGCTGGAGGTGACCTCGTCCAGCAGGCAGAAGGAGCGTTCCAGCTGCAGGCCCTGGATGATGGTCAGGCGCTGCTGCTCCCCTCCCGACAGCCGCCCGTAGGGGCTCGAGCGCAGGGCCGGGTCCAGGCCCATGGCCTCCATGAGGCGGTCCTGCATGGCCCGGTCCGCGCGGCGGGCGCGGTTTGCGGCGAAGGTGAAGGGCAGGTCCAGGTACTGCCCGGCCGAGCCGTCGAAGGGCAGCGGCTTCTGCCCGATGTAGAGAAAGCGGGCGCGATGGGCGGCCTGGTCCGCGGCGGTCACCGTGCGGCCGTCCCAGAGCACCTCGCCCTCGTCCGCGGGCTCGAAGAGCAGGGCGACCTTGAGGATGGTCGATTTTCCCGCCCCGGACGGTCCAGTCAGCACCAGGTGTTCCCCCGGGGCAACGGCCAGGCCGACCCGGTCAAGGATGACCCGTCCGCCCCGGCGCACGGTCACATTGCGAAGTTCCAGCATGTTCTCTCCATGAAATGACGAATCGATGACCCAACATTGCAGGCACGCTGCGGAAGATCAAGGCCGGGATCTCCCGCCCTGCCACAGCGTCATTCCCGCGCAGGCGGAAATCCATCTTCTGACGGAACGAAACCAGGGGCATGCGCCCCGCCTGCGGAATGCCTCCCTACGCCTTCCCCTCCAGCAATTCCAGCAGCACCGAGCCCAGCGCTGGCCCGTCGTCATCGGCGTGGGCGTAGCGCACCCGGGCCACGGGCCTGCCTATGCGCAGCACGCGCGAGATGTCGATGGGAGTGCCCGAGACCACGGCGTCGCAGGGCACGGCGGCGATGGTCGCCTCCAGGTCGCGGATCTGCCCCGGGCCGTATCCCATGGCCGGCAGCACGGGGCCGATGCCCGGATGCGCGGCGAAGGTCGCGCCCAGACTGCCGGCGAGCCAGGGCCTGGGGTCCACCAGCTCGGCCGCCCCGCATTGCCGCGCGGCCAGGAAGCCCGCCCCGTGAGGCATGCCGCCGTGGGTCAGGGTCGGGCCGTCCTCGACCACCAGGACGCGACGCCCCCGGATGAGCTCCGGGCGGTCCACGGTCAGGGGCGACCTGGCCAGGACGATGCGCGCCCCCGGGTTGCAGGCCCTGATGTTCGCGCGCACGGCCTCGACCTGGTCCGGCCGGGCCGTGTCGACCTTGTTGATGACGGCCACGTCGCACATGCGCATGTTCGTCTCGCCGGGGTGGTAGAGCAGTTCGTGCCCGGCGCGGTGCGGGTCGAAGACCGTGACGTGCAGGGCGGGCCTGTAGAACGGCGTGTCGTTGTTGCCGCCGTCCCAGACGAGCACGTCCGCCTCGGCCTCGGCCTGCGCCAGAATCCTGGCGTAATCCACCCCGGCGTAGACCACCACGCCCATGTCCAGGATGGGCTCGTACTCCTCCCGCTCCTCGATGGTGCAGCGATGAAGGTCCAGATCGGCGTGGGAGGCGAAACGCTGCACGGCCTGGGCCCGCAGGTCGCCGTAGGGCATGGGGTGGCGCACGATGACCACCCGGCGTCCATCAGCCTGGAGCACGCGGGCGATCTCGCGGCTGACCTGCGACTTGCCGCAGCCCGTGCGCACGGCGCACACGGCCACCACCGGTTTGGCCGTCGGCAGCATGGTGTAGGTGGCCCCGGCGATCATGAAGTCCGCGCCCGCTGCCGTGACCAGGGAGGCCTTGTGCATGACCTCGTTGTGGGTGATGTCGGAATAGGAAAAGACCACGAGGTCGACGGCGAACTCCCTGATGAGATGCGCGAGCTCCGTGTCGGCGAAGACCGGGATGCCCTCGGGGTACATGTCCCCGGCCAGCTCCGGGGGGTAGACGCGGCCGTCGATGTCCGGAATCTGCGTGGCCGTGAAGCAGACCACGCGGTAGCGCGGGTTTCCGCGGAAATAGATGTTGAAGTTGTGGAAATCACGGCCGGCCGCGCCCATGATGATGACCTTTTCGACCATGGCAACCTCCATGCCCAGCTCTGTCCGACAAAATGGAAATTAAATATGGGTATTGGAAATATAACGTTCCAAATAGGGTATCGCGTCGGCACCCTCTATTTTCAAGTCATTATCATCAAAATGGAAATAAATAATTCCAGACGGACGCAGGGCCGAGTATCACGCAGCGGTCGGTTCCGACGGGAAAGCGACCACGCCCCCCCGCAAACCCTTGCCGTTTCTGCATTGACCGTTTTTCCGTCCGGCTTTGCCTGCTTCCTCGCGTTGTGGTAAGCTTTTTGCCATGAGTCCCGCATCGTTCCCTTCAACCCAGGCACAAGACGCAGCGCAAGGAGCTCGAACATGATCGTCGGCGTTCTCAAGGAAATCAAGACGCAGGAAAACCGGGTCTGCATGACCCCGGCCGGTGTGGAAGTCATGACGCAGCACGGGCACACCGTGCTCGTGGAAAAGGCGGCCGGCGTCGGCAGCGGATTCGGCGACGCGGACTACGAGGCCGCAGGGGCGAAAATCGTCGCCGCCCCGGCGGACATCTACGGCCATTCCGACATGGTCATGCACGTCAAGGAGCCCCAGCCCTCCGAATACGGCCTGGTCCGCCCCGGCCAGATCGTCTTCACCTATTTCCACTTTGCGGCCGACGAGCAGCTGACCCGCGAGTTCATGAAGACCGGCTCCGTGGCCATCGCCTACGAGACCGTGACCGGCCCCCAGGGCGGCCTGCCGCTCCTGACGCCCATGAGCGAGGTGGCCGGGCGCATGGCCGCCCAGGAGGCCGCCAAGTACAACGAACGCGTCCACGGCGGCCGCGGCATCCTTTTGGGCGGCGTGACCGGCGTGGCCCCGGCCAAGGTCCTGGTCATCGGCGGCGGCATCGTCGGCACCAACGCGGCCATGATGGCCGCCGGCCTGGGCGCGCGCGTCTACATCCTGGACATGAACCTCGACCGCCTGCGCTACCTCTCGGAGATCATGCCCAAGAACGTCACGCCCCTCATGAGTTCCCCTGCCAAGATCCGCGAGCTGGCCAAGGAGGCCGACGCCATCATCGGCGCGGTGCTGGTGGTCGGCGCCAAGGCGCCCAAGCTCGTCACCCGCGAGATGTTCAAGGACATGAAGCCCGGCTGCGTGCTCGTGGACGTGGCCATCGACCAGGGCGGCTGCTTCGAGACCTCCAGACCCACCACGCACACGGACCCCATCTACGAGGTGGACGGCATCATCCACTACTGCGTGGCCAACATGCCCGGCGCCGTGCCCATCACCTCGACCATGGCCCTGACCAACGCCACCCTGCCCTATGCCCTGCAGATCGCGAACAAGGGCTGGCAGGCCGCCTGCAAGGAAAACCCGGGGCTCAAGAACGGCCTGAACATGGTCGGCGACAGGATCACCTTCAAGGGTGTGGCCGACGCCTTCGGCCTGCCCTACACGCCGGCCGACTCCTGCCTCTAGCCCCATAGGAATCCCGCCTTTCGAAAGGCCGCTCCTGCATGGGGGCGGCCTTTTTCCTTCCTGCGCGCCGCGCTCGTCCCTCGACGAAGCCCCTGCGTTGACGGTATGGACGGAAAACGGTCGGCCGTACCCTTCCGGCCGGCCCCAACCAACGACAAGGAGGCTCCCATGCGCCTCGCGCTGCTCTGCATCATTCTCCTGCTCTCCGCGCCGCTCCTGGCCGCGCAGCAGGTGGAGATCATCGAACTCCGCCACCGCACGGTCGAGGACGTCCTGCCCGTCCTGGAGCCCCTCGTCGAGCCGGGCGGGGCGCTGTCGGGCATGAACGGGCACCTCATCGTGCGCACCTCGCCCGGCAACCTTCAGGAACTGCGGAAGGTGCTGTCCGTCATCGACCGGCCGGCCCGCCAGCTGCTCATCCGCGTCAGCCAGACCCGGAAGACGAGCGGCGCGACGAGGTCCCTGGGCGTGGCCGGCGCTGTCGAGGTCGGCGACGACGTCCGCGTCGTCGCGCCGGGAGGACGCGTGCCCGGCGGGGCCGGGGTGGAGGTGCGCAGCGGCGGATCGGCCGCCGGGGTGTACGGACAGGACGTCCGGCGCAGTGCGTCGAGCGGCGCGGACCAGTTCGTGCGGGTCATGGATGGGGGCGAAGCCTTCATCAGGGTCGGCCGGTCCCTGGCCGTGCCCTTCCGCCGCGTAGAGATGCGGCCGGGCGGCGTCAGGGCCAGCCAGGGCGTGGTCTACGTCGACATCGGGCAGGGCTTCTCCGCCGTGCCCCGCCTGTCTGGCGACCGCGTGACCATCGAGATCAGCCCTCAATTCGACAGCCTTGCAGGCCGCGGCCGCGACGTGGAGACCCAGAGCCTGTCGACGACGGTCACGGGGCGCCTGGGGGAATGGATCGAGCTCGGCGGCGGCGACAGCCGAACGGAAGAAAACACGGGAAGCCCCACGGGCGCCGCGACGCAGGAAATGAGCGACACCCGCAGCGTCTGGCTGCTGGTCGAGGAGGTGCGCTGAACCGGGGACTGTCCCCTCACCCCTGCAGCGGAATCTGCAGCTCGACCCGGTTGTCGACGCTGCCCTCGTCGACCCAGTCCAGGTAGACCTCGCGGCCGATGGGCTGCAGCGCCTCGCCCCGTTGCAGGGCCAGGGGCGTGAATGCGCTCCAGGCCGGCCCGATCCCCTTCATGGGCCCGCGGTACACGGTGGACAGGCATTCATGGGCGGCAACCTCCGCGCACGCGAATGCCCCCTGGCCGCGGCATGCGTCCACCGGAAAGCCGACCTTCATGGTGAACTCCCTGTCGGGAGAGCCGTCGCACCCCTCGTAGGTGAAGACGCAGGGGCCGGTCACGGCCATGCCCCGACTCTCGGCTTCGGCCAGAAGCATGGGGATGATCTTTTCGGCGTAGGTCGGGACATCGGGAATGGTCAGGGTCGTGACGGCCTCGATGGCCGTGGATGCCGGGATGCGCTTGCGCTCGATGTGCATGAGCCCTCCTTGGGGTGTCGATGTGTCCGGGTTCAGTCAAAGGCGGCCACGATGGCGTCGAGCTGCCCCGCGATGCGCGCGGCGACGTCCGCGGTCTGGTCCGGACGCAGCGGCAGCAGGGCGGCAAAACCGGGCCTCATGGGCGGCGGGCCGCACTCGCCGCTGCAGCCCAGGCCCATGGCGTGGACGACGAGGTCCGCCAGATGCAGGACGCCGGGCAGCATGGGGTCCGGCGCCTTGAGGGGGTCGTGGTGAAAGCCGGCGGCCTGGCTCAGGGATCTGGGCATGCCCCAGCCTTCCAGGAGATGGCGGCCCATGGTCCCGTGATCCATGCCGAAGAAGAGAACCTCCTCGTCCATGAGCGAACGGCCGTGCCTGAGCCCGCTGTTGATGCAGTACCGGGAGCGCTCCGGGAAGGCCGTGAAGAAGTACAGCCGCCCGATGTCGTGCAGCAGGCCCGCGACAAAGGCCAGCTCCGCCTCCACCGCCTTCGTGACTTCGGCCAGGGCCTTGCCGGCCAGGGCGCAGGCCAGGCAGTGTTCGAGGAAGGTGCGCATGTCGACCACGGACGCGGGGATGACCCCGAACTGTTCGACCATCAGGAGGCTCGAAGCCAGCATGCCCACCTCCTTCAGACCGACGATGGTCACGGCCCGCGAGACGGTCTCGACCTTGCCGTGGCTGCCGTAGAGTGGGGAATTGACCAGGCGCAGCAGGCGCGCCGTGAGCCCCGGACTCTGCCCGATGATGGACACGATCTTCTGGCTGGAGGGTTCGGGGGCATAGAGTTCCCGGTTCAGCTGGAAGGCCACGGCCGAGAGCTGCGGCGGCTCGAAGCCGTCCAGGCAGAAGGTCGGCAATTCCTCGGAGGACGGGGTGTCCGCCACGGGTTTCCTGCATTCGCGCAGCAGCGCAGGCAGCCCCTTTTCCATGCGCTGCGCCTCGGCCTCGACGCGCAGGCCGAGCAGGACCGGCCCGGGGGGAATGGTCATGTCGTGGCCCGCATAGTACTTGCGCGCCCGCTCCGTGGCCTTGGCCAGCAGCGCGGGGTTGAGAGGCGCATCCTCCCCTACCACGGACACGGTCGAGACGCCGCGCCGGCGCAAGGCCGCAATGGCGCTCCCGGTCAGTGTCGCGCCGCGCGGATAGAGGACACGTCCCGTGTCGTCCGTGATATCCGCCGCCAGGGTCTCGCCAGGCGCGGCGCGATCGATAGGCTTTTCCATGCCGTCCCCTCCATGCGCAGGCAACGAATCTCCGACCATTTCCTCATTTATGCGGCGGGGCAAAAAAACGCAACCGCAGGGCGTTCGAGACCACGAAGACCGAGCTCATGGCCATGGCCGTGCCGGCCAGCATGGGGCTCATGGTCGGCCCGCCGAAAAGGTGCAGAAGGCCGGCCGCCACCGGGATGCCTATGGTGTTGAAGGCGAAGGCCCAGAACAGGTTCTGACGGATGTTGCGCATGACCGCACGGCTTAAGGAGAGCGCCGTGAGCACGCCCGAGAGGTCCTCGCGCATGAGCACCACGTCGCCCGACTCCATGGCCACGTCCATGCCCGAGCCCATGGCCACGCCCAGGTCGGCCCGGGCCAGGGCCGGGGCGTCGTTGATGCCGTCGCCGACCATGCCGACCACGCGCCCTTCCCGCTGCAGGGCCTCGATCTCCTCGGCCTTGCGGTCGGGCAGCACCCCCGCCACGACCCGTTCGATGCCGAGGCGGCCGGCCACGGCGCGGGCCGCGCGCTCGGAGTCGCCCGTCAGGAGCACGACCTCCATGCCAAGCTCCCGCAGCCGCTTGACCGCCGACGCGGACTCGGGCCGAATCTGATCGCTGATGGCCAGCAGGCCGGCCAGGCGTCCGTCCACGGCCACATGCACCACCGTGGCCCCCTGCCCTTCCATGCGAGCGCGGTCCGCGGCCGCAGCAGCCGGGTCGATGCCGAGGGCGCGCATCATCAACTCGTTGCCGATGGCGACCCGCCGGCCGTCGACCTCGGCGCTCACGCCCTGTCCGGGCACGGCCGAAAAGCCCGAGGCCTTGGGCACGGCTCCCGGAGCCGCGGCCACCACGGCCCGGGCCAGGGGGTGCTCGGACTGGGCCTCCACGGCCGCGGCCAGCCGCACCAGGCCGTCCCTTTCAAAGCCCTCGCCCGTCGCAGTCCAGACCTCGGCCAGCACGGGCTTGCCCACGGTCAGGGTCCCGGTCTTGTCAAAGACCAGGGTGTCGAGCTCCCCGGCCCGCTGCAGGGCCCTGCCGGACTTGATGAGCACGCCCAGCTGCGCGCCGCGCCCCGTGCCGACCATGATGGACGTCGGCGTGGCCAGCCCCATGGCGCAGGGGCAGGCGATGACCAGCACCGAAATGGCGATGCGCAGGGCGAAGACGAAGGGTTCGTCGCTGAAGAAATGCCAGGCCAACCCCGAAACCAGGGCCAGGGCCATGACCACGGGCACGAAATAGTAGCTGATGGTGTCGGCCAGGCTGGCGATGGGCGCCTTGGAGCCCTGGGCGTCGCGCACCAGGCGCACGATGCGGGCCAGCATGGTGTCCTCGCCCACCAGGGAGGCGCGCATGACGAAGGAGCCCGTGGTGTTCAGAGTGCCGCCGAAGACCGTGTCGCCGGGTGCGCGGCGCACGGGCAGGGGCTCGCCCGTGAGCATGGACTCGTCCACGTGGCTCTCCCCCTCGGCCACCTCGCCGTCAACGGGCAGGCGTCCGCCGGGGCGGATGCGCAGCAGGTCGCCGGGTTCGATCTCCTCCACCGGGATCTCGCGCTCGGACTCGCCGTCCACCAGGAAGGCCGTGTCCGGGGCCAGGGCCATGAGGGCGCGCACCGCTCCCGTGGTGCGGGACACGGAGCGGGCCTCGAAATACTTACCCAGCGATATCATGGCGATGAGCACGGCCGCCGACTCGTAGTAGAGGTCCATGGCCCGCGCCATGGCGTCCACCCCGAGCCAGATCTCCACCGTGTTCCACAGGGAGTAGACCAGGGCCGCGCCCGTGCCCACGGCCACCAGGGAGTCCATGTTCGGGGCGCGGCGGACCAGGGCCGGAAATCCGATCAGGTAGAAGCTGCGCCCGCTCCAGACCACGGGCAGGGTCAGCAGGAGCTGGGCCAGGGCGAAGACGCCGGGTGCGTGCATGGGGTCGAGCCAGTGCGGCAGGGGCAGGCCCCACATGTGGCCCATGGACAGGATCAGCAGCGGCAGGGCGAAGGCCATGGCCCACACCACGCCGCTCCTCTTCTCGGCCAGGCGTGCCGCGATGCGCGCCTCCTCCTCCCCGGCCTTCTCCCGGCGCGGCAGGTCCGTGGTGAACCCCGCGTCGTGGATGGCCTGGCGCAGGGCGCGCTGGGACACCTTCGACGGGTCGAAGACGAAGCGCCCGCTCTCGGCCCCGAGGTTGACCGCGGCCTCCTTCACGCCGTCCAAGGCGGCCGCGACGCGCTCGATGCGCGACGAGCAGGCAGCGCAGTGCATGCCGCCGATGCGCAGCTCAAGCACCGTCTCGGAGGCAGGCTCCTCCACGCTGAAGCCCATGTCGCGCACCCGCCCCAGAATTTCGTCCAGCTTCGCGCCGCCCGCATCGTAGCGCAGGTCCATCTCGCCCGTGGCCAGGTTGACGGAGATTCCCTCCACGCCGGGCATGCCCCCGACCACCTTCTCGATGCGCGACGAGCAGGACGCACAGTGCATTCCCCCGACGGTCAGACGTTTCGCTTCGCTACCCATGCGCACCTCCCAGCCTTTATTCCAATTTTTTCAAGATGTTTTCGATTCTGCAGCGCGGACGATACGTATCCGCTCTACGTGCATGATTGACTGATCAATCCCGATGGACTAGCAACTCTTTCTACAAAAATCCATTTCCGAAATTCTTCGGAGCATCATCGCGTAGAGACAAACGAATTGGTTGTTCAACCAGGGGCCTGTACTGCATCGGCTCCGCAACTTCGGAGGAAGTATGTCCGTTGATGCCACCATGCATGTCGCGCGCCCGAGCCGCCGGGATGCATACCTCGACTGGATCCAGATGCTCACGGGCGTCGGCCTGGTCCTGTTCATGGCCTTCCACACCCTGCTCACCTCGTCCATCATCTTCGGGGCGGGGGCCCTGGACGGCGTCGCCGGCTTCCTGGAGACCCTGCACCTCGACACCCTGGCCCACATCTTCGTGCCCGTGCTCTTCTTCACCCACTTCGTCGTGGCCGCCCGCAAGATCCCCTTCAGAAGCGACGAACAGCTCGCCATCTGGCGCGACGCGAAGCTCCTGCGCCACCGCGACACGTGGCTGTGGGTCGTACAGGCCGTCTCGGCCATGATCATCCTCGTCCTGGGCGCCGTCCACATGTGGACCAACATCAACGACGACGCCATCCTGGCGGCCACCTCCACGGCCCGCGTGCAGAGCGGCGGCTGGACGCTCTTCTACCTGCTCCTGGTGCCGCTCGTGCAGCTGCACGTCTTCATCGGCGTGTACCGCATCGGCGTGAAGTGGGGCTTCATCACCGACGCCCTGCGCCCCAAGGCCGTGAAGATCCTGACCATCGTCTTCGGCTGCGTCACCGCCCTGGCCCTCATCGCCCTGGCCCGCTACGCCACCATGACCGTCTAATCTCAGGGAGCTGCCATGTACACCCATACTTCTGATCTGTTGGTCATCGGCGCCGGGCTCTCGGGCGAGCGCGTGGCCGTGGAGTCGGCCCTGGCGGGGTTCGACGTCGTCTGCCTGTCCATCGTGCCGGCCAGGCGCTCCCACTCCTCCGCGGCCCAGGGCGGCATGCAGGCCGCCATCGGCAACTGCGCCATGGGCGAGGGGGATAATCCAGATGTGCACTTCCTGGACACGGTCAAGGGCTCGGACTGGGGCTGCGACCAGGAAGTGGCCCGCATGTTCGCCGACACCGCGCCAGTCGAGATGCGCCGCCTGGCCCACTGGGGCGTGCCGTGGAACCGCGTCGTGCCGGGCAAGTCCTTCTACTTCAAGGGCGGCGAGAAGTTCGAGAAATTCGAGAAGCCCGAGAAGGAGGGCCTCATCACGGCCCGCTCCTTCGGCGGCACGGCCAAGTGGCGCACCTGCTACACTTCCGACGGCACCGGCCACGCCGTCATGTGCACCATGGACAACAAGTGCGCGGAACTCGGCATCACGGTCCTGGACCGCAAGGAGGCCATCTCCCTCATCCACGACGGCGAGAAGTGCATGGGTGCGGTGGTGCGCTGCCTGCGCACGGGCAAGCTCGAGGTCTTCCTGGCCAAGGCCACGGTCGTCTGCACCGGCGGCTACGGGCGGCTCTACACGGCCACGACCAACGCCGTCATCTGCGACGGCGCGGGCAACGCCATCGCCCAGGAGACGGGCCTGGTGCCCATCGGCAACCCCGAGTCCATCCAGTTCCACCCCACGGGCATCGTGCCCACGGACATCCTCGTGACCGAAGGCTGCCGCGGCGACGGCGGAACGCTCCTCGACGTCAACGAACAGCGCTTCATGCACATCTACGAGCCCGAGAAGGCCGAACTGGCCTCCCGCGACGTGGTCGCCCGGCGCATGACCGAACACATGCGCGCAGGACACGGCGTGCAGTCGGCCTACGGCGAGCACCTCTGGCTCGACATCCGCCACCTGGGCGACAAGCACATCTCCACCAAGCTCCGCGAGGTGGACGAGATCTGCAAGAACTTCCTCGGCGTGGACGCCCGCACCCAGCTCATCCCGGTCCGCCCGACCCAGCACTACACCATGTCCGGCATCCGCACGGACAAGACCGGCGCGGCCTACGGCCTGAAAGGGCTCTTCTCGGCCGGAGAGGCGGCCTGCTGGGACATGCACGGCTTCAACCGCCTGGGCGGCAACTCCCTGGCCGAGACCGTGGTGGCCGGCGGCATCATCGGCAAATGCATCGTCGAATACCTGAGGGGCTGCGAGACGACCTACAGCACGGCCGCCATCAATGCCGAGGTCAAGCGCCAGCAACAGCGCATCGACGACCTCATCGCCGGGCGCCTGGGCAGGGAGAACGTCTACAAGGTCCGCTCCGAGATGCAGGAGGCCCTCATGAAGGGCTGCTTCGTCTTCCGCAACGAGAAGGACCTTCTGGCCTGCATCGAGACCCTGCAGGGCGTCTACGAGCGCGCCGGCAGGATCGGCCTGGTCTCGAACGGCCTGGGCGCCAACCACGAACTGGCCGCGGCCCTCAAGCTGCGCGGCCAGGTGCGCCTGGCCCTGTGCATCGCCGCCGGGGCCCTGGCCCGCAAGGAAAGCCGCGGCAGCCACAACCGCGAGGACTACCCCGCCCGCGACGACCAAAACTGGCTCAACCGGACCCTGGCCTACTGGCCCGAAGGCGCCGACATGCCCGTGCTCAAGTACGAGGACGCCACCCCGTACTTCGAGATCCCCCCGGGCGAACGCGGCTACGGCGGAGGCAAGATCATCCCGGCCGATCCCGCACTGATCGCGGCCAAGACCATCAAGGGCAAATAAGGAGCACGCCATGGGCAGAATGCTGACCTTCGAGATATTCCGCTACAATCCCGAGGAAAAAGGAACCGAGCCGCGCATGCAGACCTACCGGCTGGAGGAGACGGCGAACATGACCCTGTTCATCGTCCTCAACCGCCTGCGCGAGGAACAGGACCCGAGCCTCATCTTCGACTTCTGCTGCCGGGCCGGCATCTGCGGGTCCTGCGGCATGGTCGTCAACGGCCGCCCGCGCCTGGCCTGCCAGACCAAGACCAAGGACCTGCCGGACCACATCGTCCTGCTGCCCCTGCCGGTCTTCAAGCTCGTGGGCGACCTGTCCGTGGACACGGGCGTCTGGTTCCGCGAGATGTACCAGAAGACCGAGTCCTGGGTGCACACCAAAAAGGTCTTCGACCCCGCCAAGGAAGAAGAGCGCATGGACAACGCCGTGGCCGAGCAGATCTACGAGCTCGAACGCTGCGTGGAGTGCGGCTGCTGCATCTCCGCCTGCGGCACGGCCCGCATGCGCGACGACTTCCTCGGCGCCGCGGCCCTGAACCGCGTGGCCCGCTTCGTCATCGACCCGCGCGACGAGCGCACGGACAAGGAGTACTTCGAGATCATCGGCAACGACTACGGCATCTTCGGCTGCATGGGCTTACTCGCCTGCGAGGACGTCTGCCCCAAGCACCTGCCCCTGCAGAACCAGCTCGGCTTCCTGCGGCGCAAGATGGGCATCACCGCCATCAGGAACCTCTTCGGGAAATAGGCCATGCGCACCATCGACGCTTCACAGATCATCGACACCGTGGCCCGGATGTGCATCGACTCCAACCGCTACCTGCCCACGGACGTGCGCGACAGTTTCGCCCGCAGCGCGGCCCGCGAGGAATCCCCGGCGGCCAGGGAAGTCTTCCGCCAACTGACGGAAAACTACGAACTGGCCGAGCAGACCGGCCTGCCCCTGTGCCAGGACACGGGCCTGGCCGTGTTCTTCGTCGACGTGGGCAAGGAGCTGCGCGTCGCGGGCATGAACATCCGCGAGGCCATCAACGAGGGCGTGCGCAAGGGCTACGCCGAAGGCTTCCTGCGCAAGTCCGCCTGCGACCCGCTGACCCGCGCCAACACCAGGGACAACACGCCCGCCGTCATCCACTTCGACATCGTGCCCGGCGACAGACTCAAAATCGCCTTCATGGCCAAGGGCGGCGGCAGCGAGAACATGTCCCGCGTGACCATGCTCGCCCCGGCCCAGGGCTGGCCCGGCATCAGGAAATTCGTCCTTGAGCGCGTGGCCGAAGCCGGCCCCAACCCCTGCCCTCCGACCATCGTCGGCATCGGCATCGGCGGCACCTTCGACTACGCGCCCATCCTGGCCAAGAAGGCGCTGCTGCGGAAACTGGACGACGTGAACCCGGACCCCAAGCTGGCGGCCATGGAAACCGAACTCCTCGAAGCCCTGAACAAGCTCGGCATCGGCCCCATGGGCCTGGGCGGCAAGACCACCTGCCTTGGCGTCAAGATCGCCATGAGCCCCTGCCACATCGCGAGCCTCCCCCTGGCCGTGAACATCCAATGCCACTCCTCCAGGCACCGGGAGGTGGAACTCTGATGGCCGAACACGCGCTGCAGACCCCGCTGAACGACGCGGACATGCTCAAACTCAGGGCCGGCGACGTGGTCCGGCTGACGGGCACCATCTACACGGCCCGCGATGCCGCCCACAAGCGCCTGTGCGACCTGCTCGACAAAGGCGAACCCCTGCCCTTCGACCTGCAGGGCTCCGTCATCTACTACGTGGGCCCCAGTCCCGCGCCCCCCGGCCGCCCCATCGGCGCGGCCGGACCCACCACCAGCTACCGCATGGACACCTACGCCCCGCGCCTGCACGCTCTGGGCTGCAAGGCATCCGTCGGCAAGGGCAAGAGAGGCGACGCCGTCAAACAGGCCCTCGCGGACCACAAGGCCGTCTACTTCGGCGCCACGGGCGGAGCCGGGGCCCTGCTGTCCAAATGCATCACGGCGGCCAAAGTCATCGCCTTCGACGACCTGGGCCCCGAGGCCATCCGCGAACTGACCGTGGAAGACTTCCCGCTCTTGGTCATCAACGACTGCCACGGCGGCGAGCTGTACGTGCAGCCCGACCGGGCGGCGGCCGGGCTGGAATAGGGGGCGCAGGGCGGAAGGAGGGCGGCCACGCAGGGCGGAAGAAGGGCGGCCACGCAGGGCGGAAGAAGGGCGGCCACGCAGGGCGGAAGAAGGGCGGCCACTCAGGGCCGCCCCTACGGTTTGGGGGATTATGGGGCGATGCATCGTTGGTGTGGTCCAACGGCATGAATGGTGATGGATTTCAGGGTGATGATATATCGTAGCGGCCCTGCGTGGCCGCCCTTCTTACATCCACGTAAACATCCTGTCCCGCAAATCCAGGCGTGACGTTTATCATTTTTATTCATGTTAGTTGCGAAAAGAGACGCTCCGGCATGTTCTGTGCGAACGTAGTCGACATACGCTGCGTAACAGCCGGAAGATATGTGGGGCGTCGCCTTGTGCCCTTTGAAGGGGATGCGATTGAATATCAACGCCGCCCATGCGGCATCACATGGAGGACAACATGGCTCTTTTCACACCCCAGGAAGCGCTGGATTACCATTCCGAAGTCCGTCCCGGCAAAATCGAGGTCGTGCCGGTCAAGCCCTATTCCACCCAGAAGCACCTGACCATGGCCTACAGCCCGGGCGTGGCCGAGTCCTGCCTGGCCATCGCCAAGGACCCGGACCTGACCTACAAGTACACCGGCCGCGGCAACCTCGTGGCCGTAGTCTCCAACGGCACCGCCGTTCTGGGATTGGGCAACATCGGCGCCCACGCCGGCAAGCCCGTCATGGAAGGCAAGGGGCTCCTGTTCAAGATTTTCGCCGATGTCGACGTCTACGACATCAACCTCGACGTGACCGACCCGGACAAGCTCTGCGAGATCGTCAAGGCCCTGGAACCGACCTTCGGCGGCATCAACCTCGAAGACATCAAGGCCCCGGAATGCTTCTACATCGAGGACAAGCTCAAGAAGGAAATGGGCATCCCGGTCTTCCATGACGACCAGCACGGCACGGCCATCATCTCCGCCGCCGGACTGCTCAACGCACTCGAGATCACCGGCAAGAAGATCGAGGACCTGCGCATGGTCGTTTCCGGCGCCGGCGCCGCGGCCATCTCCTGCACGCGCCTCTACGTGGCGCTGGGCATGAAGCTCGAAAACATCGCCATGTTCGACTCCCGCGGCCACATGCACCTGGGCCGCACGGACCTGAACGAGCAGAAGCGCGAATTCGCCACCAAGAAGGCCTACGGCTCCCTGGCCGAGGCCATGGTCGGCGCCGACGTGTTCCTGGGCCTGTCCAAGGCCGGCGTGGTCAGCAAGGACATGGTCAAAGGCATGGCCAAGGACCCCATCATCTTCGCCTGCGCCAATCCGGTCCCGGAAATCTCCTACACCGACGCCAAGGAAGCCCGCCCCGACGCCATCATGGCCACGGGCCGCTCGGACTACCCCAACCAGATCAACAACGTCCTGGGCTTCCCCTTCATCTTCCGCGGGGCCCTGGACGTCATGGCCACGAACATCAACGAGGAAATGAAGCTGGCCGCGGCCAAGGCCCTGGCCGACCTGGCCAAGCAGCCGGTGCCGGACTACGTGCTGAAGGCCTACGGGGTGGAGAAGCTGGAATTCGGCATCGACTACATCATCCCCAAACCCGTCGACCTTCGCCTCATCGAGTTCGAATCCGCCGCCGTGGCCCAGGCCGCCATGGACACGGGCGTGGCCCGCAAGCCCATCGCCGACATGGACGCCTACCGCGTCTCCCTGCGGGAAAGAATCACCAAGTCCCGCGAACGCCTCGACGCCTTCGTGAAGAGCTACCCGCAGATCTTCTAGACAGGCCCGGAAACCCAAAACGAACCGCCCCGTCAGCGCAAGCCGGCGGGGCGGTGTTATTTAGGGGAATGGCGGCCGCAATGATGGAGCATGAAACGCACGATCGTCACTGCGAATATAGATGAACATTCACCGCAGCTTGAAATGCACCGGCAGGATGGCCTGGCAGGCCACGGGCACGCCACGGGCCGTGGCCGGACGGAAGCGGGAGCGCATCACGGCCTCGCGGGCGGACTCGTCCAGGCCGTAGCCCGGAGTCTGGAGGACATCGACGGCCGCGACCTCGCCGGCCGCATCGAGGGAGATCCTCAGCACCACGGTCCCTTCCTTGCCCAGCCGCCGGGCCTCGCGCGGGTACTCGGGCAT
>Ga0209066_10000134_pt1 | contig 109713 bp, 93 predicted proteins | sample All_14_2_FD_187198 | JGI IMG/M metagenome (GOLD analysis project Ga0209066, IMG submission 187198) | Freshwater microbial communities in response to fracking from Pennsylvania, USA - Allegheny Zone_MetaG_DW_15 (SPAdes) (version 2) ...
ATTTTAATCAAATTTGCACTGTCCTGTCAAAAAGCTAAATCCTTTCTATTTTCAAATTATCACTATAGTATCTGTCTGGTCGTCTGTCTTTTTACACTTGTTGCCAACTCATATATACCCCAAACATACCCCCCATATACCCTGAGGGTATCTTTGAGGTAACTATGATGTAATTCAGAGGTACCTTTAAGGTGACTATGATTGGTATGTCCTTCCTTTCCACCTGAATTTAACAAACCTTCCAAGGATACCGGTTAAAGTGGTATAAATGATTACAAACAATTCAGCCATTGGAAGGTATCTGAGTAAACCGGCCTGACCTATAATGACGGAGTATCTTTTAAGCAGAAGGTAATCGCATACCGTTTTTGCAAAATAGCCTATAATAAAAATGGAACTTAAGTAAGCAACCTTACCAAGGTTATTATCTGCAAACAGTAACTGGCCCAATGCAACAAACGGTACAATAAACATAAGGAAATTAAAGAGGTAAACCGACAACGCAACGTAGATCACGTCAGTATCGCTGTAGCCTCCGCTTTTTGATACCCACCTTATTCGTTGGTTGATAAAACTTTGCAGTGTTGGTAATGGTGCTGTTCTTACAATAGCTCTGTCTGTCAGGGCAAAGGCTACCTTTTTATTGCCAAGTTTGCTTTTCACATTCAGCATCAGGAACACATCATCACCTGAAGCCCGGTATTCCTCCACCAGGTCTTCATAACTTTCCAAAGCTTCCGGAATAAAGCCCATATTGGCACCATTACTCATGATGTGCCTGTTTAATCCTGCTGCTCCTGCGGTAGATGCTAAAAGTGCATTGAACTCAAGTGCCTGGAAGCGGGAAAAAAAAGAATTCCCCGGATTCATCATCACCGGGCCGCTTACAAATACAGCACCGGTTGAGGCAAATACCCTGTTCATCTCACTAATCCAGGTGGAAGGAACTATACAGTCGGCATCTGTTGTCAGAATGATCGTGCCTTTGGCATTTTTGATAGCGAGTGCCAGTGAATCTTTCTTTCCACCCTTTCCCTGGTTGTCAAGCAAAATAAGGGGATAATCACAACCCTTCGAATAATCAAGTATAAGCTCGCGGGTAGAGTCTGTACTCTGGTCATTGACTACAATAACCTCAAACATTCCGGAAGGATAATCCTGCTGGTCAAACTGGCTGAGGCAATTTATTATGCTATCTTCTTCATTCCTGGCAGCAATGCATACAGTGATATAGGGATGCTTTGTATCCTTGTGAAAGTTGACGTTTATCAGCTTTTTAATACCTGTCCTCATCCTCAGGATGATGAAGCAGTAATTAACCGCAGCAATCGCCAATAGCACCGTTAGCAGGTAAAGCCATTCCATCTACTTTTTCCTTATGAGGTTAAGCCGGTAAATAAACAAGAGTCCGGCCAGTGCCGGCAGTGCAAGGTTAATCATCCAAACCGCTGTAGAAGCTGCCAGTATATCAATGTTAACCGCAGAGGAAGCTGAACCATACAAGCCTATAAAGAATACTGAAACTGACCCTCTTATACCCAGGTCGGCAAGTGCGATTGTTGGTATGGCAGTCATCACAAAGTAGGTCATTGATATGAGGATAAAGGCATTAAACCAGTCAACTGTAACACCGAATGCCAAAAGCAGAAGGAAGAACTGTGTTGAGAACACGAAATACCTTGCCATACTGAGAAGCAGCACTTTAAGTAAGAACCGCCTCTTAAGCCTCCGCATAACCCTTAGGTAGCCTCTTATCTTTATCCACCCCGGTTTCACAAATGACCGCCCTGCCCTTGAAACTGCTGAGACCCTGAAGTACAATGATATCATAACCACAGCAGTTATTAAACACATGAAACAGATGAGTATCCATATCAGGTACCGGCCTGTGGAATGTACGTTAAGATAAAGAGGTATAAACAGGCATAATGAGAGCATCCCGAAGAGCAATGTAGTCATTAGTTGACTCAGGCTTCCGGTGATAGTAAGGAATGCTCCTTTCATTACCGGTGCTTTCTTTAGGGTAAGCAGCCTTGCAAAGAATTCACCTATGCGGTTGGGTGTAAACAAGCTCATGGTAATACCGGTAAATACTGATAACAGGGCATCACGGAATGATATCCGTTCAACATAACTGATCAGCATCCTCCATTTTACGGCTTCGAGTCCCCAGTTGAGCGGCATAAGCAATAATGCGATAATTGCGGGGAAAAGGAAACCTTTCTTATCAGCCCGGTATTTTATTGAAGAAGTAAACGACTCAAGATTATCAGCATCGGTAAGCTGCCTGTAGATAAACCATAAAGCAACAGCGGCAATGATAATTCTGGCTCCGTAATTGATCGTTTTATTTAACTTTGCCGGTATCGCCATGGCGGTTTATCAGCTTGACAGGTATGGACTATGAAAGAATAATTCTCGGTATTGACCCCGGAACACAGGTAATGGGCTACGGTGTAATTGCCGATAAAGGTAAGAAAATAGAACTCATAACCCTTGATGTCTTTAAGTTCAGCTATAAGGAAGAGCATTCACTGAGGCTGAAAAAGATTTTTGAATCGGTATTAGGACTTATTGACCAGTACCATCCTGATGAACTGGCTATTGAAGCTCCCTTTTTTGGTAAGAATGTACAGTCAATGCTAAAGCTCGGCAGGGCACAGGGGGTGGCAATGGCGGCTGCACTTTACCGCGATATCCCTATTTTTGAGTATTCACCCCGTAAGATCAAACAGTCTATCACCGGTAAGGGAAGTGCCTCTAAGGAACAGGTAGCTGCCATGCTCCGTAACCTCATGGTTATGCCCGAGACCGAGTTTGTGCTTGATGCCACTGATGCCATAGCAGCTTCAGTATGCCATTACCTGCAGAATAAAGCTACAGTAACTGAAACAAAAGTATCAGGCTGGAAGGCATTCCTCGACCAGAACCCTTCAAGGGTAATAAAGTAATTTGTAAAATTTAATGTAGCAGCCTGTAAACTGTGAAAATGCTTTTCAGGCAAAAAGTGCTCTTACCTTTTCTTCGATAACCGGTTCACTTTCATTCAATCCAAACACTTCTGACGGTTTAAGGTACACTGATTCATGATGTGATTTGAACAGTTTCTCTCCTCCGCCGGTAATGTTAAGCATTACTACCGAATCAGGAGAAACAAGTCCAGATGCCACTGATTTCATAAGTGATGAAGTGGCGACAGCAGCGGCAGAATAGATATCAATACCTTCATTCTCCCTGAATATATGTGCGGCTTCACGGAGTTCTTCATTGGTAATTGCATGAACATCACCGTCAGTATCTGTAAGGGCATCGAATAATCCGCCTTTGATTGAATATGGTGGCCTGCGGTTAGAAAGTACCTTGGCATCAATCTGGTGTGTCTGATGGCGTGCCTCATCATCATTCATGGGGAGGAGCTGACGTGAACCGGCCTTCCATGCATCATAAATAGGAAGGAAGGGAGCATTCTGAGAAACTATCAGCTTCATCTTTGTGTTACCGAACCGGCCGTCATCAAGCAGCCTCAGGTTTGCCTCCCATGCTGCAATGGCACCGGTGCCGCTTCCCACAGCCTGGAAATAGAAATCCGGTATACGGCCTATTTCTGAAACAGCACTAAGCACGGTAGTTCCCATACCATCACGCCTTGCAACATTCTTGGCACCACCTTCAGCAGTAAATCCGGGCATTTTAGCAATGATATTGCTGAGGGCAATAGCGTCGAAGTAATCACTGCCGGGGGCTGTGCAAAGTAGTTTCACACAACTGTCAAGCTCATGTTCAAACCACAGGGCATCAATGTAATCGTATGGTACACACAGCACCAAAGGGATTTTATTAGCTGAACATACTTTAGCGAAAGCACGGGCAGTATTGCCTGCAGAGGCTACAACCAGAGTATTGTCGATATATCCGTTCAAACGGCTGCAAACTGAATAAGCCTCCGTTTCCTTGAAAGAGCAGGTTGTCATATTTGCCCCTTTCTCAGGCCAGTAACCACTAAAAGTTATCCACAGGTTTTTGAGTCCGAGAAATGAGGCTAGTCCTTCACTCTTATAAGTCACAGGTGCTGATGAACCTGTAAGGTGTCCTTTCAGTGGAAGCCAACCGGCAAACCTGAACAGCCCGAATGTATGGTCCCTAAGTGTAAGTTGCTTTTCCTTGTAGATGGCACGAAGCAGCGAACTCCCGTTTTCTCCCGGTTCATCAAGCATCCAGCCGGTATCGTTGTATATCTTTCCTGTACCTGTACTCTGTAAAAGGTATTCTGTGAAGAATTTATCCATCAGCCCTTATTTAAGCGGCAAATTTAATTAACTGAGTGATGGTTGTAAAAATTAATTTAAGAATTTATTGCATCTTTGTAATCCTAACACCATCAAACCATATGCACGAAGATTTATTATTACTTGATAATCTGACTCTTAATTTCAGTCCAGCCAGCCTTCATATCATGAATATCTGCATCGGATTTATCATGTTTGGTGTGGCATTGGGAATTAAATGGAGCCAGATGAAGGACATCCTTTTCAGTCCCCGTAAAGTGATCATCGGACTGGCCAGTCAGTTCCTGGTATTACCTGCTGTTACTTTTGGAGCCATTATGCTTTTCGGTAACATGCTCACTCCGGCTGTTGCGTTCGGTATGCTCCTTGTAGCCAGTTGTCCGGGAGGCAATGTCTCAAACTTCATATCCAGTGTGGCAAGAGCCAATGTGCCCTTATCCATCAGCCTTACTGCCGGAGGTACAGTGCTGGCCGTGATTATGACACCACTCAACTTTATGTTCTGGGGAGGGTTGTATTCAGCAACCTCACCATACCTCAGGCCCATAGAAATCGACCCTGTAGATATGTTCCGCACAGTCACCATCCTGCTTGGCATACCTGTGGCGCTGGGTATCCTGTTTTCACAGAAATTCCCTATGATCACAGAGAAAATCAAGAAGCCAATCAGCAATATCTCCATGCTGGTTTTTGTCACTTTTATAGTGATGGCCTTCAGGAACAATTTTAACTATTTTGTGGATTATATCGGATGGATATTCCTTATAGTGTTAGTGCATAACACACTGGCACTATCCACAGGTTACTTTTTCCCAATGTTCTTCGGACTCGACAGGAATGACAGGAGGACTATCTCTATAGAAACAGGAATCCAGAATTCAGGACTGGGACTGGTGCTTCTGTTTAACCCCCGTATCTTCCCCCCTGACCTTCATATGGGTGGTATGGCGTTTATTACTGCCTGGTGGGGAATATGGCACCTTATTTCAGGAATAGGCATTGCCACATTATGGGGTAGTGTAAGGAAAATTGAGAAGTTTGCGTAGCGCCCCGTTAGCATACAGGCTGCTTTATGCCTACGCGAAGTTTTGCTTCCGGATGTTTTACCGTGTGAGGATCTCCGGTACGGATAATATTCCTAAAAACAAGCCACTAATCTTCGCAGCAAATCATCAGAATGCACTGATGGATGCTTTGGCAATTCTGTTTGGTTCATCGAAACCAGTATATTTCCTGGCAAGGGCTGACATCTTCAGGAACAAGACAATTGCAAGGATACTGACCTACCTGCGGCTTATGCCTGTGTACCGTCCAAGGGACGGAGTTGATATTTCAGGCAAGAACAGTGAAGTGTTTTCAGAGGTGGCACAAATGCTGGCTAATAACGAAGCAATTGGTATTATGCCTGAAGGTGCACACACACACTTCAAGCATCTTCAACCCCTGAAGAAAGGGATCTGCCGGATGGCCTTTGAAGCCGCAGAACTTAAGGACTTCGAACTCGACACCATAATTGTTCCGGTGGGACTTGATTTCAGCGACTACCATAAGCATGGCAGCAGGTTACTGATTATGTTTGGAAATCCTGTTAAGGTGGCTGATTACTATGCACTTTACAAAGAAACGCCCAACAAGGCAGTAGCACACTTGCGCGATGACCTCAGCAAAGCTATCAGGGCATTGATGATTGATGTGAGGGATGAAAATGAGTACTCTTTCATCATGGGTTATGCAGAATCGGAAGCTGACAGGTTGCTTATTAAAAAGAATGACGCTTTCAGGAGGTTCTCATTCATTAAAAAGGAAGCCGATAAACTGAACCAACTGGAGAAGGATAATCCTGAAGAATTCAACCGGATAAAGCAGGAATACTATGCCGGCACAGTTAAACCAATTGACCATAAAAGTATCAGGAAGGCTAAAAGAGAGAAAGCCTTTAACCGCCTCACATGCTTTCTGCTATCAATTATGTTCATGGTATTTAACTTTCCACCCGTGCTGCTTGCGCGGTATATCACAGGGAAGTTGAAGGACAAACAGTTTGTTGGGTCCATCACTTATGGAATTTATCTTGTTGCATTCCCAGTCTGGTACCTGCTGCTGTTTATAACAGCGGCTCTCTTATGGAGTGCGGTTGCCGGATTGATTATTATAATGCTGGCATTCAAGCTGGCTGATAGTTATCTGCCGGATTCAGAGTGCCGCTAGAAGGCTATCTATTATTTTACTTACAGACACAAAAAAAGGGTGGCATTGCTGCGCACCCCTTGTTTTTTGTAGCCCCGATAGGAATCGAACCTATATTTAAAGTTTAGGAAACTTCCGTTCTATCCATTGAACTACAGGGCCATTAACTTTGAGGGTGCAAATTTAATAAATTTTTTGAAACAAAACACGCCAAGCTATACTTTACATATATTGACGTCGTTATTCTTTGAAACAACCCGTCCATGAAAAGAATATCCCCTCTTCTTCCCCTTTTTACTGCTATTGCTTTCCCCCTGCTGCTTCACAGGCAGACAGCCGGCATCAATGTGGTTCTTCTCGACCTGCCGGTAATAGCTCTGCTTATCTGGTCAGGTAGGCTTAACATGCGCAATAAGTTAATGCTGCTGGTAACAGCCGGCCTGTTCTTAACCTCGCTTATGTGCCTGGTATACAGTTCTGATATTGCTGTTACCATGAACATAATATCCCTTATTCTCCTTGCCGGTTTAATGGCAGCCCCTGAACTTTCAGTGCTCTTTAATGCACTGCCTGCACTTGCAGTGTCATTTTTCACCGCGCCTTACGACTATTTCAGGAACCTCGCAGGTAATAACACGAAGAGAACCGGAAGATACCGCACAATGACCATTGCCGCCTATATCGTAATTCCCCTGATTGTACTCTTCATATTCGTTTCCCTCTATTCGGCTGCCAGTCCCTATTTCAACCAGCTTACCGGCAATTTCATAAGGGTGTTTGAAAGAATTGCTGAGTATATTTCACCTGAAATCTTCTGGCTGGCAGTTGCAGGCTTTGCTGTAGGTGTTATCCTCTTCTTTGGCAGGATGATCACCCTCTTTACGCTTGAAATAGCTTCCCTAAACCTTAACCGTAAAAGGCGTATGTACAGCGGCCCGGCAACAGCCCTGAAAACAGAGGCAAAGAGTGCCGTTATTCTTTTGGTGATGCTCAACATAACACTGCTTGTGATGAACATGCTCGACCTCTGGCATGTGTGGATTAACTTTGAGTGGGACGGAGGCTTCCTCAAACAGTTTGTGCACGAAGGAACATGGCTCCTCATTCTCTCAATAATTATATCAATTGCCATTGTGCTTTGGTATTTCAGGGGCAACCTTAATTTCTATAAAGGCAACCGCTCACTTATCCTGCTTACCCGGGTATGGCTTGCACAGAACCTCTTCCTTGCCTTGTCGGTAGGACTGCGCAATTTCTGGTACCTGCATTATTTTAACCTGGCCTACAAGAGAATAGGTGTTTTTGTGTTCCTCCTTCTGGTAATTATCGGGCTTATAACAGTTATCATAAAGGTCGAACAGCGCAAAACACTTAAATACCTGATGGTACGAAACAGCATTTTTATCTACGTGGTGGTTACCGCCCTGAGTTTAGTTAACTGGGATATGGTAATCGCCCGCTTTAACCTTGCCCGTGCCGATAAGGCATTCTTTCATACCGACTTCATGGTAAACCTCGATTACTCAACCCTGCCCGTACTTCTTGTAAATGAACAGGAAAGAAACCGCATTGCCGAAGCCCAGAAGAAGATGTTTATGTACCACGATAATTATACTTCAATGGAAGACTACAACTTGATACTGCTTAACCATAAGAAAGTTTTCCTTGAAGAATATCCGCAAAGGAATTTCCTTAGCTGGAATCTTACTGACTATATCACTTACAGGAGGCTGAATTAAATTTTTAATAAACTTTATTAAGTACATTTGGGGAGCCTTAACTTTAGCCTATGCATAACGTTAAAGAAACCCGATACAGTCATTTCACCTGGACAGATATCACCTCCCCCCATAAGGACCAGCTTATTGAACTGGCCAACGAAAACCATCTTAACTACCTGCAGGTATACGATAGCCTTGAGCATGGCCACCTGCCTAAGTTTGAGAAGATGGCAGAGTATAACTTTATGATTCTCAGGGCTTATACAGGAAAAAAGAATGAACGCAAATCAACCGTAAGTGAACTATCCAATAAAATTGCTTTCTTTTACAAGGACGATAAGCTGATTACCGTCCATAAAGCAGCTTTTGAATTCATCGCCCAGATTGAGGGTGATTACAAGAGTGTGTACCATCTGTTGATCAGGATAATTGGCGACATGATCGACAGTTTTGTGGAGCCATCCGAGTGGCATAGCGATAAGATTGACCAGATAGAAAAGGTGATCTTCCTCAGGGATTATGCAAGGATATCACTCGAGGAGCTCTATTTCCAGAAATCGCAAACCCGCATCATCAAAAAGCTTATGCAGATAACCCTCGATGTGGTGAACAAGATAGTCCCCGACAAGGGTACCGCTGCTGAACTTGAGGATGTGAAGGACCAGATAAACCGCCTCATACTGATCTACGATGAGGCGGTTGAAGATGCCAATAACCTGATGAGCACCTACCTCGGACTTACTGCCAGTAAGAGCAATGATGTTATGAAACTTCTCACCATCTTTTCAGCCTTCTTCCTGCCCCTTACTTTTATAGTAGGGTTGTATGGCATGAACTTTATACATATGCCTGAACTGCACTGGAAGTTCGGATACCTCTATGTGGTACTTCTTATGGTGGTGATTTCACTGGTTATATGGTACTGGTTCAAGAGAAAAAAAATCATCTGAAATTCAATTCTATCACGTATCTGACAAATGCTGCCTACAGAAACTGATATTGCTAAACACCCTGACGGAGGAAATAAAAGGATACTTGGCTTTACGCCGAATGTTTTCTTTACAGGATTAAACAGTTTCCTTACAGATACTTCTGTTAAGATGATTTATTCGGTGATGCCGATGTTTCTTTTATCCATAGGTGCATCAAAAACCAGCCTGTCGGTTATTGAAGGCATCGCTGAAAGCACTGCATCTCTAATCAAGGCATTTTCAGGCTTCTGGAGCGATAAAATAGGCCGCAATAAACCTTTCATGTTGTTCGGCTATTCACTTTCAGCCCTTATACTTCCTTTGTATGTATTCGCAGCCACGCCTCTTCATGTGTTGTACCTGCGGTTCATGGAAAGATTCGGCAAAGGCATACGCACAGCACCCCGCGACAGCCTTATTGCCGGTTCGGTTGTGAACGGTGAATCAGGAAGGGCATTCGGATTGATGAAGGCCATGGATAATAGTGGTGCCATACTAGGGCCACTCATTGCTTTTGCCCTTCTGGCAATGATGCCGGGTAATTTCAGGATGATCTTCCTGTTTGCAGGCATACCTGCTGTGGCCGGCGTGTTCCTCATCCTCTTTGGGATTAAGGAAGCCGGAAAGCCAAAACATGAGCTCTTTTCAAAGTTTAGCTTCCGGCAGTTGCCAAAGCGCTACTATGTTTTCCTGGTTATCATTTTTATCTTCACACTTGGCAACTCAACTGATGCACTGCTTCTTGTAAAGGCCAATGAAACAGGCATCAAAGTAGCCTACATCCCCCTGGTTTACCTCATCATCAATGCAGTTTCTGTAATAGCAGCTGTTCCTCTTGGCTCCTTATCTGATAAGATCGGCAAGGAAAAGATGCTTATTGCCGGATATGTTGTATATTCCATTGTTTATTTCGGTTTCGGCATTTCATCAACCTCAGGAGCCATGATAGCACTTTTTGCCCTGTATGGTTTGTACTCTGCAGCTACCGACGGTGTACAAAAAGCATTCATTGCCGACCTTACCGGAAAAAACGTAAAAGGCACAGCCATGGGTATATACAATGCTCTCCTGGGAATTACGCTTATGCCGGCTAGTGTAATAGCCGGGGTTCTTTATGATAAGGTGGATGCACAGGTACCTTTTTTCTTCGGATCAGCCATGGCGGCACTAGCGGCACTGCTTATGGTATTATTTACAATTTTTAAAAAATGAATCCAATACCAACTCTTTCAACCATCGCTGTTAAGCATATCCAGAACTTCCCCGGAAGAGATACTATCGTATTCCTGCATGATTCCCTCGGGTGTATTGAAACCTGGCATCACTTCCCTGAAACCCTTGCCACACAGCTTGAGTGTAACCTTTTTGTTTACGACAGGCATGGCTATGGAAGGTCCGGGCCTTTCACCCAACCAAGGGAAACAGATTACATGGAGAAGGAGGCAGATGTATTGGCTGCTTTAATAGACCAGTACGCCCTTGGCCGTGTTATTCTCTTTGGCCACAGCGACGGCGGTACTATTGCACTCATAACTGCTGCCATATACCCGGAGCTTATAAAAGCCGTGATTACTGAAGGTGCGCATATATTTGTTGAGGATGTTACATTGCATGGTATCTGGGAAACAGGTAAGAAGTTCCTGAATACCGGACTCCGGTCAAAGCTTGAGAAATACCACGGACGCAATACTGAAGAACTCTTCAGGGCATGGGTTGACACATGGTGCTCCTCTGAATTCAGGAACTGGAGTATCGAACATTTGCTGCCTTCTGTAACTTGCCCGGTGTTGGTTATTCAGGGAGAAAATGATGAATTTGGAACACTGGCCCAGGTTGACGGAATATCTAAAAATGTCACCGGCCCTGTAAAGAAACTTGTTATCCGCCACACTACGCACACCCCGCATAAAAGCCATTCGCTGGAAGTATATGCAGGTGTAGCTTCCTTTGTCAGGAAACTATAGCGAAAAGACAGAGACGGCCATAATGGCCGCCTCTGCTGCTTGCTTAACTGATGTGTAACTTAAATGGGTCAATCCACACCAGCACGGATAACTCTATTCCGGTTTGCTTGAGAAGAATAACAGTTCAGAGATGTTAATTTCAGTCATATAGTGGGTTTTACCTTCCTTATCATCCCACATCTTGTAGGTGAGTTTGCCTTCAACAGCGATCTCTTTTCCTTTAGTGAGTGATTTCTCGCACTTGTCAGCCAGGCCACCCCATGCTACAAGGTTATGCCACTGTGTATCCTTCACTTTAACACCTTCTTTGTTGGTATACTCTTCATTGGTAGCCAATGTCATCCTTGCCATTTTCTTGTTACCATCAATTGTCCTGATTTCGGGCTCTTTACCTAACCTGCCTATGAGCGTTACCCTGTTCCTTAAGTTGTTCATTGTATTTAATATTATAGTTTAAAATGAGTTGTTTTACCTGATTGCATTAATTTGAAACCCTTGCTGAAATCATCAAAAGGTCGGAGACTGTAATCTCTGATGCCAGCCTGTTGTTTCCATCCTTATCAGTGTAATGATGATATACCAGCCGGCCATCCACTGCTATTTCACCTCCCTTCTGTAAGTACTTACCGCAGATTTCCGCAAGCTTTCCCCATACTACCAGCTGATGCCACTGAGTGCGTACACCTTTCTTCCCTTTTTCACTGACAGCCTCATTAGTGGCCAGCGACATCTTTGCCATAACTTTACCATTTTCGAATGTTCTTACTTCAGGATCATTCCCGAGAAATCCGATTAACTGTACGCGATTGTTTAATGCTTTCATCGTTTTTGTTTTTTGTGCCTTTCGGCGGTTCAACATTTACCTTACTTTACTATTCCAAACCTGACTGTGTTTGAACGATGAAGCAAATGTATAACGGTGTTTTGCGATTAGTCGGTTGTTAAACGTTTATAAACGAATATAAACGTTTGTAAACGTTTGCAAATGTTTTTGTGATTGATTATCAACGCTTAATAAGAAATACAATTCTTTAAGAAAAATCATTAAACCTGTAGAAAAGTATGAGATATAAGTTAATTTGTTAACTACATTTGCTATATCATCCAAACCAACCACATGAAAAAGATTCAGATTATCCGTTCCATTGCAGGTGTTTTATTGCTCATTACAGCACTTACCCTGTTCTCTTCATGCGCTAACAAAGAAGTTGTAACCGAGTGCCTCAAAGGCCAGACTTATGGTTTCTGGTATGGCCTGTGGCATGGAATAATTGCACCAATTGACCTCGTATTAATGCTGTTCAGGGACGATATTACGGTTTATGCCCCCAACAACAACGGTATATGGTATGCTTTTGGATTTGTACTTGGCAGCGGAGGCTGGGGCTTTCTCGGAGGAAGGTCGAAAAGGAAGTAGTTTAATTGGTAACACATTCGTATCCGGGTTACCCTTGGGTTACCTTTGGGTTACCTCACCCTTACCTTTCCTTTACCTCTAAGGTAAACGAAAGGTAAGGGTGAGGTAACCCAAAGGTAACCCAAGGGTAACCCGGATACGAATGAAACCCTAATTTAACTTTTACTGAGAGACTGCCATAGTAGTTCGGCAATATCCAGGTTCTTTACCTCATCCTCTTTGTTTTTGTACTTGAGGCCGTCGGTAATCATCGTCATGCAGAAGGGACAGGAGGTTGCAACGATATCAGCACCTGTCTGAAGGGCTTCTTCGGTTCTTTCAACGTTTACTTCCCTGAAGCCTGGTTCGGCTTCTTTAAACATCTGGGCACCGCCTGCACCACAGCACAATGCTTTGCTCCTGCTGCGGGGCATTTCAAGGATTTTGCCGGTAACCGTCTTGTTGACCTCTCTTGCTGGTTCATAAATATCATTTCCCCGGCCGAGGTAACAGGGGTCGTGGTAAACGATGCTCTTATCTTTCAGGATGTTCTTATCGGCTTTGAGGATTCCTTTTTCAAGAAGCTCATTCAGGAATACCGAATGGTGGGTGACTTCATAATGCCCGCCAAGGTCGGGGTACTCGTTTTTGAAGATATTGAAGCAATGGGGACAGCAGGTGATGATTTTCTTTACGTTGTACATGTTTAACGTTTCAATCACCCTGAGAGCCTGCATCTGGAAGAGCATTTCATTGCCTGCCCTCCGTGCGGGGTCGCCATTGCAGGTTTCTTCGGCACCCAGCACGGCAAAATCAACACCGGCATGCAGCAGGAGCTTTGCAAAGGCAACGGTTACTTTTTTGTACCTTGCATCGAAGGCACCGGCACAGCCAACCCAGAAAAGATATTCAGGCGTTTTACCCTGCGCAACAAGGTCGGCCATTATTGGAACTGTATATGTGTCTATCGTCTTCATCGTTATTTATTAAGGTCGTTAAGCCACAGTAACCTGTCTTCTGCAGGATACTGCCATGGGGCACCGTTGTTCTCTATATTCGCAAACATGGCGTTCAGTCCTGAAGGTGCTGATGCTTCCTCCATTACCATAAAGCGGCGCATATCCAATATAAGCGAAGGGTGGTTGATGTTCACCGGACACTCTTTGGCACAGGCATTACAGGTAGTGCATGCCCAAAGCTCTTCAGCTGTTACATAATCATGAAGCAGTGTCTTAGCATCCTGGAACTCCTTTCCCTTTTCGCGGGTAACCGCAGCATATTCTTTCATCCGGGCACGGAGGTCGACAAATATCTTCCTGGGCGACAGCTTTTTGCCTGTAATGTTGGCGGGACAGTTGTCGGTACACCTTCCGCATTCAGTGCAGGCAAGTGAATCAAGGTAGTTCTTCCAGTTTACATCGCCTGCATCCTTCACACCATATCTTGCAACAGCTCCTTCAGGGGCAGTGGCTGTTTCGGGGAAAAGCATATACCTGATCTCAGCAGTGATGGAAGGCATGTTCTGCAGGTATCCCAGTGGTTTAAGCCTTGACAGGAACACATTGGGGATGGAGGTGAACACATGGAAGTGCTTGGAGTAAGGCAGTATGTTGGCAAACAGGAAGATGAGGAGTATATGCGACCACCAGCTGATTTCATGGATCACATGGATGGTGCTGTCGGTTAATCCGCCTATTAAGTATGGAGCAACGATACGGCTTATGGGGTAAGTGCCTTCATACGCTCCAAGGTGTAGTATGTAGTACGCCATGTTAAGGCCGGCCAGCGATACCATGAGAAGCAGGATGATGGTGAGTGCTATGATGGCATCGTATTTCGACTTAGGTTTCATTTCTTCGCCATAAAACCTCCGCACTTTTATAAAAAGCCTGCGTGCAAGGAACACCAGTATGCTCACGATAATCACGTAAGCCATAATATCGCCCGATGCGGTTACAAAATGGTAGAACCAGCCGGTTGACGACATCACCCTTTCGCTTCCGGTAATACCGTCGACCACCATCTCGATGCTGCCAAGTGTAATCACCAGGAAACCCCAGAAAGTAAGTGCATGCAGGATTCCGGCGATGGGATACCTGAAGATCTTCGATTGTGCAATGGCAACCTTGAGCATGATCCTCAGCCGCAGTCCCCATTGGCCGATGGCCTCTTTGCGGGTTAGGGTGAAGTTATACCACAAGCGCCACATACTGAAGCTGAATACCCCAAGAGTAACCAGCAATGTCAAAATAAAAATGATCTGTTTAGCCATACTTACATCAGTTTTTGGTACACCTGCCACCAGCGGTCTGGTATTTCGCTGTTGCAGGCTGTAAGATAATCATTATACGAACACGGCACCATGTAGTGCGCCGAGTACTTCACCTGTTTCTCATCGCCGCAGATTACTTCCATCCACCAGCGGTCGGTTTTGCGGCTTTTGTAAAATACTATTCCGTCCTCGAAGTCGGTGGTCGGCACGGTATATTTAATAAAATCATCACTGTCGGGAACCGGGAAATCCTTTTTACGCTGGTTGAAGCCTTCAAAAACATACCATATCATTTCGGAAAGCAGGAAGGCAGTCATACCATTACGGTCGAATGAAGGGTTAAACTCAAAGAAGCCAATCGACGAGAGTTTCTCACTCATGGCAGCATACCGGGCAGCCTGGCAGGCCTGTTCGCCGTTAAATCCGTTGGGTGAAGCATTGGCATTGCCGGGGGCTTCAGGTGCTTTCACTGCCCCGATATCAAACGATATCATATCGGCATTGCGCACCAGTGGCTCTATTTCCCTGAAATCGCTGTTTACCTGTCCCAGCCGGTAAGTATCAAACAGCAGCTTAGCCATCAGTTCAATCTCAGCCTGGTCGGTAAAATAAGTCTGGTACCCGATATTGGTAAAGTTAAACAGGTAATTAGGCTTAAGCAGTATGATCTTACTCAGGTAATTTTGAGAATTCAGTTCATTGGCACCTCCGCCGCCAAGGTCAAAGCACGGGTCGATCACAGCGATGTTGATGATCTTTTCCATATGCTCATATGCCTTGTACATGCCAAACGTTAGGCTCTGGCTTCCGCCGATGACCACCGGGAATATCTTATTGCCGATGAGGGAGGCCATAACCTCAGACAGGGCGAAGATGGTATCAGTTTCCGAATGACCTTTTTTCAGGTTTCCAAGGTCGGCAATCCCTGCCTTCCACGCCCCCGGGAATAATCCGTAGAGGTATTTACGCACCTCATCAGGGCCGTCGGCACAACCCTCATTATTGACTGATGCCCGTCCGTCAGGCACCCCAATAATGGCTATATCAAATTCAGAAGTTTCAGGGAAGATGCCACCCTCGTGGTAAATGCTGATAGTATTGCCGATAACCGGCTTTCCGGGCACAAGCTCTGCCAGGACACCTGCAGATACCGGCTCAAAATATATAGAAAGATCCATGCGTGTTGATTAATGAACCAAACGTACGAAAAAAACTCAAAAATAGTTCAAAGGTGGTTCAATGTTGTTCAATGTTGTTCAATCACCTCACCCCGGCCCTCTCCTCAAGATAATCCCACTTGTCCCACCAGTCTCACTTGTCCCAACAGTCCCACTTGTCCCACTTGTCCCATAAACAATTCAGATTCTGGTAAACTTTGCATAGTTCCCCTACATAACGATACCTTATATGGTACTATTTTAGAGGAATACGTTAGATCAAAATCCTCAAAATTTATTTTCTCAACTCCATATGGGATTGTGTGTGCAACTGGATCTGAAAAAGGTGTGATTTACATCCACAATAAATAGCTGCTATCAGTTCCCATATTAAAGTTGATAACCCTTCCTTAGATAATTGCCATATCTGCAAACATCTATGTATGATACATTTTATGATAATTAACTTTTGTACTGAGATTTATTCTTTATAGTATTGACTTTTATATTTTAATGATTATATTAGCAGCAATATTTCCCGGATGAAAAAAGTTATCAGATATATTGATAATCCTTGGCTTCTCACTGTTATCACGATTATTAAAGTGATATGGGGGGGGGGTAATCCCGCTAATAATTACACTTAAAAAAAGTATCGCACATCTCGACCTCTATTTGGACTTAAGGTTATATGTCCGGCTTGTGGTTGTGGATGTGCCTCCGTGAAACCATGCAGAAATATGTTATCTGGACTTCTTAATGTTTATTTTAATTAAAATTTTATGAAAACAAGATCAAGAATTTTATCACTCTTTATGCTTTCTTCATTTCTTATCTGTTCTATGATTTCATTAAATGCAAGTAGCGCGAGTGACATAACAGATGCCAACATTTCAGCCTTAACTAATACAGACATTCACATTTTCTGCAGGTCTAAATTATTTGCAAACTGCTATTCTTATGAAGGTACATGCACGTATTGGATTTCAGATAATTGGTACTGTACAGTAGATGGATACAAAAATGGGAGTAACCCTAATTAAGACCTTTTAAAATTATAAGAATATTGGTAGATAAGACTTTATTTTACCAATACTCTTATGTCTAATTAATTAGATATAAAATGAGAGAAGTAAATAGACATTATATATTCATTGTAATAAGCAGTTTTTTATTATCCTGTTCAAACAAGCATTCGGATATAAACAGTATTTCAGTTGTTCCCCCACATAACGATACCTTATATGGTACAATTTTAGAGGAATACGTTAGATCAAAATCCTCAAAATTTATTTTCTTAACTCCATATGGGATTGTGTGTGCAACTGGATCTGAAAAAGGTGTGATTGAGTTGTTGGATACAATAGATGGCCATGCAATTTATTCTAGAGTAAAGAACGGGAAAGGTCCTCAGGAATTGATTTCCTCTTTAGGACAGGGCTTCAATGAAGTAACGAATGAATTCAGTGTTCTTGATATTTCGAAGACTCAGATAAATAATTACAAGATCTCTGATACAGGTTTGGTATTGAGTAGTTATATTAAGTACAATAACCTATATCCTCAAAGTATAAGAAATCTTTCTGATTCAACCACAGTCATGCTCACAGCAATGCCCAATCAATCAGTTTTACTGCTTGATAAAAACGGGCGAATTAAAGATCAGGTTCAATATCGCTTGTTTGATGAAGCTGGTCTTAGTTATGACAGATATTTTGAGCCCGCTGTACTTGATGTTTCCAGAAAAAATAAGATAATTGTTGTTGCAGCAAATCATTTGCCTTCGCTTTCATTATACTCATACGAAAATGATAAGTTAAAATTGTTATGGACTAAGATGATATTTAAACCTTACTATACTTTCAAAAATAATTGGAGATGGGTAATTCCTGATAAAAACAGAGGAGGATTTGAGAATCTTGAGGTATCTGATAACTATATATACGTAACCTATTATGGTATCAAATCAGGAGATTGGGAAAAACAAATTAACCGGGATTTTAATGAAATTACTTTACTTGTTTTCGATTTTAAGGGAAATCTTGTAAAGAGTATCTTACTTGATAAAAATGTCTTTACATATACGGTTTCAAAAGATGACAGGATTTTATATGGAATGATCGAGAGACCAGATCGGCTAATAGTGAAATACAATCTTAATTTTAATTTACATCCACAATAAATAGCTGCTATCAGTTCCCATATTATTGTTGATAACCCTTCCTTAGTTAATTGCTATATCTGCAAATATCTATGTGAGATGCATTATATAATATTTAAATTTTATACTGAGAATTGTTCATTATAGTATTGTCTTTTATATTTTATTCCTTATATTAGCACCAATATTTCCCAGATGAAAAAAGTTATCAGAAATATTGATAATCCTTGGCTTCTCACTGTTATTAAGAACAATAATGTGATATATTGGGGGGCACTATTCATTACACATAAAAATAATTCAGCACATCTCAACCACAGTATGGGTTTCAGGCATTATGCCGGCCTGGGATTGTATGTGTATTATCACCGTTAGATAAAATTTATCAAATGGGCAAAATAACAATATATATATGTCATGTACTATTTATATTATTATCATGCAGTGGTAATAAGCATGACCAAAATAAGGAAGTTCATAAAATTGAAGTTGGTATTACTAAAGATATTCAGAAATCGTCATGGGAGGATTTTATACAAGACATTAACTTTATACCATTAGAAACCACTTCAAACGGCATAGTGAGTGAGATACAGAAGATAATGATTAGAGATAATCGAATCTATATTCAATGTTTTGGTAAAAAGGGTATCTTCATTTTTACTTCCGAGGGAAAATTTATTAAAAATATCTGTACTTTAGGAAAAGATCCTTTTAAGGTTAATTACCTGTTTGACTTCTCTATATCACCGAAGGGTATTATATATGCCATGGATAATGGGAAAATACTGACTTTTGATAAAGATGGTAATCCATTAAAGGAGTTCTTTTTTGTACCTGATCTTAAAGGACTAGGTCATGAAACTAATCTATCGGTTTTTAATGAAGATTCTATTTATTTATGGCATGCTAGTGCAGGAGAAGGGAGGCAATTTCATTTATCCAGAACAAATCTTAAAGGAAGAATTCAGGAAATCATGATACCTTACTCTCATTTTTCTTTCAGTGCAGAAAGATTTGTTGAAGTTGGAGATAACGAATATGCTATTACACCACCATCACTTTATGATACGATTTATGCTATAGTTCAAGGCAGAATTGAGAAAAAATTTATACTGAATATTAAGGATAATATTATAGGTATTGAACCATTGATAGCTCAAAATAATGAAGATTTCTACACAAGCAATCAATTAATCAAGTATATCTCTGAAAATAAACTAAGTGTCATACATGGGAACATTGTATATAATTCTGACTATTTAATCTTTAATCTTCATAATCCGGGTTATGGTGTATTGAACCGATGTTTAATAAATTTAAAGACAGGACTAGTGAATTATTTTGACCACTCTTCTGAACCTGAGAATTTATTCTACCCAGGAAAAATACATTTATGTTATAATGATAAAATGATATCATCATTAGAGGGATATCAGGTATGTCAATTACTTGAAGAAAATAAGACCAATTGTTCATTCATAAGTCAAGAACATAAACAAGAACTTCTAAATAAATTAAAAACGGTAAATGAATTAGATAACCCTGTACTAATGGAAATTACTTTAAAGAATGCTGCAAAATATGAAAACTGATAGGTTTTTATGCCAGATGAAGGAGACACAGCTACCGAAAAGAATTACCTGGGTTTTGCAGCAAAGAAATTATGAATTATGTAATTAAATATTACCTTTATTCATAAATTGACTGAATTTTTGAATATGTTGAAACTCAAAAGTATCCTTACAGTAGTTTTGTTGGTAATAGTTGTAGCCTGTAATACAAACAAAAACAATGATCTCAATCCCGGCAATATACTACCAATAAATAAAATTGCCAATGACACAGTTGGAGTTGAGGATATCATAGTAAAAAAATCATCCTTTACTCTCGAAACATGGTGTAATGGTTATTTACAGGCATCTCAAAAAGCTATTGTCCCCTTTGAAGTTCAGGGTAACCTGATAAATGTGCTGGTAAAAAACGGTCAGTGGGTGAGTAAAGGACAGTTGCTTGCTCAAATTGATGATTATAAGCAGAAGCAGGCATTGGCACAGTCGGAGGTCAATTACAAACTTGCTTTAATAAACTATAATGACCAGCTATTGGTGTCAGGATATAGAATTGAAGATACTGCCAGAATACCAAAGCATGTAATTGAAGGGGCTATGCTCCGCTCCGGCCTTTCGCAATCAATACTTGAGCTTAATAAAGCCCGCACTGAACTGGCAAATACAAGAATTACTGCTCCGGTTAACGGAATGGTTGCGGGATTAACAGCGAAACCCTTTACTCCTACTACTGAATATAAGAACTTCTGCACTTTGCTTGATACGCATGATATGATAGTTAATTTTGATGTTCTTGAACAGGATGCAACACTCATTCAACCCGGAATGGTAATTGAAGTTATACCTGTGGCTATGGCCGGGAACTTTACCGGTAAAATTGAAGGGGCTGACAGAATGCTTAGCAATTTCGGAACACTCAGTGTTTCTGCTCTTGTTCCGAATACAAGAGGATTGCTTATTGACGGTATGAAGGTTAAAGTTGTTGTTAAAAAAGTAATACCTGATCAGATAGTTGTACCTAAATCTGCAGTGCTGGCCAGGCAAAACAGGCAGGTTGTATTTACAGTTGAAGATGGTCATGCCATATGGAACTATGTTACCACCGGTTATGAAAATAGTACACAATATACCATAACAGAAGGTTTAAAACCGGGGCAGCATGTTATTGTGAGCAATAATCTCACCATTGGTCATATGGCTCCTGTACTTGTTTCAGGTCAGGTAAAATAACTCAATGTTGAAGTACGACACCGATAAAGGAATTAAGCATTATAGTTCATTTACAGTGAATATGCTTTTCGTTTTGTTTGCTGTATGTGGACTTGCACTTATCCCCAGGCTAACTGTTAAGCTCAATCCAGGCCGTGAATCTAATTCTCTCACTGTTAGTTTTGTTTATCCGGGTGCTGCACCACAAGTGGTTGAGCATGAGGTTACTTCTGTGCTTGAAGGTGCTATAGCAACCATGAGCGGTGTCAGACAGATTGAATCGAACAGCAGTTTTGGGTATGGAAGTATAATAATTGAAGCCAAAGAAGAAAGTGATATTGAAACACTCCGTTTTCAAATTCTTTCAGTTATTAAGGATGTCTGGCAACACTTTCCTCAACAGGTGGGTTATCCTGAAATTAGTTCTGGCAGAGACCAAAAAAGAAATAAGGAATTACTAGTTTCATATACACTGATTGGTGATGCTTCCTCACACAAACTTAGGGAATATGCTGATAATTCGATAAAAAGGGCTTTCAGCCGGATAAAGTCCGTTTCTGGAATTGATACTTATGGAGCTACTCCTTTTGAGTGGAAGTTTACATACAACCATGAACTACTCAACCAATATGGCATTTCACCTAATGATCTTGCTGGTTCATTGAATCAGTGGCAACAAAAAACAGGTGTAGGTGTATCAGGTGATAATATAACTACTAAAGGCTTGCATGCTACACCGATAGTAATTTCCTACTCAGATGAAACCGAACTGGTTAACTCCTGGAAGGACATACCTGTTACAATTATTGGTAATAAAATTGTGAGGTTTGGTGAGATTGCAAAACTTGAGATTAAAGAACAGCAGCCAGCAAATTATTTCAGAATAAATGGCAAGAATACTGTTTCAATTAATATTTATGCTTCACAAAACTCCAATCAGCTTGCTCTCGCCAAAGATGTTGGAAAAGCGGAGCATGATATACAGGTCTCACTACCTGATGGATGGTCATTGATTCAAATGTATAATTCAAGCGACTATCTGCGTAAGGAGATTGATAAAACCGCACTTCGTCTTATTGCTGCTTTAATGTTGCTTTTTCTCTTCATACTACTAGTTCAGCGCAGTTGGAAGTATATGCTCTTCATTATAATAAGTCTTGCAATTAACATTTCAGTAGCTTGTATCTTCTATTATCTCTTTCATGTTGAAATTCACCTTGTTTCAATTGCTGGTATCACTGTAAGTATTGGCATTATAATAGGTAATTATGTAATTATGGCCGATTACCTGCTGGAACGTAAATCACTCAGGATTTACATGCCATTACTGGGGGCTACCTTAACCACACTAGGCGCACTTGTAGTTGTTTTTTTTCTTGATGATCATGATCAGGTTAACCTGATTGACTTTGCAATGGTAACCATAATTAACCTGTCAGTTTCACTCTTAATCACTTTGTTTTTTATCCCTTCACTTTTAACCGGACTCCGCATAAAAAAAAGCGAAAAGCTTATATCACAAGGAAGGTTGAAAAGAATTACAGTGTTTTCAAGCATCTATGGCGCATACATCAAATTTGCCCACCATTGGCGAAATGCTTTTATAGTTTTAATAATATTGATATTTGGATTACCCACTCATCTTCTCCCATTCTTAATTGACAGAGAAACCACTTGGGCTAAAGTATACAATAGTACGTTAGGCAGTAATTTTTATAAGGAACATTTACGAATGCCAATTGAAAAGATTTCAGGCGGAATATTGCGATTGTTTATGCAGCATGTGTCAGATGGTAACGGTTCTTACCAACCATCTGGAGAAACAACGTTATATATGCGCGTTTCACTGCCTACCGGTACCACAATTGTACAGCTTAACGAAGTATGCTTAAGAATGGAAAACTACCTTGGCAGATTTGAAGGAATACGGCAATTTCAAACCTACGTTAACAGCCCTCAGGATGCGAGCATCATAGTTTATTTTACAAAAGAAGCTCAAAATTCAGCTTTACCTGCTGAAGTAAAAAGTTTTTTAATACAGAAAGCTAACGAATTTGCAGGTGCCGATTTTGGTATTTATATGCGAAACGAATCGTTCAGTAATGAACTGACTGAGGGCTGGCGTTCATCACAAGTACAGATAAGTGGTTTTGATTATCGTCAACTGGTTTCATTGGCTCATGAGTTTAGTGATACCCTAAGCCATAATCCCCGGATAAGGGACATTGCAATATTCAGTGGAAATGATATTTTTTTGCAAACAGCCACACTTGATGAAAAAGGCTTACTCATCAATAAAAGTATGCTTGCAAATGCCGGCATACAATACAATGAATATGTAGCTTCAATGCAAAAATATCATGCCGGTGCAACTGCCCATGCAATGATTACCAGCGATAGAGGCTATACTCCTGTAAGTTTTTTTGCCAGTGACCTGAGTGCTTTTGATTTCTGGCAGTTTATGCACACTGCCATTGGAAATGATTCAACTAAACTGCGTCCGGCGGAAGCATCTAAGCTAACTACAATGCGTGTAGATGGGAACATTTATAAAAAGAATCAATCGTACATGATAAGACTGGCATACAATTTTATAGGGCCGGATGAATTAGCAAAAAGGGTTTTAGAGAGAGAAACAAATAAATTTAAAGGAAGATTACCACTTGGTTTCAAAGCTGAAATTCCGAAATACGATTACTCCTGGATGTTTGGAAGTAAGCCAATCCAGTATTGGTTGATTGCCTTGATTATAGTTATAATATGGGCTATTTCAGCCATTTTATTTGAATCGCTGAGTCAACCCTTCGTGGTCATATGCATAGTTCCAATTTCTTTTATTGGGGCACTTTTCACCTTCTATTATTTTGAAATTCCTTTTGATGTTGGTGGTTATGCGTCTCTTATTCTCCTTAGCGGATTGTCAGCAAACATGGTAATATATATTTTAAACGATTTCAATCAACTAAGGAAATACGACAATCATCAACCGATAAAAAATTATATTAAGGCATTTAATTCAAAAACTGCTTCACTGTTTTTAACAATTCTCTCAATAATTGCGGGTTTGCTTCCATTCTTACTATTTGATAGATTTACAAGTTTCTGGACTGCTTTTGCAGCAGGCACTATTGGGGGGCTGTTGTTTCTGATCCCACTTATTGTGCTTTTTCTTCCTTTGTTTTTAAAGATTAAGCTTAATAATACGAAAGAAAATTCGTTCACAAATAAACCGATAAAGCTGTAATTATGGTACGTTACCTGATAGAGAGGCCCATTGCAGTAATCATCTCTTTTATTGCCATTGTGATTGTAGGATTAATAACGGCCGGTTTATTGCCTGTATCATTATTACCTGAAGTAAAAATTCCTGAAATAACAGTATATATCTCCCACCCTAACACCAGTGCTATAGACCTTGAAAGAACAATTGTATCAGGTATAAGAGCCCGTTTACAACAACTTCCCGGATTAGAAGATATTACCAGTGAAACACGCGACAATAACGCGATAATCAGGTTAAAGTTTGAGTATGGCACCAACACTGATTATTCCTTTATTGAAGTGAATGATAAAGTAGATGCTGCCATGGCTGGATTACCCCGTGAAGTAAGAAGACCAAAAATAATAAAAGCAAGTACGACGGATCTGCCTGTTTTCTTATTGAATCTCAGCTTAAAAGGTGAAGAATCTGGTTTCGACAATGAACGTTTTGACCAATTGAGCAACTTTGCTGAAACTGTTATACGCAGAAGAATTGAACAACTTAATTCTGTCGCTTTTGCAGATATCACAGGTTTAAGCTCTCCGGGATTATATATCGTTCCCAATAAGCCAAAAATGCAAAGCATGGATGTGAGTATCAATGATCTGATCTTTGCACTTGATCAAAACAATACATCTATAAGCGGGATCATTGTAAGGGAAGGCCAATTACAATACAGCCTGATGTTCAGGAATGAGCTTCGTACTCTAGATGATGTTAAGAGCCTTATCGTTAATGTTCATGGAAGTCCTGTTTTGCTGGGTGAATTGGCTGCTGTTGCTATTCAAAACCAAGACCCACAAGGTATGTATCTTTCCCAGGGAAAAAGGGCTGTTTGTATGGCTTTGATAAAAAGCAGCGGATCAAAGATTGAAACCATGCGTGAGGAAGTAGGAGCTCTCACAAACCAACTTATAGGGGAATATCCGGATATATATTTTGAAACCAGTCAGGATCAATCATTTTTACTCACTTATACTATTGAAAATCTAAAAAGTAATCTCATCCAGGGAGCACTTCTGGCGATTCTCATCCTGTTCTTATTCATCAGAAATTACCGGAGTCCGCTTCTTATTGCTCTTACTTTGCCCGTGACACTGATAATAAGTCTTTTCTTTTTTTACCTGCTTGACATTTCAATCAATATCGTATCATTATCGGGCTTAATACTTGGCGTTGGAATGATGATCGATAATTCTATAGTTGTAATTGATAATATTATACAACATAAGGAAAGAGGAGAAAATCAGGTATTATCTATCACCAAAGGCACCAATGAGGTAATTGCCCCAATGATTTCTTCTACGCTTACTTCTTGTGCAATTTTTATTCCCTTAATATTTCTCAGTGGTATTGCAGGTGCTCTTTTTTATGATCAGGCGATTGCTATTGCAATAGGACAGGGAATATCATTATTAGTTTCTATTACTTTAACACCCACCTTATTCCATTTGGTGCATCGTCAAGAACATAAACACAATGAGATAAAATTGCTGAACAAGTTGAAACTCTTTGAGCTGGAAAATAGATATGAGCGGGGATTTAATCTTATCTTCCGACATCAAGGTAAAACTATATTAGTTTTATTAGTGATTCTGGCCGGAGGTTATTTTGCTTTTACTCAAATTGATAAGCGCCAGTTACCATTACTTCCACAACAGGAGACGATACTTGATATTGACTGGAATGAAAACATACACCCACTAGAGAACAGCCATCGAATAAAGAAACTTTTAACTCAAGCCGGAAAAGATATTCTACAGTCAAATGCTTTTATAGGAGAACAGCAATTTGTGCTTAATCGTGATCTTGACATGAGTGCTTATGAATGCCAGTTATATCTTAAAGCTTCAACTACGAAAAATATTGAGGAGGTAGAAAAGAACTTAAAGACATTCCTTACAAGTAACTATCCTGATGCATCCTTTTTGGAGCACCCCAAAATCCCTTTACAAAAGTGTTTTCAGGAAGTGAAGGCAGGCTTACTGCAAGATTAACCGGGGAAAACAGTGACACTCCAATTCCGTTACAGGATGTGCAATTAATATCATCCGAAATCATCAAGAATACTTCAATTCCTTCAGATGCTATACCAATAAGATCTCAGTATCTGATAAGAGCAAAACCTGATATGCTCTTCAATTATAATGTTGATTATAATGAAGTGCTATCAGAACTCAGAACAGCTTTTAACAATAATATAACCTCTAATCTTAAGGCAGTTGATCGTTATATCCCGATTATTATTGGATCAGAACCTGTAACAATGCAAAGCGCGTTAAACACGTTGTTTATCAGTAACCGTTCAGGACAAAAGATTCCATTGAAACTTCTTGTATATGTGGAAGTGGCAAGCGATTACCGAACTATATACGGAGGACCCGAAGGGGTATATGTTCCGATTAATATAAATGCTGCCTCTAATAAAACTCAGGGTATCATTAATGAAATTGATCACATTGTTCATAAGAAACAAGGTATAGATGTAGGTTTTTCAGGTAGCTATTTCAGTAATCGCAAATTAATTTCTGAAATGGTTATAATTATTCTAATTTCTGCATTATTGCTATTTTTTATCCTGGCGGCACAATTTGAATCACTTACAATACCATGGGTTGTTCTTATTGAGCTCCCGATTGATATTGCTTTTGCCGCTATTATTTTGTGGTTGGCAGGCAATTCAATCAATGCTATGTCAATGATTGGATTTGTAGTAATGGGAGGTATAATAATTAACGATTCAATATTAAAAATTGATACAATAAATCAGTTAAGGCGGGAAGGTATGGAATTAATTCCGGCAATTCATGAAGGCGGACGCAGAAGATTAAAACCGATAATTATGACTGCCCTTGTAACAGTAATTGCTCTTTTGCCTCAAATGTTTGGTAGTGATATTGGTGCTAAGTTGCAGCTTCCACTTTCTTTAACCATGCTGGCAGGGATGACTGCAGGAACCATTGTAAGTTTATGGATTATTCCTCTATTTTACTATCACGTTGTAATTACTGGTACTAAGCTGAGAAAAATATTCAATAAAAATCTTTAATCCCGGCATTAGACCTAATGATTGAATACCAATTCATTCTTAAACAATCTTGAACAACCTTGAACAATCTTGAACAAATTTTCCTATCTTGCATGGTTCCTTCTTTTTATTAACCTAAACCTCAAACATGAAAAAGAAACCGTTTTTCATTATTGCCCTGCTTGCATTAGCAATCACGGCTAGTGCACAGATGGACAACCTCTCTAACATGAGTGCTAAATGGATTCGCAGTAATGTGCGGAATGCTTCACTCGATGGTGGTGCCGATATGGTAAACTACAACCCGGCAGGGGTGGCATTGGTTGACGATGGCTTGTATATCAGCATCAGTAACCAGATGTTGTTCCGCCATCCGCAGCACACTTTTAACCTTGGTGCAGGTGCCACAACTTATGAACAGGACGGCATGGATCCCCTGTTGCCCATGGCATATGCAGCATGGAAAAAGAACAACCTCGCCGTTTCAAGTGGTGTATATATTTCAGGAGGCGGGGCTGCCGTTAATTATCCCACCGGCTCCATCAATACCACCCTCATGGGCCTCAGTATGATAAGAGCTCTTGCTGAAACAGCAGGCTACACAAGATTAAAGGACCAGTCGCTTGAAGCTTCATCATTCTATATTACTGTGCCTTTAACCTTCTCTTACGCCATTAATAAGAACTTTGCTGTATCACTTGGCGGACGTTATCTGATGGGAAAGAACAAGACTCTTGCAGGTTTAACACTCACAGGATCGGAAGTAGCACCTGATAATCCACTGACTATTGATTATAAGAGCAGTGCTGCCGGTTTTGGCGGCATAATAGGTGTTGACTTCAAAGCTTCGGAAAAGATGAATATTGCCATACACTATGAAACACAGGTGAAGATGGAGTTTGAAGCTAAGGATAATGCAGGTAACTTTGAGTTGGAGAAAGATGGCACTAAAACCCGCCGTGACCTTCCTGCAGCATTCAATGCAGGTTTAACTTACAATATTACCGATAAACTTATTGGGGGATTTGACTTCAACTACTACTTCCAGAAGAATGCCGACTGGGGAATGGTTACTGATCCTGCAACAGGAGTTAAGTCGGAAGCTTCAGAAGTAGCCGGCGATTGTTATAAGATGGCACTTGGTTTCACATACCTGGCAAGTGAGAAGCTTGAACTCAGCCTTGGTTCAAGCTATACTTTCTATAACTACGATAATATGGATCTCTATTATACCAAGATGGGGCCTTTTGAAGTACTCAAATACGATAACTTCAACCTTGGACTTGGCGGCGGATACAATATAACTAAGAATATTCAGTTCGACCTTGGCCTAATGCGTACCTTCTGGAAAGACCAGACTATTAAAGCTCTGAATGCCAATGGCATTGGTGTTGATGTTAAATCATCAGCCTATGTTGTGGCCTTGGGATTGGATTTTAGGTTTTAGGTTAGCTTTCAGCTGTCAGCTATCAGCTATCAGTTATTATTTTTTGTAAATAAACCAATGTAGAGACGCCATACTGGCGTCTCTACATGTAATACAAAATGTGATAAATCTATTTCTTCGCCCTCTTAGCCGGAGCCTTGGCTTTCTTTGCGGCAGGTTTAGATGCAGAGGCAGTGCCACCGATGATTTCTTTTACCTGCTCGTAGGTCAGCGACTTTGGATCCATTGACTTGGGGATCTTGTAGTTAGACTTACCCTGGGCAATGTATGGTCCATAGCGGCCGTTGAGTACCTGTATGGTGTTGTCCTGCTCAAATTCCTTGATCAGGCGCTCACTCTCCTTTTTACGCTTCTCTTCTATGATCTCCACTGCTCTTTCCTGCTCAATGGTTGAAGGATCGTCCGTTTTTGACAGTGAATAAAAAGCCGACCTGTGCTTGATATATGGCCCGAACCTGCCGATGGCAACGGTCATTTCCGCACCTTCGTATTCACCAATACTGCGGGGAAAGTCGAACAGCTTAAGTGCTTCATCCAATGTAAGCGATTCCATCTGCTGGCCTTTCTTTAGTCCGGCAAACCGTGGTTTATCAGTATCCTCGGATTCACCTATCTGCACCATAGGGCCGAATCTCCCAAGCTTTACATACACGCTCTTTCCTGAAGATGGGTCAGTGCCAAGGTGCCTTTCGGCTTTTACTTTTTCTGACTTTTCAAGGGTATCTTTCACCTTTCTTGAGAAAGGTCCGTAAAACTCTTTGATCATTTGGTTCCATACCTTCAGTCCCTGTGCTATATCATCAAACTCTTTCTCTACGTTGGCTGTAAAGTTGTAATCGAGGATATCATTAAAGTTCTGGATAAGGAAGTTGGTTACCAGTGTGCCTATTTCTGTAGGGAACAGTTTGGCCTTTTCTGCACCGGTATTTTCAGTTTTTACAGTCTTGCTTACCTTGTTGTTCTTTAGGGTTAACAGGTCATACTCCCTTTTAACGCCCGGGCGGTCTTCTTTAACCACATACTCCCTTTTCTGGATAGTGGAGATGGTAGGTGAATAGGTTGAAGGACGGCCAATGCCAAGCTCTTCAAGTTTCTTCACCAGGCTGGCTTCGGTATAACGCGGAGGCTGCTGGGTGAACTTCTGGGTGGCATGCATTTCAGCGAGGTTGAGCAGGTCGCCTGATTTAACCGGCGGCAGTAATCCTTCCTCATCTTCACCATTCTCATCGTCGGTTGATTCGAGGTACACTTTGAGGAAGCCGTCGAACTTGATTACTTCGCCCTTGGCTGTAAATTTCTCATCGAAAGGATTGGCATTGGTATTGCCTTCGCCGAAAATATTGATGTCGATGGTTGTGCGTTCTAATTCTGCATCAGCCATCTGGGAGGCGATGGTTCTTTTCCAGATAAGGTCATACAACCTTTGTTCCGATGCATCGCCGCTTATCTTTTGTTTACCCAGGTCGGTGGGGCGGATGGCTTCGTGTGCTTCCTGTGCTCCCTTGCTCTTGGTGGTGTAGTGCCGGGTCTTTACATACCTGTCGCCAAACAATCCGGATACTTCCTTTTTAGCCATGTTTATGGCAAAGTCGGAAAGATTGACTGAGTCGGTACGCATGTATGTGATCTTTCCGCTTTCGTATAACTTCTGGGCAACCATCATCGTGCGGGCTACCGACATTCCGAGTTTACGGCTGGCCTCCTGTTGTAAAGTAGATGTGGTAAAAGGAGGTGCGGGTGATTTACGGGCAGGCTTTGTTTCAACATCACTAACCTGGTAGGCTGCATTTATACAACGGGTAAGGAACTTACCGGCTTCTTCAACAGTACTGAATTTCTTTGACAGTTCAGCGTTAATCTTTTGCTTTCCGCTATCTTCAGGAACAAGGAAACTCGCAGTAACCCTGTAGCTGAAGGTTGCATTGAAAGCTTTAATCTCTTCTTCACGTTCTACAATAAGCCTCACGGCTACCGACTGAACGCGGCCTGCTGAAAGGGCAGGTTTTACCTTACGCCAGAGAATGGGTGAAATCTCAAATCCTACCAACCTGTCGAGAACCCTGCGTGCCTGCTGGGCATCAACGAGGTTCTTGTCGATACTTCTGGGGTTATTTATAGCATGGGTAATGGCATTCTTAGTGATCTCATGGAACACAATGCGGCGTGTTTTCTTTTCATCGAGTGAAAGTGCCTGCTGCAGATGCCAGGATATTGCTTCTCCTTCGCGGTCTTCATCGGATGCAAGCCATATAACCTCTGCGTCACCGGCCAGCTTCTTCAGTTCTTTGATAAGCTTTGCCTTGTCGGATGCTATCTCATACTTAGGCTCAAAGTCGTTCTCAATATCCACACCCATGCCCTTTTTTACAAGGTCGCGGATATGGCCGAAGCTCGACTTTACAATGAAATCCTTTCCAAGGAAACCTTCAATGGTTTTTGCCTTGGCCGGAGACTCTACAATAACAAGATTTTTTGACATACGATATTCTCAGGGTATTTACTATCGGCCTTGTTTTCCGAAAAACCGCACAAAGTAAAGCAATTAAAATGGAATCAATCTTAAACTTAAAAACATTTATTTACAACAAATTAATAATGAGGCGGTTCAAAAATTTTTATTTTTGCAGCCGGGTTCTTTGAACTTATAAATGAGGGTCAATTTAAACAGAGGCTAAAGTGGAGAAAAGGAAACTATATATGGAAACCTATGGCTGCCAGATGAATTTTTCTGACAGCCAGATAGTGGGGTCCATCATGACTGACCATGAATTTGAGATAACGGAAAATATAGCTGATGCTGACCTGATCTTTGTAAACACCTGTTCTATCAGGGAGCATGCAGAGCAACGGATCAGGGCAAGGTTGAAGGAATTCGGCAGGTACAAAAAAATCAGGCCCGACCTTAAGATAGGCCTGCTTGGCTGTATGGCCGAGCGCCTGAAAGAGCAGTTGCTTGAGCAGGAGAAAACAGTTGATATAATTGTAGGCCCTGATGCTTACCGCGACCTGCCACGCCTGCTGAATATAGCTGAAACAGGACAGAAAGCTGTGAATGTGCTGCTGTCGATGGATGAAACCTATGCTGATATCAATCCCATACATACCAAGGGAATATCTTCGTTCATCTCCATTATGCGGGGATGCGAGAATTTCTGTTCCTATTGTGTGGTTCCTTACACAAGGGGTAAAGAAAGAAGCCGCGACCCTGAAACCATAGTAGCCGAAGCTGCCCGCTTGTTTGAGGACGGTATAAGGGAAGTTACCCTGCTGGGGCAGAATGTGAACTCATACAAGAGTGACGATGGTACAGGCTTTGCACAGTTGCTTGAAAGGGTGGCACTGGTTAATCCGTTAATGAGAATAAGGTTTGCAACTTCACATCCGAAAGACATATCCGATGAACTGATAGAAACCATAGCACGGTATCCTAACATCTGCAAGAGCATCCACCTACCTGTACAATCAGGCAGCGACCGCATGCTTAAGCTCATGAACCGTAAGTATACGCGTGAATGGTATATGGACAGGATAAGTACCATTAAAAGGATTATTCCCGATTGTGCATTGTCAACAGATATAATCGCAGGCTTCAGTTCAGAGACTGAAGAAGACCACCAGCAGACCATATCGCTGATGAAGGAGGTTGGGTACGATTATGCTTTCATGTTTAAGTATTCCGAGCGCCCTAATACCCTGGCTGCTAAAAAGTACGCCGATGACATTGATGAAGAAACCAAGGGAAGGCGTTTGCAGGAGATCATTGACCTGCAGCAGGAGTTATCATACCAGAGCAATCTTTTGGATTTGGGAAAGACCTTTGAGGTATTGGTAGAAAATGTATCGAAGAAATCAAAGGAAGAAATGTCAGGACGTAACAGCCAGAACAAGGTAATCGTTTTCCCGGCCAGCAATTGTGTTCCCGGTGATTATGTTAATGTTAAAGTTACTTCTTGTACCTCAGCCACATTAAGGGGTGAAGCAGTTTAATAAATAATCCCCGCGGCATTTATAAAAGTGGCTTTATTTCTTTAAATGCAATACTTTTGCCCTTCAATACACAACACATTTAATCCTGATGAACAGAATGATTAAAACCGGCTTGAAAATCACGGCATTACTGATAGTAACAGTGCTGGGATTCAGTTCATGTATATCACAAAAAAAGACGGTTTACCTGCAGAACCAGAGTAATTTTACAACCGGTGGAAACACGTTTGAGAACGACTTGTCGATTTATAAGATCCAGCCAGGTGATTTCCTTTATATCAATGTCCGTAACCTTGACCCAAAAAATATGAGTCTGTTTGAAGGCGGTGAAAGAGGAGAGTACCAGATGCAGAGCGATATGGGTGTTTACCTCAAGAGCTACCAGGTTAATGATTCGGGCTATATTTCTTTCCCCGTTATCGGGAATGTGGAGATAGCCGGTTTATCAGTTAGCCAGATCAAGGATAAACTCCAGAAGATAATGGATGAGTTTTACCAACTTACCACAATTACCGTGAAACTGGTGAATTTCAAGGTAAGTATACTGGGTGAGGTGGCAAGGCCTGGCACCTATACTGTTTACCAGGAAAGGCTTAACATATTCCAGGCTATAAGCCTTGGTGGTGACCTTACTGCCTATGGCGACAGGAAGAATGTAAGCATTATCAGGAAAACAAAAACCGGCGGCACCGAGATACTAAAAGTTAACCTGCTGAGCAGTTCATTACTTGAACTCCCGGGCTTTTACCTGCAGCCTGAGGATATAGTGTATGTGGAGCCAATGAAGAGCAAGAGCTTTGCCTTTACTGCTTTCCCTTACTCTATCGTACTATCAACGATCACAACAACACTTTTAATCTTAAACTTTTTTAAATAAAGAATGAATCCGGTAGATAATTATAATCAGGAATTAAACGAAGATGTCGTAGATCTGAAGCAAATATTCTTCAAGTTTTTCAGGTACTGGTATCTTTTCATCATAATGATAGCTCTGTCGCTTGGGGTTGCTTATTTATTCAATAAGTACACCAAGCCAATCTATAAAGTGGGCACTACCATACTTATCAAAGATGAGAAATCAGGATTTGATGCACAGGCATTGCTTGGCCTTGGAAATATTAAAAATGCACAGAGTATTGAGAACGAAATAGGTATCCTGAAGTCGCGTTCTTTAATAACCCGTGCTATCAGGTCGCTCAATTTTGATATCTCCTATTACACTGAAGAGAACTTCATTGTGAAGGAACTGTATGATGAAACACCGTTTACTGTAGTATTTGATACACTCAATCCACAGCCTGCAGGACTAAAGTTCTACATTACCATCAACAACAACAGGGAATATACAATTTCAACTGAAGGTGAGAAGGCATCATTGTACTACTATACTAAATACAGGAAAGAAGAGCCAATTGATGGAACTGTTTCTATAAAAGGTAAATACAGGTTCGGGCAGGATGTAAAGGGCAAATACTACAACTTTAAGATAGTTCTCAACCATAACTTCAAGGGCGATGCACATCTGAAGAGCACCATGTTCTTTGTTTTCAATAAGATTGAAGACCTTACAAAGGAATTCAGCACCTTCACTATTGAGCCCATCAACAGGGAAGCCTCTATTGTTGAAATATCTCTTCAGAGTAATAATGTGCACAAAGCATCCGACTTCCTCAATGCACTTACTACCCAGTACCTGCAGAGAAGCCTTGAAAAAAAGAACCAGATTGCCACCAATACCATCCTGTTTATTGACGACCAGCTGCTCGGTATAACAGATTCATTGCGGATGGCTGAAAGCGACCTGCAACAGTTCAGGACCACAAACGAAGTTATGGACCTTGACTTCCAGTCGCAGCAGGTATTCCAGACGATGGAAGACCTCGAGAAACAAAAAGCTGAGCTGATTGTAAAGAACCAGTACTACAACTACCTGAGTGATTACCTCAGGGACAACAGGAACGATATTACAGGCCTTACAGTTCCTTCTTCAATGGGTATTGAAGATCCCATCCTCACAAAGCTTATCACCGATCTTACCAAGCTTTATGCTGAGAGGAGTGAAGCACAGATGATGGCCCGGGAAAAGAATCCAATCATTGCTTCTTTCGATGAAAGGATAAACGTTAACAAGAAGACCCTTGCCGAGAATGTAAGGAACATCATTAACACTTCAAACATTGCCATCAAGAACATTGATAAACGTATCAACTCAATGTCGGGCAAGATCAATCAGTTGCCTACCACCCAGCGTATGCTGTTTGGCATTGAGCGAAAGTTTAAACTGAACGATGCCATTTATACTTTCCTGCTTGAAAAGAGGTCGGATGCCCAGATTACCAGGGCTTCCAATATGCCCGACAATGAAGTGCTTGATATTGCTGATCCTTTAGAAATGACACCGGTACTCCCAAAAAGGACTCTCAATTACACCATTGCATTGCTGATAGGAATCCTGATCCCGGTTGGTTTCATACTTGGTAAAGATTATCTTAATGATAAGCTGATGGATAAGAAGGATATCGAAAAGATTACTTCACTTCCTGTAATCGGACATGTTATCCACAGCACCAGGAGCAGCAAGCTTGTAGTGGCTGACTATCCCAAATCATCCATTGCTGAATCGTTCCGCCTGATCAGGACTAACCTTCAGTTCTTCACAAAGAGCCCCGACAAGCAGGTGATCTTAATAACCTCCACGATGGTAAACGAGGGAAAGACCTTTACTGCCATGAATGTTGCATCCATATTTGCACTCTATGGAAAACGGACCCTGATAATGGGTTATGACCTCAGGAAACCAAAGATCTACCAGGACTTTAACCTTTCAAACACTGAAGGTATAAGCACATACCTGATTAAGAGGAGTACCCTTGAGGAGATTATTCAGAAAACATCGCTTGAAAACCTTGATTTCATCGCCGCAGGGCCTATTCCGCCAAATCCTGCAGAACTTATTGCATCGCCGGGTAACGACATATTACTCGACAAGCTGAAAGAAATGTATGACTACATTATCATCGACACACCGCCAGTCGGGATTGTAACCGATGCTTACCTGCTCATGAAGTATTCAGATGTAAATGTGTTTGTCACACGGCAGAACTTCACTAACAAGAAGATATTCGAAACCATCATTTCAGATATCGAAAAACGTGAACTGAAGAACATTGCCATATTGATGAACGACGTTAAGATTGAGAATACCAGTTATGGTTACGGTTATGGCTATGGTTATGGTTACGGTTACGGATATGGTTATGGTTATTACACTGATGATGATACTGAGATTTCAACTATAAAGAAGAAAAAAAGTAAGGTTGCAGCCGAATAACAGCATTTAATATTAAGGGATGGCAATAAAGAGCGGCATACCGGGACAACGCGGCACTGTTATATGGCTTAGCGGACTGCCGTGTTCAGGAAAAACAACTATTGGCTCAGGACTTGAGGAATTGCTCAGCACTGAAGGTTTTGTTGTGAGGATGCTTGATGGGGATGTGTCGAGAAAGGGAATCTGCAGTGACCTTGGATTTTCTGAATACGACAGGAAAGAAAACATCAGGAGGATTGCTGAAATAGCAAAACTTTTTGCAGAAACAGGGGTAATTACCATCTGCGCTTACATAACACCTACTGAAGACCTCAGGACACTGGCGGCTGGTATCATCGGGAACAACAACCTGGTACAGGTGTTTGTAGATACCCCTCTGGAAGTATGTGAGCAGAGAGACGTTAAAGGTATGTACAGAAAAGCACGGCAGGGAGAAATAAAAGAATTCACAGGAGTCAGCGCTCCTTTTGAAATACCACTAAATACTCAACTAACGTTGAGGACAGTGAACACTGATCCTTCCGACAGTATCAGGGAATTATACAACTACTTAATACCTATTATAAAAGCTTCATGAAAAGTAAATATAACCTGACACATCTTGAGGAACTGGAATACGAGTCGATCTATGTGATCAGAGAAGTAGCTGCACAGTTTGAAAGGCCTGTACTTCTCTTTTCAGGAGGTAAGGATTCAATTGTAATGACGCACCTTGCCGTAAAGGCTTTTTTCCCTGCAAGGCTGCCATTCCCCCTGCTGCACATTGATACCGGCCATAACTTCGAGGAAACAATCATTTACAGGGACGACCTTGTGAAGAAGATTGGAGCCACCCTTTATGTAGGTTCAGTACAGGAAAGTATTGATACCGGAAGGGTAGTTGAGGAGACAGGATACAACGCAAGCAGGAATATTTTACAGACTACCACCCTTCTCGACACTATAGAGAAATACAAGTTTGATGCTGCCATGGGCGGAGGAAGGCGTGATGAAGAAAAGGCCCGTGCCAAGGAAAGATTCTTCTCACACAGGGATGAGTTCGGACAGTGGGACCCAAAGAACCAGCGCCCGGAGCTGTGGAATATATTTAACGGCAGGAAAAACCAGGGAGAGCATTTCAGGGTGTTCCCTATCAGTAACTGGACAGAGATGGATGTGTGGCAATATATCATGAAAGAGAATATTGAATTGCCCAGCCTATACTTTACCCACCAGCGGGAGGTATTCATGAGGGATGGCCAATGGCTTGCCAAAGCACCTTTCATGAAACTCAAGGACGGTGAGCAATATGAAACAAAGACAGTGAGATGCCGTACCATTGGCGACATATCCTGCACAGGGCTTACCCTCTCAACTGCCAATAGCATAGAGGATATAATTGACGAAATAGCTGCAACCCGAATCACAGAAAGAGGCGGCCGTGCCGATGACAACCGTTCTGAAGCAGCTATGGAAGACAGGAAGAAGGAAGGGTATTTTTAGTAGTGAGTAATGAGTAGTGAGTGATCTTACTGAATGCTGAATGCTGAGTGCTGAATGCTAATTTAAAAATATGACTGATTTTTCAACAAAGGGATATCTTGACATGGAACTGCTGAGGTTTACTACGGCAGGGAGTGTAGACGACGGTAAGAGTACACTGATCGGCAGGCTGCTGTATGACAGCAAGTCGATCTTTGAAGACCAGCTTGAAGCTATCAGGCGGGCAAGTATCAGGAGAGGCAATGAGCATGTTGACCTCGCCCTGCTGACTGACGGACTGAGAGCAGAGCGTGAACAAGGCATTACTATTGACGTGGCTTACCGCTATTTTGCCACCCCTAAGAGAAAATTCATCATTGCTGATACACCCGGGCACATTCAGTACACCAGGAATATGGTTACAGGCGCCTCTACCGCCAATGCCGCACTCATACTTATTGATGCAAGAAACGGCGTTACCGAGCAAACCTGCCGGCACTCTTACATTGCCTCACTCCTCAGGATTCCGCATGTTATTGTCTGTATCAACAAAATGGACCTGGTTAATTTCAGTGAAGACAGGTTTAATGAAATACGTGATGAGTATATAGCCTTCAGTAAAAAAGTTGATTTGAAAGATATGTCGTTTGTTCCTATCAGCGCTTTACTTGGAGATAATGTTGTTGACGTATCACAAAACACTCCCTGGTATACAGGGGACACACTGCTGAGTGTGCTTGAAAATATAGAGATAGGGCACGACCATAACCTGGAAGATGCAAGGTTCCCGGTGCAATATGTTATCCGTCCGTTATCTGATGAGTACCATGATTACAGGGGATACGCAGGGCGTGTAGCCGGAGGTGTGTTCTCTCCGGGTGATAAAGTGATGGTACTGCCCTCAACACTTGAAACCAGGATTAAAACAATCGACCTTTACAATACACAGACTGAAGAAGCGTTTCCTCCTCAGTCAGTGACAATTACCCTTGAAGATGATATTGATATCAGCAGGGGTGATATGCTGGTTAAACCTGATAACCTGCCTGAAATAACACAGGAGTTTGATGTTATGATGTGCTGGATGAATGAAAAGCCCCTGATTCCGAATGGCAAGTATGCACTGAAGCATACTACCCGCGAAGTGAGGTGCCTTATTAAGGAAGTAAAGTATAAGGTAAATGTGAATAACCTTGAAAAACTTGACGACACAAGGGTAGGGCTCAACGACATTGCACGGGTCACCATTAAAACCACAAAGCCCGTGTTCATTGATTCATACAGTAAAAACCGCAGGACAGGTGCCCTGATTATTATTGACGAAGCCACCAACAATACTGTTGGTGTAGGAATGGTTATCTGAAAAAGAAAGAGAAATAGAATAAATGGCCCGGAAATCAAATGTATCGCGTGAACAGACAGTCATAGCAATATTCCTGGTCATCGGCTTTGTTTTCATTACCAGGTTATTTTACATCCAGGTTGTTGACGACAGTTATACCCTCTCAGCAAACAACAACGTATTACGTTATGTAACCCAGTACCCGGCAAGGGGTTTACTATACGACCGCAATGGTAAACTGCTGGTTTACAATGAAGCAGTTTACGACCTGATGGTTTTGCCTGCACAGGTAAAAGAAATTGACACAGCCGAATTCTGCAGGTTACTTGATATAACAGTAGAAGGTTTCAGGGAGCGGATAGATAAAGCAAAGAAATATTCACGCTATAAACCAAGCCTGTTTGAAAAGCAAATCTCCAAAGAAACATACGGTTACCTTGAAGAGAAGATGTACCGCTATAAGGGTTTCTTTGTGCAGCCCCGAACCCTGAGGAAATATCCTAAACCTATAGGTGCACATTTGTTTGGTTATGTAGGTGAGGTTACACAGGGTACCATAGATAAAAATCCTTACTATAAATCGGGCGACTATATCGGCATAAGCGGCATAGAGAAAGCTTATGAAGAAGAACTGCGTGGTATTAAGGGCCTGAAGATTAAGATGGTTGATGTACATAACCGCGAAGTAGGCAGTTATGCTGAAGGAAAGTATGACACTGCTTCAGTTATGGGGAAAGACCTCTACTTAACCATCGACGGCGACTTACAGGAATATGGTGAGAGGCTGATGGCAGGAAAGATGGGTAGTGTTGTGGCAATTGAACCTGAAACAGGCGAAGTACTTGCCTTTCTCTCCAGTCCCGGATATGACCCCAACCTCCTGGTAGGAAGGGTTAGGGGAAAGAACTTCATGGAACTTTCTAAAGATCCTGTAAAGCCGTTGCTCAACAGGGCAATGATGGGTGCTTATCCTCCGGGCTCTACTTTTAAGATGGTGAATGACCTTATTGGCTTGCAGGAGGGAGTGCTTACACCTGAAATGAGATACTCATGCCAGGGCCCCGGCTCCTCACCTATCAGGTGTACACATAACCACCAGACTCCGCTTGATGTATACGTTGCAATACAGCAGTCATGCAATCCTTACCACTGGCAGGTATTCCGTTCCATTATCAACGGGTCAGGACATGGAAGTATACGCGACAACTACGTAGCCTGGAGAAAACATGTTATCAGTCTGGGTTTCGGTCAAAAGCTTGGCACCGACATGCAGTTTGAAATGCCGGGCAGTATTCCACCCGCTGAGACTTTTGATAAGATATACGGGAAAGGGAGGTGGAACTCCATGACCATCAGGTCATTGTCGATCGGACAGGGCGAAATACTCGTTACGCCCCTGCAGTTGGCAAACTACGCTTCTGCTATTGCAAACAGGGGGAGTTATGTTGTTCCTCATGTGGTAAAGGCTGTTGGCAACCAAAAAGTGAAGACTAAAGAATACCCAAGGCACCATTCAACCCTGAGCCGCGAAAACTTTGAAGTGATTATTGAGGGCATGAGGCAGGTAGCTACCTTAGGCACGGCCCGCTGGTACCAGATAGAAGGGGTAACCATGTGCGGAAAGACCGGAACTGCTGAAAATCCCCATGGTGAAGACCACTCCCTGTTTATGGGCTTTGCCCCTGCTGAAAATCCTAAGATTGCTATAGCAGTAGTTATTGAGAATTCAGGTTTTGGTGCCACATGGGCACTGCCTATTGCTTCGCTGATGATGGAAAAGTACCTTACCGGTGAAGTAAAGAGGCCTGACGTAGAAGAAAGAATGATTAATGCGAATCTGATAAACAACCCGCCGGTAAAGAATTGAGAGAAAGAAACAACATATTCAACACCATCGACTGGCCCCTCACGATACTCTATCTGGTATTGGTGCTTATGGGCTGGTTAAATATATATGCAGCTGTTTATAACGAAGATTTCAACAGTATCTTCGATATTACCCAGAGTTATGGAAAACAGTTAATCTGGATAATAACCTCCCTGTTCCTTGGATTGCTGATTTTACTTACTGACTCAAGGTTCTTCAGTACATTTGCCTACCTCATATACGGCTTTTTGATCTTCTTGCTGCTGGTGGTTCTGGCCGTAGGTACAGAGGTTTCAGGTTCAAAGTCGTGGTTCCAGATAGGGGGGTTCGGCTTACAGCCAGCCGAATTTGCTAAGTTTGCCACCAACCTTGCCTTAGCAAAGTTCTTCAGTGGCCAGCACCTGAATCTTTCGCTTACAAAAAACAGGCTTTTACCGCTGGTCTTTATGTTTGTGCCTGCAGCCCTTATATTGCTGCAGAATGATACGGGATCAGCCTTGGTATACAGTTCATTTATACTCGTACTATACCGCATGGGGCTTTCAGGTAATTTCCTGCTAGCCGGATTACTGGTAGTGCTGATTTCAGTAACAACCCTTATGGTGGGCACTTTATATGTTTCAATCCTTCTTGCCGGACTTGCCGGACTGCTCTTTTTCTTCATGAAAAGAAACAGGAGGAATATCATTACACTCGTAGCCCTGCTGGTGGTAGGAATCGGATTTACCTACAGTGTGGAGTTAGGTGTGGAGAAATTCCTTGGCGACCACCAGAAAGCAAGGATCAATGTTTTGCTTGGTAAAACCCTCGACCTTAAAGGTGCGGGGTATAATGTTAACCAGTCTAAGATAGCCATAGGCTCAGGGGGATTCTTTGGTAAAGGTTATCTCAATGGCACACAGACAAAATACAACTTCGTACCCGAGCAAAGCACTGACTTTATATTCTGTACTGTTGGGGAGGAATGGGGATTCCTGGGTTCTACAGTTGTAATAGGCCTCTTCATAATGCTGCTGGTAAGGATTGTGATAGTGGCTGAGCGACAACGCTCAGACTTCAGCAGGGTGTATGGGTATGGAGTGGCCTCTATACTCTTCTTCCACTTTATGATCAATATAGGGATGACCATAGGGCTGGTGCCTGTGATCGGTATTCCGCTGCCTTTCTTTAGTTATGGCGGTTCTTCGCTCTGGGCATTTACAATACTTCTCTTTATCTTTATCAAGCAGGATATTAACAGGAACGCACTTCTCTAAAACATGGCCCATGCAAGGGATTAACGGTGACGATTATTTGCTTGAAGTTAACGGCCTGGGCATATCATTCATGAATGAAGAAGGGTGGAGGCAGGCAGTTAATGATGTTTCATTCAACATAAGGAAAGGTGAAACCATTGGTATAGTCGGCGAAAGCGGCTCCGGCAAGTCAGTTACCTCCTTGTCGGTATTACGTTTATTGCCCGACAAAATGAGCCGTACAGATTCCGGAAGCATAATGTTTAATGACAAGGGACAGAGAACTGACCTGCTGAAACTGTCACCTGAGGATATCAGGAAGATACGGGGCAACCGCATAGCAATGATCTTCCAGGAACCAATGACCTCCTTAAACCCGGTGATGCGGTGCGGTAAGCAGATCACTGAATCAGTGATGCTTCACCTGGGATATAAGGAGAACAAGGCAAAAGAATATACGCTTCAGTTATTCAGGGATGTGCTGCTGCCTGATCCTGAGTATGCCTTCAATGCTTACCCTCATCAGCTCTCTGGGGGACAGAAACAAAGGGTTATGATAGCCATGGCAATCTCATGTTCTCCCGAAATTCTCATAGCTGATGAGCCGACCACTGCACTGGATGTTACTGTGCAGAAATCCATACTCCGCCTGCTGAAAGACCTTCAGGAACGGCTGCAGTTAAGCCTTATCTTCATTAGCCATGACCTTGGTGTAGTTTCGGAAATTGCCAACCGGGTACTTGTAATGAAACAGGGGGAGATAGTGGAGCAGGGTATAACCACTGAAATATTCAGTAATCCTCAGCACCCTTACACAAAAGGGCTAATGGCATGCAGGCCTTCAATGAAGGTCAGATTAAAGAAACTGCCTACTGTGGCCGATTACCTGAACAACCCCTCAGGTGATATTGCAGTGGTGGAGCCTGCCGGCGAAAGAACAGCCAGGCACCATGAAATATATAGCCGTGAGCCGCTGCTTAAAGTGAAAAATATATCCGTTCACTATCCCCTTCCTAAAAAATGGCTGGCAAAAGAACGTCAATGGTTTAAGGCCGTTGATGATGTCAGTTTTGAGGTGTATGATGGCGAAACACTCGGTCTTGTTGGTGAATCAGGCTGTGGTAAAACAACCCTCGGCCGTGCATTGCTCCGGTTGATTGAACCTACAGAAGGAGAGATACTTTTTGACTCAGACAATATCAGGACTGCCAGGCCGGGGAGGTTAAGGGAACTGCGGCGAAAAATGCAGATAGTATTCCAGGACCCTTATTCATCATTAAACCCAAGACTAACAATCGGCCAGTCGATACTTGAACCGTTGATGGCACATAATATCGGCAACTCATTCAGGGAACGAAAGGAAAAAGTTATTGAGCTACTGGAGAAAGTAAACATGCCTGCCGACCACTACAACAGGTATCCTCACCAGTTTTCAGGAGGACAGAGACAGAGAATATGCATTGCGCGTGCCCTGGTACTTGAACCTAAATTCGTTATTTGCGATGAATCAGTATCAGCACTTGATGTATCAGTCCAGGCACAGGTGCTAAACCTGATAAACGACCTGAAGAGTGATTTCGGGTTTACGTGCATCTTTATCTCACACGACCTCTCAGTGGTAAAATATATGTCGGACAGAATGCTGGTGATGAGAAAAGGGAAGATTGTTGAACAGGGTGAGGCCGACAGTATTTATCAGCATCCGGTTGAAGAGTATACGAAACAGTTAATAGAAGCAATACCCGGGAGGGATATTATTCCCCCAGTATTTCAAGCACCTCCTGGTTTTTAAAAGGCTTGCTCAGGTAACCATCCATTCCTGCATCCAGGCAATTATCTCTTTCATCATGGGCTGAGCTGGCAGTCATGGCATAGATCTTTACCCTTGCAGGCCGTTGCTCTACTTGCTCAATCTGCCTTATTTGCTTTGTAGCTTCAAAGCCATCCAGTTCTGGCATATGGAGGTCCATTAAAACGAGATCGTAAGTATCGCTCTTAAACTTTTCCACAGCAATAAGCCCATTATCAGCAAGTTCTATTATCTGATCAAATTTTTTCAGCATTAACAGAGCTACCTTCTGGTTAATGAGATTGTCTTCAGCAATGAGAATTTTCTTTTTTTTCATAGTGAGTAAGAGACATAGCAAATAGTTTTCCCAAGAGGAAATTTGCAAGAGTTAATATTCAAAATCACTAAAAGTAATCGCGTTTCTTAATAAAAAAGTGCTCATTAACTGTTTAAGGACTGTTTACTTATTCATCCAAGCGATATCCCGACAGCTTAAAGATGAATATTTAATACCTTTACAGATATCTTTTGATCCTATGGCCCGAAAAAAAGCACCCAGGCAAACTCCGGCATCACACAGCCCATTCATAAAGCTTGTTGAGGAAATTTTCCTTACCAATCCCCAAAAAGCATTCAATCATAAGCAGGTGTCCCACATGCTCGGAATTTCCGACAAAGTTAGTAAAGAACTTGTTACTAAAATACTTGATTCTCTTGAAGATGCAGGAATAATTATCAGTCAGAACAGGGGTAAGTTCAGTTACAATCCCGAACTTATGGCTGAGAAGTACCTCCAGACAATGGTAACCGGGCGGGTTGACATGAAACAGACCGGCAAAGCCTATGTGATAACCGATGAACTGGATGATGACGTATTCATTGGGCCCTCAAATACCGGGCATGCCCTGCATGGCGACACGGTGAAAGTGCGCCTGTTTCCTATGAGGAAAAACCACAAGATAGAAGGTGAGATCATTGAAGTAATCAAAAGGTTTAAAAGCCAGTTTGTAGGAAAGATACAGAAGACCGGAAAGTTTGCATTCCTCATCCCTGATGAAGCCAACATGCCCTTTGATATATTCATTCCGGATGATTCGCTTAACGGGGCTAAGAACGGACAAAAGGCTATAGCCAGGATTGTCGACTGGCCGGAGAGATCAAAGAATCCTTTTGGTGAGATATTGCAGGTGTTAGGTAACCCGGGAAATAATGATGTTGAGATGAATTCTATTCTCGCATCTTTCGAATTCCCTCTTAACTTCAATAAACAAACACTCAAGGAAGCTGAAAAACTACCTGTTGAAATCACCGGGGAAGAAATAAAGAAAAGGCGTGATTTCAGGAATATCTGGACATGTACCATTGACCCGCCTGATGCCAAGGACTTTGATGATGCACTCTCACTGAGAAAGTTAGATAACGGTTTATGGGAAGTGGGTGTGCACATTGCTGATGTATCGCACTACGTAAAGCCGGGCACTGCCATTGATGCCGAGGCCTATGACCGGGGCACGTCGGTATACCTGGTTGACAGGACGATCCCTATGCTCCCTGAAAAGCTGTCGAATATGGTATGTTCCCTTCGTCCTGACGAGGATAAGCTTTGCTTTGCAGCAGTATTTGAGATGGATGACGAAGCCAACATCAGCAGTGAATGGTTTGGCAAAACAATCATACGTAGTAACCGCCGGTACAATTATGAGGAAGTGCAGAAAATGATCGAAGGTGCTGAGGGTGACTTCAAAGATGAGCTCATGGTACTTAACGGACTGGCCACCAGGCTGAGGGAAGAAAGATTCAGGAAAGGTTCCATTGCCTTCACAAGTGTTGAAGTAAAGTTTATCCTTGATGAGAACGGTAAGCCGGTTGATACCTATATCAAAGAGCAGAAGGAAGCAAATATGCTGATAGAGGACTTCATGCTACTGGCAAACCGCAGTGTTGCAGAAAAGATTGGCAAAAAGAAAGGCGATACAGAACCCAAGACATTTGTGTATCGTATACACGACGAGCCTAACCAGGAGAAGCTTGCCAAGTTTGCTGAATTCCTCAGTAAACTGGGTTATAAGATGAACATCGGGTCGCGTAAGCAGATATCAAAATCATTCAACCACCTGTTTGAACAGATAGCCGGTAAAGGCGAAGAAGCAATGATCGAATCAATAGCCATCAGGACAATGGCTAAGGCGGTCTACTCTACCTTCAACATAGGTCATTACGGCCTGGCATTCCCCTTCTACACACACTTCACCTCCCCTATCCGCAGGTACCCTGACCTGATGGTTCACCGTTTACTGGACGCTTATATGCACAATAAACCATCTGCCAACAGGGATGAGTATGAAGAGTACTGCACCCACAGCTCCGACATGGAGCGTAAAGCAGCTGAAGCCGAAAGAGCATCGGTTAAATATAAACAGGCCGAATACCTGCAGGATAAGATAGGTCAGTCTTTCAAAGGCCTCATTTCAGGTGTCAGCAAGTGGGGGTTGTATGTTGAGCTTGAAGGCAACAAGTGTGAAGGGATGGTATCCATGAGGACTATGGATGATGACTTTTACTACCTTGACGAAGACAGCTATAAGGTTATCGGACAGCACAAGGGAAAGGAATACCGGCTGGGCGACCCGATTACCATAAAAGTTCACAATGTTGACCTGCAGAAAAAACAGATGGACTTTGTGATAGATAAAGGTGAAGATGATGAAAACAGCTTCGATATCTATTCCATGCGGAGTAACAATGTCCCTAAAAGAGGAAAAGGTAAAGGAAAAGGAAAAGATAACTTCCAGCGGAAAAGTAAACCATCAAAGAGACGGTGATATAATAATCTAACTTCCACAATCAATCATACTCATTCAGAATGGAAAATTTCATAGCCTACAATCCAACGTCACTCCACTTTGGAAAGGGCGTTTTACAGGATCTTGCCGGTGCAATCAATACTTACGGTAAAAAAGTTTTACTTGTCTACGGTAAGAACAGCATAAAAAACAATGGCTTATACAATGATATAAAAGAGCAGCTGAGCAGGGTTGAAGCTAAGGTTTTTGAATACAGCGGTATTAAATCCAACCCTCTTGTTGAAGATGTTGATGCAGCGGCTGCAATGGGCCGTAAGCACAATGTTGATGTTATCCTCGCTGTAGGCGGGGGCAGTGTAATCGACTCAGCAAAAATGATTGCGATTACCATTCCTTACCAGATCAAAGCATGGGATTATATGGCAGGCAAGGCACCAAAACCACAGCATGCAATACCTGTTATTGCCGTATTAACACTGGCAGCCACAGGCTCAGAAATGAATCCCTTTGCTGTGCTGTCGAACCATGATGCTGAAAGGAAAGGAAGCTATGGCCACAAACTTATGTTCCCCAAGCACTCCTTCCTCGATCCTCAGTATACCATGAGTGTGCCCTACAATTACACAGCCTATGGTATTGCCGACCTGATTGCCCATTGCCTCGAAGCTTACTTCGGCAAAGGAGAAGCAACATTAGCCGACAGGTTTGTATTTGCCATTATAAAAGAAGCCCTGGAGAACGGGCCTGCCTTACTAAAAGACCTTAACAATTACGACCTCAGGGCAAGGATTATGTTTGCTGCTACCATGGCTCTTAACGGACTGACCATGCAAGGCAGGGCATCGGGTGACTGGGGCGTGCACAGTATTGGTCATATACTATCACTCATTTACGATGTACCGCACGGTGCATCACTCAGCATAGTATACCCTGCCTGGCTGAAGCTTCAGAAAGACAGGCTTGCGGAGAGAATTTCCTTCCTCGGGCAAAATGTGTTTAATACCGGTGATGTTGACCTGACCATTGAACGCCTAGAAAGCTTCTTCAGGCTGATTGACTGCCCTGTAAGGATAAGGGAAACGGTTATAAACCCCGACAAAAATGAAATTATCAGGCTGATGATCTCAAACCGCGCTGCCACTTTTGTACATAAGCTCGATCACAACGACTACCATGAGATAGTTGAGCTGATGTACTAAAGTTGAACCTGCGTAGCCTTAATTTCCTTGAGAAGGTTTTCACCTATGCCTATCCTGTAACCTGCGGAGGTAAAGGTTATATCACCCTTATTATCAACAAACACAACATAAGGTAGCGCAACACCGGTTGTTTTGCCTGTTGCTTTTGTAACAGCATTGAGCAATTCTTTCTTATCATCCATGGAAAATACAGCCATCGGAAGATTAGTGTACATGCCGGGCTTAAAGCCAGAGACACCCTCTGAGACAACAAAAAGGAATTTACCACCCCATTTATCAAAGTCGGCTTTAAGCAGCGGAATATCGCTCATAATATGCCTTGTCGGCTCATTGCCTGGGTTAATAAAGGCAATTACCATCCCCTTATCTCCTGCCAATTCTGAGAGTGCAACTATTTGACCGTCTGTACCGGCAACTTTCATATCCAATGGTAACTTACCGGCTACCATACGAGTCTGCCTGAGTGGTTCAAGTATTACAGCCTTTGTGAGGTTATCGCCTTTATTGATTGTAAAATACTCTGATCTTACCATAACACTTCCGTCATTTGAGCGGTGGCCTGTCATTAACAGGTAATATCCCGGCTCAAGATCAAGGGTTACCGGGAATTCAGATACCAATTCACTGCCTTCATAATCGAGAGTAACAAACCTGCCGTCGGTAAATTTCTGAAGAGTGTAATGGATATAATACTCCGGTTTAATGGTGTTCTTCTCATCATTCAACAGCTTGAGCGTTGCACTCTTCACCGGGGCAGTGGTAGTTTCAAAGGCAATATTAACCCAGCTGCCATTCTTATACACTTGTGGCAACAGAGTAGCAAGGTCCACCCGTGCAGGAATCCCAAGTGAGCGGCATAAAGCAACAAAGAAGATATTCCTTGAGCGCTTGTCAGCAACCCTTAATTCATAAACTCCAACCGGAGAAAGCGGACAGCCCATATAGTTTTCTGTCGTTGTGATGGTAATGCTGTCGTTTATCCATTTAGTAATAACGCCCACATCCATTCTGGCCTTTTCTTTAAACTCGTCATTAAAGTGAGTCTGCAGGAAGGATCTCCATGGCCTTACCAATTCATTTATAACGCGGGCAGTCAGAATGCCTTCATTAAAGACATCAACCGGTAGTGTAACATCATGTTTTACGTGAATTAAATGGTCAGTCAGGTACTTTTCGGGTGTATCACGGACATCCTTTTCTGATAATGACTCTATGAAGTCAAGGACAAGCGGATTAGAAGCATTGTTCCGGAGGTAAAGGCTTATATCTCTCCAGTTTCCATAGCTGAGGGCGATTATCCTTTTAACTCTTGCGGTATCAAGCTTAAGCTCAAGTGCCAGTGCTTCAGCCTGAACCGGTTTCATAAAGGTTTCCATGTAAGCGTTGCGCAATGAATCCTCATAGGCAACCCGCCGGCTATTCTCTTCCTGACGTTCAGCAGGCAGTGATTCAACGGTTTTCTCTACTGGAGGTATATTCTCACTAACCTCGGTATAAGCTTCCCCCGGTTTCCTGTCGAGCTTTATCATAACGGTATCAATTGCTGCAACAGGGAATCGCGAATACCCATAGATACTGTCCTTTGACGCCCATACCTGCAGGTCACCCAGCCCTGTTTCTATTCTGGCGAGTCCATCCTTATCAGTTTTCGACGATACCATCGGATAATACTCTGCATAATTATAGATACCGAAAACAACAGAAGCACCTTCAACCGGCAGTCCTTTTGTATCAGTAACTTTTACAACGGCAGGCTTGGTAACGGTATAGGCGGAGAGGCTGTTGATTTTAGTACTGAGGTCAGTTTGCTCCAGCACATTCTCAGTCCCTTCATAGATGCCCATTACATTGGTATGCACCATCATGGCACGTTTTACCGGGATATCAAACCATCCCTTGTTAAGCACAGCTTCAGGCTCACACGCTCCGAGGTATTGCCATTTATTGTCAACAAATACTTCTACCCATGCATGATTATCGTCAGTATGCGCCCAGCGGGGAGTATAAACCTGGCGGGCAGGGATACCAACCGACCTCATGGCAGCAACAGTAAAAGTTGACTCTTCACCGCACCTTCCAAATGATGTCCTTACAGAAGCCAGTGGTGATGAAGTCCTTCCGTCGCTACCCCTGTAGTTAACTTTTTCGTGGCACCAGTGGTTAACTTCAAGGGCAGCATCTGCCATACTCATTCCTTTAATACGGTCCTTAAGTTCCTTAAAAAACACAGCCCTCGAGGTATCAAGGTTTTCATTATTCACCCTGATGGGAAGCACAAAGTGCCTGAAGATATCCTCGGGCAGTGTTTTACACCATGAAAAGGTATCCCTTGCCTGAAATGTGAGGTTTACCTGGTCGAGGTAATACTCTCCGTTGTAATCTGCCAGATCGCTTAAAGGCATATAGGCATAGAGAAACTTAAGTGCTTCTTCCTGTTCAGCAGTCAGGTCCTTTTCAAATACACTGAATAATTTTTTGTCCCTGTGTTGGGCCAGCTTCTTCCGTTTTTCGAATTGCTGTTCAACCTGTGACCTGTAATCACGGTCGCTGATAAAGTGCTTTTTGCCGGTGCAACTGCATAGAATGGCTAATGAAAGGATAAAGGAATAGAGTATCGTCTTCATTTACTGAAAAAGGTTGTTTTAGCAAATGTAAGAAGATAGTCGTGCGACTCTTACCTCTTTTTCACAATTATAGGGGGAGTGGCTATGGTGTTGCTCTTATTCAGGTCGCGGTCAACGATATACGCTTCAAATTTGATGGTATCGTACTGCGAAAGAGGGTTATTTATAAAGAGGGTATCTTCTATTTCACCCCTAATTGCTTTATTCCTTCCTGCCGGTGTTAAGATAGGGATGCGTGCGTTGAAGGTTGCTGTATCATATACAAGCGTGGTATCATTGATGTATCTTGGGGTTACCAGGAATATTTCCTTAAAAACACCATTCTGCTGTTCGAGGTATTTTATAAACAGGTTATAATCGTAAGGAGCAACTGTATCTTCAGGGTACAGGCCTATATTGCCATCGCCGTCAGTGTACGAAATATGGATGATGCCCCGCTGGTCGATTCCCTGTGCGTCCCTCAGGACAGTGAATTCAATAAATTCGATCTTCGGCTCAAGCGGGTATTCTTCATAATCCTTGCACGATACCAAGGCAAACACGATAATCAAAGCAAACAGGATATTTCTAAGCATGCCGGTTTTATTACAGTTTGTATATAGATAACAATTAAAACAATTCTCCGTCAAAAAATTCCATTGGTTCACAGGGAACAATAAGCTCAGGCCCTTCTGCAGTAGCCTTGTTCACCGACTCAGGCACCCTGTATTTCTTCATCTTTGCCGATTCTATAGGCTTTAGCAGGGGTTTGAGCTGTCTCTCATCAGTGTTGCCAAGCCATGAATCGAAATGAGGTTTTTCAAGTATAACAGGCATCCTGTCGTGCACTTCCTGCATCACTTCGTTGGCTTCAGTGGTCAGTATCGCAAAAGAATTTACTGTTTCGCCTGATTGATTCCTCCAGCAATCCCATATTCCGGCAAAAGCAAATAAAGATTCATCCTTCAGTGTAAACCTGTAAGGCAGTTTCCTGCCTGAATGCACCCATTCATAGAAACCATCGGCAGGCACAAGGCATCTGCGGCTTTTAAAGGCCCTGTTGAATGAAGGTTTCTCCTCAATGGTTTCGCTTTTTGCGTTGATAAGCGGGATTTTATTCACCTCCTTCGACCATGATGGTATAAGCCCCCACCTGAATAACTGAAGGCGCCTTGGCTGTTCACTGGTGATAACAGGCAACAGCTGTGTAGGAGCTCCATTGTACCTCGGTACATAAGGAGCATTGCCTCCTGATAGTTCGAAGAACATATTGAGTTGTTGCTCATCAGTTGTTAATGAGAACCTTCCGCACATTTTGACCAGATATTATACTTTATAGTATGTAACAATAATGTTGCCATGTTTATTGCCTTAGTAAAATTAAGTTATTTTAAGGCTGATTATCCAACCAACCGCCATGAAATTTGTATATTTGGATAGCTGTTTAATCAGCGGTTTGCAATGATAACAAGATAAAACTCAAGATATGAAAAAGTTTGCGGTAATACTTTCAGGATGCGGTGTAAGGGATGGTGCTGAAATACATGAAGCCGTCCTCACCCTGCTTGCCATTAAAAAGCACGGGGCAGAATATGAAGTTTTTGCACCCGATACCGATCAGCACCATGTGGTTAACCATATTACCGGCAAGGAAATGAATGAGAAACGCAATGTGCTTACTGAAGCAGCCCGTATAGCCAGGGGAAACATCAAACCATTAAGCGAATTTAATGCCAGGTCGTTTGACGCACTGGTATTTCCGGGTGGCTTTGGCGTAGCCAAGAACCTGTGCTCTTATGCCTTTGATGGCTCAGAATGTAAGGTTAATAAGGATGTTGAGAAGGCTGTGAAAGATATGGTGTCGCTGCAAAAACCCATAGGTGCAATGTGCATTTCACCGGTTGTTATCTCAAAGATACTTGGTAACGTTGAGGTTACAGTAGGTGACGACCATGGCACCATTGAGAATGTTATCCGTATGGGATCAACCCATAAGAAAACCACCCACGGTGAAGTAGTTGTTGATGAGCACAGACTTATTTATACTACTCCTTGTTATATGCTTGATGCCAATATCCTGCAGATAGAACTCGGCACATATAACTTAATCGGTTCAATACTTAAAGATCTCTAGAATGCCTTATACATACGATTACCCCAGGCCGACTGTTACAGCCGATGCTGCTGTATTCAGGGATAACGGCAGTGGTCCGCAGATTCTGCTTGTGAAGAGAGGTAACCCTCCTTTTGAGGGAATGTGGTCAATACCGGGTGGTTTCATTAATATCGATGAACCACTGGAAGATGCAGCCCACCGTGAGTTAGAAGAAGAAACCGGACTATCGGGCATTGACCTCAGGCAGTATGGTACTTACGGTGATGTGCATCGCGATCCCCGCCACCGCACTATCACTGTTGCTTACACCGGCTGGATCGGCAACTCTCAAAAGGAAGCTGTTGCCAGTGATGATGCATCCGATTGCCATTGGTTTGGAATCAATGAAATACCTGAACTGGCTTTCGACCATCACCTGCTGATAGCTGATGCCATTGCCTTTGCCAGGAAAGAGGGCTGGTTCTGATAATTAACGGGGAGTCCTGTTGAAGCAGTCTATTCCTTTCCGGCAACTGATATCACTATCTCGCCTTTAGGTTCGTGCTGTGTGTAATGGGCAACTAGCTCCTCAAGGGTACCTCTCCTGTGTTCTTCATAGATCTTCGAAATCTCCCTTGATACACAGGCTTTTCTCTCTTTACCCATAAATTCGGCAAGCTGGCTGAGTGTTTTCACCAGCCTGAATGGTGATTCATAAATCACAATTGTCTGGTCGAGTGAAGAAAGGTAAGTCAGCCGGGTATTCCTTCCCTTCTTATGCGGAAGGAAGCCCTCAAAGTAAAAGCGGTCGCAGGGTAATCCTGAGCATACCAGTGCAGGTACAAAAGCGGTTGCCCCCGGCAGGCATTCTACCTCTATACCGGCTTCAACACAAGTCCTTACCAGCAGAAAGCCGGGGTCGGAGATTCCGGGTGTGCCTGCATCAGTAACAAGTGCAACTGTTTCCCCTGAGTTGATCCTCCGGGCTATCAGTTCTGCTGTCTGATGCTCATTATGCTGGTGGTGCGACTGCATCTTATTGTCAATGCCATAGTGTTTAAGCAGTAAACCGGTCTTACGGGTATCTTCTGCCAGTATAAGGCCTACCTCTTTAAGTACTCTTACTGCCCTGAAGGTTATATCCTCAAGATTACCCACAGGGGTCGGGATAAGATATAGCTTTGACATTAGCCGGGATTATATTTTTGAACTTCAAATGTCAGAAATAAAACTCATAGTGAGTCCATAAAATCCCTTATCAGCCTGAATATATCTTCATATTCAGTGAAAGGCACCTTTTCAGCGGTATCGTATGGATTATGATACTCAGTATGTTCCTTTCCCATCGAATAAATAAATACTGCAGGAACTCCTTTCTGGTAAAACGGACAATGGTCGCTGTTACAACTCTCTCCTCTTTTCGCTACTTTTAATACATATTCCTTATCGGCATTCAGCTTCTCCATTTTCTCAAAGTATGCCGGTAGTTGAACTGCATTTACCATAGTGATACCTTCACTTCCGGTACCTACCATATCAAGGTTGATCAGGAACTTTATATTTTTTAATGGAAACAGCGGGTTTTCTGCAGCGAAGAATGAGCCTTTAAGACCAATTTCTTCACCGGCAAAAGCTATAAATACCATACTGTGTGCAGGTTTATGTGCTGTATCCGAATAGTACCTGGCCATGTCCATCATCATGGCTGTACCCGATGCATTGTCATTAGCTCCCGGATAATAAACCTTTGGGCCAAGCATACCAAGATGATCATAATGTGCCGTAACAACAACAAATGAATCGGGTTGTGAGGTTCCTTTTACATAACCGGTCACATTACAGATATTATAATTGTCCAGCGTTTTACGTTCTATCACAATAGCAGCATCCTTACCTTTATCGGCAATGGCAGAAGTGAGTACATTGATAACCGGATATTTGAATTCACCGCCCCTTGCCATTACACTCCATACAATGCTGGGTTTATCGGAAAGAAGTATAAAACCAGCACAATTAACGAAGTTATGTTTAAGCAGGGAATCGGCCATCCGTCTGTACTTCCCTTTCATTAGAGAGGGGTCATAAACAATGAAACTCCTGCCCGGTGTTTCCTTGTATTTCTTCAGGCTGCCATTCCTTTTGAAGGATGAAGAATCAATGTAATGCAACCTGAAAGTTCCGAGTACTGAAGGAGAACCTGTTACAACAGTGAACTCATAACCTGCTCTCAGTTCCTTTTTATCAATTATAAGTCTGACTGTCGACGGGTAGGTAATAACATCCACTGGAAATTCCTGCTTATAGCCCTTGCCAAAGAATTGCAGTCCAAGGCTTGACATTTCATTAGCTAAGTAATCCCCTGCTTTGTTTGATCCGTTCAGAACATAACCCCTTCCGTGCATTGATGGCGATGCGAGAGTGTCAACCATTTTCCTTGCGTAATCAATATCCTGCGTGTTCGCAGTCAGGGGCAGGATAAACAGGCAGGTAATCAACAACAACGAGCTGCTGTACAACTTAAGATTTTTCATAAAACCTGAAGATTATAAATACCTGCGTGTGATGAAAGTCTTAAGTTTACCGTAAGCTTCACTGCTTTCATTCCATTCATTCTTAAGTTGCAGGTCAACCAGGATATTCTCTGCAACGAGTCCGGAAGTACAATTATTGAGATTGGTGATCGCTTCATTGTACGACTCAATGCTCCCGTCGAAAAGGTCGTTTACAAACTGGAACTTTTCATTAATGCCAATAGCTGTCTTGAGGTCGCTTATTGGCTTAAGCTGCATCTTATGGGCAAGTGACTGGTCGCCTCTTCCCTGGGTAATTCTCTCGTTGAGTGATGGGGTCTCCTTTTTAAACTTGTCGGCAATAGTCTGAGCCCCAAACAAATCAGCCTCATGGTGCTCAGCCTTGCGTGGTTTTGGAGAATACACAGGAGGTGCCGGCTCTTCTTTATAAGTCACAGCCGGTGGTGCAACAACAGGTTCTTCTCTAATAATAACCGGTGGTGCCTCAACAGGTATGTCAAGAGTAATCTCAACCGGTGCAAAAGTCATCTGGGGAACCTCTATTTCCTGTGGCTCAGGTTCTTCAACAGGCTCAGGGATAAATGGTGCTGCTTCTTTTACAGGTTCAGAAATAAAAGGGACTTCTTCATTTACAGGTTCCTTTTCCAACGGAGGCTGAACAACCTGTACTACGGGTGTCCTGACGGTTTCAACATGAACATCCTGCTTCTTCTTCAGTTCTTCAGTCTTCAGGTATGCCTGCCTCAGTAGGTCGAGTATAATATCAACCTCAAGTAAACTGATATCTTTTCTTTCCTTTGCCACACTTACTCTTTCCTGTAAACTTTCAATCAGCAGGGAGAGTGAATTAAGTCTTGTTTCCATACTTCTTTAAACGGTATAGTGTTCTAACGTAACATTCATGTATTTTTGTATCAGCAAGCTAAACACAAAAGAGGCAATAAAAGTATAAAGAATAATCCGGAGTTATAACAAATGTTTCTCGAAACCTCCATACACTCAACACAACGCAGGGGCTGGATTGAAGTAATCTGCGGTTCTATGTTTTCAGGAAAGACTGAAGAACTTATACGCCGCCTGAACAGGGCACGCATTGCCCGCCAGAGGGTTGAGATCTTTAAACCGAAGATAGATACCCGTTATGATGAAGTGAATGTGGTTTCACACAATGAGAACTCCATTTTATCAACCCCCGTAGATTCAGCAACGCAGATACTTCTCTTAACCAATGAAGTGGATGTGGTGGGTATTGATGAAGTGCAGTTCTTTGATGATGAGATTGTGGAAGTATGCAATAAACTTGCCGCCCAGGGAATAAGGGTCATAGTGGCCGGCCTTGACATGGATTTTATGGGCAATCCCTTTGGTCCTGTGCCTGCCTTAATGGCCACAGCAGAATATGTGACAAAAGTTCACGCCATCTGTATCAGGTGCGGCAACCTGGCACAATACTCATACAGGAAAACACAGGAACAAAAACTTGTAATGCTCGGAGAGACTGACAGCTATGAGCCGTTATGCCGGTCGTGTTATGAGGCTGAGATGAAAAGGTAGGTATTTACCATACCTAAGCCGTCATTTAGCAATAAGTGTATCTAAGGGATATAACCTGGATAATGAATTTATTATATTAGTATCTGATGCGTTTAAGGTAATAGTATCTCCGGGTAAGTATAAGCCATAAGATATTTTGATTAATCCCGGTTTCTCAGGAGTTATGTCGTAATCAAAGTCTTGATTCTTATTACCTGTAATAACTGCATTAGTACAGCATATCATTATTTCCGAAGGATGAAGTCCTTGAACAGAAACCTTCAAGCTATTTCTAACACCAACCTTTACAATGGAGTCCTTCAATTGAATCGACGCTTCCGCTGGAAGTTGCGGTATTTTGGGCATTCCATCTACATATTTACCTTCCCATCTTAGTATTCCATCACTATACCACTCTTGCCATAGTCCTGATTTCTTTCCATCAATTATTTTACCTTTACTCTTAACCTGTCCGTTCTTGTAATACGAAATCATCAAATATTCTGTGGTATCATTCCTATCATCGTAATAGCGTTCATTTCTTAATCCTCCTGACTCATAATAATCCTTAAAGTGATTGGTGCATGATGTCACTACTATTAATAGAATAAATGTCAATAATTTACTCCTCATGTTTTCCTTAATTTGTTTCAGCGTAGTATGTCCGGTTGGTTTTCAGAAGTATCATCCAAAAGTAAATTAATGCTTTTCGTGGGAATTCTACTTTGGTGAAATAAAAATTGGATATTCTTCTCTATGCGGTTTTCTTTCTTTTCTTTTTGTTACCCATTTTAACCGTCTTATTTCTTTCTTCAATACAGGATCAAGCGGGTCTCTCATGGGATTTATTACTTTGTAAATATGCAAATACCCATCAAAAATCTCTAATACCCAATAAAGATTTCTTTTTCCGTATGAATAAACGAGATTGATATTCCCCCAAGAAGGTGCACAAACTAATTCTAATGAATCAGTTTTTAAAATTGTCGTAATTGACGGATATCCTTGCTTTGCAAGTGCCCTATTTAATAAAGCAATATTATCAATACTATTGTAATTAATAAGATTTGAATTGTTTACAAATTTTAAACATTTAATATTATCCTCAGAAATAACATATCCTACTTCAGTTTCCGAAATAATATAAAAAAGACTTGGTTCGTTTTGTAAAATTCTGTTCAATCTCACTTCAGGAAATTTAGTGTTACTGTCATATTCATCCTCCTCTGTGAACTTTATAGAAACCCATTCATTAGTACTATCAGCACATTCACAGGGCAAATAGCTTTCCATATCACTAATATAATCTACGTTTAACCAAAAAGTACCTCTTATACTATTAATATTCTGACTTAAACAGGGAAATAGAATAAAATAGCACAAATCAATCAAAACTAACAATTTTGTCATGTTACTTTCTTTTTCTCCAACTGTTTCTAACTTCTGATACTGTATAATTTGTAATTGCACCTCTTCCTGTCACAAATCTTTGAGTTATTACCGTTAATATCATAAAGTTCATTCAATTGAGACCTTTTGAATTTCACTTGAGTATAATTTATTGATGGGGTCTTGATAATATATTTTTATTGTAGGTAGTGTTTCCAATAATTCAATTGAATAATCCTCTTTATTGAGTTCCCAAAGTGGTGTACCATAAAAAATGTTTGTAGTGATGAAAAAATCAGTCTTACTTTCTGGTGTGACTTGTATAGAGTCATTCTCACCAAATGGCAATGCGTACATATCCTTTTGATATGTTATGCCTCTGTATTTGAAACTACATAAAATCCAGGATTCCGAAGGAAATATCTTTAAAGTATCATGCGATTTGTTGGAAATATAGCATGTTATTGATAAAGATGGCCCCGCTTCTTCATCCTCATTATAGGTACTATCTGTCAGATTGGGATATAAATTTGAAATCCTGATTTCACTGATAACTAAATCAGTTTGTGAAAATAATTCTATAGTCAGAAACAGAAACAGCAACAGTAGTAATATTCTATTCATTGAATAATAATTGTTTTAAGCGGTCTGGGAAATACTTCCATTCTCCATCCTCTCGTTCCGGCCCCAAATATTAATAAATAATTCTGAAAATTATGAAGAATTTATCAAGCGTATGGATTCGTCGAATATTCGTCCGTGTTTTGCTGATATTCGTAAAGTGAAAGTTGAAATTTATAGAACATTTTTGTCCCCTGGAACGGCACTATAAGTCGGGAGTTTCCTACCATCGTCATTCCGAACGCTAGTGAGGAATCTCCTTTTTCAGGGTACCGGATTCCATTTCCAAAGGCATTTCATACGTATTTCATACGTGTTTCATACGTATTTCATACGTGTTGACACGTATAAAAGACGTATAAAGTACGTATAATAAGCGTATGAAAACCGAATTTAAACAGAATCCGATAACTCCGGTTTTTAAGACTTTTTAAGAGGCAATGTGCTGACTAAGCATTCAAGTACAGTAATTTCCTTAATTTTGCATCTTTATAACCTTCTTATGAAGCTCATTAACAACACCGGAAAAATTATCCTTGTTTTACTGTTGCTCACCTTGAACAACCTTAGTTTCGGCCAGGTAAAAAGTGATAGTAATGGAAAGAATGAATCGCAGTTCTTCGATGAAACGGTTGTTATCACTACACCTATGGGGTCAGTTAAGTTAAAACTTTACAAGGACACTCCCCTGCACAGTGAAAATTTCATTAAGCTGGCTAAGCAGGGTTTCTTCGACAGCACTTTATTCCACAGGGTAATTGAAGGCTTTATGATACAGGGTGGTGACCCTGATTCAAAGGGCGCAAAACCGGGCGTGGAACTTGGCAATGGCGGTCCGGGATATGACCTGCCCGCTGAAATACTCCCTAACCATATGCACCGCCGTGGTGTACTGGCTGCAGCAAGGGAGAGTGATGATGTTAATCCTGAACGAAAGTCATCAGGATCACAGTTTTATATAGTGCAGGGGAAGAAATTTACTGAAGAAGGATTGGTTGAAGTGGAGAAAAAACAATACTCAATGACTAAGCAGAGAATCTTTGTAAACATTATGAACCGCCCTGAAAACCTTGCCCTGAGGAATGAATTCCTGGGTGCTGACCAGAAAGCCGATTCAGTAAGGTTTAAGTTCCTGCTTGATACACTGAATGGTATGATGGATAAAGAATACGCCCTTCAGAAACCGTTTGCCATCTCACCCGAAAAACGAGAAGTTTATAAAACTGTCGGAGGAGCACCTCACCTTGATGGCAGTTACACTATTTTCGGTGAGGTAATTGAAGGCATGGAAGTTGTGGATAAGATAGCTGCAGTTAAAAGAGATGAAAACGACCGGCCGCTTGAGGATATACCAATGACAATTACTGTTCTTGATAAGAAAGGCAAACCAGTTAAAAAACCGAAATAATAAACCCAACAAACATAAAACCATTCAACATAATGAAAAACGCAGCTTTAATCGTAGCAGCAATACTGTTTTCTGTTACAGTATTTGCACAAACAAAGCCGGCTTCAAAGTCAAAGCCCGTCACAATACTGATTGAAACTGAGTACGGCAATATGACCGCTGTGCTTTACGATGATACCCCACAGCACCGCGATAATTTTGTAAAGCTTGTAAAGCAAGGCTGGTACAATGGCTCAATCTTTCATCGCGTTATAAACAAATTCATGATCCAGGGCGGCGGCCAGGAAACTAAGGTGAATGACCCCGGATACACTATACCTGCTGAGTTTGTGCCAGCCCATTTCCACAAGAAAGGTGCACTTGCTGCTGCACGTAAAGGTGACCAGGTCAATCCTAAGAAAGCCTCTTCAGGTTCGCAGTTTTATATAGTCCAGGGAACTGTACTCAACAACCAGCAACTCGACATCTTTGAAAAACAAACCGGCAAGAAAGTATCGCCAGAAAGACGCAAAATATATAACACCGTCGGTGGTACCCCTCATCTTGATGATGATTATACCGTGTTCGGTGAAGTGATTAAAGGACTGGAAGTAATCGACAAGATTGCAGCAGCGCAGACAGGCGCAGGTGACCGTCCTGTTAAAGATATAAAGATGAAGATCACCATTGTAAAATAAAGCATTGCAATATTACCGGAGGAACACCGGTAACCCTTTTTATGAAAGAACAAATAGAAAAATACCTTGCAGATGTAGCTGCCTACACTACAGGCTCTGCTGATGAACTTGAACAATTCAGGATTAAGTATGCCGGCAAGAAAGGTATACTGAATGACTTGTTTGCCGAATTCAAAAATGTTGCACCTGAAAACAGGAAAGAGGTTGGAATATTCCTTAACCAACTGAAAGAGGCTGTTTTGCAGAAACATGAGAGCCTTAAGCTGACGGTTGCCACTGTAGATAAGAGTAAAGAAAAGAAACTTGATCTCACACTTCCTCCTTCTGAAGAACATACCGGTTCAAGGCATCCGCTTGCCATTACCAGGAAGAGGATCCTTGATATATTTAACCATATCGGGTATACTGTTGCTGAAGGACCGGAGATTGAGGACGACTGGCATAATTTCTCTGCGCTGAACTTTGCCCCTGAACACCCGGCCCGTGATATGCAGGATACATTCTTCATTGAATCAAATCCGGATATCCTGTTGCGCACACATACTTCAAGTGTACAGGTGAGGGTTATGGAAACAACCAAACCACCGATAAGGATGACATTCCCCGGACGTGTTTACCGTAATGAGGCCATATCAGCAAGGGCGCATTGTTTCTTCCACCAGGTTGAGGGATTGTATATCGATAAAAATGTAAGCTTTGCTGACCTGAGGCAGACAATGATGTACTTTGCCAAGGAGATGTTCAGCGCCGATACAAGAATAAGGCTGCGTCCGTCCTACTTCCCGTTTACGGAACCATCCGCTGAGATGGATATATCATGTAACCTTTGCGGTGGTGAAGGCTGTGGTTTCTGCAAATACACCGGATGGGTTGAAATATTAGGCTGTGGCATGGTAAATCCGGCAGTCCTGTCTAACTGCGGCATAGATCCCGAAGTATATTCAGGCTTTGCATTCGGTATAGGCGTTGAGCGTATTACCAACCTGATATTCAATGTAAAAGACCTCCGCATCTTCTCAGAGAATGATGTAAGGTTCCTTAAACAGTTTGGGTCTGCAATCTAAGTTCTCCTGATCAGAATATAAGCTGAAGAAAAAAGCAGCAGTGGTTAAACCTCTGCTGCTTTTTTGTGTTTATGATATTTTTAAAAATACTCCGGAAACTTTTGGAGTTTATATTGTTTCCTGTTGTATATTTGCACCCTCAAATTTTATCATGGACGAGAAGCAGAAATTAATAATTGAAGGAGCCATTAAGTTATTCAAACAGTATGGGTTACGCAGTGTGTCAATGGATGATGTGTCAAGATCGCTGGGCATGTCGAAGAAAACCTTATACCAGTTTGTGGATAATAAAGACGACCTGATTACCCGGGCCATTGATTATGTTATTGAGAGGAATACCCGGATTGATACAAAAGATGAGTCATTGAACGCCATTGATGTCCTGCTTGAAATAAGTAGTCTCATCAGCGCAGAAACACTTGAGATAAACCCTGTCGTCAGGTATGATCTCTTTAAATACTTTCCTGCTATTTACAATTCTGCACTTAACAAAAGAAGAGAACAAATATACCAGGACATCCTGGCTAACTATGAATGTGGAGTACGGCAGGGCTTATACAGGGAAGACCTTGATATTGACGTTGTAGCGAAGCTTTATATCAAGAACCTGATGGAAATACACGATGCTGACTTTATCAATGCACCGTTGAGTAAGATCTTAAAAGTGATGTTTGATTCACACATAAGGTCAATTATCAATGAAAAAGGACTTGAATACTACGAACAGAAAATAAAATCTCACGACTTATAACCATGAAAATCAAACTACTGTTACAGTTACCACTACTGTTATTGGTAATATCCACACCCGGGGCTCATGCACAGACCAACAGTGATTTCTCCCTTAAGCAGGCGCAGGATTTTGCTGTACTTAACAGCACCGCAAATAAAAACGCTGAAATCGACCTTGAACTTGCAAAAAAGAAGGTATGGGAAACCACTGCTATAGGTTTACCGCAGTTAAACGCCGCTGTTAATTATACACATCTCTTCTCAGTACCTTCCATGCAGTTACCATATACTGTTTTAGGTTTCAAGGATGTAGCGTCAACCGACACACCCATCACGTTTGATGATATCACCGCCGGAAGGATATTTGCCTATGGCGATACTACAGGGGCTCCACGCATACCGTTGGGAGTTCAGGATAATACAACCCTTGAATTCACGGTATCACAGCTTATTTTCAGTGGTGAATACCTGGTAGGCTTGCGTGCTTCAAAGGTTTTTTACATGATCTCACAGCAGGCAAAACAAAAAAGCGAACAAGATACCAGGGAATCAGTAGCCAATACTTACTTCCTTGTTCTCATGCTTCAGAATAATTTTGAAGTGATGACCCAATCGCTGACCAATCTCAATAAAACACTTACTGAGATGAAAGAGATGCATAAGCAGGGGTTTGTTGAGATTACCGATGTTGACCAGATTGAATTAACCACCCTTACCTTGCAAAACGGCATCAACTCTATGGAAAGGCAGATCAGGGCTGCAAAAGACCTTCTTAAATTCCAGATTGGTTATCCTATGGAAAAAGAAATTAACCTTACTGATAACCTTGAAGCCCTCGCTGCAGATATAAATCTTGAAAGCCTGGTAAATCCTGAATATAAGGTTGAAAATAACATAAACTTCCAGATAATGGAAACACAGGTTAAACTTGGCAAGCTTAACCTGCAAAGGGAAAAATCAACCTTCCTGCCTACACTGGCTGCTGTTTACAGGCATACAGAGAAATTCAAGACAGTTTCATTTGACTTTGTTCCGGTAGATGTGTTCGCACTGTCACTTAACTGGGGGCTCTTTTCAAGCGGGCAGCGCTATGTGAAGGTCCAGCAGCGACAGCTTGAATATGAGAAAGCCATAAATAACCGGGATAATGTTGCCAACGGATTGAAGCTTGAGTATATCAACGCAAGGAATGAAATGATTAATGCATACGACAACTTCAACAACGTGAAGAAGAACCTTGAGCTTACAAAGCGCATTTACGATAAAACGCTGATAAAGTTCAAAGAAGGTTTATCCACAAGCATGGATCTTACACAGGCACAAAATCAATTCCTGTCGGCACAGAGCGAATACATCAATAATCTTAACGCAATGCTCTCAGCAAAAAGTAAACTCACAAAATTAACCACCAACCTATAAATCGAACAACAATGAAATTGTATTATAAACTATCAGTTTTAGCTTTAGTCGTTCTCACTGCAACTTCATGCGGAGGTGGCGATAAAACCAAAGAACTTGAAAACCTGAAAAAGGAACGTGCAGAACTGGATGCAAAAATCCAAACACTCGAAACTGAATTAAATAAGGATAAACCATCGGCTGATAAAACTGCAAGTGTGCAGGTAGCAGATATCAAAATGACACCTTTCAGCCACTACCTTGAAATCCAGGGAAAAGTTGACGGAGAAGACAATATTGGTGTTTCAGCACAAATGCCGGGTGTGATTACCGCTGTTTATGTTAAGGAAGGCGACCGTGTTAAGCGTGGACAGGTGATGGCACAAATTGAGAATAATGCCATGCAGCAACAATATGAAAGTGCAAGGACACAACTGGAGTTTGCCACTAATGTCTTCACTAAGCAGAAAGCACTCTGGGACCAGCAGATAGGCAGTGAAATACAGTACCTTACAGCTAAAACCAATAAAGAAGCCGCTGAAAAGAGCGTTGCTGCCCTGGGTGAACAGCTTGAGATGAGCAGGATTAAGTCGCCGATAAACGGTACCGTTGAGGAGGTTAACCTTAAGGTTGGCCAGATGGCTTCACCAGGTATGCCGGCTATCAGGGTTGTAAACTTCTCATCAGTTAAGGTTGTGGCCGACGTGGCTGAAACATATGCATCTAAAATAAAACCCGGCGCAAAAACCATTATTGAAATACCCGACCTTAAGAAAGAGATAGAAGCTAAGGTTGATTTCACTAGTAAGTATATCAATCCGGTAAACCGCACTTTCCTTACCGAGATAAGGCTTAAACCAGGCGACATTGAATACCGGGCAAACATGATTGCAAAGGTTAAGATCAATGATTACACTAACCCTGAAGCAATAATAGTTCCGGTGACAATCCTCAAAGAAGCCGCCGACAGCAGGTTTGTATATGTTGCGGAGACTGTAAACGGAAAGCTCACAGCAAAAAGACGCACAGTTGAAGTAGGGCAAACCTATAATGGTATGGCCGAAATAACTAAAGGTTTAAAGCCCGGTGATAAAATCATAACAACAGGACATAATAACCTTGTTGAAGGACAGCCACTCAAAGTATCTTAACCGATACAACTCAAAATTAGCTGATCATGAAAAACCATAAGATAAAAGAGTTTTTTGCCACTAGCTGGGCAATCGACAATAAAACCAGTATCTATGTGCTGACAATGTTTATCACATTGTTAGGACTCTATAGTTACCAGACAATACCGAAAGAGCAATTTCCTGAAATTGTTATCCCTACTATACTGGTTAACACCATCTACCCGGGTACATCTCCTGAAGACATGGAGAACCTTGTTACACGTCCGATCGAGAAGCAGCTTAAGGGAATCAACGGAGTTAAAAAGATTACCAGTAATTCACTCCAGGATTATTCATCCATAGCCATTGAATTCAACACTGACATCCCGGTTCCTGAAGCTAAGCAAAGGGTAAAGGATGCTGTTGACAAGAGTCTTGGTGACCTGCCTAACAACCTGCTTGATGACCCGACAGTAATGGACATCGACTTTTCCGAAATCCCCATTATGTCGATCCAGTTGTCAGGAAATTATGACCTTATACAGCTTAAGAAGTACGCGGAGATAGCCCAGGACAGGATTGAATCACTCAATGAGATTACCCGCGTTGACATTGTAGGTGCCCTGGAGCGTGAAATACAGATCAATGTTGACCTGTATAAGGCACAGGCTGCAAGGGTTACCATGGGTGATATACAGAGGGCGGTTGCATCTGAAAACCTCACCATGTCGGCCGGAACAATCAGTACCTCCGGCTCAAAGAGAAGTATAAGGATTGCAGGTGAGTTTAATGATATGGAGACCATCCGTAATATTGTCGTGACTTCATCAAGCGGAGCACTGGTATACCTTAAGGATGTTGCAGAAGTTAAGGACTCATTCAAGGAGCAGGAAAGTTTTTCAAGGCTCTTTGGTAAAAATGTTATCACACTTAATGTTATCAAGAAAAGCGGTAAGAACCTGCTTGAAGCTTCTGATAAGATCAAAAGGATCCTTGATGAGGAACTAGTAAATAACCGCTATCCTGATGACCTTAAAGTGACTGTATCAGGTGAGCAGTCGCGCTATACCAGGAATACACTGGAGGAGCTCAACAACACAATCCTGTTCGGATTTATACTTGTTACCATAGTGCTCATGTTTTTCATGGGTATCACTAATGCATTCTTCGTTGCACTTGCTGTGCCCCTGTCGATGTTCCTTGCATTCATGGTTATGCCTGCGATGGGATTCACAATGAATATGATTGTGATGTTTGCTTTCATTTTTGCACTGGGAATTGTGGTGGATGATGCGATTGTTGTTATCGAAAACATCCACAGGCTCCACAGGCATGAACCAAACATAATACTTGCAGCCAAACATGCGGCAGGTGAGGTATTCCTGCCAATTCTTTCAGGTACACTCACAACACTGGCACCATTTTTCCCGCTGGCCTTCTGGCCGGGCATTGTAGGTGAGTTTATGTTTTACATACCGGTGACACTTATTCTCACACTGTTTGCTTCTCTCTTTGTTGCCTACATTATCAATCCTGTGTTTGCGATATCGTTTATGAAACATGAGTATGATACTCATAACGTTACCAAGGACCGCAGGAAGGCAATGTTCTGGATAGTGCTACTTTTGGGAATGGCCATATTTGCCTATATAATCTACTTTGCTTCAGATAGCAGGTCGGCATTCGGGTTTGCAAACTTCTTTGTATTCTCAGCTGCGCTTATTATCCTGTTCCATACAGTGATCAACCCTTATATCAAGTGGTGGCAGAATAAAGGCTGGCCTTATCTGGTGGGCATGTACGAACGTCAACTCAGGTTCTTTATGGTCGGCAGGAGGCCGGCATACCTGCTGGGCGGTATTGTGGGACTGCTCTTTATAACCTTCGCAATTACGAATGCTGTTGGGGTAAAAGTGCTATTCTTCCCCGATAATATGCCAAACAACATTTATGTTATGATTCAGATGCCGGTGGGTACTGACCAGCGGGTTACTGACTCTGTGACTATGGTTGTTGAGAAGAAAGTTATGGCAATCCTTGGCGAGAATAATCCTGCAGTAGAATCAGTTATTGCCAATGTAGCCCTTGGTGCAGGTGATGAATTTGATTTTTCAAGGAATATAGCCCCTGAGAAAGGTAAAGTTACCATTAGTTTCGTGGAATATAAGTACAGGAACGGAGCGAATACAAACGATTATCTTGAAAAAATCAGGTCAGAGATCCGCAATATTCCGGGTGTTGAAATATTCACTACAAAAGAATCAGCAGGCCCTCCGACAGGTAAGCCGATCAATATTGAAATTACCGGTGAGGACCTTCCCAACCTTATAGCTGATGCTGCATCCTTCAAAAAGTACCTGGATTCACTGCAGATACCGGGAATTGTTGAGCTTAAGAGCGATTTCCTTGAAAACAATCCGGAAATTGCCATTAATATTGACAGGGAGCGTGCTAACCTTGAGGGAATCAGTACCGGGCAGATAGGGATGGAGCTTCGCACTGCTGTATTCGGCAATGAGATTTCGAAGTTCAAGGACGCTGAGGACGAATACCCCATACAGTTAAGGTACTCTGAAGAAACAAGGGATAATATCAACAACCTGATAAATATCCCTATCACATACAGGGATATGAACACTGGTATGCTGAGGTCTATTCCTTTGTCGTCACTTGCATCAATTGATTACGGATCTTCGTATGGAGGCATTAAACGCCAGAACCTCAAGCGGATCATCACCCTGTCGAGTGAAGTTTCAACAGGTTACTCACCTAATGATATTGTTCCGCAGATAGAAAGGCTGGCTGCCAGATTCCCGCTGCATGAAGGAAATCAGATAAAAATGACCGGTGAACAGGAAGACCAGGCAGAATCTATGGAGTTCCTCATACTGGCTATGATGATTTCACTGGGCTTAATATTCTTTATTCTTATCACCCAGTTCAACTCATTCAGCAAAGCCATTATTATCCTGAGCGAAGTAATCTTCAGTATAATCGGTGTGTTGTTAGGTATCGTAATATTCAGCATGGATGTATCAATCATTATGACCGGCCTGGGTATTGTAGCACTCGGAGGCATTGTAGTAAGGAATGGTATCCTGATTGTTGAGTTTGCAGATACCCTGAGGGAAAGAGGGCTTCGTACAAGGGAAGCAATTATCCGGGCCGGTATGACCCGTATTACCCCTGTTATCCTTACTGCTACGGCAACTATCCTTGGCCTGGTGCCCCTGGCACTTGGTTTTAACCTTAACTTCGTTACCATGTTTACCCACCTCGACCCACAGGTACATATGGGTGGTGATAATGTAATGTTCTGGGGGCCTTTGTCGTGGACTATTATTTTTGGTTTAAGTTTTGCTACTTTCCTTACTCTAGTGTTTGTACCGGCAATGTATCTTATGGATCATGAACTTAAAGTGAGATACAGCCGTTGGAAATCAAACAGGATATACAGGAAACAGTTGTCAAAAAAGGTATAGAGATATGTTTAACACAAGAAGAATGCGGACACCCGACTGGTATCTTGCCTGGTCGATGGTTCTGCTTCAGTTTACGATGCTGGGATTGATCCTGTTAACCGGACCAATCCTTCCCGGAAAGTGGTGGTCGCTATTACTGCTGATTACCGGGGGACTCATTGGCCTTTGGGCTATATGGACCATAAGACTGGGCAATCTCAGCATCATGCCTTATGTAAAAAACGGCGGTAAGATGGTGGCTAAAGGACCATACAGGTATGTAAGGCACCCGATGTACACCGGATTGATCCTTATTTCATGGGCACTTGTTATTGATTTCCACACACCTGTCAGGATTATCTTAGCAACTATCCTTACACTGGCACTTGTAATTAAACTACATCTGGAAGAAACATACCTTAAAAAAGCCTTTGAGCCTTACAAGGAATATCAGAAGGAAACCAAGAAACTTATTCCATTTATCTGGTAGGTCACCTCACCCTTTCACCTCACCCCGACCCTCTCCTCAAGGAGAGGGAGTAAAGACGATAATAAAAAAGATTAAATACCTGGTTAGAAAACAGTTGCGTCCTGGCCCCCTCTCCTTGAGGAGAGGGCTGGGGTGAGGTGAATCGGTTTTATTTTAATTCAAAGGTCGTTTGCCCTATCTCATTGTCCTCTGCGTAAACGGCAACCACATAAGTGCCGGGCTTCATCTCGTCCTTTGAAGAACGGTTTACCCAGTAATCACAAAGGTCAACAGCCTTATTCTCATAGTTGACGGTCTGCTTAATAGAATACTGCAATATTTCGCCTTTGAAAGAGAACGAATAATCATCACCTACTCCCCTGGAGAGTACCTGCTTATCAGGTCCTGCGATCCTGATGTATATATCTTTCCTGCCAGCAGTGAGCAGAGGGTTTTCACTAAGGGTATAGCAAATCTTTATCTTTTCAACACGCCTTGACTTTTCAACCTGCTTTTCCCTGTCGCCACTACCCTTCATAGGGGTTGCAGTGATCTTGTATGCTTTAAGCACAGCAGCCTGGTTTACTCTTTCGGTCAATGCTTCTTTGTCCCGTAATAATGTTGAACTCTTTTCCTGTTCCTGGCGGAAGCTTGATCTTATCTGTTCATTCTCGGCCCTCAGCTCCCTGTTTACATTGTAGAGCGAGTCCATCTGGCGCAGGTAACCCTGCGAAATAACCCTTAGCCTGTCGAGTTTCTTCTTAACCTTAAAGAATTCATACTGGGTATCAAGAAGTTTCCTGATTTCCTGCGCGTTGGCCTGAATAACGCTATCTTGTGATGTCAGAGAATCCGACAATGAACCGTATTCTTCCTTCATCTCATTATGCACTGTAATAAGAGAATCGAGCTCATACTGCAGTTCGATACGCTGGTTTTCTTTCTCCTGAAGAAGGTTGCTGAGTTTTGTCCTTGTGCTGAGGAACAGCCATGCCAGGAGTGCCAGGCCGGCGATTAACACTACTATGACAATTATCAGTGGATTCCGTTTACTGTTCTTTCTGTTTTCTGAAAGAGTTTCCATAAGGTTGTTAGGTAATTTATTTTTCTGATTATCTGTAACAAACGAATCTCTCCGTTATTTCCGAACTGCAAAATTACATGTTTTATTATCCCGAAATAAAAAATAAATACTTCATATTGTCGTAAAAGTGTCGGTAAATAAAAGGAGGCAGTCCCGGATGAGACTGCCTCCTTTTTTATAGGATTGTAGTTTATCAGTGTCCTGCTCCGGCGGGTGCTTTGAATTTATCGCCGGTGTGTTCGATAATCATTTTATAATAGTCTGCATCATAACCCGGCTGGACAACCTTTGGATTCTGGTTATTTCCATCCTTCACCTTGATATTACCATCAAGGAATTTGGTGAACAGGTGTGCATAAAGTTCTTTCCACCTGGCAACTGTGCTGTTACCCTGGTTTACTGAGTAATCTGTAAGGAATTCAATGGCTGCTTTGGGGTCGTTCTTATAGAGATTAAGTGCTGCCTGGTCAACTACATTGGTATAGGCTACGAACTTATTTTCTAGAGCTGACTGTACTTTCTGGATTTCAGGAATCATATCGCTGTACCTGGTATAAGCAAGGTTTGATACCTGGTTAAATACCCAGAAAGCAGCATCGGGTGAAAAAGTCATCATATTACCATTGCCAACAGCAAAAGCATGAGGGGTTTCGGTCATTGAGCAGTACATAGGTACATAAACAGTGCTGTAAGTGTCATCTACACCAAACCAGAGGATACCTCCTATAGGGTCGGGTAACCAGCTGCGTGACTGGGCAACAAAAGAGAAGCCTGTTTGCTGGGTTGAGATAGCTCTTTCATGGAAATAATCAACACCGTCAACCTTCCATGTCATCGGACGCCACCTTACGATTGATTTATAAGGACCGGCACCTATATCCTTGGTCATGTCGAGCTCTGTTCCCTGGTAGTAATCGCGCATCATGCCCATAACATCCTGCACGCTGAGTTTCTTATCGGGTTTCACCCACAATGGCATCCTGTTCTTCAGGTCGTGTCCTTTTGCGTATTCAGCATATTTGTCCATACCTGAAGATACCCTGTTAAAGCCAGCCCATACGCGTGCTTCACAGAAACGGGCACCGCCGAAGTCGACTGGTGCATAGGTATCAGAGAAACTAAAGTCCTTATCCTCACCGGTAAAATAACCGCGTTCACGGGCGTAGCTGATAACATCAGGAGAATAGAGACAGTTTTCAGGGTCGTTCAGAGGAAAGGTGGTGATACGTGCCTGGTTGGCATGGCCTGAGATATATCCGTCAGGAATTCTCATGGCTACCCATAAAGCACCTTTATTATAGGTAGTGCGCTCCCTTCCCTTCTTGTCCTTAACAACTTTAGGCGATCCCTTGCCAACCATTTCCATAATCCATACTTCATTAGGATCAGCTATCGAGAATGATTCACCTGAGCTGTAGTATCCGTATGTGGCAAGCAACTCACCTATAACCTTAATGGCTTCCCTGGCTGTTTTTGCCCTCTGGAGGGTAAGATACATCAGGCTGCCATAATCAATAATGCCGGTTGTATCAATCAGTTCTTCCTTACCGCCAAAAGTAGTTTCACCAATTGACACCTGGTGTTCATTCATGTTTCCTACTACAAGGTAAGTATGTGGCACCTGCTTTATTTTTCCGAGGTATTTGCCTGTATCCCATTCATAAATATCTACCATGGTTCCTTCAGGATAATCGGCAGCCGGCCTGTGATAAAGCTCACCGAAGAGCACATGTGAGTCGGCTGCATAAGTGATCATGGTTGACCCATCAGTACTTGCACCTTTGGAAATGATAAAGTTTGTGCAGGCATCAGCCTTGATCTGCATGAGTAGGATAGTAGCCATAAGTATGGCTGTAATCTTAAGTTTTCGCATCGTTAAATGTGTTTGGTTTTATAATCAGGTAGTTAGTTAAACGATTGAAGATTTGAATCATTGCTTGGGGGAGCCAAAATACAAAAAAATATTCCTCAACCAATGCCCGGTAATCACGTTTGCTATATGTCGGTATCTTTTATTTTTTAAGATGTAAACATTGTCTGCATCTGATTGTTTCCTACATTTGCTTTCTAAATTATTTCCATTTTATTGATTATGGCTGAAACAATCAAAGGTAAGATATCACAGATCATAGGGCCTGTTATCGACGTTACCTTCGAAAATGAAGACAAACTTCCCAATATTTATGACGCTCTTGAGATTAAAACTCATGATGGCGGAAGCATAATCCTGGAATGCCAGCAGGATATAGGTGAAAACACTATCCGTACATTGGCAATGGACTCAACCGACGGACTATACAGAGGAATGGAAGTTACCAGTCTTGGCACTCCCATCTCTATGCCTGTCGGCGATGATGTAAAAGGAAGGTTGTTTAATGTTATCGGAGAACCTATTGACGGACTTGGCGCTGTATCGCAGGAGAAAAAATATGCAATTCACCGTGAGCCCCCGCTTTTCGAAAATCTGACTACACAAAAAGAAGTTCTTTATACCGGCATAAAGGTTATTGACCTTATTGAACCCTATGCCAAGGGCGGTAAAACAGGACTCTTTGGTGGTGCCGGCGTTGGTAAAACTGTTATCATCATGGAGCTGATCAACAATATTGCCAAGAGATATTCAGGCTTGTCAGTATTCAGTGGCGTTGGTGAGCGTACACGTGAAGGTAACGACCTTCTGCGTGAAATGATTGAATCGGGTGTTATCCGTTATGGTGATGCATTTACCCAGGAGATGTCTAAAGGAGGATGGGATCTTACCAAGGTTGACAGGAAAGAGCTTGCACAATCGCAGGCAACCCTTGTGTTCGGCCAGATGAACGAGCCTCCCGGAGCACGTGCACGCGTGGCACTGTCAGGACTTACCATGGCTGAGTATTTCAGGGATGGTGATGAAAAATCAGGCGGAAGGGATATCCTTTACTTTGTTGATAATGTATTCCGTTTTACACAGGCAGGTTCTGAAGTATCAGCTCTGCTTGGACGTATGCCTTCTGCGGTAGGTTATCAGCCTACGCTTGCTACTGAAATGGGTATAATGCAGGAAAGAATCACCTCAACCAAGAGAGGGTCAATCACTTCTGTACAGGCGGTTTATGTACCTGCTGACGACTTAACCGACCCTGCACCGGCAACAACATTTGCCCATCTTGATGCTACAACCGTATTAAGCCGTAAGATCTTTGAGCTTGGTATATACCCTGCAGTTGACCCGCTCGACTCTACATCACGAATCCTGATTCCTGATGTTGTAGGCGAAGAACATTACCGCACCGCACAAAGGGTAAAGGAAATCCTCCAGCGTTATAAAGAATTGCTTGATATTATTGCCATCCTTGGTATGGATGAACTTTCTGACAACGATAAGCAGGTGGTTCACAGGGCCAGGAGGATTCAGCGCTTTATGTCGCAGCCTTTCCATATGGCTGAGCACTTTACCGGTGTTAAAGGGGTATTCGTACCTATTGAGGATACTATCAAAGGTTTCCGCATGTTGCTCGACGGTGAGATGGATGAATATCCCGAAGCTGCATTCAACCTCGTAGGTACCATTGAAGAAGCAATGGAAAAAGGCAAGAAGATGCTTTCAGGAAAATAAGACAGTATGAAGCTTGAAATTATAACACCTGAGAAAACACTCTACAGCGGTAATGTTACTTTAATCCAGTTCCCCGGAACAAGTGGCTCCTTTGAAGTACTCAAGAAACATGCTCCGTTGGTAGCTTCTTTAAAAAAGGGAACCATCAGGATTGTTGATACTGATAAGAAAACCTTACTAATTGAGATAAACGGGGGAACTGTTCAGGTTGAAAACAACCACGTACTTGTACTGGCAGATTAAAATATAACCAGATAAAATGAAAAAACCGGTTTAACAACCGGTTTTTTTGTGGTATCGGCCGGGATCGAACCAGCGACACATGGATTTTCAGTCCATTGCTCTACCAACTGAGCTACGATACCTTATTTGCGGCTGCAAAGGTAATCAAGAATTCCTATTTAACAAATATTTTAAAAAAAAATCTCAGAATCACGCTAATTGAGGTAATTTTGCAAAAATGAAAATCTTCATATTAAGGCTGTTATAATTTAAAACCCATGAGTCTGAAAGGGCATACCCCGCAGATGTACCTCGTGATTGATCAGGGTAATACCCTTATAAAGGCTGCCTTTTTTAAAGGAGATGAACTCCTTTGGGTGAAGAACTACACGCATTTCGACGGCGAGGAACTCACGGGCCTTTTCAACAACACCTCCGTGATCCATGGTATCATAAGTTCTGTGAGCGGTGAACCAGGCCTGATAACCGAACAACTTCCGGAGGTAAAGTGGATTGTACTTGACCACAATACACCTTTGCCGGTTGCCAATCTGTACCACACACCCGAATCGTTGGGTAAGGACAGGCTTGCCGGTGTGGTAGCGGCTGCTAAACTGCATGAGGGCAGGGATATTCTTGTTATAGATGCAGGAACTGCCATAACCTACGACCTGATAAACAAAAACAAAGAGTATCTTGGAGGCAGCATTACCCCCGGGCTGAATATCCGTTTTAAGGGGTTAAATACTTTCACGGGAAGACTCCCGTTATATACTCCCGCTGAATTCAACGACCTGACCGGCAGGGATACATACACTTCCATTATGTCGGGTGTTATGGCAGGCACGTTATTTGAAATGCAGGGTTTTATATGTAAATATGAGGAATTTTATCCCGGTCTTCATGTTGTTATTACGGGAGGTGATGCAAAATATTTTGATGAAAAGCTTAAATGTAACATATTTGCATCCCCGAATCTTGTCTTAATTGGTTTAAAACTAATATTGCAACATAATCTTGAAAAGTAAACTATCATTTATTCTCCCTGCAGTTATCGTCATTCTGGGCATAACTTCTGTAAGGGCACAGGACAGGATCAGCTCACCCTATTCACGGTTCGGAATCGGTGAGTTATTTGGAAACACACACGTAAATTATATGGCCATGGGCGGAATTTCCCAGGGGGTGTATAATCCATTGTTTGTAAATACCTCTAATCCGGCATCCTATACAGCCTTTGATTCTTTATCGTTCGTGTTTGATGTAAGCCTCCATGCCCGGTTTACAAATCTTTCAACACTTAAAGCAAGCCAGACTACTGATTATGCTTCACTGGGTAACCTGCTGTTCGGATTTCCGGTAACAGGCTGGTGGAAAGCAAGCTTCGGCCTTCAGCCTTACAGTGCAACCGGGTATAAGATGACCGACTATCATACTGATTCGCTTTTTGATAACTACCGTAATGTTTATGACGGCAGCGGTGGTATTAACCAGTTTTATGCTGGAAGCAGTTTTGATATCCTTCGAAACTTAAGCATCGGTATCAATGCCAATTATCTGTTCGGTACTATGAAGCACAGTACAGCTACCATATTCCCCGATTCACTCTACCGTTACAATTCAAAAACTGTAAACTCAACCAGGGTTCATGATTTCATGATCTCAACCGGGATACTTTACCATAAGCAGTTGAAGAAAGGCTTCAAGTTTGGTATCGGCGGAACATTCATTGCAGGTACCAACCTTGCTTCTACAGCCGACAGGTTCTCTTACACCTTTACAAACAGCTCAAGTTCTGTTGAACTCATCAGGGATACGCTTGAACTTACCGAAAGTGCTGCGGAGAACATAACCATGCCTATGGGTGTCGGTGCAGGTTTTACTTTTGGAAAGGGGAACAGCTGGCTGGTAGGTGCTGATTTTAAATACACTCAGTGGGAAGATTTTAAATTTTCTGCTTCCCCGATGCCCCTCAAAAACAACATGCAGTTAGCACTTGGCGGATTCTATAATCCTACAACATCAACCGTTTCTAACTATCTCCAGCGTGTAACTTACAGGGCAGGAATAAGATACTCTGATGGTTTTCTCGAACTGCGCAACCAGAGGATTGATGAGTTTGGCATAAGCTTTGGTGTAGGTTTACCGTTACCAAGAACCAGCTCAACAATAAACCTTGCAGTTGAAGTGGGATCAAGGGGAACAAAAGAGCAAAACTTAATTAAAGAAAATTATGTTAAGTTTACATTAGGACTTTCTATATTTGAAAGATGGTTTGTAATACGGAAATATGAATAATTGATTCACTAAGTAAAGTAAAAATAACAATGAAAACAGGCGTTAAATTATTTCTGACCTTCCTGGTGGCTGCAGTGCTTTCAGCCGGCCTTTCGTTTGGTCAGAACGGTGAAGAGCAGGAAGGAGCAACAGCTAAAGGGCCTAAGTACGGTTCAGATTCAGCAACATGCGTTGTTCATCTTTCTCTTTACAGGGAATTTTACAAACAAAAGAATTTTAAAGATGCATTACCCCACTGGAGATGGGTGTTTAATAACTGTCCCCTTGCATCACAAAATACCTATATTGACGGCGTAAAGATGGTTCAGTCGAAGATAGAAGAATCTACTGATCCTGCCCTCAAAGGCAAATACTTCGATACCCTGCTGATGGTTTATGACCAGCGTATAAAATACTTTAACCGCGAAGCTTATGTGCTCGGCCGTAAAGGTATTGATATGGTAACCTACCAGCCTGAAAATGTTGAAGCCAATTACAATGTACTCAAAAGAGCTGTGGAAGTTGGCGGAAATCAAACTGAATCAGCCACACTGGCTTATTATTTCCAGACAATCCTGGGTATGGTTCAGCAGAATAAACTTGAAAAGATAGCTATAATTGAAGGATACGACCAGTCGAGCACCATCATTGAACATAATCTTTCAAAGAACCAGGGAAATGAAAAGAATACCGGTTTGTGGAATAATGTAAAGACTAGTATTGAGGCTGCATTTGAGCCGTTTGCTTCATGTGATGACCTGATAGCCCTCTATACAAAGAAATTCAATGAAACACCCGATGACGTTGAGATGCTTAGTAAAATGACTACCATGCTTGAGCGCAAGAACTGCACAAACAGCGACCTCTTCTTCTCAGCAACTGAAAAACTGCATCAACTGCAGCCTAATGGTAAATCAGCATACCTCATGGGTTCAATGTCGAGGGAGAAGAAACAGTATTCCAAAGCATTAACATACCTTAACCAGGCACTTGACCTTGCTGAAACCAATGATGATAAGATCAAGGCATTAAACCTGATGGCTGCCGTTAACTACGAACAGCATAATTATCCACAGGCAAGATCGAATGCCAGGCAGATACTGCAGCTTAACCCTAACTACGGTAAAGCCTACATTTTTATAGGTGATCTTTACGCAGCAAGTTCATCCATGTGTACTGAAGATGACCTGTCGGGAAAAACAGTATTCTGGGCTGCCATCGATATGTACCAGAAGGCTAAAAGTGCTGACCCTTCAGTAGCTGATGAAGCCAACGGTAAAATTGCACAGTATTCAAAATACTACCCTGCTTCAACTGACCTGTTCTTCCGCGACCTGCACGATGGTGAAAGCTATACCGTTGGTTGCTGGATAAACGAAACAACCACTATCAGGGGTATCAAGTAATTGAAAGTGAATCTCAAACCTGAATTCAAGATAGAAAATAAGTATGGGAACAAGGTTAGCCTTGTTTCCATCTTTTTTATACTGCCCTTCATCTTCTTATCCTCGTGCAAGAATAAGATGGATGACGTTATCAGGTTAAATAACCAGGACTCAGTTCCTGTAATGTACGCTAAAAACGTATCCATAGCTGAAAGTGAGAGAGGCAACCTCAAGTACAATCTTACTGCACCTGTGTTATACCGCTATGAATCTAAAAAAGGAGCTACCATTAAGTTCCCTGAAGGGTTTAAGGTGGTTTTCTTTGATTCATTGAACCCTTCAGTAATCAGGACTGAGATTACTGCCAGGTACGGCATCAATAAAGAAGCCGAGAAGATCATGGAAGCCAAGGACAGTGTAGTGGTTATCAATCACCTTAAAGGAGAGCAACTGAATACCGAACACCTCGTGTGGAACCAGGTATCAAAAAAGGTGTTCTCCAACGTTTTTGTTAAGATAACAACTCCCGACAGGATACTTTACGGCGACGGAATGCAGTCGGATGAGGCTTTTAACCACTGGAGGATAAAAAAACCGCGTGGTGAAATGTATGTTAATGATAATCAGTAAGTGGTATTCATTAACTTTGTAAGTTTAAAGCTCGGCTGATGCAACCGGTAATCCCTGCCATTATTTCATTATTACTTTCTGCCGTTTTCACAGGAATAGATACTGCATTTGTTTCAGCCAATAAGCTTAGGATTGAGGTTGATAAGAACAGGAATCTTTTCTCTGCCACCATCATATCACGGTTTTTAAAAAACCCGTCTGTCTTCAGCACAACTATCTGGTTATGCAGCATTTTATCTATGGTAATGTTTGCTGTCTATGCCGATAAATCAATCAAATTAACACCCGGCTTTGCCGAAACCCAATCGTCACAGTTTTTCCTGGTGTTTATTGAGATAGTGCTGATTTCCCTCACGCTTATTGTATTTACTCAGCTTATACCCCGGTTGGTTTTCAGGCTCTATGCCAACGCTTTACTGAGGTTCTTTTCACTGCCACTATATATCATCTCCCTGGTACTCTATCCAGTGGTAATGGCCTTCCTGCTGACAGGGAAATTTATAATGAAGTACATCTTCAGGACCAGCCTGCAGACAGAAGAATTCGGGTTAATGCAGTCAAACCTCGATACCCTGCTGAATGAAACAAGCATTGAGCCCGCCAAAGAAAGCGAGGATTACCAGGAGCTGCAGATGTTTGTGAATGCCCGCGACCTGAGCAACCTGAAGGTGAGGGAATTCATGATACCGAGGAATGAAATTGTTGCCATTGATAAAACTGAAAACACCCAAAGCCTCGCTGAGCTTATCACTGACTCAGGGCATTCAAAGATCATTGTTTACGACCAGTCGATAGATAATGTAACCGGTTATGTGCACTCCTATGACCTTTTTGGCAAACCATCTTCCATCCAGGACATAGTGAAGTCAGTTATTTTTATTCCCGGCACCATGGCGGCCGACAGGTTACTCAATAAGTTCATCGTTGAAAGAAAAAGCGTAGCCCTTGTGGTGGATGAGTTTGGCGGAACTGCCGGAATGCTAACTATTGAGGATATCCTTGAAGAAATATTCGGCGACATAGAAGACGAGTACGATGTAGAAGAGGAAGAAGACAAACAGATCAGCGACAACGAATACCTGGTATCGGGCAGGCTTGAGATCGATTACCTGAATGAGAAATATAACCTGGGACTACCTGAATCGGACGACTACCAGACACTGGCAGGTTATATCATCCACTTCCACGAAAGCATACCCCTCACTAACGAGGAGATAAGTATAAACGATCTCTCCTTTATCATTACTGAAGCAACCGATACCAAGATTGAAAAGGTACTCATAAGAGTGAACCAGCTCTGAAAATTTCTCCGGTATATAGAATCAGATTAAATGTCTTAATTTTGTACCGAATTTTTGCATCACCATCATCCCAAAAATATGAAGTCCAAACTACTACTTTCAATCCTTGCCTGCATCATGATGTACGGTGTGCAGGGATTCTCTCAGAACACCGAAACTCCCAAATCAGATTCCTTACAGTGTAAAGAACAGTTGTCACTTTACCGTGAATATTACAAGATAAAAGTTTATAACCTTGCAATGCCTCACTGGAGGTGGATGTTCTTTAATTGTCCTAAAGCCACCCAGAATATTTACATTGACGGCGTTAAGATCATCAGCGATGTTATTGAGAAAACCCAGGACGCGGCCCTGAAGGCTAAATATGTTGACACCCTGATGATGGTCTATGACCAGCGTGTAAAGTATTACGACCGTGAGGGATATGTACTTGGACGAAAAGCCGTTGATGCCATTCAATACAGGGCCGACCTGTCAGAAGCTGCTTATCCGTGGTTCATCCGTTCAGTTGAACTCCAGGGTAACCAGTCGGAAGGTGCTGTGCTTGTTCATTACCTTAACACCGCCGTTAAACTTGCCGGTGAAGGAAAGATCGATAAGAGCGAGATCTTTAACGTTTATGATAAAGTTATTACCATAGCTGAGCATAATATAGTTGCTTATTCTACTGATGAGAAAAACCTCAGCACTTGGGTAAAAGTAAAAATGAATATTGAAGCTATTATCGAGCCTCTTGCCAGTTGTGCCGACCTTGTGAAGATCTATGAGAAGAAATTCAATGAAACCCCTGACGACGTAAAACTGCTGAAGAGCATCACAAACATGCTTGATAAACGGGAATGCACTGCTGAAGGCACCTTGTTCTTCAAAGCTACCGAACGTTTGCATAAACTTGAGCCAAGTGCCCAGTCGGCCTATCTTATGGGAAGATTAAGCATCCAGAACAACCAGATAAGCAAAGCAGCCGACTACTTCGCACAGGCAGCTGACCTTTATACCGATACCACCAACAGGGTAAGGGCACTATTTGCACTTGCCAACACCCACCTGAGCAATAAAAACTTCTCACAGGCAAGGGCAGCAGCCTACCGGATTCTAGCAGTTGCACCCAACGATGGCAGAGCCTACATTCTGATAGGTGACCTTTATGCCATGAGTGCAGGTATGTGTACTGAAGATGACCTGTCGGGCAAAACCGTATTCTGGGCTGCCGTTGATAAGTATATCAAAGCAAGGTCAGTTGACCCCGGCGTTGAAGCACAAGCCAATGAAAAGATTTCGCAATATGCCAGGTACTATCCGGCAAGCAGCGATTTATTCTTCAGGGATATGCAGGAAGGATCACCCTATACTGTGGGTTGCTGGATAAACGAAAACACCACAGTGAGGGGTATAAAATAACCTCCTGCAGAAGTTGAATACAACGACGCTATAAACTTGTATTGCCTTTATTTACAAAATTATACGCTGAAGCTCAAAATAGTTTCAATCATATCAGTTTTATTGTAAATTTGCACCCTATTTCAAAAAAAAATTAACAGAAAATGGCTTTAATCGGAAATATTCGTAAACGTTCGGGACTGCTTATCATTATCATAGGTGTTGCTCTTGCTTCATTTGTGCTTGGTGACTTCCTCTCAAACAGACAACCGGGAAGAGGAAGAGGTGTTAATCTTATCGGTGAAGTTAACGGTGATAAAATCCTAGTTACTGATTATAATACCAGGGTTGATCAGAATATCGAGGCACAGCGCTTAAACTCAGGCAAAGAAAACCTTACACCGGAGGAACAATTCCAGATCAGGCAGCAAACCTGGGAACAGATCCTTGCTGAGACCCTTCTACAGGAGCAGGTTGAAGATCTGGGTGTAACCGTTACCACTGAAGAACTTGATGACCTTATCAGGGGTAAGAACCCACATCCGTATATCAGGCAAAGTTTCACCGATCCGCAGACAGGACAGTTTGACCCTGCCTCTGTGCTGAACTTCCTTCAGAACCTCGACAAGGTTGACCCTGAAATGAAACAGCGTTACCTGAATATCGAAAAAGCCATTAAGGAAGACAGGCTGAACACTAAATACCGCAACCTCGTTGCCAAAGCATTCTACGTTCCAAAGGCTTTTGCCGAGAGGGACTTCCAGAACCGTTCAACCACTGCAACCGTAAGGTACTTTGCTTTACCTTACACCTCTGTTGCCGACAGCCTTATCAAGCTAACCGACGCTGATTATGAGAAGTTCTACAACGAGAACAAGTTCAAATACCAGCAGGAAGCTTCAAGGGATATTGAATATGTAAGCTTTGATGTAGTAGCTTCTGACTCTGACCGTGAAAAGCTCAGCAAGGAAGTAAACGAAATCTACGGTGAATTTAGCACTACCCCAACAGTCAGGGAATTTGTAAATGCCAATTCAGATGACAGGTACGACAGCACCTGGTATAAAAAAGGAAGCCTGCCTTACCAGCTCGATTCACTGATGTTCAATTCACCGGTTGGCACAACCTTCGGACCATACATCGAGAATAACGCTTTCCAGATGGCACGCCTTGTTGACACACAGGTAAGGCCTGACTCACTGAGGGCAAGCCATATCCTCGTCAGCTACCAGGGTTCACCTGTTAATTCAGGCACCAAGCTTACCAAAGAGCAGGCTAAGGTAAAAGCTGACAGTATTTTTAATGTTGTTAAGGGTAACAACGCTAAATTCAATGAAATAGCCGCCTCTCCGGTTAACGAGGATGCTACTTCAGCAAAAACCGCAGGCGACCTTAACTGGTTTGCCGATGGTGCCATGGTTCCTTCTTTCAATACTGCCGTAGTGGAAGGCAAGGTTGGTGAATTTAAGATGGTTGAATCACAATTCGGCTACCATATCATTAAAATAACCGGTAAAACCACTCCTACCAAGAAAGTCAGGGTTGCTTTTATCAGACGTGCTATTGAGCCCAGCTCAAGGACAATGCAGGACATCTACACCCAGGCTTCACAGTTTGCTTCAGAGGCAAAAAACCAGGAAGGATTCAACAAGCTGGTTGAAGAAAAGAAACTTACCAAACGCCTTGCTGAGCGTATTACTACCGAGCAGAATTCACTCCCCGGACTCCAGAACGCACGTGAGGTTGTCCGCTGGGCATTTGATGAGAAAAGAGAAGTTGGTGATGTTTCCAATGTATTTGACCTTGAAGGCCGCTACATTGTTGCCACACTGAAGGAAATACGCGAAAAAGGCAATCCTACACTTGAGCAGGTTAAAGAATTCATTGAGCCTCTCGTAAAACGCGATAAGAAGGCCGAACAACTGATTGAAACCATCAACAAGCAGATTAAATCAGCATCTGACCTTGAACGCAACTATCCGGCTCTTGCTATGGTGACCGACACTGCAGATGTAGCTTTCGGTGCCAATAATCTCCCGGGCTTCGGTAAGGAAGATGAAGTGATCGGAACCATCTACACCCTTAAAGAAGGACAGATGTCAAAGCCAATCAAAGGAAACCAGGCTGTATTCATGGTGATTGTCGACAAGATGAACGTTGCCAATCCAAAAGATGACTACTCCATAGAAAAGAAAATGCAGACCAATGCATTTGCCACCCGCAGCCAGAGGGAAATCAATGAGGCGCTGAAGAAGAAAGCCGAGATTGAAGACCACAGGTTACTTTTCTACTAAGAATATAATTTATCAGATGCAAGGCTCTCTTCGGGGGGCCTTGTTATTTTATACTCGTTTAACTGCCGGATACTGATGATTAAGGAATACCTGAACGACCTGCTTAATCTATTCTTTCCCCGTGAATGCTTTGCCTGCACCGGGCCACTAATGAGGCATGAGTCAGTACTTTGTACCGGGTGCCTGTACAGCCTGCCAAAAACAAACTTCCACCTTATGCCTGATAACCCGGTGATGGGGCAGTTCTATGGTAAGGTTAACTTCAGTGCCGCTGCTTCCATGTATTATTTCTCAAAAGGTGGCAAGGTACAGCACCTGGTGCACTCCTTTAAATACATGGGTTATAAAAATATCGGCCTTTACATCGGCAGGCTCTATGGGGAAGACCTTGCCGCTTCACCTTACTTTTCAGGCATTACCGACATTATACCCATTCCCCTTCACCCCTCAAAGCTCAGGAAAAGAGGCTATAACCAGGCTGAGTATTTCGCCAGGGGACTGGCAGGGCCGCTGCAGGCTAACGTCCGCACTGATGTGCTGGTAAAGAAGCTTTCCACTGAAACACAGACCCATAAGACCCGCTTCAGCCGGTGGGAGAATGTAAAGGATATTTTTGACCTGGGCGAATACAGCAGCATAGCCGGTAAACATGTACTGCTGGTTGATGATGTTATCACTACCGGTTCAACACTTGAAGCAGCAGGCCATGTGCTGTTCAGGATACCCGGCATAAAGATCAGCGTTGCCTCCTTAGCCTGTGCCCTGCACTAGTTGAACCGCAGGGTGGCTATTACAGGAAGATGGTCGGACAAAAACCTGCCCGACTGCCTGAAATCAAAGATGGTGTTGTCAATCACCTTAAGGTCAGGCGTGGTAAAGATAAAATCTATCAGGTCGGTTTCATTATACTCAGGATTAAAACTAACCCATGTAATATCCGGCCCTGAGGTTGTCTCCGCCCGTTGCCTGCTGTCGGCCAGCACATACTCATTCTCCGGGTAGGTAAGGATACGGTATGCCCTGTGCTTTGCATTCACATTAAAATCACCGGTCAGTATAACGGGCAGCCGGTTTGCCAGCTCTGCTATCCTGCGGTTAATAAGCATGGCACTCTCCACCCTCGCAGTATCGCCCATATGGTCGAAATGAGTATTGAACACCATGAAATGCCTGCCTGATGCCTTATGCACAAACTCGGCCCAGGTAACAACCCTGTTACAGGCAGCATCCCATCCCCTGCTTCCCGCAACATCAGGTGTTTCAGACAACCAGAAGGTTCCCGACCTCACCGGCTTCACTATTTTCCTGTTATAAAACAATGCACTGAACTCCCCTGCTTTCTTACCATCGTCACGGGCAACTCCGAGGCTCCTGTATCCCCTGAGGCATTTCTTCAGGTCAGTCATCTGGTTATTCAGGGCTTCCTGAACTCCAAGTACCGCAGGTGACCGGTGCATTACCTCTGCGCATAAGCCCTGTCGTCTGTACTCCCATTGATTGAGGCTGTCTGATTTAACATCAAGCCTTATATTCCAGGTCATTACCTTGAAATCTTGATTCTCCTGGCCTATAACAGGAGTAAAATACACTGTCAATATTAATGAAATCAACAGAACAGCTTTACTTCTCATTCAGGTATATCTTTAAAAGCTCAACGAAGATAATCTTAAACCATGAAAAAAGCATGCCTGGCTGACATGCTTTTCCCATTTCTTAATAACAAACTTTGCCCGTTCAGTTAATTCTTAATAAACTTGGTAATTTCAGAATTATCACCGCCAGCCACAACAATGGAGTATATTCCAGGTGAAAATGCACTTGTTTCAAGGTTAATCCCCTGATTGAGTTCACTGCCCTGTGCTTCTGATACATGAACAAGTTGTCCGTACACAGAGAACACTGATATCCTGATTGTTCCGCTCAATGACTTTCCTGAACTGATTTTGATCTTATCATTTGCCGGATTCGGGTAAACTGAAAGCATCAAAAGTTCTGCGCTGTCCCTGAATCCAAGTGTTTTATTGGTTGCAATGTTTGATTTGGTACTGCCATAATCACTCACCCTCAGCCCTTCAGGGTTGCACATGTCCGGATTAATTACCTCAATCATGTAATATACTATTCCTGCCGGGGCATTCTGGTCAGTGAAAGAAGTGAAATTGCCAGAAACAGTATTGATAAGTGTCATTTCACCAGTGGAGGTACCTCTGTATATTCTGTACGATGAAACTGCAAACCCAAGATAACCGCTCCATATTAAATTCCAGTTATTACCAACACCTTTATTTATAGAAAGATGGATGCTCTGATGAAATGAACGGGGCTCGTAAATATTTTCCTGCTGATCCCTGAAAGTGAGCTTATACCTTGAAGCTCTCTCTTCTGGATCTGAGTTAAGGTCAGTAAATACTGAAACAGCTGACTGATCTACACTTCCGATCTCTGTGTACTGGTTGGCTACATTGCCTTCCTTCAGAATAACGTATTCATCAATTAAAGGACTTTGTACCTTATCCCAGATAACTATATTTTTTCCGCTGACAGAATCAACGCTCACCATACAAATATTAACCTCCGGCACATCAAATACTGAAAATGTAGATTGGCTCTGCGCACTGATAATGTTATAATCATCCCGTAACCTCAACAAACACTGGCTTGAAGTCTCAACGGGTGTTCTCCACATAGCGGAATCACTGTTGGCAAGGTCATAAGCAAAACCCGCATAGGTCCAGGTAAGTCCATTATCAGTTGAGTATTCAATGTTGAAGTAGTAGCTGTAAAGTATCTCTCCCGATAAGTCCCATTTTGCATAATAAATCATGTCATTATCGAGTATTTCACCCCCTGCCGGAAAAGTTATAGTCAACTCAGGCAGGGCAACAATTCTGAAGGTTCCGCTGATCCCTGATTTTGTTGGATCGCCAACGACTGATAATCTGATAATACAGCTATCAGATGGCTGATCAGGCACAGTGAAATATAAATACTGCTGACCTGCCGGCACATTCGGCGCTATAGTCTGGTATGTTAATCCGTTATCCGTTGACAATTCAACTTTGGTGTTTTCATAGTAGCTGGCGTTCCACTGAATAAGTATCTCACTTCCCGTATAATGGGCATCTGTGGCATAAGGAGTGTAGACAATGTAAGCAGGTGAATTGATAGTGAACACTTCATCACTAACATCAGAATACTGAGGATAATAATACAGTGATACCCGTATCCGTGCTTCATTGCTTGAAACCAGGTGAGGAGTGATTTCTGCTGATCCACCCGTTAAGCCCGATTCACCATACCAATAAATCTGCCAGTTATTACCTCCGTCAACCGATAATTCAATCGCTATATAATTATCAAGATTCACTCCGGTCCAGGTGATGGTATAATTTTCACCATACTCCCATACCTCCCCGCCGTTGGGTGAAGTCAGTTGTATGGAAGGCGCTTCTGCTATGGTGAAAGCACCGCTTATTGAACTGAAGGTTGAATCCGTTGCATCTGTCAGCCTTACCCTGCACTCCTCGGATATTACCAGTGGAGCGCCGAAAGAGAAATACCACGAAACAACCGATGATCCCATCCTCGTCCATGTTACACCGTTATCATCCGAGAAGTCTATATTTACCGGATTGCTGTTAAGGGTATACCACTGAACATAGATTTCTTCCGACTGATAATATATCTCCCCCGGGATAGGTTTGTTTATATTGTATGCCTGTTCCAGCACAGTGAAAGTTGAATCACTTTCATCTGTAAGTCCTCCTGAGTTTACTCCTGTTACCCTGATCTTTGCCTGGGTAGTTTCTCCGCTTGTTATACTTAATAATACCTCATTAACACCGCTAAAACCATCAATATACATAAGGTCATACCATGAGTTCCCATTATCTTCTGAGAATGCTATAATAAACATGTCGGCGGGCCCCTCATTTTCCCATGAAACCACTGACGGATTACCTTCCTGCCATACCTCCCCGCCATAAGGTGATATTACTGTAACCTGAGCTTTAGAAGGGATGAACAGTCCTGTAATAAAGAAAGCCGTTACGATGATTGTGTTGATTATAATTTTACTCATGTTATATAGGTATATGTTTGGACTATAATAAACGGCATACCCATTCATTTGTTTAAAGATTAATAAAAAATGTTAAACTTTATGATGCTCTCCCAAACAGTCTTTAGTGCGAAAATGTAATTATTAATTTTCGTACCTTTGCGCCTCTTTATAAAAACGCAACGACGAATAGGAGTATTAATGAAGCGATATCCTGAGTATAAGCAACTTAACCTTCCGCAGCTTGGCAAAGACATTCTGAAGAAGTGGGAAGCCGACGACATATTCAAAAAAAGCCTGAAGATAAGGGAGAACCATGAGCCTTTCATATTCTATGAAGGCCCTCCCTCAGCCAACGGAACCCCCGGCATCCACCATGTGATGGCCCGCGCCGTTAAAGATATCTTCTGCCGCTATAAAACCATGAAGGGCTACCTTGTTAACCGCAAGGCCGGCTGGGATACCCATGGACTCCCTATTGAGATTGCCGTTGAGAAAACACTTGGTATTACCAAGGAAGATATTGGCAAAAAGATCTCTGTTGATGAATACAACAGGGCCTGCCGCAAGGAAGTGATGAAATACAAGGATATGTGGGACGACCTCACCCGCCAGATAGGCTACTGGGTTGACCTCGACCACCCTTATATCACTTTCGACAACAAGTACATGGAAACCATCTGGTTCCTCCTGCACCGCCTGTATGAAAAAGGGCTTCTTTACAAAGGATACACCATCCAGCCTTTCTCACCTGCTGCAGGTACAGGGCTCAGCACCCATGAACTTAACCAGCCGGGCTGCTACCGGATGGTAAAGGACAATTCACTGGTTGCGCAGTTTAAAGTGGTTAGGAATACTGATTCCGAATGGCTGTTTGATAACCTGCATGGTGACCTCTTCTTCCTGGCATGGACTACAACCCCGTGGACACTCCCCAGCAATACCGCACTGGCTGTTGGTAAAAATATATCCTATGTAAGGGTTAAAACCTATAACCCCTACACCTTCGAGCCGGTAACAGTTATCCTGGCGAAGGAGCTTTTATCGAAATACTTCCCCGAAAAGAATGCTGAGCTGTCCCTTGATTCTTATGAGCAGGGCAGTAAGAACATTCCTTTCTCAGCTGATATGGACTTTACCGGTGCCAGGATCGAAGGACTGCGTTATGAGCAATTGCTTCCCTATGCACAGCCTGCCGAAGGTGATGCCTTCAGGGTGGTAACCGGCGACTTTGTTACCACTGAAGACGGTACAGGTATAGTACATATAGCCCCGAGCTTTGGTGCCGACGACTTTAAAGTGGCACGCCAGAATGGTATAGGCGCACTTACCCTTGTTGACAGGCAGGGCAGGTTTACCGAAGAAATGGGCGAATTTGCCGGACGATACGTTAAGGCCGAGTATGCCAGCGACTATGATCCTGCAAAAGAAGACAATGTCGATATCGACATCATCATAAAACTTAAGAAAGAAAACAGGGCCTTCAAGTCGGAGAAATACGAGCACTCGTACCCCCACTGCTGGAGAACCGACAAACCTATCCTTTATTATCCGCTTGATTCATGGTTTATCAGGACTACCGCTTACCGCGATAAGATGATAGAACTGAACAAACAGATCAACTGGAAACCTGAATCCACCGGAACAGGCAGGTTTGGTAACTGGCTTGAGAACCTGGTGGACTGGAACCTCAGCCGTTCACGCTACTGGGGTACCCCGCTGCCTATCTGGGTATCGGAAGACCGGAGTGAAGAAATATGCATCAGCTCAGTTGCGCAACTCAAAGAAGAGATTGAGAAATCAGTAAAAGCCGGCTTTATGGCTGCCAATCCGCTTGAAGCCTATGTTCCCGGCGATAACACCGAAGAAAACTACAACAAATTCGACCTGCACAGGCCATATGTTGACGATATCATCCTTGTATCAGCATCAGGACAGCGCTTGTTGCGTGAGCCAGACCTGATTGACGTATGGTTCGATTCAGGGGCTATGCCGTTTGCACAGTTCCATTACCCCTTTGAAAACGAAGGTAACCTTCACGACTACTTCCCTGCCGACTTTATTGCCGAGGGAGTTGACCAGACCAGGGGATGGTTCTTTACCCTGCATGCCATCGCAGCCATGGCCTTCGAATCATTGTCGTTCAAGGCAGTTGTTTCTAATGGCCTTGTCCTTGACAAAGCAGGCAACAAGATGTCGAAACGCCTTGGCAATGCCATTGACCCTTTCGAAACACTGGAGAAATACGGTCCCGATGCTACCCGCTGGTACATGATCACCAACGCACAGCCATGGGATAACCTGAAATTTGACCTCGAAGGAATAGCCGAAGTGCAGAGAAAGTTCTTCGGCACCCTCTACAATACCTACAGTTTCTTCTCGCTGTATGCCAATATCGACGGCTTCAGCTATAAGGAAGCCGAAGTGCCATACAACGAAAGGCCGGAGATTGACAGGTGGATATTATCTGAATTAAACAGCCTTATCTCTGCCGTCGACGGTTACTATGCCGAATACGAGCCTACCAAGGCAGGCAGGGCCATTGCTGATTTCACCGACGAGCACCTGAGCAACTGGTATGTGCGTTTATCACGCCGCCGTTTCTGGAAAGGTGAATATACCACCGACAAGATATCGGCATACCAGACACTCTACACCTGCCTCGAAACACTGGCCATACTGGCTGCACCCATTGCCCCGTTCTTCACCGACAGGCTGTTCACCGACCTCAACAGTGTGACCGGAAAGAACAAAGCGGAGTCTGTGCACCTCGCAGATTTCAGTGTGGCTGACACTTCAATGGTCGACAAAGGCCTTGAAGAGAGAATGCAGCTTGCACAGAAGATATCATCCATGGTGCTCTCGCTGCGTAAACAGCACCGCATAAGGGTACGCCAGCCCCTTCAGAGGATCATGGTGCCCCTGGATGCCGAGGGTTTGAAAGAAAATATCGAAGCTGTTAAAAACCTTATACTTTCAGAGGTCAATATCAAAAATATCGAGTATATTAGCAGTGAGGGAGTTCTCGTAAAGAAAGTCAAAGCCAACTTCAAGGCTTTAGGCCCCCGTTACGGGAAACTGATGAAACAACTTGCTTCTGTACTGCCGGGACTCAGCCAGTCGCAGATCGCTGAATACGAGCGCCACCGTGCACTCACCATTACCGTAGATGGTGAACAGGTGGATCTTACTGAAGGCGACCTCGAAGTGGTTACTGATGATATCCCGGGCTGGGTGATTGCTTCCGACGGCAGTTTAACCATTGCCCTCGACATCACCATTACAGGTGAACTGAGGGATGAAGGACTGGCCCGCGAACTGGTGAACAGGATACAGAATATCCGCAAGGACAAAGGATTTGAAGTAACTGATAAGATTGCGCTTACTATTGAAAAAAACGAAGCGCTTAATAATGCAATTAACCACAATAATGCTTATATTTGTTCAGAAACGCTGGCTACATCTTTACAATTGACTGAACAGATTGAACCATCAGGTCGCATAGTGGTTGATTTAGCAGACGAATTGCAGGCAGCCATCAGCGTTACAAGGCTGAGCTGATTTTATTTTATGAACAAGGATTTAACCTAGTTAACGCTATGAAAAACGAAGAATCACAGGATGAGAATGTAAAAACCCGCTATACTGACGAGGAACTTGAAGAATTCAAACAAATCATACTCGAAAAGCTTGATAAAGCCAGGCGTGACCTTAAAATGCTCACCGAGGCCTTTGCCAACAGCAATGAGCATGATATAAGCGATACATCGCCCACTTTCAAGGTACTCGAAGAAGGATACCAGGTTAACTCAAAGGAAGAGAACTCCAAGCTGGCTGCCCGCCAGGACAAGTTCATCACTGCCCTTGAGAATGCACTTATCCGTATTGAAAATAAAACCTACGGCATCTGCAGGGTGACCGGCAAACTCATTTCAAAGGAGCGCCTGCGCATCGTTCCGCATGCCACCCTTTCCATTGAAGCCAAACTTAACCAGACAAAGCCCTAAGTATCGCAAGTATTTTGAGCTCCGGCTCCTGTAGCATCTGATACCTTGAAAAAATCGCTCCTCATTGTTGCAATTATCCTGATCATCGACCAGGTAGTTAAAATATGGATTAAAACCCATATGACCCTCGGACAGGAATATAATGTTCTTGGTGACTGGTTTATCATCCATTTCACCGAAAACCCCGGTATGGCCTTCGGGCTTGAGTTTTCAGGCGATTACGGCAAGCTGCTGCTGAGCCTCTTCAGGCTTGTCGCAATCACCGTGCTTGTTATATACATCTATAATATAACCCGGCATAAAGTACCCACGGTAGTGCTGGTAAGCCTCTCACTCGTGCTGGCAGGCGCCATCGGCAATATGATCGACAGCGCTTTTTATGGACTTATTTTCAGCAGCAGCACCTATTTTGATGTAGCAACCTTTATGCCCTCCGGAGGTGGTTATGCCACCTTCCTGCACGGCAGGGTGGTTGATATGTTCTATTTCCCCATTATCAGCGGCAACTACCCCGAATGGGTACCTGTTATAGGCGGCAACAACTTCCAGTTCTTCCGCCCCGTATTCAACATTGCCGACTCCTCCATCACCTCAGGAGTGATCCTTATGGTTCTCTTCCAGAAAAAGTTCTTCGCGAAAAAGGAAGTGAAGGAAAAAGAGGAAGAGGTTATCACCTCACCCCGGCCCTCTCCTCAAGGAGAGGGAGACAGGACGCAGGCACCTCACCCTTAGGAACCTTACCTATACACCTCACCTATACACCTCACCCCGGCCCTCTCCTCAAGGAGAGGGAGGTTGGACGTTTTTACTATAAGGGTAATCTTTTTAGCGTATTGGCCCCCTCTCCTTGAGGAGAGGGTTGGGGTGAGGTGAAGTAATATCCGATATCAACTCAAAAACATCCCTCGCATCTTCCAGTTTATACTCACCTATCCTTGTGCGGGTAAGGGCGGTTAAATGCGCGCCGCTTTGAAGGGCATTGCCGAAGTCACGGGCTATGGCACGGATGTAGGTTCCCTTGCTGCAGACTATCCTGAAATCAACATAAGGTAATTCAATGCGGGTTATTTCAAACTCGCTTATTACTATCGGCCGTGGCTCCAGCTTCAGCTCCTTTTCTTTACGGGCAAACTTATAGGCACGGCGACCGTTGATCTTAATGGCTGAGAATACAGGCGGTACCTGCAGGATTTCGCCGGTAAGGCTGCGGGCTGCCTGTTCCACCTGGTGGCTTGTAATATGTCCGTACTCATACTCCTTGTCGATGGCATGCTCAAGGTCGTATGAAGGTGTGGTGGCACCGAGCATGAACGTTCCGGTGTATTCCTTTTCCTGTGCCTGGTACTCATCAATCTTCTTCGTGTACTTACCAGTACAGATGATCAGCAAACCATCGGCCAACGGGTCGAGGGTGCCTGCATGGCCTACCTTGATCTTTTTCAGCCCGAGGCTCTGCTTAATGGCTATCCGCACACGGTTAACAACATCAAACGAAGTCCACTTCAGGGGCTTGTTTACCAGCAGTACTTCACCGGTTTCAAAGTCGTGCGGCATTATTCAGCAAGGTTTAAGTCATATCCCGCAAGGAGGAAGCCAATGATCACCAGTCCCACCAGTATACGGTAGTACCCGAACATTCTGAAGCCGTACCTTGTAAGGAGGGCGATAAAGGTTTTAATGGCTATCATGGCCACAATAAAGGCCACTATGTTTCCAACCAGCAGCACCTGGATGTTCTGGGCGGTAATGATTTCATAATTCTTCAGCAGCTTGTATGACGCTGCAGCAAACATGGTAGGCACGGCAAGGAAGAATGAAAACTCTGCCGCTGTCTTCCGGTCGAGTCCCTGTGCCATACCGCCGATAATGGTGGCTGCGGACCTCGACACACCCGGTATCATGGCAATGCACTGGAACAGCCCTATCTTAAAGGCTGTCATGTACTTAATCTCCGTATCCTTCGCTTTGGCAAACCACTTGTCGACAAACAGCAGCACCACACCTCCCAGCACGAGCATAATGGCTACTACCAGCACACTGCCCAGCATGCTGTCGATAAAATCCATCGCAAGGAAGCCGATAATACCGGCAGGAATGAAGGCCACCATCAGCTTATAATAGAACTGCAGGCTCTGGAAGAACCGTTTCCAATAGAGTACAATCACCGAAAGGATTGCCCCGAACTGTATATTCACTGTAAAGGCCTTTACAAAATCATCAATGGTCATGCCCAGCAGCTCCTGGGTGATGATCATATGGCCTGTTGACGATACGGGGAGGAACTCCGTAATTCCTTCAACGATGGCTATAATAACCGCTTCAATAATGCTCATTCCTAATCGCGCGGCCTTTTCATGATGGCGAATATCTCAATCACATAACCGGCCAGTATGAGCAGCGGTGCCAGTGTTAAACGCTGGAAATTGAAGATCTCCTTGTTAAACACCTGCGGGTTGTCGGAGCCCCCGCCAATCATTAGGAGGAACCCCACCACTATTACTGCAAGCCCTATGAGCATCCATTTGTAGTTCTCGCGCTCAAAGGCGAACTGGGTGGTGCTTTCAGTGATCTTCTTGGCCTGTGCAGGCTGCGGATTCTTTTTATTGTCCATGGAATATTTAATTATCAGTGAACTTTATGCGACTGCAGGTTAAGGTAACGTATCACGGCAAAGAGTGTCGACAGGCCGGTGATTACCAGTCCGAGCAGTGTAACCAGGCCAAACAGGCTGAGGAACAGGTCAATTTGTTGAAGGTCGACCAGCTCGGGCAATGCCTGGACGGAGAAGTACAACACCACTGCCAGCAGCAGGATGGCCACCAGCGAGGCTATCAGGCCGTGCAGGAGGCTCTTCAGGATAAAAGGCCTGCTGATGAATGTTCGTGTGGCACCCACCAGTTGCATGGTTTTTATTATAAACCGCTTGCTGTAAACGCTCAGGCGGATGGTATTATTGATCAGTGCCACCGATATCAGCAGCAGCACCCCGCTGAAGAACAACAGCACCAGGCTTATGCGCCTGATATTCTTGTTTACCATATCGACGAGCGACTTATGGTAAAACACTTCCTTCACCATGCGGCTTTTCAGCAACTGCTTCTCGAGCACCTGCAGGCTGTCGTTATTGGCATATTCAGCGTTCAGCCTTACATCAATCGACGGAAGCAGCGGGTTATAGCCGAGGAAGTCGATAAAATCCTCGCCCAGCTCCTTCTTCAGGTCTTCGGCAGCCTCTTCGCTGGTAATATAGCGGGTTGACTTAACAAACGATTCTGTGTCGAGCTTTTTCTGGAATTCAATGATCTGCGGCTCCCTGATGTTCTCCTTAATAATGACCGAAAAACCAATGTTCTCCCTCACGTAGTCCGACAATTTACCGGCGTGCAGCACTATCAGGCCCAGCAGGCCCAGCATGAAAAGCACCAGCGATATACTGATGATGGTGGTTACCGTTGAAGCCTGAAGCCTCCGCCGGCTGGCCTTATCTTCATTACCTGACATAGAATTGTTTATTAAGCAAAAGTAAGGAAAAGCAGTCAGTTAAAAGGCAAAAGGCAAAAGAAAGAAGAAAAAAGTAAAAAGGGTTTTGATACTACGCCCTAAGCTCTAAGCCCTATGCTATCACCTTTGAACCACCTTTGAACTACTTAATAATTGAAACCGTCCCCCTCATCTCAACTCTCTTCCCTATCCTGTTCTCATAACTAATCACCCAAACATAAACTCCCGGCAAACAATCCTTGCCATCCCATCCTTTACCTGCATTTGATGTTTCAAAGAGGCGCTGGCCCCACTTGTTGTAGACTGCCAGGTGGAAGCGGTGGACTAACTCGGTGTTTATGATGGGTTTGAAGGTATCATTCAACCCATCACTATTTGGTGTGAAAGCATTTGGGATATAAATCGGAACAAAGGCATTCATCATCATCACCGTATCTGCCGACCGGCACCCTTCTTCCGTCTGCATGATTACGCTGTAGCGGCCTTCATCAGTTACGGTTATGTAGTATGTGGTATCACCTGTTGACCATTCATAGCCTGAATAGCCCGGTGTTGCTTCAAGTTGGTATGTTTGTTCATACCAGATAGTATCGTTTATCCCGGGGAAGTTTGCCGTTGGCAGGGGAACTACCTGCAGCGTAAATCTGGCAGTATCCGCACAATTGAAGTAATCGCTGGTATAGAAGGTGTAACTGCCGGCATCAAGTGCTGATGCATTTAAAACCGGGACAATGTTTGTTGTAAACACACCTCCCGGTGTAAGCCATTGAAATTCAATGGGGTCGGTACCTCCGGTTATAACAGCTTCAATAGAATCATCATCTCCTTCGCAAAGAACCGGTGAGCCTGTAATTGCAGCTTCAGGTATTTCGTGCACTTCAATCATACCGGGTATAAGCACCGGTTGTATGGTGTCGCCGTTCTGGTTTAAAAAGTAAGTTACTGTGCTGTTTGGCTCCCAGTTAATATCGGCTAATCCTGACTGCTTGGTTTCAAAGATAAGAGTACCCATAGTGAGTGTATCAGCATTGAACAGCGGATTTACGCCATTCCATATAATTTCAATCCTTGGGGGAATTAAATACATGGTGGCTTTTATTCCGGGGAAGTCGGTACTGTTTGGATTGAAGTTTGTGCAGTTGAGGATATTGTCGTTATAATAAAGCACTGACTTCAGATCTTTAAGTCCGTTGACCCTCGTGATCTTTATCTCAGAATTTGCAGGTTTATACAGGCATTTACGGTCTTTATCAGCCAGGGCTACCAGCAGGGAGCCTTCCACTGATTCAACTATAACCGTATCGCGTGTTGAACATCCAAATTCATCGGTTACTATCACAAAGTATGTATTGGCTGATAAATCGTTGAACACATTTTCTGTTTGTGGCACACCACCCTCAAACTGATAGATGAGATTGGCACCTGTGGATATCACGGTAATTGACCCATCACTATTATTTCCATTCTCAGGTGTTGGTATACAGTTTATAACAGGACCTTCCATATTTGGCACCTCAACTGACACCGGCGCACTAATACAACTGTACTGATCTTTCAATGTAATGTTGTATGGCCCGCCGGTTAGTCCGGTAATTTCAGGGGTAAGAGGGAAATAATCAATACCATCTAAACTGTACTGGTAATCCGTCACAATGCCGGTTTCAGGAGTAACTATTATACTGCCCATACCCTGCAGGCAGTGGTCGTCGTCTTTCGGTACTGCACTTGCAATTCCCGGCGCATTGTTATCGGCAATGGCATATGGCCCAAACTGACTGATACAGCCACTGCCATACGTAACCTCGGCAAAGTAAGTTCCGGCGGGTACATTCAAAAGATCATTACCTGTGCCTGCCTGGTTACCTCCACCATCAAGCCATGCAATAGTAAAAGGATCAGGTGCAATGACCTGCAACCCCGTTAGTGCCCCATCACTTTGTCCGCAGTTGGAGGAAGTAGGGGTTGGCGGAGTAATTAACTGAGGAGTTGGGTATAAACCTATATGGATGGTGTCATTTCCATAACAACCATGGTCTTTAACTCTCACCCAATAAGTGCCCGTATCAGAAACCATAAAAGTACTGTCTCCCGGTGCCAGGTTTCCATTCCAATAGTATAGTTCCCCAGGACTTGCATCAAGTAAATGGCTGATTGGTGTTCCCATACAGAACGAAGTATCCTGCCCAAGATCAGGAGTCGGTGTTTCATATATTACGACGGTATCTTTTACCGTTTTGCTGATGAAGCCCGACCAAACAGTTAATTCAGGATAATAAGTACCCGGACCTGAAAAAGTGTAACTGGGATTAAAAAGTGTAGAAGTGTCATTCGGAAAATTGCCAAAATCCTTAAACCGCCAGAATACAGAGTCAATGCCACTGGTGTTGACAATATTAAACTGGGTTGGCTGGGCGGAGCAGTGTTGTGTGTAAGTGAATTCAGGATCATTAAGATATGATTGGATAAACTGAGGTAAACCTATTCCTAATCTTGAGTTCTCTCCACCAATATAAATTGAATTAGGCTCAAAATTACAACCTAATCCCTGGATGTTGGGATTATGAATAACGCCCAAACTCAATTGATCATCATCGGTAATACAATAGATTTTACCATCGGGACCAACCTGAAGTGCGCCACAAAAATAACAGCCTTCATTCGAAATCTGCATCTCTGATTCTACTATTTGTTGAGGTGTACCGGCTGTGAGGTCATATTGATAAAGAAAGCCACTATTTACATATAGTAATTCATTATCAGGTGAAAATTCAATACCGCTGGAACCTACGTCTATATGGACAATGTTTGCGTCACTGATAATACCGGTATTATTATCGAAGTCGAGTACCTCACAAAAATAGTCAGTGCCTTCTCCATTATACGTAACAGCTATTTTCTTCCCATCAGGTGACAACTTTATATAATTATACAGTTCCACCTGGTTATAGGGAATGACAGATCCTGCATTACTGATAATCGGACCTTCAACTCCCTGAGCGGTGACCTTATAAGTTAAAAAAGTATTGCTCCCTTCCTTATGAGTAATAACCCAGAAATCTACCTGGTTAGAATGTTTTACTGCTGTTTGATTACCAAGTGCAGGATAATACAGAGGAATACATTTTTTATCAGGAAGTATCCCACCTAATCCGCCATCTAATCGCATATCAATAACCGAATACTGAAATGCATGGTTATTGCTACTAGAGAATGGGCATGAAAAATTAAAATAATAATACAAGTTTATATTTCCGGGATCAGGTACAACTAATGCAGACTGCGTTGCGCTACAAGTCGACAATGGATCAGCATTTTGCATAATCTCATGATTCCGGGTCCATATAGAAACGTTATTACCATAGAATAAAAGGTTGCCATCTTCACCAGAAATAGTTGCGGTACATTCCCAAGCATCATTCATTTTACTATCATGAAGTACAGAAGGAGGACTGCCAGTATTAAAATTTAGTGCACAGTAATGACCAAAGTACCAGTAATAAGCCTCTTTGCCCTGGGCCGATAGGAGAAGGGGTGTAAGGATTAAAAAGAGGATGGTAAAGAAGGCAATTAACCACTGACCCAACACTCCCAGAGGCTTGGGCTTCCCCTCACCCCCTGACTCCCTCTCCCGGAGGGCGAGGGAGAAAAGGTTATTTTTAATGGAAAATGATTCTTTTGATTTCATCGATTGAATATAAGGTCGTTATCAAAAACATCAACTAATTATTCCATCTCCCTTTATTTCCAATCTTCTCCCCCCTCGCCCACCGGGAGAGGGGGGTCGGGGGGGTGAGGGGCTTATGACCCTTGTTAGCTATTTAATTACCGCCACACTCCCCTTCATCATCTCACTCTTCCCTAGCCTATTCGCATAACTAATCACCCACACATACACCCCTGCCATCGCATTCTCTCCATCCCACCCTTTGGTTGCATCTGAAGTTTCAAATATCCTCTCCCCCCATTTATTGTAGATACTCATGTTGAACTGCCTTACCAGCTCTGTATTCACCACAGGCTTAAAGGTATCATTCAACCCGTCGCCGTTTGGGGTGAAGGCATTTCCCCGGGCGGATAAGATATTTGGAATTCCTAATAAGAGAAGCAGGAAGATCAGGTAGTAAATATTCTTCATTACATTTGTTTTGTGGATAACAAATATAATAAAAGAATCTAAATATCTCAGGTTGTTTTTGAAAAAAGCTATCGGCTGTCGGCTGTCAGCTATCGGCTAAAAGTTTTGTCCCTTGGTTCTCGGTTCTCGGTTCTCAGTTCTCAGTTGAACCACTTATTTCCCCGCTTTATCCATATTCACATCCACATCAACCCTGATGCTTTTTGCGATGTTGGCAGCTACGGCGGCGGGGACTTTGATGTTGTAGTCGGCTAGTTGGACGTAGAAGGTGGACTTGCCGTTTACTTTGTCGCCGGCTACCTCGAGGGTGCCTTTTTCGGTGATCTTTCTGGTAACGTCCTTTATGGTGAGGTCGCCTTCAACGGTTACATCATATTTGCCGGGCTTGGAGAAGTCAACATCCTTAATGTTGCCTATCTTTCCCCTGAACGAAGCGTTGGGATACTTGTCCGACTCTACGTAATTCTCATTAAAATGCTCCTGCATCAGGGCCTTTTCAAACTGGAATGATTTCATCAGCACCTTGAATACAAAGTCGCCTGTCTGTGAATCAAGGGCGGCGTTTACCTGCCTGTTGTGGGCTTCAATGTCTTCCATCGGAGTGGTGGAGAAGAATTTTATATGGCCGGTTTTGGTAATATACTTCTGCGCCTGCACCGCGCCGGTGGCGGTTATTAAAAACAAAGCTGCAATTATGATCTGTTTCATCTGAGTTAAGAGTTGATTGATGCGGCTAATAACACAAAAGGTGTTCCAATTGTTTGAGCAGTCAGCAGTCAGCAGTCAGTTTTTTTAGTTCTCAGTTCTCGGTTCTCAGTTCTAAGTTGAACCATTTGAACCATTTGAACAACCTCTCACAACCCTGAGTTTTCTGTTGCTTTCTGGCGAAGGCCGTTAGCCCTGATGTTGATAACAAGGCCTGTGGTCAGCAGTGCTCCGCCCGCTATCGCAATAGTGGCTCCTGTCATGTCAATGTCCAAAAAACCTTGACTGTTCACTTCGTGGACGTATTGGAAAATACCGCCGACAATTCCCAAGGCTCCCCCTGTTATCATTAATGTTTTTCCAGTTCTTTTCATACGTCTGCTCTTCGCTAACAAATTTTCACGTGCTACCGGATCAGTAATACCAGTGAATGCCGGTGTTAGGGCATAAAGGTATCCTGCAGTAACTGAAACACCTCTATACCTGTAATCCTCGTGGTATACATACTCATCAAGCACACGTTTTGATATGTTTCCCTGATATCTTACTGTCGCCTGTATTTTTGACCTGTTACTGAGTTTATAGCCTATGTTCCCGCCGACCAGGTATCCGAAGTCGAATGGATTATTTACCTCCACATTAGCAGTTCCGGTACCTATCAACCCTCCTCCCTGTTCAACCTTAGTTTCTTCACGCTCAGGATTAAACAGCAAAGCTGGTACGAATCCTGCATGTATATTTCCATACAAGTCTTTTCCAAAACCTGCACCTATAATTAACGGTAATGACAACTGATTGAAGCGAAACTTATTAATCAGGATGTAAGGGTCGCCCGCTTGCCAGTCTATGTTGGTTTCTGATTTAAATCCGCTCGATTCATAGAGTAACTCAATACCAAGCAGGAAGTGTTTACTGATGAAGGTTTCGAAATTCAATCCACCGGTTGCAAATGTCCTGCTGCTGTAAATTGAAGTACTCTGAGGCCAGTAATCAGCACCGGGACCAGTGTACCAGGTTGTGCTGAAACCAGCCTTTAAGCCGGTGTAATTATTCTGGGCCATGATGTTCATGCTTATGAGCAAGAGGCCGGTAAGGTATAAGTTCTTCATCTTATTTGTTTTAAGATGCATTAATGATTCCGGCAAAAACTATTTTAATTTCCCAAGCAGAACCTTGCCGGTGAATCCGAAAAGTGGCTGTTTCACATTGATCTCAAAGAAAAACCCCGCGCTTAAGCCCACGTATTTAATGGGTTTGAACATGAATTCAACTTCAAGCGGCACAGAAGGTGTTATAAAGTCGTCGCCGGTGTATTTATCAGTATAGTGAATCGGGGGGGCTGCAGCTACTATTAACTCGTCTCTTTTTAACCCCGAAGTTACACCCAGCCCTGCAAGGATGTTAATCTGAAAGTGTGTGGTATTTGAAACACATTTTCCCAAAAGGAAATTTAAACTGTTGTAATACTCCGAAGGACTCCGGCTGTTTAAGAATTCAACCTCATAATTGTACATATATCTGAGTCTGTACAAGATATCGTTCTTCTGAACAGTGGCACCCAGCGTTACCATCATTCTGTTCTCACCCTTGCCGAAAGTTGCGTAACTGCCTATTCCGGGGTCAACCCACCAGGTAGGGCCGGCAGACTCCTGTTCCTGCGCCTGCAATGCCGTAACTGATAATACCAGCAGTAAGAAAGTGTATAACTTACTGAACCGTGAGTATATGTTTTTCAACCTATTTCGCTGCTTTATCCATATAACATCAACATCAATACTAATGTTTTGTCGATGCCGGCTGCTACAGCGTTTTTACTGACCCACCAACGTGCAGTGCTCGAGTATTACATCGGTATCGTTAAATCCGGTGCAGTAACCTTTGATAGTTACTTCCGTGTTTAGGGTGACTGAAGAAATGCCTGCGGCTTTTCCGGGGATAAAGGCAAAGCGTATTCCCTCATCGCCAAACATCCCTTCTTCAATGGCAAACACGGCAATGGTGAGTGAGTCGGAAGTCTCTACCGAACTGAGGCTGCCTTTTACGGCCAGCACTTTGCCGTTGTACCTGGCCGCTGCTTCCTGCGGGTTGTTCCTGAACTCATCAAACAAACTGCGGGCTTCCAGCTCGTAATCAGCCTTCTCCGTTGCATAGTCCGGCTGCGGCTTATTGTACACAAACACATATACCAGCACTGCAGCAATAATACCAACCACAGCCAGGGCCAGTACTACAATTAATAACCTTCTTTTCATCGTATGAAATTTTCCTAATAACAGACTTTTGAATGATTGGTTCAACGGGAGGATGAAGGGGGGCAGGGTTTCAGGGTTTCAGAGTTACAGGGTTTCAGGGTTTCATGGATTCCAAGAAACTCTGTAACACTGTAACATTGTAACACTGTAACACTGAAACATTGTAACACTGTAACACTGAAACATTGTAACACTGTAACACTGTAACATTGTAACACTGAAACATTCAAACGGTCTAACAAAATCATTCCCAGCACGTTAGATATAAAGCACCCCTTTATTCGCTCCCTTAACTCCTTAATCCACTAACGTATACTTCTATGAAAAAAATTCTATTGCTTATTACCTTATTTTCGGTGTTTGCTGCTGCAAGGGCGCAGGACAGCCTCCGGCCACTGGTCTTCGCCGCCGTACTCGACACCACCTTAACCGACAGTCTTAACTCCCAGTCCTCCGGCAGCGGTATCGCCGCTTTCCTCTGGCATAACGATTCCCTGCAGTTCGATATCACCGTTAACGGAATTTCAGGTAACCTCACCGGCGTTCGTATTCATTCGGAAAACGACAGTATCCTTGCCGGGATGGATGCTTTTATCGACCGTAACTCTGTCCGCGGTACCTTTGAAAACAGGGGCCTTAACGATAACCTTATGCTGCAGCTCCTCAGCGGCACTGCCTGGCTGGTGGTGAATACCACCGGCGACCCTGATGGCGGACTGCGCGGCAGGATACACCTTGAAACCGGTATCAACTACGGTGCTTTCCTCGATCCTGAACAGGCAGGAATTACCGATTCGTTTGATACAATCCCCGTCGGCCTCAGCACCTTTAACCTGGGCGCCGACAGTATGATGCTCGAGGTAAACGTGATGGTAAGTAACCTCACCAGTCCCGTTACCAATGCCCACCTGCATTACGGTGCCCCCGGACAAACAGGCCCGCCCGTGGTGCCGCTTATGCCGTATTTTACCGGCCAGCGGTTCACAGGCATGGTAAACCTCGACTCACTCCCCGACCGTGAGGCGTTCCTCGATTCGCTTAACGCGGGACTGGTATATGTGAACGTGCATACCGAAAACTACCCCGGTGGCGAGGTGCGCGGACAACTGGCACGGCACGATGCCCTTGCCTTCGACTCATGGATGGACGTTATGCAGGTAACCGATTCGCTTAATGCCGCCACCCCCGACAGCGCTATGGGACTTACCCATATGTACATCAACGCTTCCATGGATACCCTGTGGGTGCATATGCTGGTCGACAGCCTCAGCGGCCCCATTACCGGCTCGCACTTCCACCTCGGTCCTCCGGGTATGCCCGGCCCCGCTCGCCGCTCACCGGTGCCCATTTCCATCATGCCCCTCCCGGGCAGAACGGCCCTGTAATCCACCCGCTGCCTGTTGATTCAACGGTGCACGGCTACTGGGCTGATTCATCCTTTACCGGTGTTATGGCTGAGCTGTTTGAAACCGGGCTGGTATATGCCAACTTCCATACATCGGTTAACCCCGATGGCGAAGTGCGCGGACAGGTAACCATCAATAACCTCTGCCTCTTCCCGCTGGCAGTGAGCCGGCCCGCAGGCAATGATTACAACGTCAGCCTGTATCCCAACCCGGTGCAGGATGAACTCACCATGGAGTACCGGCTGCTTAATGCCTCTTCGGTCGAGGTAAGGGTATTCGACATTACCGGCAAACAGGTAAGCACCCTGTCGCCCGGCACCCTTCCTGCAGGCAGCTACAGGCAAACCCTCAGCGCCTCGCAGCTGCACAAAGGGCTCTACCTTTACACCCTTTATATCAATGGCCGCGCTGTTTACAAATCAAAAGTGCTTGTAAACCGCTAAACTTCTTAGCTGGCTTTACGGAATCGAAAAAGAGACAGGGGATTTACCTGTCTCTTTTGCTTTTTGGGGATTGATTGTTACCTGCCGGTAACAACCACTGCCTGTTTTGAGGAAGTAACTTTTCCGTCAAGATTTAATAGTTGACAGAATACAACATAAATACCTGAAGGAATCCGTTGTTTGTTTTCACCAGTTCCATCCCATATTAAAGTCACTTTTTCACCGGCCAGGTGACTGGATGCTATTGTTTTTACTTCCTGTCCATCACTGTCGAAAATCTTGAGAGTAACGAGAGTACCCGGCTTTGTAAATGTGAAATTAAATAACATCTGGTCTTCAAAACCATCGTTATCCGGTGAAATGGATTGAGGCACGATACTGATTTGTGCACTTGCATCAGTGAAGTTCATAAACTGCGAATTGCGGTAACCGGGAGTTGCAAACCCGCATGTTTGTGAGGCTGAATGCCAGTTGGCCGGGTCAGCAGATGGCGCATTATAATTAACCCTTTCCAACGATATTCCTTTAGTAGAATTCAGTAAACTAAAATGCAGATCTTCATCGTACTTAACCCTGTCGAGCAGTTCCATGCCAGAAGTGCTTATGACAATAGTCGCCCCACTGTTTGGTAATGAAGGGAAGCCGTTGCATTTTACAAAACGTGCTTCAGGAGGCGAATAATATTGAGATGTTATAAGATGAGGTTCTGATGTTAATACAAGATATTCTCCAGGAAAGATAATTCTGTGTTCATCGGATATCCTTGTTGATGATAACAATTCACCCGAAATATCTTCATATACTCCAAACAATATGTTCTTTAGAGAGAGGACATTGTTTGACCTGTTAAAAATTTCAACAAATTCAGCTTTTGAAGTATATGGATCAAAGAGTATCTCATTAATTATAAGGTCATTGCTGTCGGGCACTACAGGCAGTGCAAAGGAAGTTAACCCGGATACCCCGGCTTTATTACCGGCACAGTCACATAGCTTTTCAGATATCTCCAGATTGTATGTTACATCCTTTGCAATGGGTGCGCTAAAAATAAGCCTGACTGAATTGTAAACAGGGGGAATAAGTTCTGTTTTTTGTGGATAACCTAATCCGCCCGTGGCATAATAATTTAAAGGATTCTTAAGGGCAATGCTGTCCATTGTTTCGTTAAAGACAAGTTTAATAGTTACAGAATCCTCCACAGCAATCCATTCTATCGTTGGCATTGACATATCCGGGTTTGGCCTGTAAGCAGAATTTTTTTCACCGGGTGTTCCTCCTGAAGGATCTGAGGAAGCTTCCCAATTATCTTTATCTCCGCATGGATTCAAAGGATCAATCAATTCAAGTGACCAACCGCCATCTTCCTTAAAATTATCATCCAGCCATGCGGGATTATAATTAACCTGGTGGATCAAAGCCATGTTATTATCCCAAATACCGACTGGTTCACCAGAATTAAGAAGACTGAATCCCGGTATGGCAGTTACTGTTCCGTATGAAGTCATCAATGTATCATGTCCAACGCCTGTAATAATATGATAACCGTTCGCCGGTATTGAAAAAGAAGGCAATTTTTCAACATTATCGCCGGTTGAAAGAGAAAATCCGTTTAGCTTAAATTCATGACCTGTCCTGTTATATAATTCCACATACTCGCAATCAGGTAATTCAACCATAGGAGAAGGATCCGACATTATTTCATTAATCAGGATATCATACTGATGCACAGGGTTGTATGCAACTGTTACTTCACAATCATGCATCTTATTGCCAGCTACATCAGTCAGGTTCCTTACTTTAATTTTGTAATCTTTACTTTCAATAAAAGAATCAAGGAACTGAAGCCTCACAATTGATAGATCTGACTGATTAATGCCCGCTGCAACAGGTGAACCAAAGTCATTATCGACAAAATAATTAGAACAAACAGCGGCTGATTGTCCGTTAATCGGCTCATTAAATTGGAGATCAATTGAATTTGGATCAGTAACCAATGCACAGGTAATTACAGGCGGTTGCGTATCAATCACTGGTGGCCCGGCATATAATTCATCAAATTTGAATTTAGTTGAATTGCTTGCAGTATAGCGGCAAAGTATTCCAAAGTAGCTGTACTGTTGCCAGTACTCATCAATACCGGCGCCTTGTAACTGCCAGCTATTACCACCAGTTGAATCAGCATAAATATTCCAACTCCCATCATCCCTGGTTACTTTTATCCTGATTTCAAAGGCATCACAAAGGAATCCTTCAAAACCAGATGCAATAAGAAGGTGCTCCGACTGTTCCTGTCTGAATAACCTGATGGCATCACCTGAGCCTGTTTCACCTAATTTAAGGTAATAACCGTTTAGGGAAACTGACAAATCAGGCTTGTCGGACACCAGGTAGATAATCGATTGGTTATTATCAGAAGGGCTAAACGACATTTTTATCCAAAAATTCCATTCAGTGAGTTCTCCATCGGCAAGTGCTGCAGAAATATAAGAGCTGCCAGCACCTGAGGCATTTAACTGCAGTTGCTTCGAGGAGTTGACTTTATAATTCCCGGTATTTCCACTCCATAAAACTCCATTACTTAAATCTCCATCAGAGAAATCCTCATAAAATTGCGCAAAACCAGAATTTAAAGTCAGACAGCAAGAAATTAAAAGCAGAAGCAGGTACTTCACAGCAATTCGAGTATGCATAGTATTTTAATTAGATACATCAAAGTTAGAAACTAATTTGAATGTATTGGCAGGTGTTTATTCCAATCTTTATTCCTGTCCTACGGAGATCAAAAAGGCTATATACGGGGATCAACCGGGGTTTACGCCCCGGTTGATCCCCGGGTATTCCCCGGTTAATCCCCGGTTGTTCCCCGGTTGATCAGAATCAATTAATACTCAAACACCTGCAAGCATCCTAACTAACAGGCAAATGAGGAGACAATCTTTTTAATAAATTTACACCACTGTTATTAAATTTAAACCAACTATGAAGAAACTCCTTCTTTTCCTGGGTATGGTTGCCATATCACTACCGGGATTTACACAGGAAATCCTGCATCCCGAAACAGCAAATGACACAACTACGGATGTTTATACAGCAGTTGAAACAGCACCACAGTTCCCCGGTGGTGAGAATGCACGGATTAAATTCCTGCAGGATAATATCCATTATCCCGACATGGCCAGGGAAAACAAAATCCAGGGAACTGTATTTGCAACTTTTGTTGTAGAGAAGAATGGAAAGATAAGTAACGTAAGGATTCTGAGGGGAATAGGCGGAGGCTGTGATGAAGAAACTGTGAGGGTAATTAAATTAATGCCCGCATGGAGTCCCGGCAAGGTAAATAACATCATTGTGAGGACACAGTACAATATGCCCATCAAATACACTCTTTATGAGGATGAACCCGAGGTGGTTCATCCTGAAAAAATGAAGAAAAAGCAAAAGAAATTTATATTCTTTTAACGTCCTGTCTCCCTCTCCTTGAGGAGAGGGCCGGGGTGAGGTGCAAACGATCTGTCTCCCTCTCCGGAAAAGCCAAAAGCTAAAAGCATAAAGCTATAAGCTAAAAGCCAAAAGCTAAAAGCCAACAGCCAACAGCCAACAGCTAACAGCTAACAGCTGAACGCAAAAATTGCGTAAATTTGCCTCTCCAAAACAAGCGTATGAAAATAGCCATTGTTGGTGCTACCGGGCTGGTAGGGAGTGTGATGGTAAAGGTGCTCAATGAAGGCAAGTATATACCTGCTGCGCTTATTGATGCTATTATACCGGTTGCTTCAGAGAAGTCGGTTGGTAAGGAAATCAGTTTTAAGAACAATATATGCAGGGTATGCACGGTGAAGGATGCGCTGCAGCAGAAGCCCGATATTGCGATATTCTCGGCAGGCTCGGAGGCATCGAAGGAGTATGCGCCGCTGTTTGCAAAGCAGGGGTGCTACGTGATTGACAACTCGAGTGCCTGGCGCATGGAAGAGGGTGTGCCGCTGGTGGTGCCGGAGATAAACGGGCATGAACTTACCCGCTCAAATAAGATTATTGCCAACCCCAACTGCAGCACCATACAGATGGTGGTGGCCCTGGCGCCGCTGCATGCAAGGTACGGGCTGAAGCGCGTGGTGGTGTCGACCTACCAGAGTGTTACGGGCACAGGCCAGAAGGCGCTGAAGCAGCTGCTGGATGAAAGGCAGGGCATAAGCGGCGTAAAAGTATACCCCCACCCGATTGATATGAACGTGTTTCCGCATGGCGGCACCTTTATGCCCGACGGCTATACCACCGAAGAGGTGAAGCTGGTGAACGAAACACGCAAGATCATGGGCGATAAAAGCATAGCCGTTACAGCCACTGTTGTGCGGGTGCCTGTTACAGGCGGCCATTCAGAGGCTGTGAACGCCGAATTCCACAAGCCCTTTGAGCTGGAGGATGTTGTTGATTTACTCGACTCAACGCCGGGCATTGTGCTGCAGGACGATACCGACAGGGCTGTTTACCCGATGCCCAAGTACACCGAAGGCCGTGATGAAGTATTCGTGGGAAGGATACGCAGGGATACCACCGTTGCCAACGGACTGAACATGTGGGTGGTGGCCGATAACCTGAGGAAGGGTGCTGCCACCAATGCCGTGCAGATTGCAGCGCTGCTGCTGGATAAAGAATTCATTAAAGCCTGACACCTGCCTTGAAGATCATTACCGAAATTTCAGTCCCGGTTGATATCCGCAAGCCGGTAATTACCATAGGCACCTTCGACGGGTTGCACCTGGGCCACCGGGTGATACTGGATGAGGTGAAACGGCTGGCGGCAGAAACGGGAAGCGACAGTGCAGTGGTTACCTTTAACCCGCACCCGAGGATAGTGCTGGGACAGGATGTGCAGTTGCTCAACACCCGCGAGGAAAAGCGGCAGGTGATTGAGCGCATGGGCATTACGCATTTGATTGAAATACCCTTCACCGTAAGGTTCTCCGACCTTGAGGCAAAGGAGTTCATAAGCCTGCTGGCATGGCTGCTCAACCCGTCGTACATCATCATAGGCTACGACCATGGCTTTGGCCGCAACCGCTCGGGCGATATCAGGCAACTGGAAGAAGCCGGCAAGGTACACGGCTTTAAAGTGGTAAATGTAGATGCCATAGTGCAGAAGGACAGCAGCAAGATAAGCTCATCATACATACGCAATCTTTTGCTGGCGGGCAGTGTAAAGGAGGCAGGCGACCTGCTTGGGCAGCCTTATTCCCTTACGGGGACGGTGATCCGCGGCAACCAGATAGGCAAGCGCCTGGGATACCCCACTGCCAACCTCTACCTTGAAGACCCCCACAAGCTGATACCCATGATGGGTGTATATGCATCGAGGGTGATCTACAACAGGCGTGAGTACAAAGGCATGACCAACATAGGCATCCGCCCCACCATCAACACCCACCAGCTTACCATCGAAACCAACATCTTTGATTTCGACCAGGACATCTACTACGAAAAAATCACCGTAGAAATGATCGCCAGGATAAGGGATGAGAAGAAGTTCGACAGCCTGGATGTTTTGAAGGAACAGTTAAGGCAGGATAAGGAAGACAGTTTGAGGATACTGGAGGGCTAAGCTATGCGGGTATACGTGAGGAAACCCCTCTTTTACTTCATCCTTGTGCTGATAGCCCTGTTACCATTATCAAAGAAGGCAGGACTACTGTTATCCGGCACCCGCACCACAGGCACAGTGATTGACTACGGGATAATTGACGACAACAAATCGTATAAATACCGTGGTCATTACGATGTATCCATCATAAGTTTCATTGCCGGTGGTAAGGAGTACCACATCTCCGGCCCGTTGAACGTAGTATACGACCTTGGCGAAGAAGTGACGGTAATCTACGACAAGGATAACCCGGCGGATTATACACTGCTAACCATCAGCTCCTTATACTCCGGCACCGGCCTTATAATGGCCTTGTTTGTGCTTATGGTATGGATGGCTTTTTACCTCACCTGGGGGGCGAAGGAGTTGCCGAAGAAGAAACGCGGTAGCGGTTATGAGCAGAAGAGGCTGGATTGAGTTGTCAGTTATCAGTTGTCAGTTATCAGTTATCAGTTATCAGTTGTCAGGCATAGAGCGTAGGGCTTAGGGCGTAGAGCGTAGGGCGTAGGGCTTTCTCCCTTTCTCCCACTCTGACTTGTCCTGAAATAAGTTTACACGATTTGTAAACCAAAATCAGGATTATGAAAAGAACACAGGACAAATTTCCAGACGAACTAAAAAGAAAGATCGTTGAAGAGTATGTTACTACCAGCCAGTC